>Ga0105243_10001306_pt1 | contig 22264 bp, 28 predicted proteins | sample KBSM34metaG_FD_81525 | JGI IMG/M metagenome (GOLD analysis project Ga0105243, IMG submission 81525) | Miscanthus rhizosphere microbial communities from Kellogg Biological Station, Michigan, USA - KBS M3-4 metaG | ecosystem: Host-associated > Plants > Roots > Rhizosphere > Soil | place... | reverse complement strand
TGTTGACGCCGTAGTGCATCGCGGCATGCATAAGAAAGCCGCCAAAGCCGCTGCCGACGTCGACCACTTCCTCGCCCGGCTTGAGCAATACCTTGCGCGCGACGTGGTCGGCCTTTGCGCGCTGCGCCTCCTCCAGCGTCTTCGGGCCGTCGCCCCCGCCGTTACCCCAGTACGCGCAGGTGTAGAACAGGTACGGATCGTCCAGCCAGAGCTTGTAGAACTCTGGCGGCAGCGCGTAGTGGAACTCGGCGTTGCGGTTCGCGCGCCGGCGGTTCGCGTTCGCATGCGTGAGCTCGTGCCAGCGGTTGCGCAGGCGCACGAGCCAGGTCGGATCGTCCGCGCGGCCTTCCATGCCGGAGGCGAGCGCCCTGGGGAGGCTGCCCTCGATATCGAGCTCGCCGTCGAAGTAGGCCTCGAGCACGCCCACGTGGCCGTAGAGCGCCGCCCTCCGCAGCGCGCGCTCGTCCCTGACCACGAGGGTAAACGCCGGCGGGCTTTCCGAGTTCCGGTACTCGGCGCCGTCCGGAAAGCACACCCGGAACGGCGTCGCCGTATTGGCCCCGACCCGCTCGATCATGGCCCTAAAGGCGCCTGGCATGTCCGGATTTTACCGTCATGATCGATTCCAGCAGCCTTTGTTCCGATTTCGCGCCGAAGCCCCCCAGGGTGCGCAGGCGTCCGCTGCGTACCGCCCGCTCGAGCTCCTCGAGGGAACCCACGCCGAGCTCGCGGTAGAAAAGGCGCACCCGCTTGGGGCCGACCCCCGGCAGCCGCAGGAGCTCGAGGACCCCCGCCGGGTAATCCTTACGCAGTTTCTCCAGGGTCTTGCTCGTTCCGGTGTCGTGGATCTCGCGAATCTTCGCCGAGAGCTCGGGGCCGATGCCGGGCATCCTGGGCAGGGCCTCGCCCGCAGCGAGCAGTGCCGGGAGGTCGTACCCGGTCGAGCGCAGCTCGCGTTCCGCGTTGCGGTAGGCGAGGACGCGGTAGGTATTTTCGTCGCCGAGCTCGAGCAGGTCGGCGATCTCCCCGAATACGCGCGCGATGTCCTCGTTGGTCATGCGCCGTACGAACCATCGCGCTCAGGTAGGTCCATCACGCGGTCGCTGATTGAATGACGGGCCATGAAACATGTGAATTTTGCCAGCGTTCTCTTCATTGCAGCAGCGCTCGGATTGTGGGCCTGCCAGCACCCGGTCCCCTCCGACAAGGTCGCGAGTGTACTGACAAGGACGATGGCGAGGTAAGGCGCTCATCCGCCGAACGGCGCATGACGCGTGGCCGGCTCCTTGCAAGTGCAAAGCAAGCGGCGGGTCGAAAGGAAATTTGGCGTCATGAAGATTTGCGTGTACGGATGTCCCGGCCGGGGCGGCCAAGCCGAGCCCCACGTCTTCTACCTCGGCACGCGCCGCCTCCCGGTGGTCGCGATCCTCGACCGATGGCATGACGCCTCCCACCGCTACTTCGAGGTCAAGGCCGACGACGGCCGCTGCTTCCTGCTGCGCCATGCGCCGGCGACCGACCACTGGGAGCTCGCCGGGGTCTACCGTGCGCACCGGCCGTTTCGGCCGCGCGTCGCGACCCTGCCGGCAGCTACCTGATTAAAATCGGGGTCTGACCCCGACATTCCACTACCCCACCGAGCTCGAAGGCGGGCTCGGGCTGAGGGACGGGACGCGCCTGGCGGTGCGACCGATCCGGCCCGAGGACGTGGAGCTCGAGCTCGCGTTCTTCCGCGGGCTTTCCGCGCGCTCGCGCTACCAGCGCTTCATGCAGCACCTGAGCGAGCTGCCGCCGCGGCTGCTCGAGCGCTTCACGCAGCTCGACTACGAGCGCGAGCTCGCCCTCGTGGTGCTGCACGAGGGCAGATTCGTCGCAGTCGGCCGCTACGCGCCCCGCCCGGAGGGCACGACGGCAGAGTTCGCCCTCACAGTCGGCGACGACTGGCAGCGCAAAGGCATCGGCCGCGCCCTGCTCGAGCGGCTGTGCGCGTGTGCCCGCGCCGCGGGCTACCACGCGCTCTACGGAACCATCCTCGCCGACAACCGCGAAATGCTCGAGCTGGCCCATCGCCTCGGCTTCACCGAAGCGTCGCGCGACGGAACCGAGGTCACCATGGTGCGCCGTTTGTAACGAAGCGGCGATAGGGCGCGGTAATCAAATGGATTGCGATTTTCCATTTGCGCCATTGAGCGAGCGCCACTAGTCTCGCCGTCAAATGCGCGAAGGCTCGCTCGAAGCACCCACCCGCCACCCGCTCGACTGGAAAAACCCGGAGTTCTGGGACCAGGCGAAAGCGGAAAAGGAGCTCGAGCGCATTTTCGACATCTGCCACGGCTGCCGCCGCTGCGTCAGCCTGTGCACGACCTTTCCGACGCTGTTCGACCTGGTCGACGCCTCCTCGACCATGGAAGTCGACGGCGTGAAGAAGGAGGACTACTGGAAGGTGGTGGACCAGTGCTACCTGTGCGACCTGTGCTACATGACCAAGTGCCCGTACGTCCCGCCGCACCCGTGGAACGTCGACTTCCCGCACGTGATGCTGCGCGCCAAGGCGATCAAGTTCGAGAAGGGCGTCAAGTGGCGGGACCGGCTGCTCTCGTCGACCGACGCGATAGGCAAGCTCGCCGCCATCCCGGTGGTGGCGCAGGCGGTCAATCTCGTCAACCGCACCCCGCTCGCGCGCACGGTCATGCAGGCGGCGCTCGGCGTGCACAAAGAGCGCCAGCTTCCGCCCTACACGCCGAAGCCGTTCCGGTCCCACGCGGAAAGGTCGAAGCCATTTCCTGCGAAAGACGCGCCCGATGCTCCCGGAAAGGTGGCGATCTTCGCGACCTGCTACGTCAACTACAACGAACCCGCGATGGGCCACGACCTCGCGGCGATCCTCTCGCACAACGAGATCCCCTTCGTCGTCGTCGACCAGGAGGTGTGCTGCGGCATGCCGAAGTTGGAGCTCGGCGACCTCCGAGGGCTGGATTCTCTAAAGAACAAGAATATTCCAGTGCTGGCGCGCTATGCTCGCGAAGGCTACGCGATCCTCGCCGCGGTGCCTTCCTGCGCGCTCATGTTCAAGCAGGAGCTGCCGCTCCTCTACCCCGACGACCCCGACACGATCGCGGTGCGCGACGCGATGTTCGATCCCTTCGAGTATTTCGTCGCGCGGAAGAAGGCCGGCCTGCTCAAGACCGATTTCAACGAGGGGCTCGGAAAGGTGTCCTACCACGTTCCCTGCCACTCGCGGGTGCAGAACATGGGGCAGAAGACCCGCGAGCTGCTCGAGTCGATCCCGCACACCGAGGTGAAGACGGTCGAGCGTTGCGCCGGCCACGACGGCACCTGGGGCGTGAAGGAGGAGTACTTCGAGAACTCGATGAAGATCGGCCGCCCGGTGTTCCGCCAGATGGCGGAGCCCCAGCCGGACTACGTGAGTTCGGATTGCCCGATCGCCGCGCGCCATATCCAGCAGGGCATCGGCGACGAAGCGCCCAAGGCGCAGAAGGCTCATCCGCTTACGCTGCTGCGCAAGGCGTACGGAATTTGAGCTTGACCCGCGGGAAACGGGGCCTCTCTCTGTTTTTGCTGTTCCTGGTCGGTGCATGCGCCGCGCAAGCGCCGCTCCCACCCGGCGCGCTGGTCTTCGGCGTGCTGGGCGACGCTCCCTATGCCGAAGCCGAGATCGGGCGTCTCGACGCGGTGATCGACCGGATCAACGCCGAGCTGCTCGCCTTCGTCGTGCACGTCGGCGACATCGGCTCGAGCACGCCCGAGCAGGCCTGCGGCGACCGATGGCTGCAGGAGCGCAAGAAGCAGTTCGCGCGCATCCGCCATCCCTTTCTCCTCATCCCCGGCGACAACGAGTGGAGCGACTGCAAGCAGCCGCTAGCGCGATTGAAGGCGTGGCGCACGCTTTTCTGCAGTCCCAATTTCATTAAAGTCGAGCAACAAGCCGGCGAGTACTGCGAGCACGTGCGCTGGGAGCGAAACGGCTGGGTGTTCGTCGCGCTCAACGTGCCCGGGCCCGACAACCATATCCGCCATCCCGAGCACGAGGCGCGCATGCGCGCGGTGTTCGCGTGGCTCGACGAGGCCGCGAAGCTCGCGGCGAGCGCGAAAGGCCTGGTCGTGCTGATGCAGGCGAATCCGTTCAGGCCTTTCGTGCGCGACGGCTTCGCCCCGCTGCGCGAGCGCCTGCAGGACCTCGGCGCGCGCTACCCCCGCAAAATCATCCTGATCCACGGCGACACGCACCTCTCCCGCGACGACGAGCCGCTTCCGGGCATGCGCCGCATCGAGGTCTGGGGCTCGCCTTTCGTCGACTGGACCCGCGTCGATCTGCCTTGAAAGGGGGTTCGCCATGCGCACTTCTTCCACTTTTTCGATTGGCTTGAGCTTCCTGCTCATCGCGGTCCTCTGGACGGCGCATGCTAGGGCCCAGGAGAAGCTGCCGCGCATCAAGGTGGTTGCGACCGGCGGCACGATCGCGAACACGCCCTCCGGGCGGTTGCACGCCGGCGAGGTCGTCGAGGCGATCCCGCAGCTCAAGGAGGTCGCTCGCCTCGAGGTCGAGGAGCTGATGCGCGTCGGCAGCAGCGCCATCACGATCGCGAACTGGCTCACGCTGGCGAAGCGGATCAACGAAATCCTGGCGAAGGACGACGGCGTGAAGGCCGTCGTGGTCACCCATGGCTCGAATACCGTCGAGGAGACGGCCTACTTCCTGGGCGACGCCGCGCGCGGCAAGGGCGCGCTCGTCGTCACGAACGACACCATCATCGCGGCGCGCGAGGTGACCAAGGAGATCAGCTACCGCCTCGAGACCTACAGCGGCAAGGACCTCGGCGTGCTCGGCTTCGTGGACGACGACCGGGTGACGTTCTACCGCCAGCCAATCCGCAAGCACACCGGCGCCACGCCGTTCGACGTCGGCGCGCTGCAGAAGCTCCCGCGCGTCGACATCGTCTACACCTACGCGGACGCCGACGGCGTGCTCGCCGAAGCCGCGGTCGAGCGCGGCAAGGCCGAAGGTCTGGTCGTCGCCGCCTTTCCCACCGGCTCGCCCAGCCCGGCGATGGAGCAGACGCTCTCGAAGCTGGCCGGCAAGGGGATTCCGGTCGTCATCACCAACCGCGGCGGCATGGGCCGCGTGCGCGACACGCGCGCCGGCGCCGCCGACGCCAAGCGCTTCTATCTCTGGGGGGACAACCTCACTCCGCAGAAGGCGCGCATCCTCCTCATGCTGGCGCTCACGCGCACGCGCGAGGCTGCCGAGCTGCAGCGGATCTTCGACGAATACTGACGGCGCCTAGCGGTCGGCGCCGCTGATGCGGCCCATCACCTCGGACTCGGCCTCGACCCAGTCCTCGAGCTCGTGGCCGGGCTCGAAATTGCGCTCCTTGGCGCGGAAGTAGGCGGCTTCCGCGATGCGCCGCCGGGTGTCTTCGCTCGAGCGCTCGCTGGCTGCACCACCTGCCATCGGCATCGACGCCTGGCTAGTCGCGGTGGGCTTGCTGTCGGGCTTCGGCGTCGCCTGGGCGGGCTTGCGGGGGTTCTTGCGGCGTTCTGTCGTATCGGCCATCGTGTTTCTCCTGCGTTTCGCTTGCGACTGCGAGGGTAGCAAACTTGGCTGCGCGGTTCTAGCGCCCTAGCGCACTTGCGCATCGATCACGACGTTCACGGCGGCTGCGTCGTTCGCCACCGGCGCGCTCGCGCCCTGCAGGTCTCCCGGCTGGGCGATCGCGCTGCCGGCCTTCGACACCCGCGCGGTCACCACGACTTTGGGAAACGCCGAGAGCTTCAGCGCCGGACTCATCGCCATCGAGTCGTCGAGCGCGAAGCGATACGGTAAATCGCGTACCCGCACGCGTGCCACCGCGAGCGGCATCGGCGGACCCTCGACCGCACGCGCGAAGACGAACACCGTGTCCTCGGGCGAGACCTTGTCCTTCATTGCGGGAGAAAGGGAGACGGTTCCCCGTACACCCCCTTGGGGCTTGGCGGGCTGCTTCTGGGTTTCCTGCTTGCCCGCGTCCCCCGCAAGGGAACGGGCTTCCGCCACGTTCTGCTGGATTGAGCGCGCGTCCTCCGAGTTGGGCTCGACGTACGCGAGCATGCGCTCCCAGTGCTTCGCGGCCGCGGCGTAGTCCTTGCGCTCGAAGGCCGCGGAGCCGGCGAGCGCGAGCGCCTTGAGGTTGCCCGGCTCGATCTCGAGCGCGCGCAGCGCAAGCTGCTCCGGCTCGCCCTGGAGGCTCTGGCCGCGCGCCATCGCCAGCACGTCGGCGAGATCGGCAAGGAGCTGCGCGTCGCGGGGCGAGCGCACCGCGGCCTTGGCGTAAGCCTCGGCAGCCTCCCCGTAGCGCCCCATCACGCCGTAGGAGCGCCCAAGGAGCTTCCAGCCGTTGACGTCGTCGGGGTTCTCGCGCAGGCGCGCCTCGAGCCGCCCCACCATGGCCTCGACCTGGGCGCGCGAAGCGTGCAGCTGGGCTTCGCGGTCGATGGCGCCCGGATTGCCGACGAGGACGTAGAGCGCCACCGCGGCGAGCGGCACCGCCGCGGCGAGCGCCCAGGCGAAGCGGCGGCCCGATGGCAGCGCCTGCGGCGCGGGCCCCGCCGCCGGCGCGTCGGGCTGGCCGGCATCGCGCAGCGCGCGTGCCTCGAGCTCGGCTCGCGCGCGCTCGTAGTCCTCTCGCGCCAGCGTGCCCGCGGCGAGGTCGGCATCGAGCTCGCGCAGCTGGTCGCGGTAGATCGCGACGTTCGCGGCAGCGCGCGACGGAGGCGCGGCTTTTTTTCGCGCGAGCAGGGGCCGCAGCACCCAGGCGATGACCGCAGCCGCCGCCACGGCGCCGACCAGCCAGAAGAGCGTCATTCGAGGAGCTGGGCGGCGCGGCGGCGCTCGGCCTCGGTGAGCCCGGGCGGCGGTGCCTTCTTCCTCACCCGGCGAACGAGAAGCCATGCGCCGAGCAGGAGCAGCACGAACGGACCGGTCCAGAGCGCCACGGTGGCGGCCTTGAACGGCGGCCGGTAGAGCACGAAATCGCCGTAGCGCGCGACCATGAAGTCGATCACTTCGCGCTCGCTCTTGCCGTCCTGGAGCTGCTCGCGGATCTGGTTGCGCAGGTCCTGCGCGAGCGGCGCGTTGGAGTCGGCGATCGTCTGGTTCTGGCACACGAGGCAGCGCAGCTCGTGCGCCAGGTCGTTAACGCGCCTCTCCAGGGTCGGTTTCTCTTGCGAAAACGCCGGGAGAGCAAAGAGAAGAACGAGCAGGAGCCTAGCCACGCTTCGACAGCTCCTCGATCAGGGGACGGACTTTCTTCTGAACGATCTCCGGCGTCAGCGGCCCGACGCGCTTGTAGCGGATGATGCCCTTGCGGTCGATCACGTAGGTCTCGGGAACGCCGTACACGCCGTAGTCGATCGCGATCCGGCCGGCCGCGTCGAAAACCGTGACCTTGAAGGGATCGCCGTTCCTCTGGAGCCACGGCAGTGCGTCTTCGCGCGCGTCCTTGTAGTTGAGGCCCACGACCGGCGCGATGCCCGAGCGCGCGAACTCGCTCACGACAGGATGCTCGACGAGGCACGGCGGGCACCACGAGGCCCACACGTTCATCACCCACACCGTGCCGAGCATGTCCTTCTGCGAGAAGCTCTTGTCGGGCTGCTGCAGCAGCGGCAGCTCGAACGCCGGCGCGGGCTTGCCGATGAGGGGCGAAGGCACCTCGCGCGGGTCGAGCCGCAGCCCGACCGCGAGCAACCCCACCAGGACCAGGAATCCCCCGATAAGAAGCCAGAATCTCAAGCGCCGACCCGCGGGTCGTAGGCCGCGACCTCGGCGGTCCTCGCCCGCTGGACCGAGAAGCGGTAGCGGCGGTCGCTCGCGGCGCACACGCCGCCGATGGCCATGATCAGGCAGCCCGCCCAGATCCAGTCGACGAAGGGCTTATGCTGTACTTTGACGAGCCAGGCGCCCTGCTTCCCGGCCTGCTTGCCGCCGGGCTCCTCGAGCGCGTCGCCGAGCGACACGTAGAGGTCGCGCGTGAGGCCAGGATGGATCGCCGCCTCGGTCATCACCTGCTCGGCCACCGGGTACATGCGCCGTTCCGGATACATCGTGGTTACGGGTTTCCCATTCCTTGTAACGTCGATCCTGGCTTGGGCGGCGGTGTAGTTCGGGCCGCGCACCGGCGAGACGCTCTCGAGGCGGAACACGTAGCCCGCGAGCTCGACCGTGTCGCCCGGGCGCATCTTCACGTCGCGGTCGCTCTCGTAGCCCTTCACCAGCGTGACCCCGACCACGAACACCGCCACGCCGCAATGGGCGATCAGCATGCCCCAATACGCTCTGGAATCCCGTGGTCTCTTCTTCAGAGTCAAAAATCCGCTGATGACGATCCATGCGGCGAGGGCAAGGCCGAAGCCGACCAGCGCGTGCCATTCGCCGAAGAGGAAAGGCAGAAGAACACCGAGCGCGAGGCTGATTCCGAGCGCCCAGCGCAGCAGCACCGCGAGCTCGGGCAGGCTGGCGCGCTTCCAGCGCGCGAGCGGGCCCACGCCCATGAGGAAGAGCGCGGGCGCCATGAGCGGCACGAACACCGCCTCGAAGTACTGCGGCCCCACCGAGATCTTGCCCACGCCGAGGGCGTCGATGAGAAGCGGATAGAGCGTGCCGAGGAATACGGTGCCCGCGGCCGCGGCGAGGAAGACGTTGTTCCCGAGCAGCAGCGACTCGCGCGACACCGGGGCGAATTCGCCGCCGAGGCCGATGCGCGCCGTGCGCCACGCATAGAGCGCGAGCGCTCCACCGATCATGAACGCGAAGAGGCCGAGAATGAAGATGCCGCGCCTTGGGTCGGTTGCGAAGGCATGCACCGAGGTGAGCACGCCCGAGCGCACGAGGAAGGTGCCGAGGAGCGACAGGCCGAAAGCGATGATGGCGAGGAGCACCGTCCAGCTGCGGAACGCGCCGCGCTTCTCGGTGACGGCGAGCGAATGGATGAGCGCGGTGCCGACGAGCCAAGGCATGAAGGACGCGTTCTCGACCGGATCCCAGAACCACCAACCGCCCCAACCGAGCTCGTAGTAGGCCCAGCCGCTGCCGAGCGCGATGCCGCAGGTGAGGAACGCCCACGCCACCGTGGTCCAGGGCCGCGACCAGCGCGCCCAGGCCGCGTCGAGCCGGCCCGAGAGAAGCGCCGACACGGCGAAGGCGAAGGCAACCGAGAACCCGACGTACCCCATGTAAAGCATCGGCGGGTGGATCACCATGCCCGGATCCTGCAGGAGGGGATTCAGGTCGCGGCCGTCCTGCGCCGCGGGGAACAGGCGATCGAACGGGTTGGAGGTGAAGAGCATGAAAGCGATGAAGCCCGCGCTCACGAGCCCCATCACGCCGAGCACGCGCGCGGTCATCTCCTCCGGCAGGTGGGCGCTGAAGAGGGTCACTGCCGTCGTCCACACACCGAGCATCAGGCACCAGAGGAGGAGCGAGCCCTCGTGCCCGCCCCAGGCGCCGGCGATGCGATAGTGAAGCGGCAGCGCGCTGTTGGAGTTCATCGCGACGTACTGGACCGAAAAGTCGTTGCTGACAAAGCTGTAGACGAGGCAGCCGAAGGCCGCGGCGATCAGCACCGCCTGCGCCTGCGCCGCCGGCCGCGCGAGCGCCATCCAGGCAAGGTTGCCCTTGGCCGCGCCCGCGAGCGGCAGGATCCCCTGGATCAGGGCCACCGCCAACGCGAGTGCCAGCGCAAACTGTCCGAGCTCGGGAATCATGGGTTCGCTTTCTTCGCGGCGCGGTGCGCCTTCTCGACGGCTTCCTTGGCTTCCGGCGGCATGTAGTTCTCGTCGTGCTTGGCGAGCACCTCGCGCGCCTGGAACGTGCCATCGGCGCCGAGCTGGCCTTGCGCCACGACCATCTTGCCCTCGCGGAAGAGGTCGGGGAGCGAGCCGCGGTAGAGGACCGGGATGGCCTTCGCCGTGTCGGTCACGGCGAAGCGCACCTCCACGCCCTCGCGCTTGACGCTGCCCGGCTCGACGATGCCGCCGATGCGAAAGGTGCGGCCGAGCGGCGCCTCTTTCGCCGCCACCTGGGTCGGGCTGAAGAAGAACACCAGGTTCTTCTGGAACGCCGTCAGCACCAGGGCGGTCGCGATGCCGAGGGCGACCAGGCCGAGCGCGATCGCCGCCATGCGCTTGTGTCTGGGTTTCATGCCATCATTTTATCTGCCGGGGAGGCCCGGCGCGCCTCGAACGGCGGAAAAGAAAGATCACCTCCAGCGCGAGCGCCACGAAGGTCACGCTGTAGGCGCCCCAGAGGAAGAAGCCGTGGCTCATTCGCGCTCCCGGATGATGCAGCGCACGCGCACCAGCACCGCCGCGATCGAGTACGCCCAGAAGGCGAGCGCCATGAGCAGCATCCCGGTGAGCATGGTCGCGGCCATGCTGGGCGCGCGGGTAAGGCTCACCGATGCGCCCTGGTGCAGCGTGTTCCACCACTGCACCGAGTAGTAGATGATCGGCACGTTCACGGCGCCGACGATGGCGAGGAGCGCCGAGGCCCGGTCGGCGCGCCGTGGATCGTCGATCGCCGCGTGCAGGGCCATGAAGCCGAGGTAGAGGAAGAGGAGGATCAGCTCCGACGTGAGGCGCGCGTCCCACACCCAGTAGGTGCCCCACGTCGGCCGGCCCCACAACGATCCGGTCCACAGCGCGATGAAGGTGAAGAGCGCCCCGGTCGGCGCGAGCGCCTGCGCCATCATGAACGAGAGCCGCGTGTTGAACGCGAGGCCGATGGCGGCCCAGCCGGCCATCACCAGATAGATGAACATCGACATCCACGCCGCGGGCACGTGGATGAAGATGATGCGGTAGACCTCGCCCTGCTGCGCATCGGTGGGCGCCACCACCAGCCCTACGTAAAGGCCCGCCAGCGCGAGCAGCACCGCGCCCACGGCGCACCAGCGCGCGATCGAGCCGGCGAGCGGGAAGAAAGTCTGCGGCGAAGCGAACCAGAACCAGCGGACCGTCGAATTGGAATTCATGGCTTGGGTCATTCCATGGAGATGCGCAATGCAGCGGCGATCGCCCACGGCGAAAAAGCCGCCGCGACCACGAGAGCCGCGCCGAGCAGCAGCAGCTCCCCTTCGGGGTCGAGGCCCGCACCCGCCATCTCGACGGCTCCGGCGCCAAGGATGAGCACCGGGACGTAAAGCGGCAGCACGAGCAGCGCGAGCAGCACGCCGCCGCCGCGCAGCCCGAGGGTCAGCGCGGCACCGATCGCCCCGATCAGGCTCAGCACCGGCGTGCCCAGGAGCAATGATAGAGCGAGCACGCCGTAGAGTCCGGGGGCAAGATCGTACTGCAGGGCGATGAGCGGCGCGATCGCGACGAGCGGCAGGCCCGAGACGAGCCAGTGCGCGAAGGTCTTCGCCGCCACCACCACGCCAAGGGGCGCGGCGGCGAGCAGCATCTGCTCGAGCGTGCCGTCGGCGTAGTCGGCGGCGAAGAGCCGCCCGAGCGAGAGCATCGAGGAAAGCAGCGCCGCGACCCAGATGACTCCCGGGGCGATGGCGCGCAGCAGGTTCGGCTCGGCGCCCACGCCGAGCGGAAAGAGGCTCGCGACGATGGCGAAGAAAAGGAGCGCGGTGCCGACGTCGCTGCGCCGGCGCAGCGCGAGAAGCAGGTCGCGGTGGACGACCGTGCGCGCGAGCGCCAGCATCTAGGCGCCGGCGCCCAGGTCGACCACGCGGGTGCTGCGGCTGCCCGCTTCCTGGTGCGTCGTGTAGACCACCGCCCCGCCGCCGTCCACCTGTTTTCCCATGAGGCCATCGACAAGCGAGATACCTTCGGCGTCGAGGGTGGCAAACGGCTCGTCGAGGAGCCACAGCGGCGTTTCGGACACCAGCAGGCGTGCGAGCGCCGCGCGCCGGCGCTGTCCCTGCGAGAGCTTGCGCACGGGCAGCTCGGGCACTCGGAGCCGCTCGAGCGCCGCGGCGAGCGCCAAGGCGCTCGCCGCTCGGCCGGCGAGGCGGCAGCTGATTTCGAGGTTCTCGCGCGGAGTGAGGTCATCTTTCACCGCCGGCGCGTGGCCGATGTAGACGAGCTCGCGCGCATAGTCCTCTTTGATGCCGGCGATCGGCTGGCCGTTCCAGCGCACCTCGCCCGCGCTCGGGCGGGAGAGGCCGCAGAGGATCCGGAGGAGGCTCGTCTTACCGCTTCCGTTCGCCCCCGCGACACGAAGCAACTCGCCCGGGCGCAGGACGAACGAGACCCCGCGGAACAGGGTCCGCGCGCCACGCTCGCATTCGAGCTCCGCCGCCTCGAGCATGCGGCTATTGTTGCAGAAACCCGCGGCTGCTCACCGGATCGATTGGATCACCTGCTGCCCGAGCAGGAAATAGATGCTCGGCAGATTGAACCTTGCATCCGACTGCGCAAGTTCCACTTCCGCGGTCGAATCGCCCGCGCCCTTTACCGGACTGCCGTCGCGCAGCGCCTTGAATTCCGTGAGCTCGCTCGTTCCAATCTTGTATCGCGCCGTGACCTCGATCTGCCTCAGGCCTTCCTGCTTCTTCTTCGCCAGGTACCTGGCCTCCTCGCCGCTGGACGTGAAGTCGGTCTGAACGGTACCGCCCTGAAGAGCGGGAAAGAGCCATGCCCAGCCGCAGTAGGCAACGAAGAGATCGTCGTCCTTGAGCGCGTTGACCTCCTCGCCGAGAAACGACCACGTCAGGCCGCCATTCACGAAGCCCCGGCCGGTCGTGCCGTCCGGCATCTTGTACTCGACGAGGTGAATCTCGACGTTCCCATAGGTGATGAGCTTGGCCTTGTACGTCTTCTTGAAGCGAACGCTTTCCGGTCGAACGCCGAACTCATTCGGGTGCGCCAGCCATTCGGCCATCTTGTCTTCGATCTGGCGCTTATTGCCAAAGCCGAACATGCCCTTCCCCTTCCTGCGCCTCGATGGAGCCGTTAGGTGCCTGCATCCTTGGGAGGATTCTCGGATGCTTTTTCAAACTGTTTGTTTCGCCAATAGGTAAGCGTCATCATCGCGAAAAGCTTCATACCCGCGGCACCATGGCTCCGCGCCCTAACGCTAGCCGAACCCTCTCGTGATTTCGCTCAAGGTCTTGACGAACACGGCCACGTCAATCGGCAGACAGACCGCAAGAGCCAACAGCGGCGCATAGAAAACTGCGCCGTGCTCTCGGAATGATCTAGGCATGCTGTACCGGCTAGCGACGAAGAAGCTATAGGCCACGAGTGCAGTCATCATGCCGACGGACCACACGAACCTGCCGCGTGGCGGACCCCAGGCGAGGATACTCATCGCCCAAAGCAGCGTGACCACCGCCGCGGCCGCGAAGATCAGGCCGTGGATGGCCAGCGCAGGCCGTCTGAAGTCCACGCGAAAGAGTGCGGCGGCCGAAGTCAGAACAATTACGGCTGCAAGCGGAAGGGATATCGAAGCGAGCTGCCGAATGGAGCCGGCATCCGGCGTCGGCTTCACATAGGTAACAGCCAGCGCGCTTCCGTGCGCAAGACCAACAAGGCAACCTAGCGCCAGATTCGCCCACAAGAGCGTTCGCTCGGAGACGCCATCTACTTTGTTCACGAAGGCGCGAAGCGTCATGGGCTTAGTCGCTGCCCTTGATTCCAGCCTCGCGGATGACCGGGCCCCACTTGTCCATCTCGGAGCGCAGGTGGGCGCCGAGGGCCTCCGGCGAGGAGCCGATGACCACCACGCCGAGCTCCTCGAGGCGCGCGCGCGTGGCGGGGACGGCGAGCGCGGCGCGCGTATCGGCGTTCGCCTTGCGGATGATGTCGGGCGGGGTCTTCGCCGGCGCGAAGAGCGCGTACCAGGACGACACGTCGAATCCCGGCACGCCGGACTCGGCGATCGGCGCGAGCTCGGGCAGCGCCGGGGTGCGCTTCGCGGTGGTGACGCCGAGGGCGCGGAGCTTGCCGCCCTTGATGAGCGGCATCACCGCGCCGATGTTGTTGAACATCACGTCGACGCGCCCCGGCACGAGGTCCTGGAGCGCGGGCCCGGCGCCGCGATAAGGGACGTGGGTCATCTCGATCCCGGCCATGCGCTTGAAGAGCTCGCCCGAGAGATGGACCGAGGTGCCGTGCCCGGACGAGGCGAAGGTGACCTTGCCCGGGTTGGACTTGGCATACGCGATGAACTCGGCGACCGAGCGCGCGGGCGAAGTCACCGGCACGGCCATGACGTTCGGGTAGTCGCAGAGGAGGATCACCGGCGCGAGGTCGGCGAGCGGATCGTAGGGAAGCGACGCGAAGAGGAAGCGGTTCACCGCGAGCGGCATCGACTGGAGCAGCAGCGTGTAGCCGTCGGGCTCGGCGCGCGCGACCATCTCGGTGCCGATGTTGGTGGCGCCGCCGCCCTTGTTTTCCACCACCACCTGCTGACCGACCTGCACCGAGAGCTGGGCCGAGACGACGCGCGCGATCGCGTCGGTGCCACCGCCGGGAGGAAACGGCACCACGACGCGCACGAAGCGGGTTGGCCAGGTCTGCGCCTCGGCCACACCGGCCAGGACTGCTAGCAAGAGAAGAAGGACGACGTTAAGGCGCGCGTTCACTGGAGGCATGATCAGTTCAGATCGAGCGAATGGCGCTTGAGCGCCGAGAGCGGCACGTACTTGAGGACGTTCTCGTGCGTGCCCTCGAGCACCACGCGCGGCGCGCGGCCGGCCTCCCAGGCCTCGACCCAGCGCAGCACGTGCAGGCACCACCGGTCGCCGTGCTTCAACCCGCGGAAGCGCAGGTCGGGGCGCGGCGTGACGAGGTCGTTGCCTTTCGCCACGCTGAACTCGAGGAACGCGTCGGTCACCTGCACGCACACGAGGTGCGCGACCCCGTCCTGGTCGTGCGTGGCGCAGCAGCCGTCCCGGAAGTAGCCGGTGAGCGGCGCGTAGCTGCACGCGCGCAGCTCGCCGCCGAGGACGTTCTTTTCGGCTTTCATCCTGCCCTCACAGCGCGGCCTCGATGCGGCGCTTGAGCGCCTCGGGGTCGTTCGCCACGACCTCGAAGCGCTGCGGCCGCTTCTCGAGGTCGGCAAGCTCGGCGGGGCGCTCGGGCACGCGCCCCAGCGCGGCGCGGATGGTGGCGGCGAACTTCGCCGGCAGCGCGGTCTCGAGGCAGATGAGCGGCACCAGCGGCTCGCGGTGCTCGAGGCCGACCTTCACGCCGTCCGCGGTATGCGGGTCGATGACGACGCCGAAGCGCTCGTGGACCAGGCGGATGGTCCGGAGGCGATCCTCGTGGCTGCTCGAGCCCGATACGAAGCCGCTCGCGCGCACCGCCGCGAACCAGGGCGAGCGCGAAAGGTCGAACTCGCCGTCCTGGTCGAGGCGCCGCCAGAGGTCCTTCACCCGCGCGCCCTCGCGGCCGACGAGGTCGAACACGTAGCGCTCGAAGTTCGACGCCTTGGAGATGTCCATCGAAGGGCTCGAGGTCTCGTGCACCTTGCGGCGCACGCGGTAGCGGCCGGTGCGGAAGAACTCGTCCAGCACCGAGTTCTCGTTGGTGGCGAGGATCAGCCGCCGGATCGGCAGCCCCATGCGCCGCGCGACGTAGCCGGCGCAGATGTTGCCGAAGTTGCCCGACGGCACGGCGAAATCGACCTGCTCGGAGTCGGCCTGGGTGGCCGCGAAGTAGGCCTTGAAGTAGTACACGATCTGCGCCGCGACGCGCGCCCAATTGATGGAGTTCACCGCGCCGATCCGGTTGCGCGCCTTGAAGGCGGCGTCGGCGTTGACCGCCTTGACGAGGTCCTGGCAGTCGTCGAACACGCCCTTCACCGCGAGGTTGTGGATGTTCGGGTCCTGCAGCGAGAACATCTGCGCCCGCTGAAAGCTCGACATGCGGGCGTTCGGCGACAGCATGAACACCCGGATGCCCTTCTTGCCGCGCATCGCGTATTCCGCCGCGGAGCCGGTGTCGCCCGAGGTCGCCCCCAGGATGTTCAGGGATTCGTTCCTGTCCTCGAGGATCCGCTCGAACAGGCTGCCGAGGAGCTGAAGCGCGATGTCCTTGAATGCGAGGGTGGGGCCGTTGGACAGCCCAAGGAGGTACAGCCCGCGCTCGAGCTTTCTCAGCGGCGTGATCTCGTCGGCTCCGAACACGCGCGCGGTGTAGGTCGCGCGCACGATCCGGCCGAGCTCGGGCACGTCGTCCATGTAGCGCGAAAGGATCCCGGCGGCGAGGTCGACGTAGGGCCTGCCGCGGAGCGACTTGAGATCGATGCGCGGAAACTCCTCCGGCAGGTAGAGCCCGCCGTCGGGCGCGAGGCCCTCGAGCAGGATGTCGCTAAAGCTGCGCGCCGGGGCGTCGCCGCGGGTCGAGACGTAGCGCACTACAACAGCGACTCCATCCGGATGCGCGTGACCCGGCCCTCCACGCTCGACAGGCGCTCGATCTTGGCCATCGCCTGCTCGACGTTCTTTTCCAGCGCGAGGTGGGTCAGCATGACGATGTCCACCCGGCTTTCGCCCTCGCCGGGCTCCTTCTGCACCATCGCTTCGATGGAGATGGCGGAATCGGCGAGGATGCGCGTGATGTCGGCGAGCACGCCGGGCCGGTCGAGCACGCGCATGCGCAGATAGTAGGAAGTCTCGACCTCGCCGATCGGCAGCACCGGGTCGGACGAGAGCCGGTCGGGCTGGAACGCGAGGTGCGGGACGCGCTGCTCCGGATCGGCGGTGATGAGGCGCGTCACGTCGACGAGATCAGCCACCACGGCGCTCGCGGTGGGCTGGGCGCCCGCGCCGGCGCCGTAGTAGAGCGTCGCGCCGACCGCGTCGCCTTTCACCAGGATGGCGTTCATCACGCCCTCGACGTTGGCGATCAGGCGCCGCGCCGGAACCAGCGTCGGATGAACGCGGAGCTCGATGCCGCTCTTCGCCCGCCGGGTGATGCCGAGGAGCTTGATGCGGTAGCCGAGCTCCTCCGCGTAGCCGATGTCGGCTTTCGTAAGCTTCGAGATCCCCTCCGTGTACGCGCTCTTGAACTGCATCGGAATCCCGAACGCGAGCGCGGAGAGGATGGTGAGCTTGTGCGCGGCGTCGACGCCCTCGATGTCGAAGGTCGGGTCGGCCTCGGCATAGCCGCGCGCCTGCGCGTCCTTCAGCGCGCCCTCGAACGGCAGGCCCTTGTCGCGCATCTCCGACAGGATGAAGTTGGAGGTGCCGTTGATGATCCCGGCAATCCATTCGATGCGGTTCGCCGCGAGCCCCTCGCGCAGCGCCTTGATGATCGGGATGCCGCCCCCGACCGAGGCCTCGAAGGCCACCATCACGCCCTTCTTCTGCGCGGCGGCGAAGATCTCGTTGCCGTGCGTGGCGAGCAGCGCCTTGTTGGCGGTGACCACGTGCTTGCCGTGGGCGATCGCCTCCAGCACCAACTCCTTCGCCACGGTGTAGCCGCCGATCAGCTCGATGACGATCTCGACGTCCTTGCCGCGCACCACGCTAAAGGCGTCGTCCGTGACGACCGCTTTTCCACCCGTAATTTCTTTGGCGCGCTGCAAGGCCTTATCCGCCACGACCGTTATGCGGATAGCGCGCCCCGCGCGGCGCTGGATTTCGTCGGCGTTCCGATTGAGCACTTCCCAGGTCCCGCCGCCGACGGTGCCGATTCCCAGCAACCCTACGTTAATGGGTTTCATGCCTGCGCAGTCTGAAGAGAAGATGCTTTTTCACGTCGGTCCATTCGTGCACGAGGACGCTGTACATCACGGTGTCGCGGATGGAGCCGTCGCGCCGCACCCAGTGATGGCGGATCACGCCGTCCTTCTTCGCGCCGAGCGCCTCGATGGCGCGCTGGGAGCGGAAGTTGAGGTTGTCGGTGCGCAGACCCACGACTTCGCATTTCAGGGTTTCAAATGCATGGGTGAACAGCAAAAGCTTACAGACGGTGTTGACGTGCGTGCGCTGGACGCGCTGCGCGTACCACGTCCAGCCAATCTCCACGCGGTCCGCGGCGGCGATGATGTCGTGGTAACGGGTGCTCCCGACGATCTCGCCAGTTTTCAATTCGCGCACTGCCCAAGGGAGCATCGTGCCCTGCTCCTGTCCCGCGAGCGCGGCGGAAATGTAGGCCTGGGTCTGGTCCGGCTCGGGAACCGACGTGTAGAAGAGCTCCCAGAGGCGGCCGTTCTGTGCGGCGGCGGCAAGTCCCTTCTCATGTTCCCTGGAGAGCGGCTCGAGGCGCACCCCGTGGCCTTCGAGCTTGGCAGGTTTCGGAGAGATCACGCCGCCCCTCTGAGAAGCCCATCCTTTCTGAACATGTCCCGGATGCCGCGCACGGCCTGGCGCAGGCGGTGCTCGTTCTCGATGAGGGCGATGCGCACGTGGTCGTCGCCGTAGTCGCCGAAGCCGATGCCAGGCGCCACCGCGATCTTCGCCCCCTCGAGGAGGCGCCGGGTGAACTCGATCGAGCCCAGGCCCGCGTAGGCGTCGGGGATCTTCGCCCAGATGTACATCGAGGCCCTGGGCACCTCGACCATCCAGCCGATGTCGTGCAGGCCCTTGGCCATTACATCTCTTCTTTTCTGATAAGTAGCTCTTATTTGCGAGACGCAATCTTGCGGCCCCTCGAGGGCCACGATCGAGGCGACCTGGATCGGGGTGAAGCTGCCGTAGTCGTGGTAGCTCTTGATGCGCGCGAGCGCGTGGACCAGCTCCTTGTTGCCGACCATGAAGCCGATGCGCCACCCCGCCATGTTGTAGCTCTTCGACATGGTGAAGAACTCGACCGCCACGTCGCGCGCCCCGGGGACCTGCATGATCGAAGGCGCGCAATTGTTGACCCACCCGTCGTCGAAGACGATGTCGGCGTAGGCCAGGTCGTGCACCACGAGGATGTTGTGCTGCCGCGCGAGCGCGACGATCCGTTCGAAGAAATCGAGCTCCACGCACTGCGCGGTCGGGTTCGACGGAAAGCCGATCACCAGCATCTTCGGCTTGGGGGTGAGCTCGCGAATGGCGCGCTCGAGCTCGGCGAAGAAGTCCACCCCGGGGGTCATGCGCACGGAGCGGATGTCGGCGCCGGCGATGATGGCGCCGTAGATGTGGATCGGATAGGACGGGTTGGGCACCAGCACCGTGTCGCCGCGCTCGAGGCACGCGAGCATCAGGTGCGCGAGCCCCTCCTTCGAGCCGATGGTGACGATGGTCTCGGAATCCGCGTCGAGCTCCACGCCGTAGCGGCGCTGGTACCAGGTGCTGATCGCGCGCCGCAGGCGCGGGATGCCCTTCGACACCGAGTAGCCGTGCGTGTCCTGGCGCTGCGCGGCCTCCACCAGCTTCTCGACGATGTGCTGCGGCGTCGGCCCGTCGGGATTGCCCATCGACAGGTCGATCACGTCCTCGCCGCGCCGGCGCGCGTTCATCTTCAACTCGTTGGTGATGTTGAAGACGTACGGCGGCAGCCGCTTTATTCTCGAGAACTCGTGCATTGCTTAGAATTCTAGCTCATGAAGCTTCACGCCTCGGCGCCGAGCGGCGCGCAAGTCGTCACTGCCTACGGGGACGACTATGTCACGGTGAGCGGCGTGCGCTACGAGGAGAGCATCGTGGTGCGGCCGGATCGAGTGCAGCCCTGGGCTGCGCGCAGCTTCGAATCCCTCACCGAAGCAGATTTCGCCGCCCTGCTGCAGGAGAAATCTGAAATCCTCATCCTCGGCACCGGCCCGAAGCAGCGCTTCCCGCACCCGCGGCTCACCGCGCCGCTCGCGCGCTCGGGCATCGGCGTGGAGGTGATGAGCCTCCAGGCCGCTTGCCGCACCTACAACATCCTGGTCGCCGAGGAGCGCAAGGTCGCCGCGGCGCTTCTGTTTCGATGAGCCTGTTCCCGGGTTTCGCCCGTCGCCGCATCCGCACGTCGGGCGCGACGATCAACCTGGTGTCCGGGGGGAAAGGCGACCCCGTGCTCCTTCTTCACGGCTATCCGGAAACGCACGCCATGTGGCACAAGGTGGCGCCCGAGCTCGCGCGCGACTACGCCGTGGTGTGCCCGGACCTGCGCGGCTACGGCGACTCGTCCAAGCCGAAGGGCCTTTCCGACCATTCGAACTATTCCAAGCGCGCCATGGCGAGCGACATGGTGGAGGTGATGGGCACGCTCGGACACGAGCACTTCCACGTGGTCGGCCACGACCGCGGCGGCCGCGTCGCGCACCGCCTCGCTCGCGACCACGGCAAGCGCGTGCGCACGCTCACGGTGCTCGACATCTCTCCCACGCTGAAGATGTACCGCAACACGACCATGCAGTTCGCCAAGGCCTACTACCACTGGTTCTTCCTGATCCAGGAAGCGCCGATTCCCGAGCAGATGCTCGCGGGGCAGGCGCCGTTCTACGTGCTGAAACGGCTGGGCAGGGGCAAGACCGGCCTGAAGTACTTCTCCAAGCAGGCGATGGCCGAGTACGTGCGGGCGTTCAAGGATCCGCGCACCATCCACGCCACCTGCGAGGACTACCGCGCGGCCGCCACCATCGACCTGATGCACGACCAGCAGGACCTGAGGAAGAAGATCCGCATGCCGCTGCTCGCGCTCTGGGGGAGGCAGGGGGTGATCGAGGCGCTGTTCGACTGCCTCGCCGACTGGCGCGAGGTCGCGAGCGATGTGCGCGGCCGGGCCCTCGCCTGCGGCCACTTCATCCCGGAGGAGAAACCCAGCGAACTGCTCACCGAGCTGCGCGCTTTTTTCAGGACGCGCGCCTGATCTCACACCACTCACGCTAACTCAACCAGGGGGGGCTCTCAATGGCAACTACTGATTATTTCCTCAAGATCGACGGCGTCAAAGGCGAATCGCAGGACGCGAACCACAAGGAACAAATCGATATCGAGTCGTTTAGCTGGGGCGAGAACAATGTGACGACGATCGGGTCGGCGACGAGCGGCGCCGGCGCCGGCAAGGTCAAGTTCGACTCCTTCGTATTCACTACGCGCGTGAGCCAAGCGTCTCCGACGCTCGCGCTCATGTGCGCAAACGGGACCCATGCGCCGACCGCGGTGCTCGTGGCACGCAAGGCCGGCGGAAAGCAGGAGGAGTACTACAAGGTGACGTTCAAGATCGTGTTCATCACGGGGTACAAATCCATTGGCGTTGGTGGCACCGATTTGATTCCGCGCGATGAGGTCACCTGTGTCTTCGGCTCGTATGAGATCGACTACAGGCCACAGTCGAGGGACGGCACGCTCGGTGCATCGATCACGAACGGCTGGAACCAGATCACGAACAGGAAAGTCTGACGCGCGGTGCCCAAGCGCGAAAGCCCTTTGGTTTCAGGCGCCTACGGCGAGCTTGCAGCAGTAACGAAAAACATGTTCAATGAAGCCGTTACAACGAGTTCCTAAGAAGGGTCTTAAGACCACTGGAAATGCTGGGCAAGGCGGTACCCGACTTCAGTCTCGCTTCCACTGGCGGCACGACGTTCACGCTCTCGGCGCTACGCGGCGAGAAGCTCGTGCTGTACTGCTACCCCAAGGACAACACTCCCGGCTGCACCGCAGAAGGCGCGGACTTCCGCGATCTCCACGGCCAGTTCCGGCGCGCCGGCGCCCGGGTGTTCGGCGTCTCGCGTGACTCGCTTTCGTCGCACGAGCGCTTCAAGGAAAAGATGCGGTTCCCGTTCGAGCTGCTCGCGGACCCCGACGAGGCGGTCTGCAAGCAGTTCGGCGTCATGAAGCTGAAAAACATGTACGGGAAGAAAGTCCGCGGCATCGAGCGCAGCACCTTCGTGGTCGACGAAAAAGGGGTGCTCGTGCGCGAATGGCGCGGGGTCAAGGTGCCAGGTCACGCCCAGGAGGTATTGAACTTTGTTAAAGCCCTATGATGTCGAGTTGTCCGAGCCGCATGCGTCTCCCCTCCCCGTCCTGATGTCCAAGAAGCCCAGTACCCCGCGCAAGCAGCAAACCCGCAAGCTCTTCGTGCTGGACACCAACGTCCTGATGCACGACCCGACGAGCCTGTTCCGCTTCGACGAGCACGACGTGTACCTGCCGATCGCGACGCTGGAGGAGCTCGACGCGCACAAGCGCGGTCTCTCCGACGTGTCGCGGAACGCGCGCCAGGCGAGCCGCTTCCTCGACGAGATCGTGAGCGGCAGCGCCGACGACATCAAGAAAGGCCTCGAGCTCAGGACGAAGGACGGGCAGCAGTCGGGCGGGAGGCTGTACCTGCAGACCGAAGCCATCAACGGCAGCCTTCCGCAGGGCCTCGCCACCGGCAAGAACGACAACCA
>Ga0105243_10001305_pt1 | contig 22267 bp, 19 predicted proteins | sample KBSM34metaG_FD_81525 | JGI IMG/M metagenome (GOLD analysis project Ga0105243, IMG submission 81525) | Miscanthus rhizosphere microbial communities from Kellogg Biological Station, Michigan, USA - KBS M3-4 metaG | ecosystem: Host-associated > Plants > Roots > Rhizosphere > Soil | place... | reverse complement strand
TCGGGCGATCAACCGCCGTGCGCGTTGCTTGAGCTTGGTCGAGGTCAGGTGATCGCCGTCGGACAGCAGTCTGTTTTCGATGTCGTCGAGTTTGTCGTCGGAGACGTTCGCCAGGGCGTCGACGATGGCGCGGGTCTGGGTGAGGTCGATCGTGCCCGCGGCGAACGCGGCCGAGACCCGGTGCAGGCGCAAGCGAAGCTCGCAGCCGAGGTCGATCATTCGGGCGGCGGCGCCTTCGGTGACGTGCAGGATCGCGGCGATCTCGACGTGGGCGAACTCGCCATGGTGGGCCTCGTTCTTGCCGCGGCGGGCGTCTTCCTCGCAGCGGGTGAGGTAGAGGGCGGTGAGGGCATGGATCTCGCGGAACTGTTCGCGGGCGATGTGGGCGTGGTGTTCCTGCAGCGTTGCCGGTTGCTCATGATCCGGCACGCCGTCGAGTAGTCCCGATGCCGACCCGCTATCGAACATATGTACGAGTCTAGCGAAGGTTGCCTACGGAATCCAGGGATTGCCGGCGAAGGATCCTGCCGAATGTCACGAGTTCGGCTGACGCAGTACGGGCTTGTCGATCTGTTCGCGGAGGATGTCGCCGTGACCTGCGTGCCTGGCGAACTCTTGGATCATTGCGAGCAGCGTCCATCGCATGCTGACCTTTCCCTCGCGGGGATTGTCCTTGGTGTCGTCGAGGTCGAAGCGGGACACGATTGCACGTGATCGTTGGCTTGCGCGCTCGAACTCGGCGATGACGTCTGCCAGCGACTCGTCGTCGGCGACGGCAAAGGTGCCCTCGTCGCGGCGCGAGTATCCATCGCATTCGGATTCTTCGAGTCCCGCCCAGAACCGTTGGAACCAGATCCGTTCCGCGGCAGCGGCATGCTTGATCAATGAGATCGGCGTCGTCAGCGACGTGACGAGTCGTCGGCGGGCATCGGCGTCAGACAGGCCGCGTGCGGTCTCGATGAGTGCTTCGCGGTTGCTGTCGAGCATGTTCTCGATGATCGCTCGCTCGGTGTCGTCGGTAATCTGGTTGGTGGTCATAGTTTTCACTCCATCTAGTTGTGGGTTGAGGTCGCGGTGGGTGTCGGTCGGGCTGAATGACACAAGGTGGTGCAGCGCCGATTGGTGTCGGGAGAGTCACGAAGCGTCCGGTGTCAGGAAACGGCCGGGAAGAAGGAGGGCAATCGATCCGCTCGTCGCGAGAATTGCGCGCGGAGCGTGGAGAGGAGGCAGGGCCGGCGTCAACGCCGTGGCTCAGGCCTGTCAGGAGGGCTGCTGCCCGGGGTCAGCATATCGCAGAGTTTCATTCCGTGCTGCATGTCGATCGGCAGCTCGGACCATCTTCGTTGTTGTTCGCACCGATTGCTACCCGGACCGCAACAGAGGGCATCCGGTGGTCGGTCGGGGAAGTCGACCACCGGATGCCCTCTGTTGGAGCGGAACTCCGTTGTTACCGCTCGATTCCCAGCTCTCGCAGCTGCTCCCAGTAGAGCTCCACGTTGCCGAGCTTGACGTCCTCATAGCCGCGGACGACGTCGGGCAGTGCGGCGATCGTGGTGGCCCTGTCATAGTTGGCCGAGTCCAGTTCGTCCGCGAGCCGCAGCACCATTGCGGTGTAGTGCGTCAGCAGTTCGCGCTCGACCTTGCGGACGTGGGCGTAGCCGAACGGGTCGAGCTTGGTCCCGCGGAGCACCTTGCCCTTGGCCAGCATCTTCAGTGCCACATGCGACTTCGGGCGGAGACCGATCTTCTTCTTGCGGCCCAGTGCCCGCAGGGCGGGCGGGTGCAGCTTGTAGGTGAGGTTCTCGCCGCCGGGGACCTGGGACGCGACGTCCTCGAGGAAGGCGGGATCGACAAGCATCCGTGCGACCTCGTACTCGTCCTTGTACGCGGTGAACTTGAACAGTCCGCGGGCGACGGCCTCGCTGAACTCCGTCCGGTCGGTGACCGTACGCTCTGCGGTCCAGATGGACTGCACCGCATCGATGTACCGGCGCGCGACCTTCGCGTTCTGGAACTCGACCAGCTCGCCTGCGCGAAGCTCCACGAGCCTGCGGACCTCACCGTCGAAGGTGGAGTCGGCGAGCAGGTGTGCCGGTGCGACGGCGGGGGTGCGGGCGACCCGCGAGGTGACCGCGGCGAACGCATCCGGATCGGCGAGCGCGACTCGACCCCAGCGGAATGCGTCGATGTTCGCGGAGACCGCGATGCCGTTGATGCCGATGGCCTCCTCGATGGCCTCGGCGGGCAGCCGCAGGCCACCGCTCTGGAAGGCCGCGCCGATCAGCAGGAAGTTCGCGGCGGCGGTGTTGCCGAACAACTCCTGCGCGGCAGCCAACGCATCGAAAGCACTGAGCGACTTGGATGCCGAGCCGAGGCGGTCGAGCAAACCCTGCTCGTCCGGGTACCGGACGGACTTGTCGTAGACCATGTCGCCGGTGGGGGTCTGGCTGGTCGACGCGACCGCGACCGTGGTGTCCGCGCTGCCGTAGCCCAGGTTCTTGTTGTCGGTGGCGGTGAGGAGGTCGAAGGCGACGATGCAGTCGGCGCTGCCCGGCGTCAGCCGGTTCGAGGGCTCGAGCGCACCCGGGGAGAATCGCAGGTGCGAGACCACCGGTCCGGCCTTCTGACTGAGACCGATCTGGTCCAGGGACTCCACCTCGTAGCCGGCGCGCAGGGCGGCGGTGGCGAGCACCTGGTTGACGGTGACGATGCCGGTGCCGCCGATGCCGGCGAGGAAGACGTTCTGGGTCGAGGTCAGCTCGGCGAGATCCGGCTCGGCCACGAGCGGCGGCACGGGGCGCTCGACCCGGGCGGACTTCTTCTTGCCCGGCACCACCTCGACCGTGACGAACGACGGGCAGTCGCCGTCCAGGCAGGAATAGTCTGTGTTGCACGAGGTCTGGTCGATTCGGGTCTTACGGCCGAACTCGGTGTCCACCGGCTGCACGGACAGGCAGTTGCTCTTGGTCCCGCAGTCGCCGCAGCCCTCGCAGACGGCCTCGTTGATGATCACGCGGGTGTTGCGGGTCGGCAGGGTGCCGCGCTTGCGCTGACGGCGTGCGTCGGCGGCGCAATGCTGGTCGTAGATCAGCACGGTGACGCCCTCGACCTCGCGAAGCTCCTTCTGCGCCTCGTCGAGGCGGTCCCGGTGCCACAGCTTGACGCCCTTGGCGAGCTGTCTCTTGTTGTGCCGCTTGGGGTCGTCGGCACAGATGATGATCCGCTTGACGCCCTCGGTGGTGAGCTTGTGGGTGAGCTTCGCGACGGACAGCGCGCCCTCGGCGTCCTGGGCGCCGGTCATCGCGACGACGTCGTTGTAGAGCAGCTTGTAGGTGATGTTCACCCCGGCCGCGACGCAGGCCTGCACGGCGAGCTGGCCGGAGTGGAAGAAGGTGCCGTCGCCGACGTTCTGGAACAGGTGCTTGACGTCGGTGAACGGCGCCTGGCCGATCCACTGGCTGCCCTCGCCGCCCATCTGGGTCAGCCCGGTGACGGCGCTGTCCTCGCGATTGGAGATGGTGACCATGGTGTGGCAGCCGATGCCGCCGCCGCCGATCGATCCCTCGGGCAGAGCCGTGGATCGGTTGTGTGGGCACCCGCTGCAGAAGTAGGGGGTGCGGGTGGCGGAGAGCACCTCGAGCGAGAGTTGCGGGGGCAGAGCCTTCTTCAGTTCCACCCGGTTCTTGAGCACCCGGCGGAGGGGGCCGAGCAGCCGACCGGCGGTCAGCTCGCCGTCGACGGGCATCAGCGGCCTGCCCGCGGCATCGCGCTTTCCGAGGATCTGCGGGGTGTGCTCGCTGCCGTAGAGGATCTCGCGGATCTGCGTCTCGATGAAGGCCGTCTTGTCCTCGACCACGATCAGCTGCTCGAGTCCCGCGGCGAACTCGCGGACCTTCTTCGCGCCGAGCGGGGTTGGCATGCCGATGCGCAGCAGCCGGATCCCGGCGTGGTGCAGCGCGGCCTCGTCGACGCCGAGGTCGAGCAGGCCCTGGCGCAGCGAGTCGAAGGTGGTGCCGGTGGCCGCGAAGCCGATCGTCGCGCCGGTGGGGTCGACCTCGATCACATCGAGATCGTTGGCCTCGCCGTACGCGCGCACCACCTCCCAGCGGGGCCCGTACAGGTCGGCCTCGGCGATGACACTGTCCGTCGGCACCGCCATCGGGCGCTGCTTGTAGACGAACGGCTTACCGTCCCATTCGATCTCGGGGACGGTGATGTCGATGTTCGACACCCGGCCGTCGACCGTCCAGGCGCCGTCCGCGACGTCCGCGACGACCTTGAGGGCGACAAGGCAGCCGGAGGCGCGCGACAGCGCGACGCCGTGCATGCCCATCGTGATCATCTCTTCGGCGTTGCGGGGGAACAACACCGGAATCCCAAGCGCGGCGAGGGACCGTTCGCTGACCGCGGGGACGGTGGACGACTTGGAGGCGGGGTCGTCGCCGACGAGCAGCAGCACGCCGCCCTTGGGGTTGACCCCGTACATGTTCGCGTGCCGCAGGGCATCGGTCGCGCGATCGACGCCGGGGCCCTTGCCGTACCAGACACCGATGACGCCGTCGTGCGTCGCCTGCCCAGCGGGAAGGTCAGCCTGGCTGCCCCAGACGGCGGTGGCGGCGAGCTCCTCGTTGAAGCCGGGCACGAAGGTGATGTCGTGCTCGGCGAGCACCTGAGGCATCCCGTGCAGCATCTTGTCGACGCCGCCGAGCGGGCTGCCCTGGTAGCCGGAGACGAAGGTCGCGACCCGTCGGCCCGCGCGGATGTCGTGGACGTGCTGCTCGACGAACTGGCGCGCAATCGCCTGGACGCCGGTCAGCAGCACCGGGCCCGACCCGGACCGGTAACGGTCGTCGAGGTCGTAGGGAGCGGGCAGCGCCGCCGTCGGGGTGACGGGACGATCGGCCAGTTCAGTCATCGCGGTCCACCGTTTCTTCGCCGCATCGGATCACGTTGCGCGCATAAATCGGGCATCAGGTGTAGCAATGATTTGCCCAGGTGGTGTGACCGTCAACACCCGCTAATTGAGCTGAAAGATATGATCAGTTGTGACCCACAACACTGGAATGAGGTCGACATTGTGATCAGCATCGATCGACTCGACGCGTCGCTGCTCAAACTGCTCACCGACGATCCGCGCGCCGGGGTGATGGAGCTGGCCGCCCGCCTCGGCGTCGCCAGGAACACCATCGCCTCTCGGATGCGGCGCCTTGAGGAGACCGGAGTGGTCACCGGGTACCGCCCGGACGTCGACCTGCCCACCCTCGGGCTGGCGGTCCAGGCCTTCGTCGGTGCCGAGCTGGAACAGGGCCGCATCAAGGACGTCATCGAGGACCTGCGCGGGGTCCCGGAGGTGCTGGAGGTGCACACCACGACCGGTCGAGAAGACCTGCTGATCCGGATCGCGGCGCCCTCGCACGAGGAGTTGCTGCACGTGCTCGAGAGCATCCTCGGCCTCGACGGCGTCGCGCACACCACCACCACGCTCGCGCTGACGACGCCGGTGAAATACCGGACGCAGCCGCTGGTCGATCACATCACCCGCGAGGCGGGCCACGGTCGGTCGGCTGCGTCGTACCGAGGCGACGGCTGACGGATACGACCAATCGGTGGATGACATGTACATGCTGGATGCCCGTTGTTTGACTGGACCTGTCGGTCTCATATGAGGACGACAGGACACGGGAGGTGTCTCATGTCAGCTGAACAGAACATCGAGATCACGAAGAAGGGATACGCGGCCTTTTCGGCCGGGGACGCTGAGGCGGCGATGGAAGCCCTCGCGGACGACATCGAGTGGATAGTGCCCGGTGACAGCGCGGTCAGTGGCACCTACCACGGCAAGGCCGAGGTCGGCGGACTGTGGATGAAATTGGCCGAGAAGGCCCTGGCGACCAAGCCCCAGCACTTCTTCGGCGATGACGAGAGGGTCGTGGTGCTGACCCAGGTGACCGCGGGCGGGGAGAGCTGGGACGCCGCCGATGCCCTCACGTTCAGGGACGGGAAGGCCGTCAAGATCCAGACCGCGGGCGACACGGTCAAGTACGAGAAGGTGTTCGGTTCCCGCTAGCGGGCTCGGGTCGTGAGGTCACGCGCGTCAGCCGGCTGACGGCGACCTATGGTCAGAGGATGACCATCCCCGCCGCGCATCCCGATGTGGTGGAGACGACGCTGGTCAGCGCTCGACCGCTGGCGCTGGCCGGCACTCTCGCCCCGCTCGGCCGCGGCCGGTACGACCCCTGTCACCGGACCACCGCCGACGGCGCGCTCTGGCGGACCTCGCTGATGCCGACCGGCGCGGTGACCTATCGGCTGATCCAGGCAGGCGCGACGTCGGTGTCGTGCCGCGCCTGGGGCCCGGGTGCGGCGGAGTTCGAGACCACCCTGGCCGGCCTGCTGGGGGAGTCGGACGACACCGCCGACTTCGCGCCCGAGCACCCCAAGGTGGCCGAGGCCCATCGGCGCTTCCCCGGGCTCCGGATCCCCCGAACCGGCCGGGTCTTCGAGGCCTTGGTGCCCGCGATCCTGGAACAGCGGGTGCACACCGTCGCGGCCCGCGCGTCCTGGCGGCGGCTGGTCGCCCACTACGGCGCGCCCGCGCCTGGCCCCGCGCCGGAGGGGATGCGGGTGCCGCCCCCGGCCGAGGTGTGGCGCCGGATCCCGTCCTGGGAGTTCCATCGGGCCGGGGTGGATCCGCGCCGCTCCCGCGCGATCGTCACGGCGGCGGCCGTGGCGAACCGGCTGGAGGAGACCGCAGCGATGTCGGCACCGGACGCCGCGGCCCGGCTCCGGGTGGTCCAGGGGATCGGGGAGTGGACGGCGGCGGAGGTCGCCCAGCGGGCTCTCGGCGACGCCGACGCGCTCTCGGTGGGGGACTTCCATCTGTCCGCGATCGTCGGGTGGTCGCTGCTCGGGCGCCCGCTGGACGACGCGGGGATGGTCGAGTACCTCGAATCGGTGCGGCCACACCGGCATCGGGTGGTCCGGCTGCTCCAGGTGAGCGGCCAGGCGGTCAAGCCCAAGTTCGGGCCGCGCACCCCGATCACCGATCACCGTGGGCGCTGAGTTCGCGGAGCGGGGAGATTCTTTCCCATGGGGCGGTTTCGTCTCGCCGAACCGGCACGGCCGGGTGCACGATGGTGTTCGATTGACGACGGCGCGCTACCGACGCCACGGCAGTGGGAGGCAATCAATGGGTCAGGTCCAGGAACGCATCGAGCAGTTCGCGGAGGAGATCCGCGCCGAGGGTGTGGAGGGCGACCGGCTCATGCGGCTCACCGACACCTCCGCGAAGCGGCTGCGTGAATCGGGCGCGATCCGCATGCTGCAGCCGAAGCAGCACGGTGGGCTCGAGGTCCACCCGCGCGAGTTCGCCGAGACGGTCATGAGCATCGCCGCGATGGACGGCGCCGCCGGATGGGTCACCGGCATCGTCGGCGTCCATCCGTGGGAGCTGGCGTTCGCCGACCCGAAGGTGCAGGAAGAGATCTGGGGCGCGGATCAGGACACCTGGGTGGCGTCGCCGTACGCGCCGATGGGCGTCGCCAAGGCGGTCGACGGGGGCTACGTCCTCAACGGTCGCTGGTCGTTCTCCTCGGGCACCGATCACTGTCAGTGGGCTTTCCTCGGCGCCCTGCTCGGCGACGAGAACGGCGCGCCGGTGATGCCGCCGGTCCCGCTGCACGTGATCCTGCCGCGGTCGGACTACCAGATCGTCGCCGACTCGTGGGATGTCATAGGACTCCGCGGCACCGGGTCCAAGGACCTGATCGTCAAGGACGCGTTCATCCCGAGCTACCGCACGATGCTGGCCTCGGAGGTGATGGACGGCACCGCGGTGAAGAAGGCGGGCCGCACGGAGACGCTGTACAACATGCCGTTCTCCTGCATGTTCCCGCTCGGCATCACCTCGGCGGTCGTCGGCATCGCCGAGGGCGCGCTGGCCTGCCACATCGCCGCGCAGAAGGATCGCGTCGCGATCACCGGCACCAGGATCAAGGAGGATCCCTACGTCCTCTACGCGATCGGCGAGGCCGCGGCCGAGATCGCCGCGTCGCGCGCCGCGCTGCTCGAGACCGTCGACCGGTTCTGGGACATGACCGAGGCGGGCAAGGAGGTCGACTTCGAGGCGCGTGCCATCGGGCGTCGCACCCAGACCGCGGCGGCCTGGCGCGCGGTGCGCGCGGTGGACGAGATCTTCGCGCGCTCGGGCGGAGGCGCCCTGCACTACAAGTTCCCGATGCAGCGCTTCTTCCGGGACGCGCACGCGGGCATCGCCCACGCGATTCACGTGCCGGGCTCGATCTTCCATTCGTCGGCGCTCACCCAGCTCGGCGGCGAGCCGCAGGGGATCCACCGCGCGATGATCTAGGCGGCTCCGCCGCCCGTGCGTGGTTGACGAGTCCCAGGACTCCTCAACCGCGCACGGGCGCGCAGCGCCTTCACTCGACGATCAGGATGCTGTGCATCTCGGGGTGATAGACGCAGTGGAAGGTGTACCCGCCTGCGGTGGTGGGGGCCGTGAAGGTGGCGGACTCGTTGCCGTCGACGTGGACGTCGAACAAGCCCTCGGTGTCGGAGGTGACCGAGTGCTCCGGTCCGGCACCGTTCCTCACCACGATCTCCTCGCCAGGACGGACCGACGGCGGGGGTGTGAAGGTGGAGTTCTCGATGGCGATCACCGGCGCCCCGGAGTCGGGCGCGACGGCCGTGGTGTCCGGGTGATGCTCGGATCCGCCGTCGGAGGAACACGCGGCCGCGAGCCCGGTCGCGATGGCGAGCGCGGCGAGTCCAGCCCGCCGATGTGCCGCCCGCCTTGGGGTGAACGGGGGTGTGGATCCGGGCATGTCGGGCCTCCGTCGGTCGATCGCGTGACGACGCACTGAGCAACGTTGCTGGAGTGGGTTCAGCCTAGGCCCGACCCCACGTCCGCGGTACCGCCGCGAGGCCCCGCGGTCGCCGGTCCGGCGAACACGAGGGTAGAGCGGATTTCAGTTCTTGACGCCCGCGGCCAGGATCTCCCGCGCCTCCGCCCGCCCGTCGAGGAGCCGGCTGGTGCGCAGCGTGACCTTCCACTGCCCGTCGACGCGGGCGAACTCCCAGCGGTTCGCGGTGATCCGGGCGACCCGGTAGGTCCCGGTTTCCGGCTCGTGCAGGACCAGTTGTGAGTGGCAGGTGGCGACCGCGATGTCGCCGTCGATCTCGATGTGCGGCGGGCCGATCAGGTGGCCGCTGCCCGCCTGGATGTAGGACTGGTGAGGCTTGGACAACACCATGGCCTCGATCTCGACGTGTCCTCGCAGGGAACCGGTGTCCACGTCGTAGACGCCGTCCTCGGTCCACATCCCGGCGACGGCCGCGCTCTCGCCGCTGTCCACCGCGGGCCCGTACGCGCTGATGATGCGCATCAGGTCGAGCTGGTCCTCGAGGAGCTGGACCCGGGCGGCGAGGGCGATGAGCAGGGTTTCGGTATCGGTCATGGATGAATCCTTCCTCACGATGGAGGTCGGTTGCTAGAGTCAGAATTGATTTCAGTTGTGGCGATCGGGCGGCCCCCCGATCAGGGCCGGAGGAGAATCCCCATGACGGTCGTCACCGAGTACGCGGTGCGCAACGACGCCGGTGAGGCGCCGCCCTCGATGATCGAACGCATGACCCTGATCCTCGATGCGTTCGACGGGCGGTCGGCGCGGTTGACGTTGGCGGAGGTGGCCAGCCGGGCTCGGCTGCCCCGATCGACGGTGCATCGGATTCTCGATTCGCTGGTGAAGCTGAACTGGGTGGAGCACGCGTCGTTCGGGTACCGGTTGGGTCGCCGCGCGCTCGCGATCGGCGGCGGGGACGGCGGGCAGGCGGAGGTCCGGGAGGCGGCAGCGCCGCTGCTGCACGAGCTGCACCTGCAGACCAGGATGGTGGTGCACCTGTCTGTCCTGGACGGGCACGAGGCCGTGTACCTCGACAAGATCGGCGGCCCGCTCGCCTCGTCCGTTCCCTCCCGGGTGGGCGGACGGGTGCCTGCGCACTCCACCGCGGGCGGGAAGGCGATGCTCGCCTGGCTCGCACCCGAACGGGTCGATGCGCTGTTCGGAAGCGGGATGACCGGGTGCACCGACCAGACCATCTCGGATCTCGGGGTCCTGCATCAGGAGCTCAGCCGGATCAGGCAGCGCAGGGGGCTGGCGTTCGAACGAGGCGAGTCCGCGCGGGGGATGGCCTGCGTCGGCGTCGGCATCCGCGGTCACGATGGCCCCGTGGCCGGGCTCTCGCTGTGTGGGGATGCGCGCACGGCGCCGCTGGAGCGGGTCGCGCCGCTGGTGGCCGAGGCCGCCCGAGAGATCACCCGAACGCTGTTCCCCGAGCTCGGTCGCGGCTGGAGCTAGCGGGTCCGGCATCGCTTGGGGCGGCGTCGAATGTCCGGTGAGTGAACCCTTCGTTAATGTTGCGAAGCACCCCGTCCTTGAGTTGAACGATCGTTCATGAAGGGGTGTGATTACCCCGGCCGAGCGGCATCGTCGCTGGCAGCAGGCTGCCGACGCAATCGCCCGCAGTCCTCCACTTCGATCAGTCGGGAACGAGCATGAGCCGGGTTTCACGTCATAGAGGGTTTCGGTCCGCGGTGGCCGCGGGGGTTGTCGCGGTGGCGCTGGTCGGTGGACCGCTCTCGCAGCTCGCCCTCGCCTCGCCCGCGCAGGCCGCCGAGACCGTTCGCCAGGACGAGCCGGTCTGCGTGGGATCCAAGCAGGCCACGATGAGCGCGGTCTTCGACGCGGTCCTGCAGGCGTCGAAGCCGATCCTGCCCCAGCCGTACCTCGACAACTACGAGGGCATCCGCGCGGAGGGGCAGGCGCGGCTCAAATCGGTTGGCATCAGCACCCTCAGCGTGTCGAATCCCGCTTCCGTTTACTCGACCGACGACGAGGCGGGGATCAACAAGTACGGCGATCCGATCACCCAGTACATCGTCACGCAGCTCATGAACGTGAAGGCCGGGCGCGAAGGCGCGGTCATCCGCGCCGAGAACCTCACCCTCGGTCAGGCGATCGAGACGGCCTACGCCGTCATCTACACCACCGCCGTCATCCCGGCGAACATCGTCGCCGGCGTGATCCCGTCGATGTTCGCGGTCGGGCCGGTCAGCGCCGGGACGCTCATCAGCCTCCCGCTGAAGCTGGGGACCAAGGGCTTCACCGCCATCTACGAGGCGGCCCGCGAGCAGCTCGAGACGAGCTGCGTGGTCTGGACGACCAAGGCCGTCGCCGACCGGGCAGGCGAGCCGGACCCGGCACTCGACTACGGGTTCCGGGCCCCCGCCTTCGTCGAGGCACTGGCGAGCGAGCTGGACATCGCCGGTCCCGACTGCCTGGCGGTGTCCGGCATGCCGCTGTCTCGGGTGCTGTCGCGGACCACGAGCCACCTGACCTCCGTCGAAGCCGATCCCGCCCGTCGTGCGCAGATCGAGGATCAGCGCTCGCGGCTGGAGTGGATCATGGCCAACGCGATGGTGCCTGCGAGCCTCATCCCCGCGCACCCGGACGACTTCTCGTCGATCGAGAAGTTCCTGTCCATGGGCCTCGGATTGGTCCCGAAGGTCGGCGGCGCGGCGACGGATGCACTGATCGGGTTGGGCCACAATGTCTTTGCCGGGAAGGACTTCAGCAAGCTGGTGCCGCTCGGCACTCTCACGGTCGGGGATTCGCTGACCGCCGCCTACTTCTCGTACGCACTGACCAGCCAGGTGATGGAACTCGTCTTCGACGAATCCATGAACGCGATGTCTGCCGCCTGGACCGGTGCCTCCGGCGGTGTCGGCGCGCTCGTCAACCCCTTCGAGTGGATTCCCTCGCCGTTCCCTCTGATCAATGCGCCGAACGTCTATGGGCTGGTGACGTACCACCACGTCCTGAACTCGGTCTGCATCGCCTCGGAGGCCGACAAGTAGTCCCAGCGGCATGTGTTCCCCAATCGCGGCGATCGGACGATGATCGAGACCACACTCACCCGCGCAGCAGAGGGATTGGTGGAGAACATGTCTGACATCCGTTCGCTCGGCTATCTCAAGGTGCAGACGCAGGACGTCGATCGTTGGCGCGGACTCGTGGTCGACGGCCTCGGCATGGCCGTCGGTTCCGGCCCCGACGAGGACGGGCTGTACCTGCGGATCGACGAGCGCCGGTCACGGCTGCAGGTGTTGCCGGGCGAGGTGGACAAGGTGCTCGCGGTCGGCTGGGAGGTGCGTGACCAGTTCGCGCTGCGAGCCGTGCACGATGAGTTGGAGAAGGCGGGCGTGGAGGTCCGCGAGCTGTCGCAGGGGGAGGCGGACCAGCGCGACGTGGAGCGCGTGATCACCTTTGCCGATCCGGCAGGAACCACCGTCGAGGTGTTCTTCGGTCCGGTGCTCGACCACAGCCCGGTGGTTACCCCGCACGGCGGCCGGTTCGTGACCGGGCCCGCGGGCCTCGGCCACGTCGTGCTGCCGACGCCGCACTTCCAGGAGACCTACGACTTCTATACGGAGGTCCTCGGCTTCCTGCCCCGCGGTGCCATGCGCCTCGGTGGGCCGGGCGCACCCGGCCCGGCCCTGCGGGTGCGGTTCCTGGGCGTCAACCAGCGGCACCACAGCCTGGCGATCTGTCCGGCGCCGCCGTCGGAGGCCCCCGGGATGGTGCACCTGATGATGGAGGTCGACACCCTCGACGCGGTGGGCCAGGCGCTGGACCGGGTCGGCAAGCTCGGGTTCTCGATCTCGTCCACCCTCGGTCGGCACACCAACGACAAGATGGTCTCCTTCTACGTTCGCGCGCCCGGCGGCTGGGACCTCGAGTTCGGCACCGAGGGCATGCTGGTGGACGAGACCCACTACACCGCGGAGGAGATCACCGCGGACAGCTACTGGGGTCACGACTGGTCCGGCTCGGAGCCCCTCGCGGCGTTCACTCCCGAGTCGTAGCGTTCGGCGCCCCGGGGGCCGGGCGGACGCATATCGTGGATTGCCGGGGGCCACTCGCGGAGGAGTCCGGGATGACAATTCCATCGGCACAGGGCATCGCGCCCAGGTTCGACGGCCTGCTGGCCGCCGTCGTCAACTGCACGCTGAAGCGGTCGCCGGAGGTCAGTAACACTCAGGGGCTGATCGACCGGAGCGTCGGGCTGATGCGCGACGCGGGCGTCGCGGTCGACGAGATCCGCGCGGTCGATCACGACATCGCCACCGGCGTGTACCCCGACATGACCGAACACGGCTGGCCGAGCGACGAGTGGCCGCAGCTGTACGGGCGGATCATCGCAGCGGACATCCTGGTGCTGGCGGGCCCGATCTGGCTCGGCGACAACAGCTCGGTGATGAAGAAGGTCATCGAGCGCCTGTACGGCTGCTCGTCGATCCTCAACGACCGGGGGCAGTACGCCTTCTACGGGCGGGTCGGCGGCTGCCTGATCACCGGCAACGAGGACGGCGTCAAGCACTGCGCGATGAACATCCTCTACAGCCTTCAGCACCTGGGCTATGTGATCCCGCCGCAGGCGGACGCCGGCTGGATCGGCGAGGCGGGCCCGGGTCCGTCCTACCTGGACGAGGGGTCTGGCGGGCCGGAGAACGACTTCACCAACCGCAACACCACCTTCATGACCTACAACCTGATGCACGCGGCGGCGATGCTGAAGGAGGCCGGCGGGTTCCCCGCCTACGGGAACCAGCGGTCCGAGTGGGACGCCGGTTGCCGGCCGGACTTCGCGAACCCCGACTACCGCTGACAGCGTCCGCTGCGGCGGGGGTGTCGCTGGGATAACCTCTCGCCATGGCGTCAGCGGCCTCGGTGGGGCGATCGGCCGCGTGGACCGCTATGGCCATCGCGATGACCTTCGGCGCCACGGCCTGTATCGGAGCCGTGGACCGGGCCGACTTCGATGCGGCGATGCGAGCGCGCGGCGGCGGGATGACCACGGCCGTGGTCCGGGACGCGATGGCCGCCCTCGCGCTCGAGTACGGCGTCACCGAGTTGCAGGTCACCTCGGTGAACATCGGACCGGTCGAGACGGTCGAGGTGACCGTACGGAACCCTGCGCGTCCCGATCAGCTGGACAGTTTCACCTTCGACGGCCGATATCTGAGTGAACCGACCCCGGTACCGGTCAGTGCCCACGACGATCTCGACGCGCAATCCTTCAGTCTCGGAGAGGTTCCCGCGCTCGACCGCGTCGAGAGCCTGGTCGACGACGCCCTTGCGGACACCGCCTTTGACGACGGCCAGGTCACCGGCATCTCGGTCAACAGAACCGAGGCGATACGGCCGACGGTCATGGTCGAGTCGCCGCGGTCCCGGGCACTTGTCGTGTTCGATGCCGACGGGGCGATCTCGGGGGTACATCCGCTGTGACCGAACCCGTGGAACTCGGCGTGAACGCCGAGCGCGCGCGGCGACCGGTTGTCGCGCGGGCGTTGATCTGGGGAATGGTGATCGTCTTCGGCGCAGGCTTCCTCACGTTGACCTCCTCGGTGATCTGGCCGGGGCAGGCGCTCTACCTGGCCCCGTTGTTCTGCGAACAACCCATCGCTGAGGCCGTCATCGTCTCGGACACCTACGCCTCGGGGGATGGAACCTCGACGGACTTCACGCTCTACTGCATCGGCGATCGCGGTCAGACGATCGATGAGGGCTGGCTGCGGCCCTTTCTGATGCTCTGGGGTTGCTATGCCGTCGCGATCGTCGTGTTGGTGGTTGTGGTGGCGATCATCTCGCGGAAACCGACTACACCGGAGCAACACTCGCTGTAGCAGACCGTCCACGCATTCGGTGTGGCAGCGGTGGCGGACTTGCGCGGGCGCCGCGGTCGAGGTATTTCTGGATACAGCGTCGCGTGTCGATGACGGACTGCGTCAGGCATGGAGGCGTCGGACCGCAAGGGGTTTCCTTGACCATCTCGTTCAACCACACCATCGTCGCCGCGAAAGACAAGCAGCTCTCGGCGTACTTCTTCACCACGCTGTTCGGCCTCCCGGATCCGGTTCCGGCCGGCTTCTTTCTCGCGGTTCAGCTCGACAACGGAGTCACCCTGGACTTCGCCGAACCACCGCCCCACCTCGACGTGACCCCACAGCACTACGCGTTCCTGGTCTCGGAGGACGACTTCGACAGCATCTACGGTCGAATCCTCGAGCGGAAAATGGAGCACTGGGCCGATCCCCGGCAATCGGCCACGGGAATCAACACGAATGACGGCGGTCGTGGGACCTACTTCCTCGACCCTGCCGGGCACTTTCTCGAGATCATCACCCGGCCATATGGTTCGGGCAGATAAGGTCCGCTGACACGGTGGTGGCGGCACCCCCGATCGCGGGGTGTGGCCGCCACCGGCCAGAGGATCGGGCTTCTCAGCCGCTCGTCGTCGGAGAGCCACCGCTTCGGGTCGGCGGCAGGAACCTGCGCGCGACGTTCTCCTCGGTGGACGCGCCCGGCGACCACTGCGAGATCCAGGGGCCGGTGCCCTCGCTCGGGTCGAGCACCCCGGCCTCCAGCCAGGTGTACCGGCCGTCGAGGATGCCGTCGGCGAGCCGGTGGTCCACCTCGTCGCTGTTGTCCCACAGGGCCGCGAACAGCCGATCGATCCGGATCCGGGACTGCTGGCAGAACGCGTCTGCCAGCTCGTAGGCGGCGTCGCCCTGGCCGGGGTCCTGCCCGCGCAGCATCTCGGCTCGCACGCAGCTCGCCGACATCGCGAACAGTTCGGCGCCGATGTCCACGACCCGGCCGAGGAACGCCTGGTGCTTCTCCATCCCGGCCTGCCAGCGGGCCATGCCGTAGAAGGTGGAGCGCGCCAATTTGCGTGCGTTGCGCTCCACAAAGCGCAGATGCGTTGCGTTCCCACCGAATTCGCCGTACGACGTCGGGAGCTGGCCCTTGCCGGAGACCAGGTGCGGCAGCCACTTGGCATAGAAGCCGCTGGCGCCGAGCGCAGCCTTGGCCTTGTGCTGCAGGTCCGCCTTGGGGTCCGCGAGGTCCCCCGCCGCGGCCAGGTGGGCGTCGACGGCCTCGCGGGCCACCAGCAGCCGCATGATCTCGCTGGACCCCTCGAAGATCCGGTTGATCCGCAGGTCGCGAAGCTGCTGCTCGGCGGGCACCGCCCGCTCACCCCGCGCGGCCAGCGACTCGGCGGTCTCGTAGCCACGACCACCGCGGATCTGGATCAGGTCGTCGGCGATCAGGCAGGCCATCTCGCTCGACCACAGCTTGGCGAGCGCGGCCTCGATCCGGATGTCGTTGCGGCCCTCGTCGGCCATCTGTCCGGACAGCTCCAGCACCGCCTCCAGCGCGAACGTGGTGGCGGCGATGAACGACAGCTTGGCGGCGACCGCCCCGTGCTTGCCGACCTGCCTGCCCCACTGCACCCGTTCCGCGGACCACTTGCGCGCGATGAGCAGCGACCACTTGCCCGCGCCCGCGCACATCGCTGGGAGGGCGAGCCGACCGGCATTGAGGGTGGTCAGCGCGATCTTGAGCCCGTCGCCCTCGCGCCCGATCAGATTCGCGGCCGGCACCCGCACCTGGTGCAGACGGGTGACACCGTTCTCGATCCCGCGCAGGCCCATGAACGAGTTGCGTCGCTCGACGGTGATGCCGGGTGAATCCGCTTCGACCACGAACGCCGTGATCCCGCCGCGGTGCTCACTGCCCGGCTCGCCGGGGCGCCCCTCGCTGCGGGGCACTCGCGCCATCACCACGAGCAGCTCGGCGACCACGCCGTTGGTGGTCCACAGCTTCACGCCGTCGAGGAGATAGGCGGAGCCGTCCTCGGTCGGGGTCGCGGTGGAGGCCATCCGGGCCGGGTCCGATCCGACGTCGGGCTCGGTCAGCAGGAACGCGGACACCGCGCCCTTCGCGCAGCGGGGCAGGAACTCCCGCTTCTGCTCCGGGGTGCCCGCGAGCTTGAGCGGCTCGGGCACGCCGATGGACTGATGCGCCGACAGGAGCGCTGCGATGCTCGGGTGCACCGTCGCGACGAGCATCAGGGCCCGGTTGTAGGCGACCTGCGACAGACCGAGCCCGCCATACTCCTCGGAGACCTTGAGGCCGAAGCAGCCGAGCTCGGCGAATCCCTTGACGTAGTCGTCGGGGATCCGGGATTCGCGCTCGATCACCGCCCCGTCCAGGGTGGCGCAGTACTTCTCGAGCTCGGCGAGGAACCGGTCGGTCTTGGCGGCCTCCGCGGGCGGCGGCTGGGGGAAGGGGTGCACGAGGTCGAGCCGCAGCCGCCCGAGGAAGAGCTCCTTCGCGAACGAGGGCTTGTCCCACCCGCTCTCCCTGGCTTCCTCGGCGACCGCTCTCGCCTGTTCCTCGGTGACCTCGGCCGGTGCAACCATGATCCGCCTCCTGGAAGGACGTGCCAGTTGTTACTGGCGAGTATCCTCCGGCGACGCCGGTTTGGGAACCCTACGACCGGGCGAGAATCACGAGTGCGGTCAACCCCGTGTCTCGCGCAAAGCCAATGCGAGCAGGCGCGACTCGATGATCTCGCCCGGGCCGCTCGGGTTCTGCAGCGACATCCGCTCGGCCGCCTCGTGGTCGTTCGTGGCCCCGCCGGGCAATGCGCGTAGCACCGTTCGTAGCCGTCCGGATCGGTCGGCGGTCCTGCCCTTGAGCCAGCCGAGGGCCCGCGCCAGGCGCTGCTCGACGGGGGTGAAGTCGCTGCCGAGCGGGTACTCCGGCAGGGTGCCCTCCCGGCGCAGGGGCGCCAGCGCGGATCGCAGTCGCGCGGGGGTGTTCCCCGCGGTGACTGCGGGCAGGGCGAAGTCCCGCGGCAGTTTGCCTGCGCGGGTGGCCGCCTCGATCAGCGCTGCCTGGAACCGGGTGTCGGTGATCGCGGTCATCGCCGCGATGCAGTCCTCGTCGGTGCGGCCACGCACGTCGGCGACCCCGTACTCGGTGACGTACACGTCGCGCAGGTGCCGGGGGACGGTGGTGTGGCCGTAGTTCCAGAGCACGTTCGAGCCGGCCTTGTCTCCCGCCCCTCGGGTCGAGCGCAGCATCAGTACCGAGTGCGCCTGCGGCAGCGCGTGCGCCATCGCGACGAAGTTGTACTGGCCGCCGACGCCCGATACCAGCCGGCCGTCGTCCAGCGCGTCGGACACGGCGGCTCCGAGCGCGGTGGCCATCATGCAGGTGTTGAAGAACCGCGCGTGGCGGCGCTGCAGCCGTTCGAGCGTTTCGTTGCCGCCGTACAGCTCGTTGACCTCGCTGACGCGCTTCATGCCGATGCCGTCGCGGTCCGGGTACGGGAGATCGCGCAGCCAGCCGTAGAACTCCGGTGAGCCGAGATAGAAAGCGCCGTGGAGGAATTCGCCGTCACGCGCCACGATCGTGTGGTCGTCCTCGGTGGCGGTGCCCGCGTTGATGCGGGACATCACCTCGGCGTCGTCGACCACCCTGCGCTTGACGACACCGACCTCGACCAGTCGCTTGAAGCCCTCGTTGATCATCTCGGTGCACCCGTACAGGCCGTCGGTGAACGGTGCCAGCGCGGTGTCGTCCGCGTGGGGTGACCCGAGGGCGTGCAGCACCCTCCGGTAGGTGGCATTGTCGGTGTGCCGCAACGCGAGCGCGTGGCACAGCGCGTCGGCCAGGGCGCCGATGCCGATCTGCAGGGTGCCGCCGTCCAGCACCAGGGTGCTGGCGTGGAAGCCGATCGCGTAGTCGGCGTCGGTGACCGGTTCGCGGGGCAGGCCGAACAGCTTCGGGTGCGGGCCCGGCGGGGTCAGCACTGCGTCGAAGAAGTCGGGATCGACGGCCGCGGTGCCGCCGAGCCACGGCAGTTCGGGGTCCACCTCGGCGATCAGCACCGGCCGCGGCAGGCCGCGCGCCGCGATCTCGTCGAGGGTGTCGAAGGTCAGGTCGGTGTTGCAGGACAGCGAGAGTCGGGTCCCGCCCGGCTCGCGGGCGACCTTCTGCAGCACCGCGTTCACGCCGCGGTCGGCGAGTGCCCGTGCGACATGCGTGTAGTTGAGGCTCGCGTAGCGCTGCTGCGCCTGGGGCGAGCCCAGCAGCGCGCCCGATTGCAGGTAGAACTCCTCGACCTCGATGTGCGCAGGCAGCGCGTTGCGCTTGAGTGCCCGCACGTACGCCAGCCGCGGGAAGTCGTCGCCGAAGTGCCGCTGCAGGAACGGTCCGAGGAAGCGTGCCTGCAGGCCCTCGCCCGCGGCGGGCGGGTCCAGCGAAAGCGCGGTGTAGAGGTGCAGGCGTTGCGACGGGTCGGCTTCGACCCGCTCGTACAGTGCGTTCAGCAGGCGGTGCGGCTTGCCGAGCCCGAGCGGACCCGCCACGTGCAGCGGGCCGTCGGTGCGGGTCAGCAGCCATTCCGTGGCGTCATCGAGCGAATCGAACTGCACAGGCTCCCGGCGTGTCGGCATGGGCACACCCTAGGAGGCGCTCCGCGCCTGTGCGCGGTTGACGAGTCCCTGCCCTCGTCAACCGCGCACAGGCGGCGCAGCCGCCTACTTGTCCCACTGAGCGGAGTCGCCCGGACGGTGGTCCGCGCTTGATGTCAGGATCTATCCTGCGGGGACGGAATGCGGACAGAAGGCGGGGAGACATGCCCAGGCTTGCGGAGGCGCGCGACGCGGCCGAGCCCAGTTCGGTCGAACAGCGGGCGCGGTACGGCCGCATCCTGGACGCGGCCGCCGTGCTGGCCTCCGAGAAGGAGCTCGAGCGCGTCCAGATGCACGAGGTCGCCAAGTCGGCAGGCGTGGCCATCGGCACCCTCTACCGCTACTTCCCGTCGAAGACCCACCTGTTCGTCGCGGTGATGGTCGACCAGATCGACCAGATGGGCGTCGGCCTGACCAAGCGCCCGAAGGGCACCGGCTCGCCCGCGGACGCGGTCTACGAGATCCTGCTGCGCGCGACCAGGGCGCTGCTGCGCAGGCCCATGCTGGCGACGGCGATGATCCAGTCCGCGGCCACCTCCAACGCGGCCACGATTCCCGACGTCGCCAAGATCGACCAGCATTTCGACGCGCAGCTGCTCGACGCCGCGGGCATCGCGAACCCCTCCGTCCGCGACACCACGGTGATCCGGTTGATCGTGTCCCTGTGGTTCGGGCTGATCCAGTCCAGCCTCAACGGACGGGCGTCGATCCCCGAGATCGAATCCGACCTGCGGATCGCGTGCGACCTGCTGCTCGCGGACCTCACCGGCACCGTCCACTAGCGGACCACTCCGCATGCCGCACATACGTCCGTTCCGCCGCTCCGACCGCCGGCAGGTCACCGACGTGGTGAACGCCCACATCTCGGCCGTCGTGCCGGGATGGGCCATCTCGACCGACACCCTGATCTCCCAGCTCGAGGCCGATCCCGGTCAATGCGTGACCGACCCCTTGGTGCGGACCCGCGAAACCCTGGTGGCCGTGGTCGACTCCCGGGTGGTCGGCGCGGCGCACCTGCGGTGCTATCGGGATTCCCCGCACGTGGCGCCCGGCCACCGCGGCTCGGGCGAGGTCGCCTGGATGGTCTGCTGGCCGAATCAGGCCGACGCCGCAGCCGAGCTGTTGGGCGCCGCGCTGCGCGTGTTCGAGTCATGGGGCGCACGACGAATATTCGCTGACGGCGACCTTCCGACGCCCGTCACCTTCGGAATCCCGGACTGCTGGCCGCACCTCGAGGAGTTGCTGCTCGGCGCGGGGTTCCTGCCCGCCGAGGGCGCCGTCGAGATACTCCTCGCGGGCGGGATCGAGACCCTCCCGGTGTCGGATGATTCTGCGTCCGAACAGATTCGGCGATCGGTGGGGGAACGCGGGGTTCGATTCACGCTCGGCGACGGCGGGACGGGGCAGGGTCGCGTCGAGACGATCGACGACTGCACCAGGGGCGGAACACTGTTGCGGCTCGCCGGATGGGCGGAGCTGGCAGACCTGAAGCTGCCCCCGGATCCCGGGGCAAGGGGTGCGCTCATGGGGATCGTCGCGGACTGGCTCCGAACTGGCGGCGTCGCGAACCTCTTCATCGCTCTCGGGCGGGGGGACGTCGAGCAGATGGAGTACCTCGAGGACCTCGGGTGGCGGCGACTGGCGACCGTCCGGCGCGGGTGGGAACGTACGTCGCGGCCGTAGCCGGGCATGCCGTTGCCAGGCCCGAGGAAATGGAATACATTCCAAAAAGTGGTCCTGCCACCCCCGGGTGCCGGTAACCCTCCCTGATGTTCGTGAACTCGCAGTGCGTGTCCGTTGCGGGTGATACCACCAATGTGCAGCTGAACACCATCGGCGAGCGCATCCCGGGTCTCCCCGAGACCCCCAGCCCGGAAAGTAGCAACTGTTATGAATCGCACCTTCGTTGTCGGCGTCGGCATGACCAAGTTCGAGAAGATCGAGAGCCGCGACTGGGAGTACCCGGACATGGTGTCCGAGGCGGTCGGCGCCGCGCTCGCGGACGCAGGCATCTCGTACGACCAGGTGCAGCGCGCAGCGGTTGGCTACGTGTTCCAGCCGTCGGCCGCAGGCCAGCGCGCGCTCTACGAGACGGGCCTGACCGGCATCCCGATCGTCAACGTCAACAACAACTGCGCCACCGGTTCGTCGGCGCTGATGATGGCCCGCGAGTGGGTGCAGGGCGGCATCGTCGACGTCGCGCTGGCAGTGGGCTTCGAGAAGATGACCAAGACCGCCCTCTCCGGCACCGGGGAGATGCCCAAGGTCTCCACGCTCGACGATCACCTGAAGGTCATGAAGGCGAAGCACGACTGGGGTCGCGGCCCCATGACGGCGCAGCTGTTCGGCAACGCCGCGCTCGAGCACATGGAGCGCTACGGCACCACCGCCGAGCAGATCGCATCCGTCGCGGTGAAGAACCACAAGCACTCGGTGAACAACCCGTACGCGCAGTTCCGTGACGAGTACACGCTGCAGCAGGTGTTGGACGACAAGATGATCCACGCGCCGCTCACCCGCTCGCAGTGCTCGCCGACCTCGGACGGTGCGGGCGCAGCGATCGTCGTCAGCGAGCGCTTCGTCCGCGAGCACGGACTCGAGGACCAGGCGATCGAGATCGTCGCGCAGGCGCTCACCACGGACACCGCGGAGGCCTTCGCCGACCAGTCGATGATCGACGTGGTCGGTGCCCCGATGACGCGGGCCGCCGCCGCGCAGGTGTTCGCCGAGTCCGGGCTCACGATCGAGGACGTGGACGTGATCGAACTGCACGACTGCTTCGCGATCAACGAGATCATCACGTACGAGGGCCTCGGCCTGTGCGAGGCGGGCGATGGCGGCAAGCTGGTCGAGTCC
>Ga0105243_10001299_pt1 | contig 22326 bp, 20 predicted proteins | sample KBSM34metaG_FD_81525 | JGI IMG/M metagenome (GOLD analysis project Ga0105243, IMG submission 81525) | Miscanthus rhizosphere microbial communities from Kellogg Biological Station, Michigan, USA - KBS M3-4 metaG | ecosystem: Host-associated > Plants > Roots > Rhizosphere > Soil | place... | reverse complement strand
GGCCGCCGGACAGGTCAAACAGGCCGCCGATACCGTTTCCGGCGCCCGCGACATCGCCTTGGAGCAGCTGACATCCGCCATCGCCACCGCCGAGGCGCTGATCCGCCGCATCGATCAGGTTACGCCGTTCCTGACCAACGCCCAGAACGACGCAAAGCTGGCCGAGAACACCGCCTATGACTGGGCCGTCGTCTCCAACGACTGGGCCGAGCACATGCCCGACACGATCCCGCCCAACACCCTCAAAATGATGGATATTTCTGGCGAGCACTGGAGCGCCAGGTGGTGGGCGAACCGCGCCGACAATGCCTTTGGCCGGCTCACCGACCTCTATCTCGGCGCCTGGCCGGAGCCGCCGACCACCAATCTGGAAGGCGGCCCGATCCAGGTCGGCTCGATCTATTACAACACCGAAACCGGCCAGACCTATGTCTGGGACGGCACCTCTTGGAACGCGCTATGGGCGCCGCAGCGCGCCGCCACAGCACATCTCACCTACGTCGCCGCCACCGACGGCGTCACCGCCATCAACCTGACGACGATGGACGTCAACGGCGACACCTTCGCCCTCAACCAGAGCCAGCCGGAAGGTCTTGAGGTCCACATCAACGGTGTCCAATTGGTGCAGACGCTCGGCGGCGGCTTTGGCGACTACACGATCGACGTGCCGACCAGCACCGTCACGCTCAGCCGCCCGCTCAGAGCCGAGGACGTCGCGCTGATCGACATCCTCGTCCCGGTCGACCAGCTGCGGCCCGGCGCGGTGGCGGTCTATGCGCTGAACGACATCACCCCCAAGGACGGCGTCACCAAAATCTTCAATCTGAGCATCAAGAACCCGAATACGGGAATTCCCGTCGCCGTGCAGCGGCCCGAAGAGCTGCTGGTCAGCGTCGATGGCTCGATCCAGCAGCCTGGTGTCAATTACCAGGCCAGCCTCGCCACCATCACCTTCACCGAGGCGCCGCTGGCTGATTCGGTTGTTTTCATCACCTGGTATCAATCGGTGCCGCTGCCATGACCCAAGCCTTCCGCGTCGCGCTGCATATCCCAACGCTCGATCCGACCCAGGGCGAGGCGGTGCTGACGGAAACCTCTGGCGATCTCTACAAATCGAAATGGGCGGTGATCGCCAGCGGCGACCCGTTTCCGCCGAAGACCAAGCAGGGCCAGGTGTTGCAGACCGGTGCCGCCCCCGGCTTCGACTGGTTCGCCGGCATGCTTGATCAGGGCATTTATGGCGGCGTACCCGGCACCGATATCCAGTTCCTGCGCAAGATCAACGGCTTCGGCGCCCCTGCGGCGAATGAAGGTCTGGCTGGCGAGATCGCCATCGCCTTTCCCGACGCGCCCGGCGCGACGACCACCCCGCAAGTCTTCGCCCATGATGGCGTCGGCTGGCGCCAGGCCAATCCGGGCTTCAGTTTCGCCGTCGTCGGCATCCAGCTCGGTACCGGCGCCTCGATCGGCGCCGCGTGGACCGCCTACACCCCAAAACCGCCGCTCAACGACGTGGTTTTTGCCCAATTCAACGCTTTGCCGTACGTTAAGACCGGATTCGGCACGGTCGATGCCGACTGGTTGGTTTTGGACGATCCGAACATCGATTGCGGCGAAATCTGAAACAAAAATCCCCGATTTTCGGGGGCGGAGCTCGTAAAAATGGCTCAAGGACGCGTTCAAAGCATTCGCTCGCAGACCAAGGCGGTCCGGCCGGCCGCCGGCAGTCGTCAGCCGGGCGAGCTGTACGTCAATTTCGCCGATCGCCAGATCGGCTTTATCGACCAGGCCAAAACCGCCAAGGATCTGGTCGCGATCCGCTATTTCAGCCCGACCACCGACTATGCTGCCGGCGATTTCGTCATCCAGGCGGGCGAGCTCTATCAGGCCAAGGCCGGCGTCGCCGCCGGTGCCTTCGTCCCGGCACAATGGGACGCGGTGGTCAACGCCGCCGACCTCGCCGCGGCGCTCGGCACCACTTCGGGAGATCTCGCCGGCCAGATCGGCATCAAGAACTGGCTCCAGGCGACCGCCTATGCGGCCGGCGATTTGGTCGTCAACAACAAGCTGATCTACCAGGCCAAGGCGGCAATCAATGTCGGCACCGCCTGGAATGCCAGCCTGTGGAACGACTTCACCGCGGCGCAGGGCGTTGCCGATAAGACTGTCCTGCCGAGCCAGCCGCGTACTGGCATGCTGGTCTTTAACACCGCGACCGGCAAGCTTGGCGCACTGACTTCGGCCAGCACCCAGGTCAACGCGTCCGGCGCCAAAACGGTCGTCGCCGCCAGCGCGCCGGGCGGCTCGACGCTCGATGCCGGCGACTTCTGGTGGAATTCCACCCAGGGATCAATGAGCCTGTGGGATGGCACGGCGTTCAAGGCGGTCGGCGGCGGCGTTCAGGTCTACGACAATATCCCGCCGAACACCTCGCAGGGCGCGCTGTGGTGGGAGAGCGACACCGGCAACCTATACGTGAGTTTTGACGATGGAAATACAACCCAATGGGTGCAGGTCAACGCCGCCCAGGGGGCCCCGAACGCCATCTATTCCGACCAGGCCGACATGTATGCCGGGTTCAAGACCTCCGGCAACGCCTTCATCGTCAATGACAAGGCCGACGGCACCGGCAGCAACGTGCTGACGGTCTCCGAAACCGGCTTTCTCACCGCCGCTTCAAGCATCGTGGCGGGGGCCGGTGTCACCGCGACCAATGGCAATTTTGCTTCCTCCGCAGCGACTGCCATCCTCTGCGCGACCGCAGGGGCGATCTATCTGCGGCCGAATGGATTGGCTAGCGCGACGGGGGAAGTGAACCTCGCCTCCAACGGCAACCTCGGCACCAATGGCAATATTACGATTGCCGGCAATTTCTACTCTGTTGGCAGCACTTTCTCCAGCACGACTGCCAATGCCATACTGGCTGCCAGCAGTCCGACAGGTGCTGTCTATCTGCGTCCCATTGGGGCCGCCAGCGCGAGCGGACAGTGGACGCTCAATAATGTCGGTCAGCAAGTCTGTACCAACGCCAGTCAGTACAAGCCGGGGGCCGGCGGCTTCACCGACAGCAGCGACGAGCGCATCAAAACCGTCATCGGCGCTTACGAGCACGGCTTGGCAGAGGTGCTGGCGTTAGAACCCGTCAGGTTCACTTACAACGGCAACGACACCCGCGAGCCGCCAGAAAGCCGAACAGCGACCCCCTACGCCGAGAGCCACCACTTACAGGCCGCCAAGGACGCCACCGAGTTCATCGGACTGGTTGCCCAGCAAGCCGAGATCCCGATGCCGGAAATGGTGCAGCAGATCTCAGCCTACATTGATGGCGAACCGGTCGATGATCTGCGGGTGCTGGATAATTCGGCTTTGGTCTATGCTCTGGTCAATGCGGTTAAAGAGCTGTCTGCCAGGATCGAAGCACTTGAGGGGGGAGCAAGCTGATGTTCGACTTCCCCGCCTCCCCGACCAACGGCCAGCAGTACAAAGCTCCCTCCGGCCAGACCTATATCTACAACGGCACCGTCTGGCTGCTGTCACAGGGCATGACAGGCTCCGGTGTCACCAGCGGTGACAACCCGCCTCCGGCTCCGGTGCCGGGGCAGCTATGGTTTCAGTCTTCGACCGGAAACAGCTACATCTGGTACGTCGACCAGGATAGTAGCCAGTGGGTTCAATTCAATGTCAGCCCGCCGTCGGTTACTGATCCACCCAACGACGGCAATCACTATGTTCGCGCCGGCAACACCTGGAGGATGGTCAGTCAGAGCGTCAATATTGCTGGGGTAAGTCAGTACGATTTCACTGTGCCGACCTGGGGACCAACCAAAGCCCGGCTGACCGGCAGTATGCATGTGCCTTCCATAGGCGGCATGAACGCCAGATTGAGCGTCGACGGCACGACATTCGCGGCTGGCGCGGGTGATTATCAACTTGGTGGCTTTGTGCATCGCATTGCGGCTCCGGGCACGGCAGTTAGTAACGTACCGATAACCGCTAGTAATCTTATGGCTTTGACTGGAAATTTTGACCACACTCAAGTGCCGATCTCCGTAGTCGCCGATTTCAACATCGTGCGTGTTGCCAACACCGAGCTTTTCGGTTGGCGCTCACGCGGCAGTGGTTACAATTTTAATTCTGCGATCCTCTATGAGACTGACATGTATCACGGCTGGGTGGTGTCCTCGGCGTTTGCTGGAACCGCGTCGATAAAAGCCATTCGTTGGCTTTCGGGTGGTGCAGCGCCGCGTGCTGGCAATCTGACCATGGAGTGGCTGCCGTGAGCTTCAATTTTCCTAACTCCCCGACCCCCGGCGACCTTTTTACCGGCAGCAACGGCGCTCAATACGTCTGGAATGGCAGCGTCTGGAACCAGGTCTCCGGCAATCCCGCCACGCTCACCGCGCAGGCCAGGAACCGCATCGTCAACCCGGCGATGCAGATCAACCAAGAAGTCCCGGGGCCGGTGGCATCTGGCTATCCTGTCGATCAGTTTTTGATAAGCGGCAATGTCGCCACCATCAACGCCAGTTGGCAGCCAACCTTTGGGCCGGAAGGTCTTGCTGCACTGGCAGCGACACTTACAACTGCCAAACCCTCTTTGGCGGCTGGTGATTTCTGGCAATTGCTGCAGCCGCTAGAAGGCAAGCGCGTCGCTGATTTTCGTTTCGGCACTGCCAACGCCAAGCAGGTCGTGGCGCGCTTCTCGGCTGTCTGCTCCCAGGCCGGTACCTACACGTTCAAACTTGCCAATGGTGCTTCGAACCGGGTTTTTCTCGCCCCGTTTACGCTGGTGGCGAACACCTGGAAGGAAATCACCGTCGTCATTCCCGGTGATACCATCGGGACGTGGCCGACCGATGCCACGGCGGGGATGTATTACGGTTGGGGCTTGGCTGCCGGATCGACTTACAATACCGGCGTCGCCGGTTGGCAGGGCGTTAACATGGTGCAAATGGCAGGCCATACCAATCTGGCGGCAACCGCCAATGCGAATTTCTTTGTTACCAATGTCGGCCTCTACCTCGACGACCAGAACACCGGAGTGCCGCCGCCCTGGGTGATGCCCGACGAGGCGCAGGAATTGCAGGCGTGCTACCGCTATTACTGGAATAATCCGAGTTATAACTTAGCACTGTATGCTTATGTGCAGGATTTCACCTATCGGCAAGCGTATGGTCAGTTTCCGGTAAAGATGCGGGTTGCTCCAGCGATGACTGGAACTATTAGCCTGGGTGCCCCTAAAAGTATCAATGCCCAGGGCGACCAAGCCTTTGCTGCTGGTGCGCAAGGTGTTGGCGTCGGCTCCGGTTGCAGCGTGACAAACGTTGTTGCCAACGCGAGGATGTAATGACTTACCAATCTTGTCGATACGCTCCGCCACCGACCATCGAAGGCGATCCACAATTGATCATCTGCACCGACGACCAGGGCATCGAATGGTTCCTAACCGAGGACAGCCAAGTCGGCGACTGGCTGCGCTTCAAGGAAGAGGACGGCGAGGTGCTGGCTTACGAGCCGCCTGACGACGAGGAGCAACCCGCTGATTGACCGAACCGCCACCCAACGAAGGCCGCCTGGCCGCCGCGGCAACGGTGGTCAAGGGTCTGTCGTGGGCGAACCTGCTGACCATCGCGGCGCTGGTGGCGATCGCCATTCCCGCCTATCTGGTCTATCGCGCCTTGAACGATCCGGCGCTCTTGGACCGCATGCTCAGCTCCTACAGCGAGGAGAGCTCGCAGCAGACCGGCTGCACACTGCGCACGGCGAAGCAGCGCGGCGGTCCCGAAACCTGGGCGGTGTCGACCGGCTGGGCGTTTCACGGCGGCGACCGCTATTACATCGCGGTGGCGATGAACCGTGCTCCGGACGAATCCGAGTTGGCGGCCTACTGCGCTACCCTCAAGCTGCTGGCCGAGAAGCTCGGGCAGCCGCCGATATGAAACTGCTCACACTCGTCTATCTGGCGACCCACGGTTACAGCGTCGTGTTCAGCGGCGACCAATGCAGAACTCTACGTCAAGCACGGATCGAAATCGGCCAATGTCGCGAGCATTTTGTCTCTCTGCGCGCCGAGAGCGCCAACTTCTCCACCCCTACCGCAGCCACAAGCCCGGCCCAAGGCTCTATGAGTACCGCCGGACCCAGCGGCGGCCGACCTGGTTCGCCTTCTTCGCCGTCTGGCAGCCCAGGCAGCGGCGCTGACGCAGGCGGCAGCACGCCGGGGGCATCGTCACCGGGTAACGGCGGAAGCGCGTCAGGCGGCTCGCCTGGCAATCCTGGTGGCGGTGACCGGCATCCTACCGAGCCGCCTGTAACGTTGCCGACGCCACCGCCGCCGAAACCAACGATCGATCCCGCGGCGCTGGCCAAGTTGCGCGGTGAGATCCGCGATGCGGCCAGGCAACGGGTGATCGATCGAATCGTCTTCGGTGCCAAGCCGCCGCCCAGTCAGCCGGGCAAGCCGGACTTTGGCAAGCCTGGGTTCAATCCCGGGCCAGGCGGCTTACGCGGCCAAGCGACACCGAAATCGAGCGGCAATGCGCCATGGGCGGGGCAAGCGCGTTGATGTTTACCTATGACGACATCAAAAGGAGTCCGAGCGTGAAAGCCGCCAAGCCCGTGAAAGACATCGAGCTCGCCTTGCGCGAGGTGCTCGACCAGTACACACACGAACCGAAGACCAAGCTTCTGGGCGCGCTCGAACAGATGACCGAGGAGGTCAGCGACGAGCATTGGCCTGAGAAGTCCGGCGCCGCCGGAGATGACGATAGTGAAACCTCCGAGGAAGGGACCGACTGATGGCACAGAATTTTGAGCAGGATCTCAAGGCATGGCTTGAGAACTATTCGGGAGAGACCCCTCGCGAGGCCGCCGCTGCGGCACTGCGCACTCACGCCGACCTGGTCGAGCGTAGTGAAGAGTGGCCGCAGCTGAAGCGCCAGGTCGAGGCCGAGCGCGCTGCTGGCCGCGCACCGCTGCGGCAGCCAACCGAGGGCGAAATGAAGAACGCCGCTGCGGCCAAGACCGCGGCTGAGCTCGCCGAGCGCAAGGGCATTCCGGAAGACTATGCCGACGTCGACGACATCCTCGCGCATCCTGAACGGAACCCTTCGCATCCCGATCCTTCGGCCGAGCCGACCGAGGCCGAGCAGCAACAGCAGCGTGAGCAGCAGACCCAGGATCAACGCGAAAAGAACGAGCGCGAGACCGAGCAGAAGCGTCAGCAACAGCAGCGCGACGCCAAAAAGAAGTGAGAGGGAAAGCGTCGCGGGCAGGAGAGTCTGGGAAATTCTTGGCGAACAAGAGCAGACAATTTGGTCCTGACCACGCGACACTTAGTTCATATGCACAGTGCGTAAGTTAAGTCAAGACGAGGCTCGCTACCTGGCGGCGCTGCGGCGCCGACAGATGGCGGCGCGTGCGCGCGACGACCTGCTTGAGTTCTCCAAGTTCATGATGCCACACCCGGATTTTCCGGACGACGTCACCCGCTCGAATTATATCACTGCGAAACATCATCGTGCGATCGCCGCGGCATTGGAACAGGTCGAACAGGGCAAGATCACGCGGCTGATCATCAACGTGCCGCCGCGGCACGGCAAATCGCAGCTCTCTTCGCGCATGTTCCCGGCCTGGTTTCTCGGCCGGCATCCCGAGCAAAGCCTCATCCTCGCTACCTATGCCGACAAGCTCAGCTGGGATTTCGGCCGTGAGGTCAACGACCTGATCGAGGACAGCCTGTTTCGTCAGGTGTTCCCGGGCGTCAGCACCAAGACTGCTTCGGTCGACAGGATCGAGACCGAGCAGGGCGGCAAGGTGTTTTTTGTCGGCAGGGGATCGGCCATAACCGGTCGCGGCTCGATCGGTCTGCTGATCGACGATCCGATCAAGGATCGCGTCGAGGCTGACAGCAACATCACCCGCGAGAAGTTATGGTCGTGGTATAATCAAGTAGCTAAAACCCGCCTCCTTTCGCACGCCGGTTGGGTGGTGATCATTCAGACCAGGTGGTCCGAAGACGATCTGGTCGGCCGCCTCACCGATCCATTGAATCCCTCTTACAGCGCGGTCGAGGGCAAGAAATGGAAAATAATCGACTTGCCGGCGATCGCCGTCGAAGATGACCCGCTCGGGCGAACCCCCGGTGAAGCTTTGTGGCCGGAGCGGTTTCCGATCGGCTACCTGGAAGAGATGCGCGAGGCCGATCCGCGCGGCTTCCAGAGCCTCTATCAGGGCAGCCCGACGCCGGACAAAGGCAACTTCTTTGCTGCCGAATGCCTGCTCACCTACAAGCGCGGCGACCTGCCACCAAAGGAAACGCTGCGTTTCTACGTCGCCAGCGACCATGCGGTCTCCTCTAAACAGGAGCGCGATAAAACCTGTCTCTTGCCGGTCGCGCTCGACGAGAACGAGAACATCTGGGTGCTGCCCGACGTGGTCTGGGGCAGATACCCTACCGACCAGATCGTCGAGCGGATGATCGACATCATGGATCTGCATAAGCCATTGTTTTGGTGGGCAGAACGCGGCCAGATCACCAAATCGATCGGGCCGTTTTTGCGCAAGCGCATGCTGGAGCGCAGCGTCTTCTGCTCGGTCTATGAGATGACGCCGATCGCCGACAAGGTCAGCCGGGCGCAGTCCGTGCAGGGCCGCATTGCGATGAAGAAGGTGTTCTGGCCGTCGTTCGCCCCCTGGTGGATGGAGGCGCGCAAGGAATTGTTGCAATTTCCGTACGGCGCACGGGATGACCTGGTCGATGCTTTAAGTTATATCGGGATGGGGCTTGCACTCCAACAGCCGCTCAAGCGACGGAAAAAGTCCGCCCCCACGGACCACGCTCCGGGCACATTAGGTTGGGTCAAGGCGTCATCGCGCCAACAAGAACGAGATAGACGTTCACGTACCGGGGGTTGGTGACTTTCAATGGCATTGCCGCCGATCGGCATCACCGGCCCACCCGCCGGTCCCGATCCGTTGGCGCCCGATCAGCCGCTGACGCTTGAAGCGCAGCTCGGTCTTGGTCCTGGCGACCAATACACCCGCACCACCCCGCCTGACCAACAGGTGATTCCGCGCGACCGGCCGGAGCCGACCGAGCGCCGCAAGGCGCTGGTCTCAGCGCTCTCCGACATGGTCAAGAAGGGCAAGAATCACTGGGAAAAAGTTTTCCGAAGAATGGAGGAAGATCAACGGTTTATAGCCGGTAATCAGTGGCCCGAAGATCCAAAAGTTTCGATCTACAGCGACCTCTACGACAACGATCTGTATGTCGCGAATATCACCCTTCAGCATGTGCAAAAGCGCACCGCTGCGCTCTACGCGAAAAATCCAAAGGCCGTCGCCCGCAAGCGGCCGAGACTGCTTTCGACGACTTGGGATGGCACCACAGCCAGCCTGGCCGAGGCGCAGGCGACGATGCAACAGGCACAGCAAGCGTTGCTCGGTATGCCCGTGGGGATGCCCGGAATGCCTCCAGATGGTGCTCCGGGCGGCGCCCCACCCACCGGAGCACCCAGCCCAGACGGTTCACCCGAGCCGTTTGGGCAGCCAGGAGGTTCGGTCGCCGGACCTCCTGGCGCGATGCCCGGCGCCCCGCCGTCGCCAGGAATCATGCCGACGATGCCGCCGCCTGAGCAGTTGTTGTCCGCCCAGGGCGTGATCGCCGACGCGCAGAGCGTAAAGCAGCAGCTGGCGATGCTGAACAAAATCGGGAAAACGCTCGAAATTTTGTACGACTATGAGCTTTCCGAGCAACAGCAAAACTTCAAATCGATGATGAAACTGACGGTCCGGCGCGCCTGCACCTCCGGCGTCGGCTGGACGCGGTTGGGCTTCCAACGGATCATGGGTCCGTCGCCCGACCGCGACAGCCGCATGGCCGACATGCAGGCACAGCTCGACCTGGTTGAGCGCGTTTCCGCCGACATTGCCGACGACAAGACCGACGTTGATAGCGCCGCCGCCGAAGAGATGCGGCTGACCATGCAGGCGATCCAGGCCGAGCCGGACATCGTCCTGCGCGAAGGCTTGCATTTCACCTGGCCGAAACCGTCCGCGATTATTCCCGACCCGCGCTGCGTCCAACTGCGCGATTTCCTCGGCTGCGACTGGGTGGCCGAGGAATTTTGCCTGACCTGCAACGAGATCAAAGAGACCTACGGCGTCGATGTCGGTTCGCACCACACGACCTACAATCGTAGCGACACTGGTACTGACTATGAGCGTGCTCGGGTGCAGTGGCAGGCCACCTCTTCCGGGTCGTCTACATCCGAGGATTCCCGTATCGACGACGGTGACGCGGACAACTGCCTCGTCTGGGAGCTGTTCAACAAGCGCGACGGTCTGGTCTACGTGCTCTGCGACGGTTATCCGGACTTTCTCAGGGAACCCGCCGCACCGGACGTCTATACCGACAGATTCTGGCCGTGGTTTCTCACCAGCTTCAACGAGATCGATGGCCAGGTTTTCCCGCCGAGCGACGTTTCCCTGATCCGGCCAATGCAACGCGAGCTCAATCGCGCGCGGCAAGGCTTACGGGAACACCGCTTGGCCAACCGGCCGAAGATGGCCTACGCCGAGGGGGTACTCTCCGAAGACGACATCGAGGCGCTGAAGACCCATCCGGTCAATGCAATGATCTCGATTGCGGGCTTGCAACCGGGACAGGATATCAACGCCGTCGTCCAGGCGATCAAGGGCAGTCCGCTCGATCCGAACCTCTACGAAGTCAACCCGATCTGGGAAGACCTGATGCGTGCGGTTGGCGTGCAGGAAGCGGATCTTGGCGGCACTGGCGGCGCCACCGCGACGGAGAGCAATATCGCTGCGTCGGCCAAGGCCGGGGCGCTCGGTTCGGCTATCGATGACATCGACGACACCTTGACCGCGATTGCCCGCGCCGCCGGCCAGATCCTGCTGCTCAATATGTCCGAGGAGATGGTCCGCGAGATTGTCGGCCCGGGCGCGATGTGGCCGGTGCTGACCCGCGCCGATGTCGCCAAAGAAATCGGGCTTGAGGTCGAGGCCGGCTCCAGCGGTCGGCCGAATCAAGCGCAAGAGCTTCAAAACTTCGAACGGCTCGCGCCGATCCTGATGCAGATCCCCGGCGTCAAGCCGGAATATCTGGCTAAAGAGGCGATTCGCCGGCTCGACGACAAGACCACGCTCGATGACGCGGTCGCTGACGGCCTGCCATCGATCACTGCGATGAACGGCAACAAACAGCCAGGCGCGGCCGGAGGTGGCGATCCTAATGCCCAGGGTCCGCAAGGCGCCAACAACAACCCCGCCGCTCCGACAGCCCGGCCTGACGCGCCGACACCGCCGCCTAATCCGGCGACTGCCGCCTCGTCCGGTCTGCCGAATTAAAGGATCTCGTTATGGCCGACGAACTCGACACGACGACCTCCTCCACGCCCGAATCCGCGCCCTCGCCTTCGCCCTCCTCGGCGCCGGCGACGGATAGCGCACCCTCCTCTCCGCCGTCCGAGCCGACGTCGGAGTCCTCGGGAGACTCGAAAGAGTCACTGCTCAATGCCGTGCTCAAGGTGGTTCCGGAATCCACCGAGCCGGATGTTTTGGCAGACCCGGCGCACCCCGAAGCGCCAGACAAGCCTGACGACGGACAGGCGGAAGCCGAGTCCGAAAGCGACGACGATGACAGCGAGCCGCCGGCCGAGGCCGCCAGCCCGCTTATTCGTAAGAAAATCAACAAGCTGCTGAAGCAGCGCCGCGAACTCCGAAGCGAAAATGCTCAGCTGAAGCCGGTCGCCGAGATCGGGAGCCAGCTGGAGACGTTCGCCAAAACCAACGATCTGAGTGGCGATGACATTGCCACAGCCTTGAAGATCGCCGCGGCGCGACGTGCCGGACACCAGGCATTCTACGAAGCCATCGCTCCCTACGTGCGTGAGAGCCAGGAATACCTGGGTATCGCGCTGCCGCAGGAAGTTCGGCAAATGGTCCAGTCGGGCCAGATGACCGAGCAGATGGCCAAGGAGTATGTCCGGCAGCAGATGGATCACCGCAGGGTACTGGCCGAACGGAGCCACGAGCAAACCAGTTTTGCGAAGCAGGCTTACCGGGCGGCACAGGACCAGGTGAACCGGTCGGTTATCGCTTTCGAACAACAGCTCGCCGCGAGCGACCCCGATTACAAGGCGAAACAAGCCTCCGTTTTGCGCACCGCCCAGGCGATGTTGTTCGAGCGAGGTGGCACCATCACCAACGTCAATGACGCCATAGCAATCACCAAGGCGGCTTATGACGAGGTTAACGCCACGATCCGCAAACAGCGACCCGCCCCACAGGCGACTTCCCGCATGCCGAACGGAAACGGTCAAACGCATTCGGCACGCGCCGAACCGGGATCGCTCATGGAAGCGGCATTGGTTGGTCTCTCAAGATCAAGGAACGGCGCGGGCCACCCCTAGGGTGAGCCATGGCTTTCACAGCAGCAGAAATCAACAACATCGCGGCCGCCAGTCTCGACTGGTATCTCGATAAGGGCGAACAATGGAGGCAGTCCCTCCAGAAGCGTCCGCTCATGGACAAGCTTGTCGCCAGGAAGAAAACTTTCCCAGGCGGCAAGGGCAATATCTCGTTGGCTGTTTCCGGTGACTTCGGTGCCGGCGGCGTCAACGACTACCTGACGGGTTACACCCACAACGATGTCGTCAACTTCTACACCCCGGCGAACATCAAGAGGGCACAGTATCCCTGGCGCGAGCATCATATCGGTTTGGAGCTCACTCACACCGAGCTGAAGATCGACGGCATCTCCGTCGTTGACCCTGGCTCAAATGGTGAGCGCTTGTCCGAGCATTCGCGGCGGGAAATGCACATTCTCGTCGGGCTTCTGGAAGACAAGCTGTTTGATCTCGGCGAGAAGTACGCGCGCGATTTCAACAAGCTCCTTTACGGCAACGGTGTTGCCGATCCGAAGGCACTCGCCGGACTCCAGCTGCTGGTCGCAGATGACCCGTCAGTCGGTACAGTCGGCGGTCTCGATCGCGCTCTCCCGGCTTATGCCTGGTGGCGCAATCGCGCACGTACCACCGCCTTCGGCGCTAAGGTGACCGGCACGCCGGCACTGGCCGCGCATGGCGGCGGCCCGGTGACCAGCAATCCGGCCAACGGCGGGGCGCTGCTTTCGGTGTTGCAAAGCGAGCTGCGTCAGTTGAGCAGGTACGGCGGTGAGCCGAACCTGTTCATCGTCGGCTCCGCCTTCCTGGCGGCGATGGAGACCGAGATCCGGGCTAATGGCTCGTACTCCATCTCGGGCTTCAACAAGACCCAGGACGCGGCGATGGGCGATATGAAGTTCGCCGGTGGCGATATCGTCTACGATCCGACGCTAGATGATATGGGTAGAAGTAAGTTCGGTTACTGGTTGGATACAAGTAAAATACAACTTATGGTTATGGAGGATGAATGGATGCATAAGCATACTCCAGCAAGACCACACAATCAGTTCCTGATGTACCGTTCTATTACTTCTACCTGCCAGCTAATCGGCAAACAATTCAACTCCAGCTTGGTGATCGAGATCACTTAAGCTTACGAATACCTGGGGCGGCCATCCGGTCGCCCCAATTCAATGGGGAGAGTTCAATGCATTTCTGCACGGCCCGAATCCATATCGGCGGCGACAACAACAACATCTATTTTGCCAACGAGTTTGACCCGGTCAGCTGGCCGGAGATTTCCATCCTCCAGTTGATCCACGGCGGCGATTCCGTCGACACCGTGGTGCCGTTCGCTGATGTTGAACAGTCCGGCCCGGCCGAACGGCATCGTTTGGCGTTGAAGTATGGCGAAGAGGTCGTCGCCGAAGTGTTCGGCGGCAAGCAGCCGCCGCATCAGCTTGAGGCGCCACGCGCCACGCTGCGGCCCGGCGCACGCTGGCGCAATCCACTCACCGGCCTGCTTGAGACCACCGGCCAGGCCGAGTCTGACGATGCTGTCGCGGCGCAGTCGACCGAGGTGTTGGAAACCGAGATCGAGCCGCCGCGGATGACGGCCAACAGGAAACGCTGATGGCGCGCACGCAGCAGCTTCAGGAAATGGTTGCCAACCTCCGTGCGGAGGCCGGTCACAGCCTCGCCGTGGCGCAGGGCACCAACACCGAGGCGACGCTCAAATACGTGTTGAAGCGCACCCAGGAGGAGCTGTGGACGGCATTCACCTGGCCGGAGCTGATGCTGCGTGACGACCGGCCAATGTCGGCCGGTCTGGCGCTTTACGACTACGGCCCGCAGCTGAAGTTCGATGCCATTCGCGAAGCCTGGGCGGCGCAGCCGAACAGCCAGCACTGGGTCACGGTCGGCTATGGCATCTCCGAACATTTGCTGGTGCCCGGCACCGGCGCCAATACCACCACCGCCGATCCGGTGGCCCGCTGGGAGGCGAGCGGCGAAAAGTTTGCCGTCTGGCCGACGCCGCAGAAGGGCGGCTGGCTCAGGTTCAAGGGCAATCGCGAGCTCGATCAATTGGTCTCCAACACCGACCAGTCCACCCTCGACGCGACCTGCATCATCCTGTTTGCCGCGTCCGAACTTCTAGCTCGGTCGAAGGCAGAAGACGCGGCGAACAAGTTGCAAAAGGCGCAGCGCCATCTGCTCAAACTGCTGGGCAATCAAGTCTCCGGCAAGAACAAGGTTTCGAGCTACGGCGGCGGCGCGCCGAGCGTCGGGCCGACGATGCGCCACACCGACATCAGGGCATACCCGTAAAAATTTTTTGAAATTTTAGGAGGGTACAACCCTGAGTTACGAACTGGTCGACGACTTTTCCGCAGGTTGGGACGTCCGCAAATCACCGCTGACCGCGCCCGGCGGCACGTTGGTCAAACTGCACAACGCCGCGATCAATCCCGGCGGCGAGATCGAGAAGCGTCGTGCATTCGTCCAAATCGCTGATTTAACTGGATCTTTTGGCCTCGCCTCGACCGCGGCGACGCTCTACGTCTTCGGCCGCAACGTCGCCCCGCCGGTACCGGCGATCAGCGTTCCAGGCGTCACCTTCAAGGGTCTGAAGGTGCCCAACGGCGCCGCCTCGCTGTCGCAGCAGGATTACGATGTCTTCGACGGCAACGTTTATCTGGTCTGCCTCGAACCCGGTGTTTCCTGGCGTCACTATTACGCCGGCGGCACGGCAACGGCCGGCAACATGGTTGAGACGCAGGGCACCAACAAAGGCGTTACCGTCCGCACCTACCAGTCGAAAATGTACGCAGTAATCGGCAAGCTGCTCTATTTCTCCGCGGTCAACGATCCGATGCAGTGGGACGCCGGCACCGGTCACGGCTACATCAATCTTTCCTTGCAGGATTCCGACAGCGAGACGCTTACAGCATTAGAAGTCTATTACGATAAATTGGCCGTATTCAGCAGTGAGGCCATTCAAATCTGGGCCGTCGACCCGGACCCGTTGCAGAACGCGTTCACGCAGCTGCTGCGCTCGACCGGCACCTTCGCGCCGCGCTCGCCGCTGCAATACGGTTCCGGCGACGTGCTCTATCTCGACGAGTCCGGCGTCCGTTCGGTCAAGGCGCGCGACAGCTCCAATTCAGCGGCGGTCTCTGACATCGGCTCGCCCGTCGATCCGGCGCTGCTAGCGTTAAGAAGGGCAAAAGGCGACGCCTACATGAATGGCGGCATTGCCTTGCTGGAGCCGTCAGTCGGCCGCTTCTGGCTGGTATTCGCCAACGAAATCTATGTACTTAGCTACTTCCCCGGGCCGAAGATCACCGCCTGGTCGCACTACTCGCTGGAGTTCACCGTCGCCCAGGCGGTGGCCTGCGCCGGCCGTATCTTCCTGCGCGGCACCAATGACAAATTGTACGTCTATGGCGGCAACGACAACCAGCAATATGACAATTGCGGCGTCGAAGTCCGGCTGCCCTATCTTTCCGGTAAAAAGCCCGGCCACGCCAAGATCTACGAGGCGGTCGACATGACGGTCTCCGGCACCTGGGAAGCGCGGGTCAGCTACAATTTCAATCAACCCGACGCCGAGGAAGTGGTCGGCACCTTCACCCAGCCAACCTGGAACCAAGGCCGCGCCGAGCTGACCGGCTACGCCAGCCACATCTCGATGCGGTTCTACAACAGCGACGCCAGCGCGGCGTCGCTGTCGAACATCGCCATCCACTACAAGCTGGCGGACGAAGAGCAATGATCCGGATCGAGTGGGCGAACTATGACGACCTGGTCACCATCGCCAACTGGCTTAGTGACGCCGATCGTATGGAGCTTGCCCTGACCCGCGATCCCGACGACTACCTCCGGCTGGCCGACGACGCCTACCAATCGCGCTACAAGCTGGTCGCGCTCGATCACGCAGCTCGTCCGATCTTCGCCTTCGGCGCCAATCCGGTCGGCACCGACATGGTCCAGGTCTGGGGGTTCAAGACCAAAGACGGCCCGTGCGCCATTCGCGCGGTGACGAAATGCATTCGCTCCTATATGATCCCGGGCCTGCGCCGCATCGGGATCAACCGAGCCGCCTGCTATGTCCACCGCGACAATCACGGCTCACGCAAATGGCTGGCGCATCTCGGCTTCGAACCGAGAGCCACTGACGGAGAGATTGGCACTCCGCTGATTCACTATCAGCGTGACGATCTCCGTGAACCTCCAGCCTGATCACGCCAAGCACAGCCGAGTCTACCGCGCCACCCTCGCCCGCTACACCTTCCGCGTCGCCACGCCGGCAGACTGTGACGGAATCGTGGCGCTGTGGCCGGAGCACTGGCAAGAGGCGAACTACCACGCCCGCGGCATTATCCCCGACGAAGACCGCTACCGTAGCTGGACCCAGAAGATCTTGGATTACGGCCTGCATGTCATCGTCCTGGCGCTGTATCTTGATGAGGTCATTGGCTTTTTCGATTACTCGCTCGACCATAATTTCTCGACCGAGCCGGTCGCGGTGATGGGCACTTTCTACGTCAAGAAACCGCACCGCAGATCTGCCGTGCCGATGATCCTGCTTGAGCTCGCCATCGCCCAGATGCAGGCGGACGGCGCCTGCGCGCTGCACGCGCCGATCACCTCGGAATCACTCTCCAGCCGGGCACTGGAAAACACGTTTGCAAAATACGGCTTCACCGTCATCGGCACGATGATGGGGCGGGCTCTTTAGGCACGAAGGAGAGACTCCGATCGGCGGCAAGAAGCAAGACAACTCCGAAATGGTCGACATGCAGAAGGAGCAGGCGACCGAAGCGCGGCAGAAGGAGACTGACCGCCAGGCGCGCATCGACCAAGGCTTAGCCGCGATCACTGCTGCCTTCGAAGGCTCGCCGGTGATGGCGACCAAGACCGGCAGCTATGACTGGTCCGGCTTCGGTGACGCTGCCAAGACCGCCGGTGGCCAGGTTTCGGGATTGCCGGCCGGCTATACCTACGTCAATACCGCCGGTGGCGGCACGGCGGTGGTGCCGACCAGCAGCGTCAGCGCCTCTACCGGCGCGGGCGGCGGCCGTGGCGCTGGCAGTGGTGGCTCCGGCGGCTCGACCAGTGGTGCGACCAGCTACAGCTCGTCACCAAGCCGCCAAGGCGGCATCGTTACCGATACCCGCAACACGTCTGGTGGCACCGTCAACACGGCGAAGTGGGCGGTCAAGGGACCGGACGGCAAGATTTACCAGCCGGGCGAGGTCATTCCGACTTCGGAAAGCTACGCGACTGGCGAGACCACCGGCGGCTTCGATGACAGCTTTTACGACAAGTTCAAGCAGTCGATCCTCGATTATTACATGCCCCAGGTTGAGGATCAGTACGGCAAGGCGAAGGATCAGACCACCTACGGATTGGCTCGCGCGGGCACGCTGCAATCCTCCGCAGCGACCGACGAAGCCGCGCGGCTGGCCAAGGAAAACGAGCTCAACCGCGCCAATGTCGTCAGCCAGGCCGACACCGGCGCTGCCGGTCTTCGCAGCCGCGTCGCGCAGGAGCGGGCGAAAGCCGAATCGACCTTGTATGCGACGGAAGATCCAGACGTCGCGACCAACCAGGCACTGGCCGCGGTTAAGGATGTGTCGGTGGCGCAGCCGGAGCTGACGCCGCTCGGCCAGGTGTTCCAGACGGCTTTGATCGGCGGCGCCAACGCCTACACCGGCGCGCGCAATCAGAACCTGATCAATCAGTACAAGAAGCGGACCGGCTCCGGCACCACCGTCGTCTAGGAGGATACGACCATTTGCGACCCTATCACCCTCGGCACGCTTGCCATCGGCGCCGCCGGCACGGCGGCCAAGTCGATCGGCTCGGCCAACGCGCAGAAGCAGCAGCAGCGCGAATACGAAAGCTGGGTCGCCCAGCAGAACAAGAATCGGCAGCTCGAAAATCAGCGCCAGGAATCGCAGCGGCAGCAGGCCGAGGTGGCCCAGCAGAAGGGCGTTGCCGACGTCTCCGCTGAGAACCAGAAGGCGACGCAGGCAGCCGAAGAACAACGGCTGAACGCGGCGCTCAATGAGGAGACGCAGACCAACACGCCGCAGCCGGACGCCCCGACGTCGATCGCCGACGCGGCGCTAACCGGCCAGCAGTCCGGCGGCGAAGTCTTCCAGAGCGATTTGGCCAAGAAGATCAGCGACGCCACGGCCAGCGCCAAGCAGCGCATCGGCGCGCTGGCGACGGCGCAAAGCTATGGCGGCTCCTCCGGCGGGCTCGGCACCGTCAACCCGATCAACCAGGCAAAAGCCGGCGCCGGCATCGACGCCGCCAATGACAAACGCAGGGGATCAATGGGCGCTTACGGCGTCGAGCAGGCCGTCAGCCCGGTCGACATCCAGTACTCCAACCCGATCGCCGACATTGCCTCGTCCTTCATGGGGGTGGGCGCGCAGCGGCTCGGCTCGATGTTTGCGGATTCGCTCGGCGCGGTCGGCGGCGGCTTGGGTAGCACGACCGCCAGCAGCATTTTCCCGAACGCACCGAAGGCGCAGCCGGCGGTCGCCAATAAAGATCCGTGGGCGAACTTCCGCACCGCTGGGGGAATGTTCTGATGAAGCTCGGCCTAAAAATCGACGGTGCTTCCAGCGGCACCAACCTGGCCCAGCAATTGATGAGTGCGCTGGTGCCGGACCCGATCACGGTCGCCAAGCTGACCGAGTCGGCGGCCAACATCGAGACCGAGAACTACCGCCGCCAGCAGATGACTTCGGCGACCGAGTACAATCGCGCGCTACGCGACGCGGCACTGGCCAAGACTGCGCTCGCTGAGGAAGATCGCCAGGCGTCACGCGACGCCGTTGGCGCCGGTACGCAGCTCGGCATGGACCAGATGGGCAACGTCGTTGCCAAACCAGCGACATCAACTCAAGTCGCTTCATCGGACGCCGTCGCTCCCGCTGACGCGTTAGTCGCCCACCCGTCGACTGATACCGATGCCGTGACCACCGCCTCGACCGAGGCGCCGGTGCCAGTCGAAATTCCGGTGCAGGAAGACCGCGCCACTCGCTGGCGTGATACGCCGGTGATGCCGATGCTGCGGCCCGCTTACGAGAGCACCGGCCCGTTCGCCGCGCGGCCGAGCGTGGTGCCGCAGGGATTGCCAGAATTTACCGGCCCGCTAGCCGAGACACCGATCGTGCCGCAACGCGGCTTTCCGGGTGAGGCGCCAGTGGTCGTCGACGGGCCGATGTCGGCCTTTCCGGCACGGCCGGCCGGACCGCAATTGCCGCTTCCGCCACGCCGACCGCTGGTCAGCGACGCGCCGCAAAATCCACTGGTTGGCAGCGGTAGTGGACCACTTGCCGCCACGCTACAAAGTCTGCTCGGCAATGGCGCGCCGCAAAGTCAGCCTTTGCCACCGCCTGCTCCGGCGCAGGCGCAGCCTGAGGCGCCGTTGCCGATCGCCGATCTGCTGCCGCCGCCCGGCACTGAAGGCCGCGTCCCACAACCAGGCATGCCGATTGCCGAACGCTTTGGCGACCCGCCGGCAGCCGAGCTGCCAATGCCGATCGACGAACGCTTTGCGCCGGCACGGCCGCCGGTCGCGGTCAGCGCACCGCTGTCGCAACCACCGGCCGCAGTACCGGGCCCGCTTGAAGCGCCGGTGTCGCTGGAAGACCCAAAGCGGCTGGACTTCACCTCGGCCGCGCCGCCGAACGTGGTGCCGCTGGCGCAGCAGAACCAGTTCCAGGCGCCCGCCGATGAGGCGCCGCGCATCGCCCCGGCGCCGCCGCCCGATCCGACACTGCCGGAGACAGCGCCGGTGCCGACAGCAAACCCGGCCGCGCAAGTGGCCGCCGCCGCCCCGGCCGATAAACCGGCCGCCGCGGCCGCTGCCGGCCAACAAGTCGCCGCGGCGACGACGGGTAGTAACGGCGGCCAGGGTGACACCCCCGCCGCCGTAGCCAGCCCGCACGGCCAACTGCCGCGCCAAATGGTCGAGGCGATGGTCCGTGACATCATGATCGGTGACGAGAGCCCGGAAGTGAAAATGCAGGCGTTGCAGCGGCTCTACGGCACGCTCGGCCTGACCTACAATCCCGCTGTCGGCGTCGGTCCTGGCCACGATCCATCCAAGACCGCCGCGGCAGTGACGTTCGCCGGCGGCGGCACCGCTGCGCCACGTTCGTCGATGTATGGCACCGACGAGGAGATCCGGGTCGAGCAGGCCAAGGCCGCCGCAGCGGGCGAACAGGCACGGCTTTCCGAGAAGGAGAAACTCCAGACACCGAAAGAGTTCGGTGGCGGTTTGGTGACGTTCCAGAAGAACGCCGATGGCTCCTACACCGCGATCCCAGTGGTCGGTGCCGAGCCGGGCGAGCAGAACGAGTTCGGCGGCCCTGGCGAAAAGGAAACCAAAGCCCAGACCATCCTGATGAAGCGCCAGGCCAAGATGCGCAACGGCGAAGAGCTGACGCCGCAGGACATCGATTACATCCGTGGCGCCAACGCCGTGCTGCGACCGGTCAAGGAAATCAAGGGCAAAGACTCAAAAGGCCGCGACACCAGCTACTTCCAACAGGAGCCGCCGATCGCCGGCATGCTGACCGTCGAAGAAGCGCTGGATTACAACAAGAAACGTGCCGCAGGCGGCCAGAAAGGCGCGCCAGCAGCCGCGGCGGCCGCGCCGGCAGCTGCGGAGGGTGGCGGCGCTGCCGCCGCTCCAGCGGCCGCTGCGGCCGAACCGACAGCGACCAACACTTCAGGCGGCAGCACACCCGCCAATGTCGGCCAGCCTGGCCGCGTCGGCGAGCTGATCAAGAAGCCGGACGGCGGCTATGAGATCCGCACCTCCGATTCGGTCGATGTCACCGAAGGCTCGGCCAAGACCTACAGCCGCCTGATGCAGGCGCGCAACGCCATCAAGTACTTCCGCAACCTGAAGTCCAGCGACACGCCGGAGCCGATCAAGGTGGCACTGAACAACCCCAACAACCCGGCGCTGATGCAGCAGATCCTGAACAGCAACGACCCCAATGATCAGACCGCGCGCGAGTGGCTGATGAACGCCGCCGCACTACAGGACGCGCTGGTTCACGAGACCACTGGCGCCGCCTCGACCACCATCGAGAACATGAACATGACGGCACAGTCGGTGCCGCGCGCCGGCGACAGCGACCGGATGATCCAACAGAAGAACAGCAACACCCAGAACATCATCCGCGGCATGCGCGCCACGCTCAATCAGCGCTTTGATCCCGATGCTTTGGAGCTGCTCGACCAAGCCTATCGCGATGACGGTCTCGACCTGAAGACCGGCGAGACCACGCCAGGCAAGCCGGCGTCACCGGCCGAGGCCGCGGCTGCGCAGAGCGACAAGGACATCATGGACATGCCGCCGCCGCCGGTGCCGGAAGGCGCCGATCCAAAGCTATGGCCGGATACCTGGCGTCACATGAAGCTTGAAGACAGGAAGCTGTACCTATGACCCCGGCGCAGCAAGAAGCCTATGTCCGCGCTCGGCAAAAGCTCGACGAAGAGAACGCGGCGAAGGAACGGGCATTGCGTGACGCCCAGGGTGCGGCCGTCAGCGAGCAGGACCAAGGCTGGGACGCCGGCAAGACCGCGCTGGCGCTCGGCCGCGGCACTGGCGAGGGTGTTGCTGCGACCGCCGATTTGCCAATCCAAGCCGGGCAGTGGCTGTGGGAGGTCGCTAAGAATGCCGCCTTGGAAGCGACCGGCACGCCGTATGAGCGCCAGGCTGTCTCCTCACCGCTCGCCGATCTTTACAACGAGAACATGCCAGCAGCGCCGGCCGGCTACGAGAACGTCAATGACATCGCCGCGATCGTTGGCCCGGCATTGATTGAAACCATCGCGACCGGTGGCGCCGGAGCGCCGGCCGCGCTCGCCCAGGCGGCGG
>Ga0105243_10001290_pt1 | contig 22451 bp, 12 predicted proteins | sample KBSM34metaG_FD_81525 | JGI IMG/M metagenome (GOLD analysis project Ga0105243, IMG submission 81525) | Miscanthus rhizosphere microbial communities from Kellogg Biological Station, Michigan, USA - KBS M3-4 metaG | ecosystem: Host-associated > Plants > Roots > Rhizosphere > Soil | place... | reverse complement strand
TCGAGCTCCCGATACGTCACCGACATACCGTCGACCGACACTACGATCGTGTCCGGGCGGTCCGAGGCGAGAGCGGCGATCGATCGAGTCAGATCCGCAGCAGACAACAGTTCCTCCGAAGCATTCGAGCTAGTTCGTTCGTTTACGCATCACAGAACAGCGAGCCGTCCGATGCGACGAATCACCGCAGCTAAACATACGGGACCGACACAACGAGGCTCGCTGCTGTGGATCAGTGACCGGTCACAAGGCGAACCATCGGATCCTTCGAATGTCGTGCCGCCGCTGCCGCGGCGTCGGCGACCAGCCGGTCGACCACGTCGGCGAAGCCGTCGCCCGCACCGCTGCCGCCCGCGGCGAGCAGGATGGTCGGCACCAGGCTGGTCAGGGCAGTCGTGACGATGGCCTCGACCGCCATGCCGCGGTCCGCGAGCGACGCGGTGAGCAGCTTCAGGCGCTCGTCCATCTGCCCGTAGGTGACGCTGATCCCGTCGTGCTCGAGAGCGATCTCGGCGGGCACCACCTCGGCCACCGCGGCGACCAGCACCGGCAGGTCGTCGACGGTGGGCCCCACGATGCTCGGCGACTCGTCGACGGGCGCGCTCCAGATGTCGATGTCGCCGACGATCACCTCGGCGTCATCGGCCACGGCCGTCACGATCCGCAGGAAGCGATCGGCGAAGCTCGAGACCGTGGCCTCGTCGAAGAGGGCGGCCGCGTAATTGAACGAGGCGGACAGGCTGGTCACCTTGCCCTCCGCGTCCCGGTTCTCCACGAGGGTCAGCTGCAGGTCGAGCTTGGCCGCGACCAACCCGCTGTCGAACTCCGACGCCGTCAGGTCCGGGAGCTCCAGGGTCGGACGTCCCAGGTTCTCGAACGAGAGCATCACCTGCGCCAAGGGCGAGTAGGCGGTCGACCGCTCCGGGTTGAGCCGCTCCACCACGCTGTCGAAGGGCACGTCGGCGTGCGCGTAGGCCTCGAGGTCGACCTTCTTGGCCTGCTGGACCACCTGGGTGAAGGTCGCGCCCGGGTCGACCCCCGCCCGCAGGACGAGCGTGTTCACGAACATCCCGACCAGACCGTCGAGCTCGGCCTCGCCGCGCCCGGCAACCGGGGTGGCGATCGCGATGTCCTCGCCGCCGGTCAGACGGGCGAGCAACACCGCGAGCGCGGCGTGCGTGACCATGAACAGCGTGGCGTCGTTGCCGCGCGCGATCTCGTGCAGTCGGGCGAGCAGATCCGCGCCGATCTCGAAGTCGACCTTGCCGCCGTCCATCGACTGCCGCGCCGGCCGCGGCCGGTCGGTGGGCAGCTCGATCAGCGCAGGCATGCCGCTCAGCGTCCGCTCCCAGAAGTCGAGCTGACGCGAGGCCAGCGACTCGGGGTCGTCCTCGGCGCCGAGGACCTCGCGCTGCCACAGCGCATAGTCCGCGTACTGCACCGGGAGCGGCTCCCAGCCGGGCTCGTGCCCGGTGACCCGCTGCCCGTAGGCGAGCATGACGTCCCGTGCCAGCGGCCCCATGGAGGCGCCGTCGGCGCTGATGTGGTGCACGACCAGCGCGAGCACGAACTCCTGATCGCCCACCTGGAACAACCGCGTCCGCAGCGGCGGCGACGAGGTCACGTCGAAGCCGTGGGAGGCGAACTCGACCAGCCCGCTGGTGAGCGCCTCCTCCGCGCATTCCACCGGGTCGAGATCGATCGGGACCGAGGAGACCGGGAGCACGACCTGCCGCGGCACCCCCTCGTCCGCCGGGTAGACGGTCCGCACCGATTCGTGGCGCGCGAGCACGTCCGTCACGGCCGAGCCGAGCGCGTCGAAATCGAGGCTGCCGTACAGCCGCACGGCGATCGCGATGTTGTACACCGGCGACGCGGTGTCGAGCTGGTTGATCAGCCACATCCGCTGCTGCGCGAGCGAGAGCGGGAGGCGATCCGGCCGATCCCCCGCCGCCAGCGCGGGCCGCGGCGCACGTCCGTCCGTGCTGACCGCGCGCGCCGCGAGATCCCGCACCGTGGACGCCTCGAACAGGTCGCGCACCCCGAGTGCCGCGCCCGCCGCCGAGTTGACCCGGGCAACCACCCTGGTCGCGGACAACGAGTTCCCGCCGAGGGCGAAGAACGAATCGGCCGCCGACACCCGATCCAGACCGAGCACCTCCGCGAAGATCCCGGCCACCAGTTCCTCGACCGGAGAATCTGGCGCGACGAATTCGCTCCCGTCCGAAACGAATTCGGGTTCCGGCAGCGCCTTGCGATCGAGCTTGCCGTTCACCGTCAGCGGCAGCGCGTCGAGCAACACGATCGATGAGGGCACCATGTGCCCCGGCAGGCTCTGACCCAGGAACTCCTTCAACTCGGCGGCATCGACCGCCTCCTCGGAGACCGGGACCACGTACGAGGCCAGCAGGATGTCGCCGGACGGACCGGGACGCCCGACCGTGACCGCGAAGTCGACCGATTCGTGGGCGCCGAGCGCGGCGTCGACCTCGCCGAGCTCGATGCGGAAGCCGCGCACCTTCACCTGGAAGTCGCTGCGGCCCACATACTCGATTGCCAGGCCGGTGTCCGTGCCCGGCGCCTCGATCCACCGCACCACGTCCCCGGTGCGGTACATCCGGCTACCGGGCCCACCGAACGGGTCGGCCACGAAGCGCTCGGAGCTCAGGGCTGCCCGGCCGTGGTAACCACGGGCAAGCGCGACCCCCGAGACGTACAACTCGCCCGCGACGCCGACCGGGACCGGGCGCAGTCGCGCGTCCAGGACCACGGCCGACACGCCACGGATCGGTCCGCCGATGGTGACGGGCTCGCCCGCGACGAGCCGGTCGCTGATGTTGGTCGCGACCGTGCCCTCGGAGGGGCCGTAGGCGTTGAACATCGCCCGGCCGACGGACCACCGCGCCACCAGGTCCGGGCTGCAGGCGTCGCCACCGACGACGACCGTGCGGACGGTGTCGAGTCCGGACGGATCGACGGTCGCCAGCGCCGCAGGGGTGACGAAGGCGTGGGTCACGCCCTCGGTCGCCAGGAGCGCGCGGAGTTCCTCGCCTCCGTAGATCTCCGGTCCTGCGATCACCATCGTCGCTCCGGCACCGACCGCGAGCAGCAGTTCGAGCACCGAGGCGTCGAAGCTGGGCGAGGAGAAGTGCAGCGTGCGCGAGGACGCGGACAGCGCATACCGCTCCCGCTGCTCGCTCGCGAAGTTCGCCAGTCCTGCGTGGGTGACGACGACGCCCTTCGGCAACCCGGTGGAGCCGGAGGTGTAGATCATGTAGGCGCTGTGCTCGAGCCGCAGCGGCGCCTGCCGCTCCTCGTCGGCCACGGCGTCCACCGCGAGGCCCTCGCAGCGCGCGATGAACTGCGGATCGTCGAGCACGACCCAGGTGACCGACTCGGGCAGCCCGGCGCGGTGCGCGGCGACGGTCAGCCCGATGCGCACACCCGAATCGGACACCATGTGGGCGATCCGGTCCTCGGGGTAGCCCGGGTCGATCGGCAGATACGCGCCGCCCGCCTTCGACACCGACCACACACCGAGCACGGATTCGACCGAGCGCGGCAATGCCAACGCCACGAACGTCTCCGGGCCGACGCCTGCCGCGATGAGCGCGCGCGCCACCCGGTTCGAGCGCTCGTCGAGCTCGGCATAGGTCAGCTCACGGCCGCCTGCGACCAGCGCCACCGACCGCGGGTTGGCCGTTGCCGCCGCCGAGAGCAGCTCGGGCAGAGTCGATCCCGCGACCGCACCGGTGCCGCGCACCGGTACCAGCCGGGCGCGCTCGTCTGCTCCGAGCAACTCGATCCCGCCGACGCGCGCATTCTGGTCCGCCGCGAACGCCTCGAGCACCCGCACGAGGCGGCCGAGGAAGCCCTCGACCGCGGCACGGTCGAACACCGACGGCATGTACTTGAGGTTCAGCTCGAGCGTCTCGCCGAGCAGTCCGACGACCGCGAGCGGGTAGTGCGAGCCGTCACGGACCCCGACATCGAGCAGACGCATGCCCGCGATGTCGGAGTGCTCGGTCAGCCCCTGCCGATCGACGGGGTAGGACTCGAGCACCACCAGGGTGTCGAACAGGTTTCCCTTGCCCTGCGCCGTGAGGATCTCGCTGAGACCCATGTGCTGATGGCCGAGGGTCTCGGACTGCTCACGCTGGACGCGGGAGAGCAGCTCCGCGACCGACTCCTCGGCGTCGAGCTCGATCCGGACGGGGACCGTGTTGATGAAGAGACCGACCATCGATTCCACGCCTGCCAACTCCGGCGGACGACCCGAGACGGTGGCACCGAAGACGATGTCGTCGCGGGCAGTGAGCTGGCCGAGCACCACACCCCATGCCGCCTGCAGCAGCGTGTTCGTGGTGACCTCGAGGGAGCGACCCAGCTCGGACAGGCGCCGGTCGAGGTCGGCGGACAGCGCCGCGGACACCTCCTCGGGCACCGCGTCCTCCGCGGCCGCCTCGCTGCGGGCCGCCAGCAGGGTCGGCTCCTCGATGCCCGCGAGCACCCGATGCCACCTGGCCGTGGTGGCCTCGGCATCCTGGGCCGCCAGCCACGAGAGGAAGTCCCGGTACGAGCGGGCCCTCGGCAGCACGTCGGACGAACCGGCCGCCGCGTAGAGGGTCAGCAGATCGCGGATGATCAACGGGGTCGACCAACCGTCCATCAGGATGTGGTGGTTGGTGACCGTCAGCAGCCACTTCGCGGGCGCCGACTTGATCAGGTGGAAGCGGGTCAGCGGCGCCGAACCGAGATCGAATCGGGTGGTCCGATCCGCCTCCAGGATCCGCTCCACCTCAACCGCGGCGGCCTGCGGGTCCATCGACGACAGGTCGGTGTTGCTCCAGGGCAACTGCGCGTCGTGCAGCAGCACCTGCAGGACCTCGCCCCCGTCCTCGTCCTGCACGAAGGCGGTCCGGAAGTTCTCGTGCCGGTCGATCAGTGCCTGGCCGGCCGTCCGGAGACGATCGGCATCGACGTCGCCGCCGAGCTCGATCAGGATCTGCGCGGTGTAGACGTCGACGTCCGAGGACAGCAGCGAATGGAAGTACATGCCGTGCTGCAGCGGCGCCAGCGGCCACACGTCGGTGAGCTTCGGGTACCGCTGCTCGAGCCGGTCGACCTGCTTCTGCGACAGCTCGACGAGATTCAGGTCGGACGGTGTCAGTCCGCCCGCGTCGCTTCCGCTCGCAAAGGTCGCGATCGCCTCGAGGGCGCACGCCCACCAGTGACCGAGCGACCGGGTCTCGTCCTCGCTGAGCAGTCCGCCCGCGAACGTGAACGAGGCGGCGAGGTGTGCGTTCGGGCCCTCGCCCTCGATGCCTGCGTTGATCTCGACGGTCGCCGACAGCGGGGTCGTGCCGTCGGTGGTCGACATGAATCCGCCGATGCCGACGGAGTCGTCCGGCGTCCACGGAGCGCCGATCAGGTGCTCGCCGACCGACGCCGTGCGTCCCAGGTAGTTGAAGATGATCTGCGGCTCCGCCATGGCGGCCAGCCGGGCCCCGGTCGCCTCCCCGAGGTGACGCAGCATGCCGTAGCCGAGGCCGCCATCGGGAACCGCGAGCAACTGCTCCTTGACCGCCTTGACCACCGCACCCGCGGCCGGACCCGCAGCGAGCGCATCGTCGAGATCCGCACCCGCCAGGTCGAGGCGAACCGGGAAGATGCTGGTGAACCAGCCGACCGTGCGGGACAGATCGGCCCCGGCGATCACGTCGTCGTCGCGCCCGTGGCCCTCGAGGGACAACAGGACCGAGGACTCGTCGACGCCGCGGTCGCGGCGCCAGCGGGCGACCGCGAGCAACAGTGCCGAGAGCAGTCCGTCGTTGACGCCACCGTGGAACGCACGGGGGATGCTGGTCATCACGGCCGAGGTGACCTCGGGCGAGATGTCGATCCGGACCGTCTGTGCGGTCTCCGCCGTGTCTACGGCCGTGTCGAGCGCGCGCGAGCCGAGCACGGGGTCCGGTCCGTCGAGAACCTCTCGCCAGCGGTCGAACTCGTCCGCGCGGGCATCGCTGCCCGCCTCCTCGGACAGGCCGTGCGCCCACCGGCGCATGGAGGTGCCGACCGGCTCGAGGGCCACCGGCTGTCCGGCGGCGGTGTTCGACCACGCGATCGCGACGTCGGGAATCAGCACTCGCCAGGAGACACCGTCGACGGCGAGGTGATGGATCACGATCAGCAGGCGACCCGCACCGGACGGAGAGGTCGTCCTGACCACGGCCAGCATCACCCCGGCCGCGGGGTCGAGCCGGTCGGCAGCCGCGTCGAGCAGTTCGTCGACGGCGGCCTCGAACTCATCGGTACCGGGCTCGACGGTGAGGGAGACCGCGCGCATGAGGTCTCCGGCACGCACCACACCGGGCTCGCCGACCCGGAAGATCCACTCCCCGTCCGCATGTCGCGACAGGCGTGAACGCAGCGCATCGTGGTGATCGAGCACGGACTGCAGCGCGTCCCGCAGGTGTCCGTCGTCGACGGCATCGGGCAGCGTCAACAGGACCGCCTGGGCCAGCCGATCGAAGCGCCCCCGATCGACCATCCACCGGACCACCGGCAACAGCGGGAGGTCACCGACGCCGCCGCCCGGCAACTCGTCGAGCACGAACTGGACGTCGTCGCTGAGCTGACGGCGCGTGACCACCTCGGCGAGGCCCGCGACCGTCTTACAGTCGAACACGTCGCGGGTGGTGAACACCGCGCCGGCCTCCTTGGCGCGGGAGACCAGCTGGATCGACATGATGCTGTCGCCGCCGAGGGCGAAGAAGCTGTCCTCCACGCTGACCTCGTCGAGGCCGAGCACCTCGGCGAACACCGCGGCGATGGTCTTCTCCATCGCGGTGGCCGGTGCCACGAACGCGGAAACCGGGGTCCGGAAGTCCGGTTCCGGCAATGCCTTCCGGTCCACCTTCCCGTTCGCGGTCAGCGGCAGCCGATCCAGGACGATGATCGATGCGGGCACCATGTAGCTGGGCACCAGCTCACCGACGTGACCGATGACGGCGGCGACGTCGAGGTCGGCGCCCGCGGCGGGAACGGCGTAGCCGATCAGTCGCTGCCCGAGATCGCTCTCGTGGACCAGCACGGTGGCCGCCACCACGTCCGGGTGCGCGAGGACGGCGGCCTCGATGTCGCCCAGCTCGATCCGGAGTCCGCGGATCTTCACCTGGAAGTCGCTGCGGCCCTGGAACTCGAGCTCGCCATCGGAGTTCCACCACACCACGTCGCCGGTGCGGTACATGCGCGTCCCGGCGCCGCGGAAGGGGTCCGCAACAAACGTCGACGCGGTGAGGCCGAACCGGTTGCCGTATCCACGCGCGACACCGGCACCACCGACGTACAGCTCCCCGGTCACCCCCGCGGGGACGGGCCGCAGGTGCTCGTCGAGGACGTACAGATCGACGTTGGGCAGCGGCCCACCGATCGGGATCCGCCCATCCGGGTAGCTCGCGTGGTCGACAGACACCTCGTGGAAGGTCGTCATGTCGGTCACCTCGGTGGGACCGTAATGATTGACCAGTCGGGTGCCTGCCGAGGCGAGATGACCCAGCCGGTCCATGCGCATGGCCTCGCCACCGAGGAAGACCGCATCGAGCTTGGGCAGGACACCCCTGGTGTCGTGATCGAGCAGGACGTTGAACAGGCTCGGCGCCATGTTCGCGACCCGCACGACCTCGCTGTCGACGATGTCCAGGACCTCGACCGGGTCGAACGGATCGCCCGCGAGATGGACCGACCAGCCCTCCGACAGTCCCACCCAGACGTTCTTCTGGGTGGCATCGAAACTGGGTGAGCCGGCCACGAGCAGGCCTTGGCCGGGCTGCAGCGCAACCTCTCCGCGGTACCAGTCCACGTTGTTCGCGAACCCGTGCATCGGGACCAGCGTCGGCTTCGGCCTACCGGTCGAACCCGAGGTCGAGATGACGTAGGCGATGCGCTCGCCCGCGCACGGCTCGGCCCACCGATTCGCGGGGGCGGTGGGATCGAGTTCGGCGACGGCGGCCTGCGAGATCGGATCGTCGAGCAGGATGATCTGGCCGTCGAATCCGGCCCGCTCCCACGCGCTCGTGGCGACCACGCAGCTCACCGCGCAGTCCTCCAGGATCGACTGCACCCGATCGGTGGGCAGCGTCGGGTCGACGTAGGCGTACGCGGCCCCCGCCTTCCACGTGGCCAGCATCCCGACGACCCAGTCCACCGACCGCGGCACCATCAGCGCCACGATGTCGTCGGCCCCGACGCCCCTGGTGATCAGCTCGCGCGCGAGCTGATTGGCGCGCCGGTCGAGGTCGCCCCTGGTGACGGACTTTCCGGACCCGACAACCGCGACAGCGCCTGCGTCCCGCCGAACGCTCTGTTCCCAGCGATCGATGATGTTCGGTTCGAAGGGGGCCGACCCGCCCGCGCCGAGGGATCGGAGGTGCTCCGCCTCCCCCACCTCGAGGAGGTTGATGCCGCGCACCTCGGAATCGCGCGCCGCCGACAGGAAGCGCTCGAGATAGCTCAGGAATCGGTGGTGGTAGGCGTCGAGATCGGACGCGCTGTAGAGGTTGGGGTTGCCCTCGAAGTCGATCTGGACGCTCTTGCCCGCAACGCTCGGGTAGAGGTTGACGGCCAGGTCCTCGACAGGGCCCGTGCTGAGCACGGTGAACCGGCCCGTGAGATCACCGAGCCGGATCTCGCGGTGGAACATCATGATGTTGATCGACGGTCCGAAGAAACCGCGCTGGCCGTCGACGGTCCCGGCATCGCGGCGCATGTCCTCGTGCCGGTACCGCTGGCGCCGCAGGGCGCCGGTCAGCTCGAGGTTCGCCTTCCCGATCAGGTCCTCGACGGTGGTGTCGCCCTCGATCCGCAGCCGGATCGGGACGACATTGGACACCATGCCACCCGACCTGCGCAGAACCGCGGACGATCGTGCGGAGACCGGCAGGCTCAGCACCACGTCGGCGTTGCCGGTCATCGCGGCGAGGTAGCCGGCGAAGGCGGCGACGATGGCGGGGGTCTCGCCGACGACGCTCGCGGACGCCGTCGCGCTGAGCAGCTCGGCCGTGGACGGCGGTACCTGCTTGCCCGCCACGGTGGCATGCGAGTCGACGGGCGCGGTGCGGCCCGCGAGGCTGGGCGCCGCAGGCAGGTCGACGACGCGCTCGATCCAGTACTCCCGGTCCCGCTGGAAGCGGTCGGAGTTGCGGTAGGCGAGCTCGTCCTCGTAGATCTCGACGAGATCGGCAGCCTTGCCCGGAGTGATCTCCCGACCCTCTACGAGCGCTGTGTACACCTCCGCGGCGCGGTTGAGCATGTTCATCGCGCCGAAGCCGTCGATGGAGATGTGATGGAAGCGGCAGTACCAGTAGCTGCGATCGTCGGCCAGCTTCAGAACCGTCGACACGTTGAGGCGCTCGACGAACAGGTCACGAGCGGATCCGTAGTCGTTGCGCATCCAGGCCTGCGCCGCCGCGATCGGGTCCTCGTGCCCGGAGAGATCGATGAACTCGACGCGATCGTCGATCGTTCGATCGACGATCTGCTGGGGAAGACCGTCATCGGCGATCAGTCGCAGGTAGGCGGAGCCGAGCTCCATGCCGGCGAATCGGCATGCCGCTGTGAGGACGTCCACGTCGAGGACACCGTCGACCTCGACGTACTGAGCGATGTTGAGCGGAACATCTCCTGCGGCCTGCTGAGCGAACCACATGCCACGCTGCGCGGACGAGAGCGGAAACGGTGCGGCATCCTGCGGGTGCGCGCTCACCTGCGCCCCTTCATCCGAAGATTCAGCAGGTCCGACCGTACCCAGGGCGTCCAACGTTCGCTCCCCCATCTCGACGACACTCCGTCGCTGTATCCCGTCATGGCCCCGCCCAAGCGGCGAAATGGTCTTCCGTTCAGTCCACCCATCACATCGCCGCTCGAACGATCCGCGTTAGCCGTTTTCCCGAAGTAACCCGGCGCCGCACACATAAGTCCACGTCAGCGAGGGTGCCCGCCATCGGTGAACGGCGCGCACGGCCCATCGACCGCGTCGAGGATCGCTCGATCGGCCTGTGCAGGTTGCGGAGCCTGCCTCCACCTCCCAATGACCCCCGTCACAGCACGCAGTCCCTGATGACCTGCAATACAGCAACCGAAATCATCGCACACCAAAGACGGGAGACCCATTCAGCCGACACGCGTTACGCGCTATTTGCTACCAGCACCCGACTGTTACTAGCGAGTAACTTATCGTTCATCACATTTCGGCGAAACCCGCCCCCGCGGACTAGATCAGCGCCCGTCCGGCGCCGATCCGCCGGCGAATGTCGCGCATCAGCACGTAGTTGGCTCCGTGCCGGACGAACCGAGGCAGGAACCGATTGACGAACGAGACGAATACGAACAGGTGCTCGAATCGCCTGCGATCGTCCTCGTTCCACTCGACCCGGAGCTGCTCGCGGAACAGCGGCGGCAGGAAACCGACGGTCAGGAACGTCAACAGGTTTCCGAAGACGAGCCGCAGCGGCCACCCGATCATCCGCAGGTTCACCAGGGCCATAAGATAGGCGCGGACCGTGTCGTCCATCGACACCCGCAGGCAGGCGTTGTTCCAGTAACGGTCGAAGTCGGCCCGGGTGGCCGGCCACATCTCCTCGGTGACCTGCAGGGTCGTGCCCAGTGTGCTCGACGATTGATAGAACGACTCCTTCTGTTCCTCGGACATCGCTCCGTGCAGGAGCTGGTGGGTGTCCTCGAACCCGATGTACAGGCAGGCCGCCACCCACATCTGGAGCTCGCGGTTGAAGGCGTTGTACTTGACTGGGCTGTTCTCGCCCGAGCGCACCTGCCGGTGTGCGACGTTGACCGCCTCCCGGTAGGCCAGGCGTTCTTCGTCGGTTCCCAGAATCGCGACGGTGAGGTACTGAAAGGTCGTCCTGGCCCGCTTCCAGGGATGGCGCATCAGGCTGCCGGACTCCACCTTGCTCTCGATCACCCCGTAGGCCACCTCGGGCCTGCTCAACTGCATGACCACGTTCGCCGCGCCGCCGGCGAAGGACCAGAAGTCCAATGCCTCGGAGATGTGCGCGGGTCGCCGCGTCCACCTGCGCGCGGACGAGGTGATCCGGATCCGGGTCTGTGCCGCGGTCAGGGCCGATCCGCCGGCCGGGGCACCCGAGTGGTGAGTGGGCATCGCTTCCCCAGTCCTCGTCCGTGACTATTTGGTGTCGACGTTGTCGACGATCCATCGGTCGCCCTCACGGACGAGAGAGACCACCATCCGGTACTTCTGGGAGTTGCCGTCGGGCGAGACGACGTTCTTCGCCTGCTGGTCCACGAAGACGAGCACCAACGCGGATGAGTCGTCGATGCGCTCGACCGCCACGTGGTCCGCGGTCGCGGTCGCCTGGCCCTTGCCCTCCGTGACGATCTGCGCGAGCGCGTCGACCATCTGGCTGTACTTGTCCGCGAAGGCCGGGGTCGACATCTCCATGATCGCGTCCCGGTTCGCATCCAGGCTCTGGAAGTCGAACGAGGACATCGCCACCGAGTACTCCCGCGCGATGTCGACCGCCTCGGCGCGTAGCGCGTCGACGTGCCGGGCACGGAGTACCTGGATCGTCAACACCGCCGTCGTGGCGAGCAGCGCGAGCACCAACAGCAGCGCCACGAGCGCCGACGGTCGACGCAGCGAAGCGATCGCGCGACGTGGCGGCACGGGCCCGATCTCGCTCTCCGCGGTGGGCGGGGGTGCGTCGGACTCCCGCGGCGTAGTGGCTGTGATGCTGTCGGTTGTCATCGTCCGAGATCCTCCAGAAGCGATTTCCAGTAGTTCAATGCCTCGACCCCGGTGGGGATGAGGATCGGGTCGGCGACAACGGGGGGACCGATGGGGGTCCCCGGCGTTGTGGCGTTCTGCAGGCCCAGCTCGTCGGGACGGGGTGCGTTCCTGGCGCCACGCTGAGCGATGTTCGATCCCGGCGGGCAGTAGTAGGTGAGATCGGTTTCGGTCGGACTCACGTCGCCGACCGCCCTGCGCACGGTGTCGTAGCTGCAGACCGGCCCCTGCGTGGCGACGAGAGCGAAGTTCGCCCGGTCCCCGGTGACGATCGACTCCAGCTTGCCCAGGCCCTGTGGAATACCGACGAGACCGGCAGCGAGGGCATCGCTGCGATCCGAGATGATCGGCTCCACGGTCACCAGGTTCGCGAGCACGGCCCCGAACGTGTCGTGGTAGCGGTCGAACAGGGTCCTGGCATTGCCGAGCGCCTGCGGGGAGGTGTCGGCGAGGTAGACGAGAACCGGCGCGTTCGAGTCGAGCTGCTCGGTGAAGTTGCGCGCGGCCGCCATCCCCCGCCCGAACGAATCGGGCTGTCCCGCCATCGCTCCGACCAGACTCGTGGTCCGCTCGAGAAGGGCCTTGAGCATCGGAGCCTGCTCGTCGAGCTGAGCCGACAGCCGATCACCGTGATCGATCATGCTCGCCATCGCCGGACCGAGACCGTCGAACGACGCGCCGAGCTCCGTGCCGATATCGCTGACCGCCTGCGGATCGATGTCCTCGAGCAGTCGGGCCGCCTGCAACATCATCTGACCCATCTGGACCGGCTGCGCGTCGGCGGGCGCGGCGAGCTCGTCACCCTCCGCGAGGTACGGACCCAGCTCGGTGTTGGGGAAGATGTCGACGTTCTGGATTCCCGCGGCTGTCCCCATCCCGACCCGGGCGACGCTGTCCCGCGGGATCAGGATCCCCGGGTCCAGGTCGAACTCCACACGGGCACCGCGGATGTCGGGGTCGAGCGACACCCCCGCCACCTTCCCGACCGTGACCCCCCGGTAGGCGACGCTGGTGCCCGCGGTGAGCCCGAGCGCGTCCGTCATCGTGGCATGCACCCGGACCGGGTCCCCGAACGCCTGCGGCCCGAGGACGTAATTGATACCGAACGGGATGACGATCGCCGACGTGAGGGCGAACAGCACCAGCTGGACGAGCACGAGGCGTCTCATCGGACACCACCCGGGACCGGCGCGGACAGCGGGACACCGCCGGTCAGCAGCGATGTCAGCGTGCCCGCGGGCGGGCTCGCGGCGCCGCCGGGCAGCGCTCCTCCGGTGATCAACTTGTCGATGCCCCCCGGGATGTCGAGCGCGCCATCGAAGTTCAGGTAGTCCCCGTGCACCGAGCGCCCGAAGTTCCCCAGGAAGGTGTTCATGTTGTCCAGCGTCGTGGCGATCCTGCCGTTGACGCTGTTCAATGCCCCGATCACCGTGCCGGCATCGGCAAGCATGCCGTCGATGCCCTGCGGCGACGCAGCGAGGATGGCGTCGGTATTGGTCGCGAGCGCGGTCGTCGAGGCGAGCAGCGACGCGATGGAATCCCGTTGCTGCGTGAGCAGTTCGACCGCACCCGGCATCGCGTCGAGGTAGCCGTCGACGACCCGTTGCTGATCTGCCAGCTGCTGCGAGACCCGTGCAGCGAGGTCGATGGCGGCATCGAACTCGCTCTGGTTGGCTGTCGCGCCCGCCATCAGCGAGGCCAGCGTGTCCATCAGTCCCCGAACCTCCCCCGACCGGCCCGCGAACGCCGTGTTCAACTCGCCGACGACGGTCTGCAATTGACTCAGCCCGCTTCCGCTGACGATCGTGCCGAGGGTGGCCAGCGCACTCTCGATCTGCGGACCGATCGTCGTGCGGGACTCGGCGATGACATCGCCGTTCCGCAGCGGCCGCGATGAGGGCTGCGTGGGTTCGGTGAGCCGGATGAACGGGTTCCCCAGTGCGGACGGCAGTTCCACGGACGCCTCGACGTTGTCCGGCAGTTCGGTCGCGAGTTCGAGACTCAACGAGACCCTCGCGCCCACCGTGTCGGTCGCAAGGCCCGCGACGCGACCGATCACCTTCTGCCCACCCCGCACATCGGCACCCGGCAGCAATCCATCCGCGGTGGCGAGCTGCAGCGTGACCGTGTAGCCGGGACCGTCCGCCGAGCGGCCAAGCGGCAGGTCCGCGATGCCGACGCCACAGCCCGACAGGAGCAGACTGCCTGCCAGCGTGGCGCAAGCGAGACCCACCGACGTGCGGCGCATCAATTCCCCCTCGGCGCCTGCGCGGCCCCGGTGACCGCCGAGACGATGCCCAGCGGGTCAGACGCACTGACCGGGAACGAGATCGGATTGGTGAACCCGGCCCCGGTACACAGCGGCAGCGGGTAGGCGTCACAGAGCGGCTTCGCGACAGCGAACTGGGTCAGCGACGTCGAGACGTTCAGCCGGATCCGGCCCCGATTGTCGGGCCCGACGGTGTTGGAGAGGTTCTGCATCAGCAGCGGCACCACATCCATGAACTCGGCGAGGCCGGCCTGGTTCGCGGCAAGCGTGTCGCCGAGCACCCGCGTGTTCTCGGCCATCGTGCCGACATCGTCTCCGTGTCGGGTCATGAAGGCGTTGACCTGATCGAGCACCACGCGCAGGTCCTGCAGCGGACCGGCGATGTCGATCTTCCGCGCCGACCATTCGTCCCCGAGCTCGCCGAGGTCAGCGACGAGGGAGTCCAGGCTCACCTGACGGGCATCCAACGCCACCATCAGCGTGTTGAGGTTGCGCACGAGCGCCCCGATGTCCTCGGCCCGCGCTCCCACCACTCCCGTTGCCGCACTGAGGCTCTTGATGGCGGAGTTGAACTGGTCGCCGTTGCCGCGCCAGTTGTCCGCGACCTCGGTCAACAGGTCGCCGGTGCTGCCACCAGGCCGGTCCGGTGCACCGCCACCGAGGGCATCCGCGAGCGTGCTGATGCTGCCCATCAGCCCGTCGAAGTCGATCGGGGCGTGGCTGCGTTCCATGGGGATCTCGGCACCGTCCGCGAGCATCGGCCCGCCACCGTAGGTGGGTCCGAGTTCGACGTGCCGGTCGCTGATCACCGACGGGTTGAGCACATAGGCACTCGCGTCTGCGGGCAGCTCCACCTCGCCGGGCACCGTCATCGTCACACGCACCGAGGTGCCCTGCGGCTGTACCGCGATCACCGACCCGACCGGGACTCCGAGCACGGTGACCTTGCTACCGGGGTAGATCCCGTTGACGTAGCTGAAGTTCGCGTACACCGTCTTCGAGTCGTCGGTGCGGGCGAAGACGAACCATCCCGCCGTCACCAGCGCGACGGCGAGTGTCAGCGCGGTCGCCACTCGCGACCATCGGGCGGCGGTCATCTGCACCCCTGCATCACTCCGAGGGAACACAGCATGTTGTCCGGGATCACCGCGGCAGGCGCGTTGACATCTGTCCAGGCCCCGTTACCGGTCGCATCGGTCGCGGATCGGAGGGCGGGTGGCAGCCGGTCCATCAGCACCTCGATGTTGCCCGCGTTCGCCTTCAGCGTGTCGGTGATCGACACGAGGTTCGTGACCAGCTGTCCGAACTCCTCCTGATGGTCGGACATCGAGGCGGACAGGGTCGATACCACCGCGCTGAGGTTGTCCACCAGTTCGGTCAGCGCCTGCTTCCTGACGGCGAGGATCTGCACCACGGTTTGCGCGTTCGACATCGTCGTCGCCAGCGAATCACTCTGACGGACAACGAGATCGGAGAGCGAACGGGACATGACGAGAAGTTCGTCTATTTGCTGCCCATTCTCGGCGAACGCGGCCGATGCGCCGCTGAGCCCGGCGAGGGTCTTCCCGAGTTGGTCCGAATCGGCGGGCATGATCTGGGACAGCGTGGTCATCATCGCCTGAATCGAGTCGACATCGACACCCTCGGCAGCCGCCGTCGCGTCCCTGCTGACGTCGTCGAGGCTGTACGGAACGGTGGTGCGGGAGCGCGGGATGACGGTGCCGCCGTCGTCTACCCCGGCGGGCACGATCTCGAGGTACCGTTTGCCGAGTACCGTCTTGAGCCGCACGGTTGCGGTGCTCTGATTGCCGAGCGGCTGCTGCTTGTCCAACCGGAAGTCGACCCGGACGTGGTCACCCGACAACTCGATTCCCTCCACCCGGCCGGCGGGGACCCCTGCCACGTAAACGGGGTCACCTCCGGACAACCCGGCGGCGTTGTCGAGTTCGGCGACAAAGGGACCGGTCCGCGCCAGATACCACGCCTTCGGCGCGCCGATCGCGATCCCGAGGCCCGCCACCAGTGCGATGATCCCGAGGGCGCCCAGCACCATCGGCGTGCCGCTGCCAGGCCGTCGCTCGCCGGTGAACAGAAACTGCGTGGCGCCGACGACCACGTCGATCAGCTTCACCAGGAACATCATGAGCACACCGGCGAATGCGTGCTGCCGAAGATGTTTGCTTCCACATCGCCCGCCTTCAGGGTGAAGTTGCAGAGGTAGAGATTGACGAATCCGCCGTAGCTGCCCATCCGGTTGATCGCGGCCCCGAACTCCGGCATCTTGGCCACGAAGGCGTTGAACTCGTCGGTGCTCGCGACCCAGCTGTCGGTCACCGCCTTCAGATCGGTCACGGACCTCCCGAAGGCCCCGTTGGACCGGGCCATCGCCTGCGCCATCTGAGCGACCGCCCGGTTCCCGTCGCCGAGCAGTGCGATCAGTTGGTCGCTGTTGCCGGCCACCGAAGTGCTCAGCCCGCTGAGCCCCGCGAGCAGCTGCTCGAGCTGAGGGGCCCTCGCTTCGACCGAGCCGAGCAGCGAGACCAGGTTGTCGACCAGCTGCTCGATCACGTCCTGCCGATCGACCAGCCCGGTGCTGAGCGAGCCGATCTGTGCGAGCAGGGTGGCGATCGTCTGCCCCTGTCCGCTGAAGGTCTCGACGAATCCACGGGTGAGGGTGTTGACCTGGTCGGGGGCGAGCGCGTCGAACAGCGGACGAAACCCGTTCATCAGAGCGGTCAGGTCCACCGGCGGCGTGGTCTGCGCGACCGGGATCAGCCCACCCGGTTCGAGGGCGGCCGGGCGCTGCCCGATCGCCACGGTGTCGATCGCGGCGCCGTCCGGTTGGGTCAGCGCGATATAGCGCGCGCCCAGCATGTCGCCGTATCGGACCGCGGCGGTGACGTCCGTGGCCAGTCGGTGCTCCGATTCGACCTCGATCCGGACCACGGCCTTGCTGGTGCCGCCGCCCGCGTCGGCGAAGTCGATGGTCTCGACGCGCCCAACCCGAACACCCGCCATGGTCACCGGGTTGCCTGGGCTCAGGCCCTCCACGTCGGTGAATTCGAGCGTGTACCGGTCGGTGGCGCCGCGCACAGGAACCGTCAGCGTGTTCACCACGAACGACCCGCACAGCAGGCCGGTCAAGCAGAATCCGACGGCCTTCAGCGCGGGCACCCAACCGATCTTCATCGGACGGTCACCTCACTGCCGCGCACCATCGGTCCGAGCATGACGACGGTGGCCGGGTTCGGGACGGCATCGGGGTCGGCGGTCGCGCGATTCTCGCGCAGGCCGGCCTCGAGAAGGTTCAACACGGGGGCCTCGCGTCCCACATCGACCACGGCCTGGCGTCCCGGTTGGGCGGACAAGACCTGGGCCCCACCGCAGTCGGCGCCGTACTCGTCGCCGTAGCGCGGGCAGTCGGACGCCGTGTACGGCAGCGGGCCCTGAAAGGTCGGCACCGCGGTGATGTTGAACTTTCCCGTGGCGAACACCCGAGCGCCCGCCGCCCCGAAGGTCTCGGCCCCGGACAGCGTGTCGACCAGGCCGGCCGGGTTCGCCGCGGTGGTCGCGAGGATCGTGCCTGTCGAATCGACCACGGTGATGATCTGATCGCGCTGCTCGCCGACGAACGACGCCGCCACCGAGGCGAATCCCGCCGCGCTCCCGAGCATGGCCGCCACCTGATCGCCGTGATCGACCATTCGCTGCGATACCGATGTCGCCGCGGTCAGGGTGGCGAGCACGTCCGGTGTCGCCGTGTCGAGCGCCGCCATCACCGAACGGAAATCGGGAGTCGCCCCGACGAACTGCTCGGCGGCGGGGCCGAGCGTTCGCGATGCCGAGCCGAGCCGGTCGACGATGCGGCCGACCGTCTCCCCCCGCCCGTCGAGCGCCTGGCCCAGCGCGGTCAGCGCGGTCTGCATCTTCTGAGGCTGCATGTGGTCGAGGACGTCGACCATCTTCGTGTAGATCCCGTAGAGGGCCACCGCGTCCGGACCGGCATCGACAGCGATCGCGTCACCGTCCGCGAGCGCGACCCCAGCCAGGGCGTTCGGGTCGTCGACCAACTGGATGTAGATGTCCCCGAAGAACGTCCGGGGTACCACCCGCGCTCGGACCGAGGACGGCACCTGCCCGATCGCGGCGGCATCGATCTGCAGGCGGACCACGGAAGACTTTGTGCCCGATTCGATTCCGGAAATCCTGCCGATATTGACACCGGAATAGCGCACCGGCGCCTCACCGGTGATCAGGCCCGCCGACGCGGGAATGGCGACGACCACCTCGGGATCGCGCTGCAGGTTCCCCGATCCGCGTAGCACCAGCGTCACCGCGACGAGCGCACCGACGAGCACCGCGACCGCCCCGCGCAGCGCCAGCCACCCACGCGATCGTCCCGTGAACTGGTCCACCTCAGACCCCCATTCCGGGGATCTCGGGGACCAGGCCCCACAGCGCGAAGGTCATCAGCACATCGAGGATCCCGATCGCGAGGATCGCGGTGCGCAGCGCGCGGCCCGCGGCCTGCCCGACCCCCGCGGGTCCGCCCGAGGCGTAGTAGCCGTATGCGCAGTGCACCAACGAGACCACCGCGGCGAAGACCACCGCCTTGAGTGCGGCGTAGACGAGGTCCTGTGGGGACAGTGCCAGGTGGAAGAAGTAGTCGTAGGTACCCGCGGAGGCACCGCCCCAGAACACGATCACGAGCCGCGTCGAGAGGTAGCTCGCGAGCAATCCGACCATGAAGATGGGGAGGACGCAGACCATGGCGGCCAGCACCCGGGTGCCGGCGAGGAACGGGATCGAGCGAATTGCCATCGCGTCCAGCGCGTCGATCTCATCCGAGATCCGCATCGCGCCGATCTGGGCTGTGAATCCGGTGCCGACCTTGGCCGCCAGCGCGATGGCGACCACGACCGGTGCGAGCTCGCGGGTGTTCGCGATGGCGGAGAGCATTCCCGACATCGTCGTCATCCCGACCAGTTCGAGACCGCGCTGCGTCTCGACGCCGAGCATCATCGCGGCGGCGAGGGACATCGCGAACACGATTCCGATGGTGCCGCCCCCGGAGAGCACCGAATTGGTACCGAAGCTGACCTCGCTGATCTGACCGAGGACATGCTTGCGATACCTCGTGAGCGCGAACGGGATCGATGCGACGGTCCGCGCGTAGAAGGTCACGTGCCTGCCGACGTCGACCAGAGCCCCGTAGACCGCTCTGGCGGGCACGGTCGACTGACGCCGGACGCGGACCATCGTGTCGAAGCCGACCATCAGTAGGACCCCACGGCCGGGACGATCACGGTGTAGAGCGCGGAGAGTGCGGCGTTGACGATGAACACGAGGGCGAAGGCGATCACCACCGCCTCGTTGACCGCATCCGCGACTCCGCGGGGCCCACCCTTGGTGTGCAAGCCCTTGAAGGTCGCGACCAGGGTGGACGTGAGACCGAAGACCGCCGCCTTCACCAGCGCCATCACGAAGTCGGACATCCGTCCGTACTGGCTGAAGGTCGACATGAACGTTCCGGCCGGAAGATGTTGAACATAAATGTGATAGAGGTAGCAGGCCATCACGCCGCCGAAGGTCACCATCGAACACAGCGCGAGCGAGACCACCACCGCCGCGACCAGCCGGGGCGCGACCAGTCGCTCGACGACGTCGATGCCCATGACCTCCATGGCATCGATCTCCTCCCGGATCTTGCGTGACCCCAGGTCGGTACAGATCGCCGAGCCCGCCACGCCCGCCATCATCAGCGCACACACGAGCGCGGCGGCCTGCCCGACGATGATGAATGCCACCACCGCACCCGAGTACCCACCCGCACCGATCCGGCCCGCGAGCTCGCCGACCGACACCGCGATGAACACGCCGATCGGGATCATCAGCAGCAATGAGGGGCCGGTGCTGACCCGGCCGATGAACAACGTCTGAGTGATGGTCTCGTGCAGGGACAATCGGCGGCGGAACAACGCTCGGGCCAATGCCACGAGCGAGAGAACCGCGAATCCGATCAGGTACCCGCCCTGGTTCGCGACGTCACGAACCGGCCCCTTGGCGACCGGTAGTTCGTATGTCATCGCCAGAGCCCCCTCTCAACCGGTTCGCGGTCGAAACCGCGGACGTCGAATGTGTGAAGCCTCTCACGGCTCGCACTCCGTCGCAAGGATTAAGTGAACGGCGATTCTCATATAATTCGATGAGAGGTCCTCGCCGGGAAGCCGCCAATGGGGACTCTGTTGATCCTCTATACCAATGGATTACGTGTCATCCGGTACGACTTCTACCGAAAAGCCGTGTTAGTGAATATTCCGCTCTATCGCGTCGAGCAGGGGACCGGAGGTCCCGCGAAGCGAGAGCGAGGCATGGACGACCCTCCCCGTCGTCCATGCCCCCGAGCGGGTGTCAGCCCGCTCTGACCGACATCGATCCGTGGCCCTTGCGCAGCTCGCCCTTGACCACCTTGCCGCTGGCGTTGCGCGGCAGCGCGTCCACGATGACCAGCTCCTTCGGGTGCTTGTACCGGGCCAGCCGACCATCGAGGAACTCGGACAACTCGCCGAGGGTGAGATCGTCACCCCGCAGCGCCACGACGGCGACGGGCACCTCACCCCACCTGTCGTCCGGTCGCCCGATCACCGCCGCTTCCAATACCTTCGGATGTGCGAACAGCGCGTTCTCGACCTCGGCGCAGTAGATGTTCTCCCCACCGGAGATGATCATGTCCTTCTTCCGGTCGACTACGAAGATGAACCCCTCCTCGTCCTGCCGAACCAGGTCTCCGGAGTGGAACCAGCCGCCCGCGAACGCATCCGCGGTGCCCTGCGGGTTCCGCCAGTACTCGCGCATCATGGTCGGTCCCCGGTAGACGATCTCGCCGACCTGCCCCGCGGGCACGTCGTTCATCTCGTCGTCCACGATGCGTGCCTGGATCGTCGGGATGACCTTTCCGACCGATCCCAGCTTGCGCACCGCGTCCTCGCCGTCCAGAACACACGTGATCGGCGACATCTCGGTTTGCCCGAACACCGCAACGTTGACCGCGTCGGGAAAGGTGTCCGCCATCGCGTGCAGTACCACGTCGGAAGCCGGCGCAGCACCCCAGCTGATCACCCGCAGGGCCAGATCACGCTGGCGGACAGTCGGTTCCGCGCACACCGCCTGCCATTGCACCGGCACGAGGAAGGCTGTGGTGACCCGCTCCGCCTCCCATACGTCCAGCAGTTCCGTTGGGTTGAATGCGCCGAGCGGATGGATCACCGTCGGCACTCCGAGCACGAGGGACGGAGCCATGCTCCCGAGCGCGGCGATGTGGAACATCGGCGAGGCACAGAACCCGACGTCGTCGCCACCCGACATCCGCAGGGCCCGGATACAGGTCAGGGCCTGCGCCTGCATGTTCGCATGCGAGAGGACCGCCCCCTTGGGGCTGCCCGTCGTGCCGGAGGTGTACATGATCAGCGCGGGGGTGTCCTCGATCAGGTCGATCGGCGCGTGCGCCGCGCCGTCCTCGTCGACCAGTTCTTCGTAGCCGAGCACGCCGTCCGCGCCCGGCTGCCCCACGACGACACAGGTCGACAGGGCAGGAACCTGAGCTCGCACAGCAGCGACAAGGGGCGCCAGCGGTACGTCGGTCAGGACCGCGGTCGCGCCGCTGTCGGTCACGATGAATGCGATTTCGGGCGGAGTGAGTCGGAAGTTGACCGGGACCGCGATGGCGCCGAGTGAATTGACGGCGAGGACCGCCTCGAGGAATTCGGGGCGATTGAGCATGACGAGCAGAACCCGGTCGCCGAACCCGACACCTCGCCGGGCGAGTGCGTCCGCGAACGACTCCGAACGCAGGTGCAGCTCGGACCACGTGGTGGTGGCCCCCTGGAAACGGAGCGCCACCGCGTCTGGCCTCATGGCCGCGTGGGTGGCGACCTGATTGTTCCAATGGTTCCTACGGGCCTGCAGCGGCTGCGAGAGCAGATCATCGCTGAGCGACATCCTGGTGTTCCTTCCCTGTCACGGTGTGGCTGGCTGACGTACCCTCACGGATGCGCCCAGTATGGCAACACGCGATCCAGCGCGAGGCCTTTTTGTTAACACAGATTCGCATCGAGAAAGCCAGCCCTGACTGGACGTTTGTTCAATCAGGGCCCGGGCCGTCCGGGATGCACGCCGGACAGGCCGTGTCGTGCCTCAGCGGCCGAATTCGGGCGCCCGGCCACCGAGCATCGCTGCGACACCTTCCCGGAAATCGGGTGCTGCCAGGAGTTCGATCTGGCCCTCGGTTTCCCGTTCGAGCGTCTCGTCGATTCGGGCGAGGGTGGTGGTGGTCAGCGCGCGTTTGGTCAGTTCGATCGCGCG
>Ga0105243_10001289_pt1 | contig 22451 bp, 20 predicted proteins | sample KBSM34metaG_FD_81525 | JGI IMG/M metagenome (GOLD analysis project Ga0105243, IMG submission 81525) | Miscanthus rhizosphere microbial communities from Kellogg Biological Station, Michigan, USA - KBS M3-4 metaG | ecosystem: Host-associated > Plants > Roots > Rhizosphere > Soil | place... | reverse complement strand
AAGTTGGAGTGGGCAAGTTCGATGGGCTAATAGGCGAAGTCACAGTCGACCCACTTGCGGTAGTTTGGGAGTTGTTTGTTGCGGAAACGGGCGTTGTTGACTGGGGGATTGTTGTTTTGTTCGGAAGCGCGAGTGGCGCATAAGTTGAGGTGATCGTGAACTCGATCACACTGGATGAGGACACTTGCGGGGCGGCTGGTGATGTCGTCACGCCAAGTGAATTATTGGCGACACTGTTTCTCGTGAGTATCCCTGAGAAAAGTCCATTGCTGAATTCAAGTGATTTGGCGAAGGAGGTAATTGCTTGTTCATTTTTGGTCTTGCCTTTGATTTCAACGTTGGCGCCTTTCACGTTGATTTCTCGAATAAACCAGCTTGTTTCGTCGGGCCAACGCTGATTGAGATCCGTTAAGAGTTGGTGAGTTGCTGGTTGCCGGTTTCTTAAGGCGATTAGGTTGTCGAGCAGCGATTGGAAGGCGGCAAAGTTAGCTTTGGATGATTCGTAGTCGGAGTTTGCCTGAGCGAGTTTTTGAGCGGTTGCAGTCTCTTCGTCTATGTGGGCCTGAAGGCGTAATGCTTCGACAGAATTGTCTATGAAGAGTGCGATCGAAATGGCGAGGGCGGCTACGAACGGCAAAAGAATGGAAACAAGTGCGACGCGGAAGCGTGCGGTCGTTTGCGAAGCTGTTGCCAGTTGACGCTCGGTTTCAATCTCATTCAGCCGGGCTTCTGGTCCAATGGCCAAGTTGCATGATGGTACGGCTGCGTGATCGAGTAATGCGCCGATCGCCAAGGCGGTTGCCTGATCGAGTGGAGTGGAGTTGTTGTTTAGATACAGCGGTTGAACACTAACGGAATTGAATTCGACGGAGTTGTTTAGGAGAGACAGCATCGAATCGCCGTAGCTGTCCGCAGCAGAGAGCGCAACCGTGGTTACGTTGGGAAGTCTTAGTTTCGCCAGGCTGGCGGTGCTTATGAATTTCGCGAGTGTGTCGCGACTGTGAAAACACTTAATCTCCCTGCTCGCTCCAGGTTCAAAATCCTCTTCTGTCTCATAAACAAGTCCTGATTGCTCAGACCAAAGTCCGATCGTGTAGTCATCTTCGGCTAGCACGAGAATGGCTGTAGTAGATTGAGGTGTATCGACCTGACTGGCGCGCCAGAGGCGGGTGATTGCGCGTGTTCTGGTTTCCACGCGAATAGTCTTTTCCGCAAAACTGCTATGGGTGGGTTGCTGTTCTTCGATGCACTTTTCAGTTCGATTGACGCTTTTATGGACGGCGGATGCATCAACCTGAGTCACGATAATTCGACTGTCAGGTGTGCGGGTGAAGCTTTGAACCAGACGGGATCTATCACCGTTAGTTTTTTCCAGGATGGCGCGAAGAACCGTTTCTTCTGAAGCGTCAGGACTGAGCGCGAAAGGCGGGGCGTCGGTATGTGCGTTTCCTCTGCTGAGAGTGGTTCTGAGATCGTCGCCAAGGAGGTTGACGCTTCGGCGTTCGCCAATTACTGCTTTTTGAATATCAAAGCCGCCAGCGGGTGCGTACTCCGCAATAATGATTTGTCCGTTGCGATCATCGAAAGCCAGGCCGCAGGGGGACGACGGTTGTAATGGGTTATTGCGCTTAAACATCATGGGCTCCCTTAGTTGAGTTGGTTAGAGGCAAGATTCATCGCGCGCGGTCTCGATTCAAATTTGATCGTTCCGCGCGATTCGGTTGAAGCGGTGTTGCCGGTGTCGACGCCTTCGGCAGCGAGGGTTATGTCGACTCGGAAGACGTTGGCGGTGGAGTTGAATTCGATGTAGCGAGCGAAGTTCCCCTGGCGAATGTTAAATGCAATGGTAGAGGGGCGATCGGCTTCCATTCGGACGAGGCGAGCATCAGTGCTGGTCACGTAAGAGACTGGTGGTGCTAATTTAGTGACGGTTGAGCCTATTGCGTACTTGTGCGCATGGTCGGCATCCGTGGAGTAAAGCCTTGCCCAGGCTGGATTTTCTTGGCGAACGCGCTCAATGGCGAGCGTGAGCTTGTTTCCGTTGATAGTTGCAGACGAGACACGGCAGAGGCTGGAAGCTGCGCCGCCAGGTGCAGCGGGATTGAGGCTGCCCCAGTCTACGATCAAAAGATAATCGCCGGCATTGAAGCGTCCCCGTTGTGGAGGTCTGATGATTACTTCGGAGGATGTACTCTCAACGTCGGTGAGAGTCGTTACGGAGTCTGTTGTTTTATCCCCTGAGAGAATAGTGATGGTGGAGCCGCCCCCGGTTATGGTTACAGGTGCCGAGAGTTGGTTACCAAGATCGAATGGTAGGGGCGCAAACTCGGTTGAGTTACCGGAGAGAGCGATGAGCGGCGCCCCTGTAATGATTACATTTGTGAACGATTTGCTCTGCTCGTAGATGTTTAGTCCGAAGGATACGGGGTAAGAAGTGACCGGAGCTGTACTGGTCCATAAGAGTGAGGGAGTGTTGTTTCGCAGTCGATAGAGTTTTGCGACGCGATTAGATTCACCGTTTTCGATCTTGAAGGTGTAAGAGTCGCCTGTTAGGTGTGGAGTGATCGTTTCAGTCTGTGAGTGACCGGATGTAGCCGCAACCTCGGCTCCATTAACATAGAGGCCGACCCAGACTCCTACGTCGGGCGCACCAAAACCGATGGTGATCGCGAAAGTGTCACCGTTGGGCGAAGTGATGTAAGCAGTCGCGCCGTTTGATGGAGGAGTAAAAGAAAAGGAGCCTAATCCATTGGCAAGGGCATGAGTGATTGAGGTGTCATCACCCCATCCGGTCGAAGCGGTTTTGGTGATGGTGCCATTGGACCAGGTGTAATTTTCTGATGAATTTGGTATGGCGAAGATGCTTCCTGCCAGGGGTGGTGAGGGGCGTGTTAGGTTGTGGCCGGCATTATCCAGATCGGCTCGAAGGAGCGTTTGTGCCGTACTACGAGATTCCTCCATCGTGCTAAATTCAGTAAATGCAGCCGTACTCCGTGCGAATTTAGTAATGAGGGCGACCGCTGCCAGTACGGCAACTACAGTCACCGCCATCGAAATGAGCAGCTCAAGGAGACTGAATCCGCGGTTATGTTTCGTTATCTGTCGCATGGTCCTCAAAATGGTGTCGGAGTGGGGCTGGGAATCGGGTTTGGCGTGTCCGTAACGGTCCGATTTGAGAAACCGATCCAGCGATGGTTGGCATCGTCGTATTGCCAAAGTTCCAGGAGTCCCGAGGGGTGGACGGCAACTGCGCGTCCATCATTTCCGTTTGTTAGGTAAATCGTTGGGAAAGGACTCTCTGCGTTAGGGTTAGTGTTTGAAGGCGTGGGTGGAAGTGAATCCGCATCGAGTCGTCCGTCGGCGGCAAAATTAAACGATGTCGTTGGTACGCCTAACGGTATTAGTGGTAATGGGGAAAGGTCCGAAGCAGAGTTGGCGATACGCCATCCGGTAGGAATTTGAAGCTGACGGCCGTGGTAAACGAAATTCCATGTTCCGAGAGTGCCTGGAGTCACCGGGGGGCTGAAGGCGGTTCGCTCAGTTTGGCCTTCAACGACGAGTGCAGCGGTTGTTTGAAGGTTGCGAAAGTCTATGCTGATCGGAGGTTGGCGAAAGGTTTCAAGTGATGTGGCTTCGGTTAGTGCGTTAATCCTGATAGCTGATGCGCGGCGTTCACGAATGCGGGATGCGACCTCAGCCTGAAAGCGCGCGGCTTGGTCGCGGTTAGCAAAAGATACGAGTGCGATTGCAACAAGGATGCTGATGAGGGCGCAAGCGATGACAAGCTCGAGCAGGGAGAATCCCGCGCTGTGATTTCGGGCAGTGGTACTTAAGATGGTCGATGACCGTTTCATGTTCGATAGCAATATTGGAAAGGTCGCAGAGCCGCACGATTGCAAGGGACCTTGCTTATATGAGGTTCACGCAGATACGCATCAAAGATGCGTGGGTCGATGGTGAACTAATGTTTTCAATTCGTCATTCGAAGCTCGTGATATATTCCGCGTGCTTCGACAACGGACGCGGATCAGTGCAGTGCATCTTCTGTGCCGCATTTTTCGCGGTCGTTGATGGTCTAAATCGATGGTTTTGAGAATGGGAGTGACGGAGAAAACTACACCAAGTTAAAGGGGGGTGAGGTCGAATCCGACAGTTAGTGTGATTAGCAGAGGTGGTTGGTGAAGATTTTCTGGAATTGATTCTGGACTTTGATTTGCAGTGGTCGGACTAGTTGGACCGTTGAGTCCGTTGATTGAGGGTTTCGGAAGTAATGTTAGTGACGGCTACTTCAATTATTCGTTCGGTCTCGTAAAAGTTTAGGAGATACCTCTATGACAAGTGTTGCAACAGCGGCGGCTTCGGTTGAGAGTTTGATCGCAGATTACCCTGAACATCTGCCGGTTCTCGTGGTCGACGATGATGCTGACGTTCGGTCTTCGATTGGCAGGTGTCTGCAAAAGTGTAAAGTAGTCAAGATAGTTGAATCTGCAACGTTGAGCGATGCGCGACGTCGATTTAGATCAGGGGAGGAGTTTTCGTTTGTCTATCTCGACCGACGTTTGGACGATGGTGACGGTGTGGAGTTTGCGATAGAGATCTTGAAGGAGTATCCAAATCTCGCTATAGCGATTATTACGGCGAATGGAAGCGGGGCCAATGCTGAGAAGGCCATTGAAGCAGGCGCTCTTGCGTACCTTCCAAAACCTTGTGAGCCTGTGGATATAAGAAGGGTTCTCTTCCGAAGGTATCCGAGATTATCTGAGTCTTTTCGTGATGGTGAACTGGCTGGTCCAATAATCGATGGTTCGCTTCAGTATGAGGATGAGGGCGGGGTTACGTTGATTGCGGTTAGTCCGCAGATGATCAAGCTTAGGTTGGAGATCCTTGAGATTGCGAAGATGACTCGATGTGTGCTGGTCAGTGGGGCCTCAGGAACTGGAAAGGAGTTGGTTGCCCGGAAGATACATGAGAAGAGTGATCGGGCAGCTTTTAGGTTCAGCGCTATCAACTGCGGCGCCATGAATATTCAGCTTATAGAGAGTACTCTCTTTGGTCATGTGAAAGGTGCATTTACAGGGGCCGTCACTGATCGTAAAGGAATCTTTGAAGAAGCAAATGGCGGCACCGTGTTACTTGATGAAGTAACGGAGACCAGCGAAGAATTTCAGATCAAACTTCTTCGGGTGTTGCAAGAGGAGCGTCTTAGTAGAGTAGGTTCGAATCGTGAAATTGCAGTGAACGTTCGCGTCGTTGCAGCCAGTAATCGAAATGTTTTTGAGCAGGTTCGTGCTGGCAAGTTCAGAGAAGATTTGTATTTTCGTTTGAAGGGCTCTGAAATCGTTGTGCCGGCGTTAAGAGATAGGCGGGAGGATATTGAACCGCTGGCGTACTATTTCGCCAATCTTACGGTTAAGGAGACTAAAAAGCCGGTGCGGTTTTCTCGTGCGGCGGTGACAGCTTTGCAGACTTACGAGTGGCCGGGTAATGTCCGAGAGCTACAATCGGCAGTTGATTTGGCTGCCCAGCGTTGTAATGGAATAGTGTTAGTGAGCGACTTACCAAAGGAACTCAATGCGTGGGATTTGAAAGCGGCGGACAACATGGCCGTAATAGGGCATGCCAAGCTGAGGTCTCTCGAGGAGGCGAGCAATGACCACATTTTGTTGGTCTTAAGAATGTGTCAAGGGAATAAGTCAAAGGCGGCGCGGATTTTGGATATAGCGCGAAGTACACTTATTGAGCGGTCTCAGGAAAGAGGTTGGGATGTTCAGTTTGCTGAGGAATGGGAGACTGAGTGATCTCTTGAAACCTCTTGCTGGTTTTGGGGGTTCTTGGATCGTCTGCCCGCGTTTTTCGTATTAAGTTCATCTCTCATTCTCGTGTTTGAGCAATCGTTTTATTGTAGTTATGAACGCGTTAGGTTCGAATGGCTTTTGTAAGAAGTGGAGTCCATCGTGTGTTGTGGCTGTGATTGGATTGGTTTCGATTGTGTGTCCGCTGGTGAGAAGAATGAGGGCGGACGAAAATTGCTCTTGAACTTTTAGCGCTAGTGCTCGGCCATTCATTTTGGGCAGTCCAAGATCCGCAATTAGCAATGCCGGTTGATTACCTTCATCTGTGAGTTGTCTATATAGACTCAGGGTTGTCTCCCCGTCGCCAGCAAAGGTAGTTTGATAGCCAGGCAGTTCTCTGGAGAGATACCTGGCAATTGTTTGCTGGATGTCTGGGTCATCGTCAGCAACAAGAATTAGCGAAGCGTGCGTGGGACCGGGTGCTTCGTGTGATTGGGAGCGCGCATCATCTAGTTTGTCAGGGGGCGCAGACGGCGAAGGGCGTGTTGGAATTGAGGGGAAGTAGATGTCAAAAGTGGTGCCTTGTTCCGAAGGACTCTTTACGGTGATGTAGCCGCCAAATCGTTTTACGATTGAATAAACGATCGGCAGACTTAAAGAGGCTGAATCAAAGATCTCACTAGGTAAATCAAACACTCGTGTTAATCGTTCCGAGTCCATTCCGGGGCTTGAGTCCTCGATGCTGAGGACTGTGTAAGTGCCTGGATGCGCACCGCTATGTGTGAGTGAGAATTCTTGGTCGAGAGTGGTACGTCCAGTCTTAATTACGATAGAACCTCCGGACGGCATAGCGTTCCTGCAGCTTAGCAAGATGCTGAGGAGAATTCGGTCCACTCTAAATCGATCGATGTAAATTGGCGGAAGGTCGATAGATGGAAGGAACTCAATTTGTATTTTGCCGCCGAGCAGAGTTTTGGCGATGGAGAGAGTTTCAGTGATTGCACTATTCAGATCTAGAGTGTGCGTATTGACTGGCGGTTGACCGGCGTAGTCTCGCAGGGTTTTGGTAAATTCAGCCATCTCCCGGATCTTACGAATTACGTCTTGAATCTCAGGGAGCCCGCTATCTCTAAGCGAAGCGCATTGTTCAGGTGTTGGAGTTTTCAATAAGTCGTTCAACACTTCATGGACGAGTTTGGCATTCATCATAATAGATGTGAAGGAATTGCTTAGGTCGTGCGTGATCCTCAGCGTCAAATTACCAATGAATTGTTCATATATGGTAGCCGTGGTTTGATCTTGCATTTGAGGTGACCATAAGGGGGTTAAGATCACTAGAGCTGCCGGACGAGGTGTGAGTTCGGCGAAGTAGTTGAGGTCAGACAGCGAAACAAAGGTAGCGGTGTACTTCAATGCATGTATTGTTGCGGGTAGAGAAATCAAACTCCCAAGTGGAGGTTTGTCTGAGGTAGCTTGCGTTCTGCCGTTCAGAGAGAGAATGGTCGCGATCGGATTACCGACGAGAGCGGATTCCTGAAGTCCGGTCGTTGTTTGGGCAGCATTATTTGCGATGATTATTTGATCGGATAGATCAACAAGGAAGACTGGTTGAGAAAGTAAGTCAATTGCTGGCCGCAACGAGATGTCGATCGGGTTGTCGGGTAGTATCCTTTTAATAGTGTCAGTTGTCATAACGTAATCTCAGGGTTGATGCCGTTGATTGGTATTCGAAGAGGGGATGAGGTTCGACCACTTTTGAAAAGACAATTCAACTGTCCCGCCTCTGGGAGTAAGGCGGTTAGTTCTTGTCTTGTGGTGACTCTCACCCTTCTCGCTGATTACCAGCGTCTGGGCCGAAGGGCTCAGTTGTCTGTTTGGAGTTTAAACGGTCGTTATGGTTGGGTCAAACAACATTTATGGATGCTTGATTGATCAAGTGAGCTGGTGAGCTATAGTTTTTGGAAGACTGAGGATCTTGCGAACGGCTTGGAGGAGTTGATTACCTGTAAAGGGTTTTGTAAGTAGGTTGACTCCGTCAACGAGAAATCCGGGATCGGTGATGACGTCTCGAGAATAGCCGCTAATGAAGAGCACGTGTACCGTGCCTGCGATTTGAAGCGCAAGCTGCTGGCCACACATGTGCGGCATCTTGCAGTCTGTAATTACTAACTGTACCTGGTCTCTGTGTTCGTTAAGTAATTCGAGAGCGTGTGCGCCGTTGAAGGCTTCGAGTACGTTGTATCCTGCATGAATGAGTGCGTTCTTAACCACCCGGCGAACTGGTTCATCGTCTTCGGCAACTATAATAGTGTGTGTGGCTTCTTCTCCTTCAATGGGTTCGGGTGCGGTTTCGATGGGTGTTTCGGGAAGGTTGCCTTTTGCAACAGGAAATTGGATTTGGAAAGTGGAGCCCTCTCCCACCTTGCTGAATACGGAAATAGAGCCTCCGGATTGCTTCACATAGCCGAATGCCATAGCTAAGCCGAGTCCCGATCCTTCGGGTTTGGTCGTAAAGAACGGATCGAAAACTTGTTTCTGTGTTTCGGGGCTCATGCCTATACCAGTGTCGCTAATTGAAAGTTGGACGTGAGCATTGTTGTTCTTGTGTTTCTTTCCCTGCTTCCTGCCGGGGTACACGATCGATGTTTCAATAGTAATTGTGCCGCCATCTGGCATGGCTTGGCGTGCGTTTACGGCGAGATTGATAAGTATGGTTTCAAGTTGAGTTTTATCTGCGCTGATAAGCGGTAGGTCGTCTGCGAGCTTGCAAAGGATCGAAATGTCTTCGCCGATAGTACGGGCGATGAATTGGTCCATGATATGGGTTATTACGGTATTGACGTTGAGATTGACTGGCTGCAGGACCTGTTGACGACTGTACGCAAGCAGTTGTTCGGTAAGCTTTGCGGCTCGCCTGCCGGCTTCTAGGATATCGACTAGGTGTTTAGATTCGCCGTGCTCGCGTTGTAGCGAATCGCAGCCGCCGTAGATTGCTGTGAGTATGTTGTTAATGTCGTGCGCGACTCCTCCCGCGAGTAGTCCGACAGCTTCCATCTTTTGTGCTCGTTCCAGTTGTAGTAACTTCTCCTCTGCTTCTTTCCGTGCGCGGATATCGCGAGCGATACCTTGAACGCCTACTGGTTTGCCATTTTTTATAATTAGCTGGGAGTTGACCTCGAATGGGATCATAGTTCCGTCTTTAGCCTTGATGGATACGGCGTAAACGGTGTTAGTGGCTTCTCCCTTGAGCTTTTTCCGAAGCATGCTGTGAGCAAGTTCTACATCTTCAGGACTTGCAAGGCTTCTGAAGTCGACGCCGCCAATCTCCTCAGGTGAGTACCCCGTTATTTGTTGGCCGATCGCATTCAGCGAAGTGTAGCGTCCCGTCAGATCATGGGTGTAGACAACGTCGTTGGCGTTCTGGAAAAGGTCGAAGTAAAGCTGTTGTGAGCTGTCGAGCTCATCCTGAGTTCTCTTTCGTTCGACGAGTCGTGCGACCTTTGCGGCGAGTGTGATTGGTTGATAAGGATATTGGAGGATGTCGTCTTTCGTTGATTCGAGAAAATCGATTTGGGTTGGTTCGGTGCCGATCACGAGTATGGGAGTGTTAGGTAGGCCATGAGTAGACCTAAATTGTCGATAAAGTTTGAGGGCAGTTTTTCGTTTGGATAGGTTGATAATGATTAGATCAGGCTGGTGACAAGTCGTTAGTTGAACGGCGGCACTAGGAGTTGTCGCTTTTATTACCCGGTATTCGGGTTGCTCAATTATGGAGGCCAGAAGTTCGAGTTGGTCCAGACGGTCGTTTACCGCAAGAATAATGTGGGAGGTTTGTTTCATCGCTCTAACCTTGATGGTTCGCTACTGTGTTGTTGTGATCAAGTTGCCGCTGAGATCACTCGGCTAGCCGTTAAAGATTAGGTTGCCGCCACCGATCATGGATCGGCCACACCTTAAACGATCAAGTTGCCGCTACCGATCAAAGAATCAGCTACGGCTAGACGTTAAACGCCGGGTACAGCCGTTTGGGGAGAAATTTTTGTTGCGCCAGGGATGGCGCGAGCGAGCGACGCAACGAAATTGTAACAGGTTTTTTTAGAGAAAAATTTGCTTTTGTGGGCGAAGTGGTGCGCAAGAAAACGTGCAACAGAAATTAAATGGCGTGCATAGTTACAGATATGTAAATCGATGCGCAAAAAAATTTTTGAAGGTCGGAATTAATTTTGGATGAATTTTGATCGATGCAAGAACTCTTGCTGCACATAGCCCAAAATGTTAGTGAATTTACCAACGAAAATATGGTAGTAATGGCTGAAGAGACATTGGGCCAATCGAAACTCTTTGATGGTCCAGGTAAGTTTGTAATCCCAGTTGGTAATGCCGACCCACTGCCTACGGTTAGAACTCTGACTAGAATGATTCAATGGAGATGCCTAGCATCTTAGTTGCGGAAGACGATCCTGATACCAGGGAAATTACTCGAGATTGTTCTCAGTCGTGCAAACTTTCGTGTGAGTGTTACAGATGATCCGATTAAGGTGTTGGAGTTACTGTCAAGCGACGGTTTTGACGCGGTATTGTTGGATAACCTGATGCCGAACATGAACGGTATCGAACTATGCCGACGAATTCGATCGGTGAATGAGAGGATTGTAGTTGTTTTTTGTTCGGGCGCTGTTGGGGAGGGTGACCAAGAGGCTGCGTTTAATGCTGGTGCTCAGGGCTATATTACAAAACCTTTTGAGCCGCTAGAACTAGCGTCGACCTTGAGGAGGGTCCTCGACTCACAGACGAAGAGCTGAGAGTAAGGATGCGACGTAGGTAGTTAGCGAGTTTTGGAGGCTTTGCCTCAAAAGTCGATGTTGCCCCGAAAGTAGGTTTTTTGCCCCAAAAGTCTTTCCGGTCGTTGCAGTCGATTCCATCGAGGATCTGTTGTTTCAGGTTGTTGCTCCAAAAGTAGGTTTTCTGCCCCCAAAAGCTTTTCGGGGTGTCATTCCATTCGCTGATTCCTATCTACCAGCCGCAGTTTCTGAGATTGTTTTGCTTTGGCCGCTTGGTTACTTTGGTCGGTTTGTTGGTTGGACTGAAGAGTACGGCTGGTTGGTTTATCTGCCTGTTGTGATGAGATAAATTTGTTGACTGTAAGCTGTCCGTGGTTCCAATTTGATCTATGGTCGGGAAATCGAACCCAGTGAAGTTCCCGGATCCAAAGTTCTCAATGAATACTGCAGGGCAACTCGCCCACATAGTAGAGTGATTTACAAGAGTACGGCGGAAGCTATCGAACCTCATGTTCAGAGTTGAGCAAGTACTGATTCGCTGGGCGCCAACGTTCACGATAATAAGGCTTACACAATAAAGTTCCATTCCAGCTCACGTTTCTAATGACTGATGAGGTCTCGCCGATTAGAATCTACCTTCTGATGGAAGATTTGACTATGCAGTTGAATGAAATCGTGAATGGACCAAACGCCGCGAATCGTGAATCGTAAAACCGTGAACAGAACTCTCAGATTTGTAATTCGGCTCGTACTGTTCTTGCCGGTTGTTTATCTTACTTCTGGTTGTGACGGCGGGTCACGAAGTCGGATCATTGTGCCTATTCGACCATGTATCATTCGGGGCAGCGGATGGACGAAACAATCGGCTGACGAGATTGATGTCCGGATCAACGCTTTGATCAGGCGCGTGAACTTTGAGGTTTGGATTCCCACTGCCGACATCGCTTTCCAACCATTGCTCTCGGGCGACAATCACTACCCAATCATTGACGATCCTTTGCCACCGGGCCCGGCAAACGACCCATTGCACTTTGGACCGAGCAAGCTAGGCGACATTGAGGTAGACGAGAATCGAGGTGCCACAGAGGAGATGGATGCAGCGCGCGCGGCGTGTGATTCGGCTTGGCGCAGCGGTGGCGTAAACAGCGAATCCATAGTGATCGTCATCGCGCGTGATCTGGTTCACCGGGGCGACTCGCAGGCGCCATCTATCGGCGTAAATCCCGGCCATCTCGCTCTACTAAACAGGAACGAACGTAGAGATTTATGCGAAGTGCCTCGAAAGTTGACAAAGGACGATGTTCATAATCAGTATGCGATCATTGTAGATCCTGAACTCTTCTCTCAACCGGAACGACGTGCACAAGGCGATCCCGCGTTCACTCTCGCGCACGAGCTCGGGCACACGCTTATGCTTTCTCACGGCGATGGGTTGGACAATGATGAAAATGGGACACAGCCGTCGGCGAACGGGCCCCGTCGCTTCGATCAGGATTGTGATGCAAATGAATTCATGAACATCGACGAACGGAGCAGCGGGCCGTTTTCACTGATGTCGGGAGGTTTCAATAACAGCCTCACGAATCTTCAGATCGAATTGGCGCGCACAGCGGCAGTGTTGGCTCCGGACGCCCTCGGTGCGCCTTAACAAAAAAGTGATGAGTGTGAGTACCTCAGGATCGGGGGACTGTGGACTGAGAGGAGGCAGAGGGAGGACGCGAGAAGCGTGAGTTTAGTAAATGCTGAATCGAAATAGGACTAGAAAATCGTGGATGGACCACAACAAGAATGACTGATGAATAATGAGCTGTGAACAACTCGCGTCCAGCGACGAGACTTTCCAATTCTGACGTAGCATTCCGTCAACCTTCGTTGTTCTTCAGACGGCGGTTCTGCTAAGTCTGAATAATGAATAAAGACGGCCTCGTCATGATGCCTGATTACTCTGATCGCAACAAGCCTTTTTCGAAATACTTATCCTTACTGAATCCCTATCCAATCGGTCAATTTGATTTTCGGGGCAGAAACGCGGTTTGCCTCAAAAGTCAGCCAATAATCGGACTTTTGAGGCAAAGCCGCTTCAGGTCGACGGTAACTATTTCCGGCTTTACGATCTGTCAAACGATCCGGTGCCGATCCACTCGAAAGAGGACGCCGCTTCTCCGACGCGGGATGATTCTGAAAAAGGTGAAACAGAAGGCCCAAGCGAGTTCGCCTACGAAAGTGATCTCCGTGATTTCCTTGCAAAGAACTTGTCGGTTATCGAAGCAGGGCTTCAACTCTATCAGGAGGAGGGTATTACTGGAGTCGAGTTTCCCGTTGGCGGTAGGTTCATTGACATCTTGGCAGTCGATCGCGAGAAACGGCTGGTGGTGATCGAGCTCAAAGTCTCACGAGGCTATGATCGAGTGGTAGGCCAACTGCTGCGTTACATGGCCTGGATCGAGAAGAATCATGCAGAACCCGAACAGTGTTCGCGGAATCATCGTCGCGAGAGAGATTTGGAAGATCTTTGCTTGGCTTGCTCGTACTTGCCGACAGTTGGTCTTTATGAGTATCAGTTGTCAGTGTGTCTGAAGAAGGTGGAGTTTGAAGGACGCCGCTTTTAAGGAAAAGAGATGAGGGATGAGATGATCTTTTGCCAAAAGGGGCGGTCACGGTTGCGGTATTCGGCCATGTCCGTTCATCTCCAAAAAACATTTTCGTTAGGCACACTTCGAGCATGAATAAACAAAACATGCCGGCTTGATCCGTATTGTTCCAGCTGTCGTCGCATATTTCATAAGGTCCCGAGTAAGACCTTCAAGTACCTCACCTAATATTTCGGAATGATTGAAGATACCTTCTAGGTGAAAGTTCATGAATATTTCGAGGGCTTCTTCTTGATCAGCAAATTCGATCTCCTGCCCGTTATAATGAGCTACTGAGTAACGCAACACTCTTTCATTCTCGAGCTCTCGCAAAACCTCGTCTAAAATGGATTGTGAGGGACTTTGTTCCCCAACTTTGAAAAAGGGATACAACTTTGACTTTTGTTTCAAAAGAATTGTTTGTTCAGGTGATCGAGCGTCGAAATGAATGATGAAGACCCGCCCGTTTGCTTTCAGATTTAGCCTCAGAAAACTGACCAACGACTGTTTTACGATCTTCACGCCGCGGTCAAAGCCCCACCTATGCAAGTTCTGGTGAATGGAATGAGAGAAACTCCATAAAGAGTACACTTCATCATAGGTTTCATCTGTCGTGCCCAGATACGTAATTGCATCTGCCTCAAGAAACTCAAGGCCGCGAAAATTGCTGAACCTTTCCTGGCAGTATTGAAGCATCTGTTTGCTTTGATCCAGTAGATGCAGAACCGGAGACTGAGCTATCTGCAATGTCACTGAGGTTCCTCTACCCGTGCCGGCTCCGATTTCAAGTATCTTTAACTCGCCGCTTTTCCTCTCGCTTAGGAATCTACTAAAGACTTCCAAATCAGACGAGCCATCAAAAGTGTACGGCTTCAGGAGCTTTTCATAATATGAAGGTGCCAGATATTCCTTGGGTGAAACGGCGACCGCCAGCCAAGGATGCTCTTGAATTAATTTTTGATAAGACGAGCTTTGAGGAGGAAGGTTCTTATGGATGCGGTTCAAGGTCATGAATATGTGGGTCGCCCTTCATAGAGGGAATCACCCCAAGCGGGAACTTCAAGTTTAGCCGGGTCCATCTTTTTTGCAATCCCAAGGGCTCCGACCAGAAGCATGCTCCTATAAAGGCAGTACAACGAGCCAAGCAATCCAGTTTGTGGTGCAGATATCACATAAGTTGAAACTGATTTCGGAATACACGACAAAACATGCAGCGAGGCATCCTTTTCATCAGGCGTGTATATCATTACTAACAATTGTCGGCTCTCTCCACAGGCGACCATCATGTATCGGCCATGCCCGAAATTCCACGGGTCAGTTATTGTACTCACCGCTAATCCAGATTCCTGTAGCCGTGTCTCTACGTCCTGCGCTGCTGGTTTGCCGAAGAGAGTAGCTACGATGTTAACTTCCCGGATATGTTCCAACGACAATGACTTCATCGCGTTTTCGTGATCTTGTTTCGCAAGGCTCAGTATGTCAACAACTTCATCCGGTACGGAACTACTAGCGTACCTAATTAATAGAAGCAAAGATGCCATGGTCATGGAAGACTCGACGGGAATAAATCCACCGCGGCGGCTTTCACTCATCGGACCAAAGACTCCAGTATTAGCGAGATTTGCCTGCGCCAACCTTACTAGAGACGAATTCCTTTTTGAGGTCACAACGACAGTTGGGCAACTACGACTTAACAGTTCCTTGTAACAGTTGATTACATCAGAGTGCTCACCTTTTGCGGAAACAAGAAGTGCAAGGCCTGGTCGTAATCCCGAGTGAACAAATTCATATGGGGTGCACACCCTCGTGTGCATTGCCCCCATCTCGTTGAGCATCAACTCCGCAACCCCTGCGATGCTTAAGGAACATCCGGATCCGATTGCTACGCTCGGGCTTTGAGGATTGAAGTCTGTTTTGCCGGTCGACCAAAAGCCCTCGCTTATCATGCGAGGCCAGATTTCTTCAAGCCGTTCGAGTTCTTTGAGGTAATCGTTGTCAGGCATCTTGAGAACCATATTTGGCGAAGGCCTTGCTTTCCAAGAATTGGAATAGATGTGTGAACACTGTAGAAATCGCAGCGGTAATCGCGCAGATGCTCCAGATGAGCCCAAAGTCTAGCTTGCCCCGAGCATCAAAAAATAAAGCACCTAATCCAGTTCGGGTCGCCAGGTATTCCGCAAGTAACACGCCAAGCAACACCCTCGGAATCGCTAGCCTAGTCGAGGCGAGGAGGTAGGGGAAGGCGCTTGGAATTTGAATTTTGAAGAGAGTAGGCCAACGAGAATCCGAATAAACCCTCGTTAGATCGATGAGATCTTTTGGACACGAACGTAACCCCTGAAAAATGGTGACAAAGCTGGGGAAAAAAGTTGCTAGAACGGTTACTACCAGTATGGTTGTCGTCCCGCGCCCAAATGTTAGCACTATGAGGGGGATTAAGGCTACGATCGGTACCGTCTGGCTAATGAAGGTTGGCATAAGCACAAACGGAGACCACTCTGCTTTTAGAAACACGACTACCGCAAGGATAAAGGCAATCGCCAATCCGACTAATAGTCCAAATCCACCGATGCTAAGTGTTTGTCGTAAGGCCGTTAGCAGGCCGGAGCGATCCTCCGCGGAAAGGCTGAGCAAATACCGGAAGACTTCGATCGGCTGTTTCGTAATGAAGGGAACTTTAAAAACTCTGGCGATAATACCCCACATTACTAGGGTGATGCAGAACGCCGCGAGGGCTCTCAGACAGGATATGGCTACACTCTGATTGAAATACCGATTTAAGTTGGGGCGGGTTAGGAGGCGTAAGCTTGTCGTTGAAGTAAAGGAAAGCTTCGATTCAATATATCCGAACAGAAAGTAGCCCGTTGCCGCTAGACCAGCCGACACCACACAGATCCCCCATACTCGTTCCGGGTTCGCTTGAGCGGTGCTAGCTAGAAGATACACACCAAGACCCCACCTCGCTCCGGCAAATTCTCCAAGCATCGCCCCAAGCAGTGCTGCCGGCGCGGCCACCCGGAATCCCGTAAGTAAAGCCGGCAGGCTTGCCCGCATTCTAAGTTTGCGGAAAACCATCCACTTGCCGCCACCCGACGCTAACACTACATCAATCAGTTGTCCGTCCACACTCTCGAGTCCGGTGAGTAGAAGGACGAGAGTCTGGTAATACACTGCCATAGAAGCCAAGACTATTTTTGAAATGGTATCGTCAAATGACAACGAGACGATTGGCACGAGCAGAAGAAGTGGGATGCTGAAAACTGCAGTAAGAAAGCCCATTAGCAAGCGTAGGGGTCGGAACAGGACGAACATGAGAGCAAGACTGATTGAAAAGAGATTTCCAAATATGAAACCCAACAACGCGATTTGCAGTGTTGCAGATATATGAGCGGTATAGTCGAATCTGTCCCTCCAGAGTTGACTGCAGATGCCCGACAAAGATGGAAATGTTCCGTGGCCAAGAAGCTCATTTTGGCCGACAATCTCCCAAACGATAGCCATCAGGGCTAACGAAATCAACAAACCTTTATGGCTCAAAATCGCTTTCTTGCTAGTCATAGTATGGCTTGTAGATTGACTCAATTTGACTACAAAATAGGAGGAACTCTGGTGAGATTAGCAGTTCTTCCGAACGCGGACGTGGAAACTCTACCGGAACTGTTTCCAGCACTGTTCCAGGTCTGCCACTCATAACGACAATTCGATCGGCCAAGAAAGCTGCCTCGCGAATTTCGTGTGTCACTAAGACTGACGTTGGCTGGAGGTGCAACCGAATTCTGGCGAAATCAATGACTAACTTTTGGCGGAGTAACCAATCCAATGAGGCGAAAGGCTCGTCGAGAAGGAGATACTGAGGCTGAGTGACAAGTGCTCGTGCGAGGGCCACGCGCTGGGCCATGCCTCCGGACAATTGAAAGGGGGCTAGTTTCTCATATCCTTCCAAGCGCGTGAGCTTGATTAATTCAGTGACTTTGCCCTTGTTTTGTTGGCGAAGAATCTCCAGAGGCAAAGAGATATTTTCAACTACATTTCTCCATGGAACTAATGCTGGATGCTGAAAACTAAACCCGAATTTGCCTGCCTTTCTAGCGATCTCCGGGCTTGATCCGCCAACAACAACCGATCCATTAGTTGGTTGATCAAGACCCGCTATGATTTTCAAGATCGTGGTCTTTCCACAACCAGAAGGACCAACAAGAGCAATCATTGAGCCCGACTGAACTTCAAAACAGACGTTTCTCAATGCTTCAACAGGTGTTGGACCAGGAAACACCCGAGTAACACCATCGACCAATATGCTGCTTTCAAAATCGACGTTCGTTGAGACCGAGTTCGACTTAACCAAAATTTGACTCATGAAGGGTCTTCTCCCTCATGAGGCTTTGGCGAGCTCAGTGACGAACATCTCCCTGGAGGCATTCAGGCCTATCTGCTGAAGGGTTTTAATGTTACCTTCAATCGCCTCTTCAGTCATGCTGAAAATCCCATTTTGCGCCTCAATTAGTGACCTTTGAGCATTGTTGAAGAAATTCTCATTGGCTACGGTTCGACCCGTGCCGTTGAAGTAAGAAGCAGCAAACATTGACGGGTATTTTGACGTATCTTTGAAGTTCTCCTCCCATCCCTTGCGACTAGCAGATAGCCATTTTACGACATCATCACGGCGGTTGCTCAGTGTCTCGTCTAGCGTGACAACTGTGTCGTTGAATAGGACCAGACCAAAGTCATACATTAGAAAAGATGAAGCGGCCATTCCTGCTTGCTCGATCGCATAAGGAACGTTCGTCACAAAATCGACGGTCGCGTCGACCTCACCCTTAATCAGAGGGGTAGGATCATACTGGTAAGGTACTACTTTGACTTTCTCAACAGGAATTTGATTCAGCTTCAAAAGGGCCTGAACGGTTAGCACGTTAGCTGATGGTACTGCAAGTCTCTTACCAATCAAATCCTTGGGTTCGTTTATTCCATTTTTTTTCAGGCTAACTATGCCGAGTGGGCTCTTTTGATACTGAGTACCAACGATCTTCAACGGGGCGTGATCCTTTATTATTAAGTTCACGGTTGTCTCGATTGGGGTGAGGGCAATGTCCGCCTTTTTCGCGACGAGCGTTCCCTCCGCAATAACATCCGGACCACCAGGTTTATAAGTGAGATCCAGTCCAGCGTCGCGGTACCAGCCTTTCTCCAAAGCCACGAAGTACCCAATAAACTCTGCGTCATTTACCCATGGGCTCTGCATGGTAAGCGGTCGCAAGGAAGGCTTGGGCTTAAAGCAACCGGACATGCAGGCCGAGCCAGTAAATGTTAGTCCCGGTAATCCAACCGCAGCGATCTGAAGGAATCTTCTTCTTGATAACACTGGACCACCTCCTGGAGTTAGCTCGATCAGTTCGATCACGTCGCCGAGCCGCTAGACTCACTTAGCTGTCAACGACGCCCTTGTTCTATTCCAAAGATCTTTCACCCACTGGGAATGGCGCCCCGTTATGTATGTGGCAATCAAACAGATCGAGAGCAAAATCACAATAAGCCAAAGGGTTGATTTTTTGCTCGTTGATTCCATCGGATTATCGCTGCAACTTACGGTCTCTCAGCATGACAAGATAGCCGTGATCTCTGACCACCACAGATAAGGCCACCAAGTTGACGCAACCTAATATCACTATCAGTAGAGTTGACAATCCCGGGATGTAGTCGTGGAGCCATAAGGCAAATAAGCATAAAAGCGCTCCCGACGTGTCAGTAAAGATCACGGTCTTTTTCAAAAGCGTTCTTCCGGCTTCGCCTCCGCCGTCAACGATAGCAAGGTCCCAAATCAGAAAGTAGAAATAGACTAAAGCCAGATAAAAGAAACGTGAATGGAGTTCATGAGAGGAAGGGAAAATGGGCGGTAAAATTACCACCAAGCCAAACAATACTCCCGCGACTGCACGAACCCAGAATTCAAAGCTGCTAAATGTCAGCTTCGCCTTTTTGAGTAGCCTAAATATCCAACTTGAATCCGCAGCCCATTCAAGCTTTTGGTAGTCTAGGAATTGTTCTTTCTCAAGAAGCCACTCCGCCACCAAGTAATATAGTGCTGACGTAAGAAAAACCATCCAAAATAAAGTTTCTAAATCCTGCAATGGACTCAGTATTGACTTAAACAGGAAAAGAATTATAGGCAGGACGAGCCCGAAGATAGATCCAATTTGAGACGCTGAGATCGTTTGCAACCCACATATTCCGCAATGCTTGCGGCCTGTGCCATCGGAAACGAAGGAATGACAAGCGGTTGGAGTTCCGCAATTTGAACAGCACCTGGGGGTAGGTGAGGCGGACATGCTGTAACCTCGCAAAAATAAATTTCAGAGCGTCAAAAGGAGTGCGAAACCCACGAACTTGAGTGAGCCCATCGAGTCTCAGGCTCAAAGAACACCGACTTCAAAAACACATGCAAGGAACTCGTCTAGAAGTGAAGCGGAATCGTACAACCGGATTTAGCCATCAGTCAAGGAATAAGTTGTAACGGTGTAACGGACAGGTTGTAATTGCACAAGTGCTAATTGAACGCCCGAATCGCGGCCATATGTTCAAGATCGCGAACCTCGGATTAACGACACTAAGCGCGATCGATAAAACAATGCGAGTGGTGCCAAAGATGCTGTCTAAACATCGACCAACTTTTATCGCGACTCCTAATGAGTCCATCCTTTGGCCCAACTCGACTTGGACCAGAAATCAATGGATGCTATCCGGTGAGCCGAAGGATCAGTGCCGTCGAAAAACTTGCATCTACTTTCGCTAAAGCGTCTCCAAAACTCATCCAGCTCGACGATACTTGTAGGGCCGACCTGCAGAGCTTGGTGGGATGGGGTTGCTTCTCTTAGGTGGTTGTTAAATGTCTTGATGAATTCTAACGTCTAAGATGTTCAAAACAATCGCTTGGACCCACAAGTTCCTGCCCAATATTTCTTCTCGCTGATTACCTATCATTCAATTTGATTTTTGGGGCAAAAACGCGGTTTGCCTCATAAGTCGACGCATAATTCGACTTTTGAGGCAAAGCCAGTTTTGGAAGTGACGGTTTGTGAGGGCGAGTGACGTCGGCGGTGGTATTGAAACCTGTGGATGATCTGCTTACGCAAAGAACTTGGCTTTCCTCTGTATAACATTATCCAATTGTCACCAATGATTGGAAGAACACGATGTTGGAATGTCGCCCAGTGACCACAGTTGCAACTGCCAATTAGCTTTGGGCGGTATTCGTGAATTACTAATCTGTGCATTAGAACAATGTTCCTTGCGTTCCGGCGTTAAGTGGGTACACCTGGACGTCGGGTTCAAAAGCTGTGTCGTTCAGTTGGGGCGCGTCATTACCAAAAAACGAGGCGGGCAATGGAAACGACATCCAAGGAGCATAAAGCGCACCATTGATCTTGGAGATTTTTACAACGAGTGGGTCTATGTCCTGGCCATACAAACGTAGCGAGTAGTTGCTGGCGTGAAGCAACATACGACCGCTGCCAAGCGCAGGATCGGAGACCTTCTTCGATCGCAGGTCCTCCTCGTGGCTCATCGTAAGTTGAGTCATCAACTCGACTAAGTGATGTGGGGTTGGAAAGAACGCTGTTGGATTCCAAGCTTTGCCGCCGTTACCCTTTCGCGCTGCGAGCGCGGCGCCGAAGTAGTCGCAGGGCTGGAGTAGGAGTGGTTCAATATTGACTGTGCGGTATAAGGCTTCGTTTGCATTAATTCCTATTTGCGGAGGATCTGTTTCAACGCCTAACGCGAAGGCAAGCCAGTCCACGAGATGCTTGAATGAGTCCCAGCTATAACCGTCGGTCTGGTCTAGGACGTGACACCATCCCGCTATACCTTCGCGCTCGCCTTCCCAAATGCGGCGAACGCTGTTTTCAAACTCACCGCAGAATTCAATGCGAGGAATAGGTTCGTCCAGGAGTTCGCCGGCAGCAAGCGTTCTCAAGTGATAGCCCCAACGATCCGGACAGTGACCAATTCCAGTTTCGGACAGACGAGTGGATGTGAGTGTAGCGGGGAATTTGTCGTTTAATTTGTTGTGGCATTTGCCGAACAAGGGATGCGCGTGGAGTGAGATTACGTAGGGAAGCATCCAGCCGCAATACGTCCATGGCGCGCGCTTGTCTCCTACCCTCGGTAAGCGCCCTTCTCGACTGAGAAAATAGAAGACTTCGGCACGAGGATGCGTTGATTCTGGTGGGGAAGTTACAACCGATCGGACTACATCACAGACGTTGGCCAGTAAAGCGTTGACTGCGTTTGGTGGCTGCGCGCTCATCGCCTGGCGGTTGTGATTGGTTTATGTTGTGAGTGGAGGGTGTGCCGTATCGTTCAGCAAGCGTCATTGCTCTGGTTCATTTCAAACTCATTCCGAGAGTCACTGTCACTGTCATGTTTTGCTCTTCGATTTCGATCACGTCGCCTTTTCCGTACTGCGCGGCGTCTTTCTTGATGTAATCGACCACCTGCTCGCTAAATCCTCTTGCGATCTGCAAATTAAGATTGTCGTACATAAGACGCGCAACTTGGTTCGGCTCCTTCGCGAGCGAATCCCGATATACAAGACAGATATCTGTCTTCTCGAATTTGATCCGTTCGCCTACGGGATGGATTGCTGGTCCAACGCGTTCAAGCGTCTGCGCGACTCGCCAGGGGGGACAGTCGATGCAACCGCGCGTGTCGCTTTTGAGATATCGTTGCCAGCGCCCGTCTTGATACCGAGTGTCCTGTTTTGTGTTCGGCGGCAGGATCTCAAGCACGTCTCGCTTGACGCTTTCGGTTTGGCCGCGAAACATCAACACGATGCTCATGTATCTTGGCTTCCTTTATTCATCGGTTCTTTTGTCATTCAGGGAAGCAGCGCGCTTGTATTCCCGAAGCGACCAGGTCAAGGTCAGTAGTGATCAATCCGCATCCGTCCATTCCGTTAATAAACTCGACTAAAGTCAGTTGTGTTCGTGAAACGGATTTCGGTGGTCTGAGCGGTTTTGGGGTTCAATTGAGCATCAACGAAAGCCACACTTTTCTGAGCTGTAGATCGGCGTCCGTGTTGCAATGCAGAGATGGCGCTTTTCAGTCCCTTTACCAATTCAGTGGTTGACATAGCTTACTTTGCTCTCCGCCTCTGATTTTAGAAATGCTTCCATCGAGTAAGTGGAGAATCACGGAGGGTTGGGTTGCGAGGTCGGGTGTGCCAGAGTTTAGTGTTGGACAGCGTAGTCTTT
>Ga0105243_10001283_pt1 | contig 22557 bp, 26 predicted proteins | sample KBSM34metaG_FD_81525 | JGI IMG/M metagenome (GOLD analysis project Ga0105243, IMG submission 81525) | Miscanthus rhizosphere microbial communities from Kellogg Biological Station, Michigan, USA - KBS M3-4 metaG | ecosystem: Host-associated > Plants > Roots > Rhizosphere > Soil | place... | reverse complement strand
CGGGCGCCTCGTCGGCGCCGGTGGGCCCCCTGAGGAGGAGATCGAGCGCCGCGGCGGCGATCTGGTCGAAGGGCGTCCGCACCGACGTCAGCGGAACCGGCAGCCGGGAGACGAGCGGGATGTCGTTGTAGCCGACGACCGAGAGATCGGCTCCCGGGCGCATTCCCAGCTTTCGGGCCACCGTGAGGGCCCCGATCGCCAGGTTGTCGTTGGCGGCGAAGAGCGCGGTCGGGCGGACGGATCCGTCAAGGAGCACCTCTGCGGCCGCGATGCCCTCGTCCAGGCCGTACCCCGCTTCGATGACACGGCCGCCGGGAATCGAGATGCCCGCCTCGGCCAGGGCGCGCACCGCACCGGCGTGCCGATCCTGCCCGCTGGAGGTGAAGGACGGTCCCGTGATGATGCCGATGTCGCGATGGCCCAGATCGATGAGATGGCGAACCGCCAGGTATCCGCCGGTCTCGTCGTCGCCGAGGGACGAAGGACTCACGCGGTCGGTCCGCAAGACGAGCGCGTGCGGGATCTCTCGCTCGCGGAGCGACTGGGGCAGCGCGTCGTCGATCCTCGCCGTGGCCAGGACCACGCCGTCGACGCTGCGGTCCAGGAGCGTCTCGGTCGCACGCCGTTCATCGTCGGCGTCATCGCCGCAGGTGGCGACGACCGCGAAATAGCCGCGCTGGCGCCCCGCGCGCTCCAGCGCCTCGAACATCAGGGCCATGACGGCATCCGTGAGACGTGGCACGAGCACACCGATCGTGCCCGTCGCACCCCGACGAAGCCCCGAGGCGAAGACGTTCCGCCGGTAACCGAGTTCGTCCGCGACGGCGCGCACCCGCGCCGCGGTCGCCGATCGCGACGGTGGCGTGCGCTCGTCGAGCACCCGGCTGACGGTGGATACGCTCACGCCGGTCGCCTGGGCGACATCACGCAACGTCACCACGTGACGCTCGTTCCGCGCTGCGCTCACCCCACACCTCCGTGGCGAGTGTATCCCGCGGGCGCGTCTGACCCCGGCGCGCCGACCCGCGGAACCACTTGACAACTCGGGCCATCTTCCAGACAATTGCAAACGTTCCCGCAAACGTTGCTAAGAACGATTGCATCCAACGAAGGAGACGATCATGGTCCTCGACCTCCGCGGCCTCAACCCCGCACCCGTAACCCCTTTCACGGTCGACGGAGACGTCGACTTCGACGCCATCGCCCGCCTCGGCGGCTGGCTCGGGTCGATCGAGGGCGTCAAGAGTCTCGTGGTTCTCGGGCACGCCGGCGAAGGCACCTTCCTGACGGAGCGCGAGCAGCAGGATGTCATCCGCGCCTTCCGTGACTCCGTCGACGGCCGGCTGCCCATCATCGCGGGCATCACCAAGGAGGGAAACCTCACGGCGGCGCAGGAGGCGAAGGATGCCGCCGCCGCCGGCGCGACCGGCGCACTCGTCTACCCCTCGCACGGCTGGTTGCGTTTCGGGTTCCAGCCGGGCGCACCGCAGACCCGCTACCGCGCCATCTGGGAGGAGTCGGGACTGGAGGAGATCCTCTTCCAGTACCCCGACAACACGAAGGCCAGCTACGACCTCGACACCCAGCTCGAGATCGCGGGCCAGGAGGGCGTGAACCACACGAAGAACGGCGTGCGGAACATGCGCCGTTGGTACACCGAGATTCCCGCGCTGCGGGCCGCATACCCCGACCTGCAGATCCTCTCCTGCCACGACGAGTACCTCCTGCCCACGATGTTCGACGTCGACGGCCTGCTCGTCGGCTACGGCAACATCGCCCCCGAGCTCCTCGTCGAGCTGATCGCCGCCGGCAAGGCGCAGGACTACCCCGCGGCCCACGCGATCCACGAGCGCCTGCTGCCGATCACCAAGGCGGTCTACCACCGCGGCTCGCACATGGAAGGCACCGTCGCCCTCAAGTGGGGCCTCGTCAACCGCGGCATCCTGGACCACGCCACCGTGCGGGAGCCGCTCCTGCCGTTGCCCGCCGGTGCTGACGCCGAGATCGCCGCCGCGTTCGCGTCGGCCGAGCTCGGTGCGGTCACCGTGGCCGCCTGAATCGCCGACCCGCGCCGGAGGGGGACCGTATGACGCGGTCCCCCTCGCCCCACTCTTTTGTGTCAACGACGACCACCGCGGCCCCGCCGCACTCCAGAGCAGGAGTTCCCATGAGTGACAACATCACCACCCGACCGCCGGCGACGCCCGGCACTGGACACGGCCGCATCCCCACTGAGACCGTGAGAGCCATCGTGGATTCGCATCGCACCCGCCGGACCTTCTGGCGACAGCTGACCCTGATCGGGCCCGCCTTCGTCGCGGGCGCATGGCAGTTCGGCCCCGGCAACCTCACCACCGCGATGAACGCCGGCGCCCTCTACGGCTACACCCTGATCTGGGTGATCATCGTGTCGACGATTCTCATGATCTTCCTCACCGATATGAGCGTGCGCCTCGGCATCCGCACTCCGATCTCCTTGATCACCTCGATCAAGCAGACACTCGGCGGATGGGTCGGCGTCCTCGCCGGCATGGGCGTCTTCCTCATCACGCTGTGCTTCTCCGTCGGCAACGCGGTGGGGTCGGGAGTGGGTCTCGCGATGCTCATCCCCGGGACATCCCCGGTGATGTGGACGCTCGTCTGCACCGTCGCCGTCGCAACGATCCTGCTCGTCAAGGGCATCTACCGGATCGTGGAGAAGGTGCTGATCGGCATCGTGGCCCTCATGGCGGTCTGCTTCATCGTGTCGGCGTTCGCCGCTCGACCGGACTGGGCGGCAGCGGGTGTCGGGCTGCTGCCCGTCGTTCCCGACGGTGCCTGGCTGCTCATCATCGGCCTGGTCGGCACCAACTTCTCGATCAATGCGGCGTTCTACACGTCGTACGGCACGAAGGCGCGCGGCCGCACGTCCGGTGACTACCGCGATGTCACGATCGTCGACACCGTGCCCGGCATCGTCGCCCCCGGCATCATGACCGCTCTCGTCATCGTGGTCGCCGCTGCGGTGCTCAACAGCACCGGCGCCGACGCGCCGGGAGCCTTCGCCGGTCTGACCCGCATCTTCGAGCCGATCGCGGGGCCGGTGGGCGCCTGGATCTTCGGTCTGGGATTCTTCGGTGCGGCGTTCTCCTCGATGATCCCGAACTGCGTCGCCGGCGGCACGATGCTGTCGGATGCCTTCGGGCGCGGCGCGACCGCCGACTCGACGACCGCGCGACTCGGCAGCGCGTTCATCCTCGCCTTCGGCCTGGCCGTGACATTCATCTTCTCGGGGAGCTCACCGGTTCAGCTCATCGTGCTCGCGCAAGCGCTGACGGTGCTGTTCGCTCCGCTTCTCGCGGCGCTGATCATCGTCATGGCGAACAACACGTCGCTCATGGGGTCGCTGCGCAACACCTGGTGGCAGAACGTCCTCGGGATCATCGGCCTGCTCAGCGTGCTGGCGCTCTCGGTGCGGTTGATGGTGAGTCTCGTCGGGGGCTGACCGATCCGGATGCGGCAGGGCGGGTGTCGGAGCGATCCAACACGCGCCCTGCCCAATCCGTTCGGGGCCGCGTCTCGAACAACCTCCGTCGCGACACCGGTCGCGACCTGAACAGGAGGTCAGTCATGAGCTCGTCACCGAACCGTCTCATCGCCACCATCTTCGGCGCCGTCTACCTCGTGGTCGGCGCGCTCGGCTTCGCCGTCACGGGAGGAGTCGGCTTCCTCGCGACCGACGGCGGCCTGCTGCTGGGCATCTTCGCCGTCAATCCGCTGCACAACATCGCGCACCTGCTGATCGGCGCCGCGTTGGTGATCGCGGGCCTCAGCGGCGTGCGGGCGGCAAAGACCGTGAACGCCACGATCGGCGCGGCCTACCTGCTCCTCGGCATCGTCGGCTTCTTCCTCGTGGGCACGGCGGCCAACATCCTGGCGCTCAACGTCCCCGACCACTTCCTCCACCTCGCGAGCGCGATCGTGCTGCTCGGCGTGGCCCTCGGAGCCGAGCGCGGCACGCGGTCGGTCACCGCATGAGCGCGCTCTCCCACGCGGCAGCCGCACGGGGCGCCGCGCTGCGCTCCTGGGTCGTTCCGCTCGCGTGGGGGGCGGGACTCGTCTCGATCGGCATGGGCGCCGCCGCCGTCACAGCCGACGGATCCACCGGTCCGAGCACCGGGCTGGGAGTTGCCCTGTCCGCCGCAGGGCTCGCGTGGCTGGTGTGGGGCGCTGCGGCACTCGCCGCCGGGCGTCTGCCGATCCCTCGAGCCGCGGCGGCGTCGACGCTCGTCACTGTCATCGGCGTCGCCGCTCTCCTCGTCACGACCGGCGGTCGCGCGAGCGTCCTGGCCGCCGCCGTCGCGGTCGTGATGCTGCTGGTGGTCGCGATCATGGTGATCGCCGATCGGCGCCGGCAGCCGGGTTCGGCGAGTGCGATCCGTACTGTCCCGCTGCTGCTCGCCGCGACGGTCGTCGCGGTCGTCGCCACCCCCGCGCTCGGGGCGGTGCAGGACGCCGCGCTCCTCCGTTCAGACGGCACCGTGATCGTCGTCGACCCGCACGCCGGTCACTGACGACGACATCGCGAGAACGACGAAAGGGGGTGGATGCCGGTGCTCCCGGCATCCACCCCCTTCGACCGTGTCCGGTCAGACGAGCGTCTGGGCGAAGGGGTCGAACCCGTCCGGCAGCAGCGGCACATCGGCGACCGTGCTGTCGATCTCGAGGGTCTGGCCGGTGCCGGCCGACTCCTGCGCCGACAGCATGATGTCCAGCACGTGGTAGCCGAGCTCGCCCGTCGCCACGTGCGGCCGGTCGTCCGCGATCGCGCGCGCCATGTCGAGCACACCGAGGCCGCGACCGACGACGGTGCCCTGCTCGGGCACCTCGATCCACTCCTGCTCGAACCGCATGCCGTCGCGGATGACGCCGAGCGGCTTGACGTAGGCCGTCCGACCCGAGAACGCGTTCGGGTCCGGCAGCACGATCGTGCCCTCGGAGCCGTGGATCTCGATCACACCGTGACGCTCCAGAGCCGAGTCGAAGCTCAGCAGGTGCGTGCCGTGCTGGCCGCCCACGAACGACGTCAGCACCTGCACGGTCGAGGGCACCTCCACGGGGAAGGTCTCCCCCGCGCGCGGTCCGTTGTGGATCTGACGCGTGGTCTGCCAGCGCGAACCGCGGGCCGACACGGCCGCGACCGGTCCGAGCAGGCTCACGAGCGCCGAGAAGTAGTACGGACCCATGTCCAGCAGCGGGCCGGCGCCCTGGGCGAACAAGAACGCGGGCTCGGGGTGCCAGAGGTCGGGCCCCTGCGTCTGGAACGAGGTCTGCACGAACAGCGGGGTGCCGATGACACCGTCGCGAATCGCGCGCTTGGCCGTCTGGAAGCCCGGACCGAGGATCGTGTCGGGCGCCGAACCGACGCGCACGCCCGCGGCATCGGCCTGGGCGAGCAGCTCGCGCGTGCTCTCCCGGTCGAGGCCGAGCGGCTTCTCGGTCCACACGTGCTTGCCGGCAGCGACCGCGGCCTTCGACACCTCGACGTGCACCGCGGGGATGGTGAGGTTGACGACGAGGTCGACGTCGGGGTTCGCGATGACGTCCTCGCCGCTTCCCCAGCTCGCGATGCCGTGCTCCTCGGCCTTGGTCTGAGCGCGCTCGGGCAGAAGGTCACCGACGGCGACGACCTCGACGTCGGGGAACGACGTGAGGTTCTCGAGGTAGGTCTGACTGATCACTCCGGTGCCGATGACACCGACGCGCAGCGCGCTCACGCGACGAACCCCCCATCGCGGAGGAACGCGTAGCTGGCCGCGATGTCGTCGAACACGTCGCCGGGAGCCTTGTCGTACTCGATGACGGCGTAGCGGAGCGCCGTGGCCGCCTTCAGCGCCTCGGCCAGCGGCACATCGGCCGTGCCGGCGTGACGCTGGTCCAGGGTGTCCGAGCCGAACTTCTCGGCCCCGGGCGCCCAGGGGTTGGATGCGGGCACGACGCCGTCTTTGACATGCACGGCGACGAGGCGGTCGCCCAGGGCCGCGGCGAGCGCGGCGACATCCTGTCCGCCGGTCAGCGCCCAGAACAGGTCGAGCTCGAGCTGCACGCGCTCGTCGGTCAACGCGACGAAACGCTCGTAGGCGCTCACGCCGTCGAAGTCGGCCACGAATTCCTGCGCGTGGTTGTGGTAGCCGACGCTGAGGCCGAACTCGGCAGCCTTCTCGGCGGCCCGGTTGAGACGCTCGGCGATGTCGGCGACGCCGTCGGCGGTGCGCCAGCGCTCCGGTGCCACGAACGGGTCGATGACGGTCTTCATGCCGATCTCGGCGGCGGCGGCGAAGACGACCTCCGGCGCGGGGGTCGGGATCTCGCCGTCCGGCGTCCACAGGGTGTCCGAGAGCAGGGGAGCGTGGCCGGTGGGCGAAGCCAGGCCGCTCGCGTCGAGCGCGGCGCGGATCTGCGTCGGCCGGGAGACGAAGTCGAACGCCTCCACGTTGCGCAGGCCGATCGCCGCCAGCTTGTCGAGCGATCCGCCCATATCGGCGGTGAATTCCTTCGCCAGCGTGTAGAGCTGGACCGAAGCGTCAGGCAGTGTCATGAAGTGCGTCCTTCGAACCTCGTCGTTTCGTGCGGGAACGTCGTCGGACATCGTCCGCGCGGCGCTGAGCCGACGCTATCACAAAACCTCCACCTGGAGGTTTTTCTTCGCAGAGTCGGATATGTTGGATGCCGTGAGCACACAGGACGGCACCGACGACGACGGGATCATCGGCCGTCGCGGGCTGCAGCCGAAGGGTGTGGCCCGGCGTCAGGAGATTCTCGATCGCGCGATCGAGGTCTTCCGGGAAAGAGGCGCCGACGGCACGTCGCTCCGACGTATCGCGGAGGCGATCGGCGTCTCCCACGCCGCACTGCTGCACTACTTCGACTCCCGCGAACAGCTCCTCGTCGCCGTCTACGCGCACGCCGAGACCCTGCGCAACTCGACCGCCTCGCCCTCCGTGCCGCCCGGCGTCGACACCATGATCTCTGCCGCCACGAACAACGTCGACGTTCCCGGCCTGGTACAGCTGTACACGACGCTGCTCGCCGCTTCCCTCGAAGCCGGAAACGACGTCGGCCGCGAGTTCTTCTCGGCGCGGTTCGAGCGCGTGCGCGCGGAGCTCACCGAGTCGTTCCAACGCCAGCAGGAAACGGGCGACATCCGGGGCGACGTCGCCGCGGAGGACCTTGCAGCACTGCTGATCGCCGCATCCGACGGTCTGCAGATCCAGTGGCTGCTCGAGCCGTCCATCGGTTTGAGTGACACCCTTCGCACGTTCGGACGTCTGCTGCAGCCACCGCCGTGAATCGCGCACCGTAGCCTAGGGGCATGCCGACACCCGAGATCCTCCGCTACGCCGCTTTCAGCTCCGATCCCGCGGGAGGCAATCCGGCGGGGGTCGTGCTCGATGCGGCGGGACTGGATGCCGCGGAGATGCAGCGCATCGCGGCCGAGGTCGACTTCGCCGAGACGACGTTCGTCACGGGAACGCGGGGCGACGGCGCCCGGCAGGTCCGCTACTTCTCCCCCATCGCCGAAGTGCCCTTCTGCGGGCACGCGACGATCGCCACCGCCGTCGCCATCGCTGAGCGCGGGGATGCCGACGGCGACGCGATCGTGTTCGCCACCCCTGTCGGCGACATCCGCATCGAGGTGGAGCGTCGCGCCGACGGCATCGCGGCCGCCTTCACGAGCGTGGCCCCGTCGGTGAGCGACCTCCCGACCGCCGACCGCGACGCCATCCTCGACCTGCTGTCACTGACCACGGCCGACCTCGATGCCCAGCTCCCCCCGCGCATCGCCAACGCCGGAAACGCCCACCCCGTGATCGCTCTCACGGAGCGCGGCACCTTCGACACCTTCGGTTTCGACGCGGGCCGCGTGCGCGCGCTGATGGACGACCGGGGCTGGCCCGCGACGATCGCGATCGTGCACCGCGTCGCCGCCGATCGCCTTCTCGCGCGGAACCTGTTTCCCGTGGGTCGCATCACCGAGGACCCGGCGACGGGATCGGCGGCCGCCGCTGTCGGTGCGTACCTGCGCGCGCTGGACGCCGCCGTGACGCCCAGCCGGATCGCGATCGAGCAGGGCGCCCACGTCGGCCGACCGGGTCTGCTGACCGTCGACATCCCCGCCTCCGGCGGCATCCGCGTGTCGGGCAGCGCCGTGGAGATGCGCGCTTCCTGATTCCGCGTCGTCGATGACCGACGACACCGGTGACAGCCTCAGGGGACGAAGACGATGCGCGCCCCGCTGTCAGGCATGAGCCAGGTGCGCTCGACATCGGCGAGGGCCACCGTCCGCATCGGCGTCGCGAACGTGCCCCCGGCGATCTCGTCGGCGAGGTGTGCGATCTCGTCACGGTAGTCGCGCGGCGCAACCGACCCCTGCCCCGATCCGATGATGCGGAGGTTGACGGCACGCAGAGCGGCCGACGGGATCGCGCACTCCGCGCCGGCGACCGAGCCGATCTGCACCCACGTGAGCAGCTGTTCGTCGCGCGCGCGGTTCGGAACGATCGCGTACAGGGCCGTGCGCGTCGGCTCTCCCCAGAGGAAGTCGAGCACGACATCGGCCTCGGCTCCGACCTCGGCCAGCTGCCGCTCGACGACGTCCGCGGCGGCCGCGAGGTCGACCACGTCGCTCGCCCCGAGCGAACGCAGGGCCTCGAGACGTTCGATCCCGCGGCCGACGACCGCGATCCGGGATGCCCCGAGGCGGCGCGCCGCCTGCACGGCCGCCCGCCCGGCGCTCCCCGTCGCGCCGAGGACGACGACGCGCCCGCCGGCCGCGAAGTCGACCCGACGTCGGAGGGCCACCCACGAGGCCATGGCCGGGTTCATCGCCGCGGCGACGAGGACGGGGTCGGCGCCGTCGGGAAGCGAGACCGCGCGACGCCGGTCGATCGTGACGCGCTCCCCCATCGACCCTTTGTCCGTATCGGGCAGCAGGAAGTAGACGAGACTCCCATCGGCCCGGCGCCCAACCCCGTCGATCCCGGGGATCAGCGGCAGAGAGCCCGTGCTCGTGTAGTGACTGCCCGCGGCCTGAGACCGCACGCGCGGAGACAGTGCGGCAGCGACGACCTCCACGATCTCCTCGTCCGGGCGTGTGGCGACGGGCTCGTCGACCTCCGACAGGTGCGGGGGAAGGCCGAACTCGGTGACGACGGCAGCTTTCATGATGACCTCCATTTAGTTTGTGAGGCCAACCATATCACTTTGGGTCACCAAGTAATAGGCGCTACGCTCGAGCCATGAGCGAAAACGCCGCACCACCCTCGACCGAGGAGATCCCGGATGTGCTCCGCGATGCGCTGGTGCAGACGGCGTTCACCGTCATGACCGCCGTCACCGCCGCCGCCGCGCGGTACGAACTGTCGCTCCCGCTCTGGCGCATCCTCGCGATCCTTCGCGACCGGGAGCCGCGCATGTCCGATCTCGCCGCGCATCTGGGCCTGGACCGGTCGACGATCACCGGCATCGTCGATCGCGCCGTCGCCCGCGGACTGATGCACAAGCTGGCGGACGAGAGCGACCGGCGAGCGAACCGCGTCGCGCTCACCGATGCCGGACGCACGCTGACCCTCGAGTGCCTGGCCGAGGTCGATCGGGAGTTGGCTCCCCTCATCGCCGACCTCGATGCCGCCGCGCGTCGGCGGCTGACCGCCGCACTGACAGCGCTCCTCGCTGCGACACCGACGCGGGTCGAGGCCGACGGGAACCGGTGACCGCCGCATCCGCTCGCTGCTCGCGCCGAGCCGGTGACAGCTCCATCGTCATGATCGCCTCCTCGTCAAGCATCGGGGTGTGTGGGAAAGCGTGTCGTCAGCTCGCCGGTGCGAGTTCCTTCCGCAGGAACACCTGCGCCGTGCCGTCGCCGTGGGGCACCCGCTCGCTCTCGTGATAGCCGAGGCGTTCGTAGAGCTCGATGTTCTGTGTGCTCAGCGATCCCGTGAACAGTTCGGCCCGGCGGCATCCGTTCTCGATCCCGCGTGCTTCCACGGCCTCCAGAAGGCGGGAACCGATGCCCTCCCCCTGCTGGTCGGGCGCGATCGCGATGCGCCCGACCAGCAGCAGCTCGCCGTCGGCGACAGCGCGCACCGCGCCCACCAGCCGCAGGGTGCCCACCGAATCCGTGAGGATCGCGACGCAACCGAGATTGTCGCGGAGCTCGAACGACACTTCCTCGAGCGTCTGCGTGAGCGGGGCCATGTCCGGATCGCCGTAGATGAGCGCCTCGCTCACGAAGGCGGCCCGCTGCACGGTGAGCACTTCGCCGGCGTCCGATGGACGGATCGGTCGCACGGTGATATCAGCCAAGGGAATCTGTCTGCTTTCTGGTTCGGATTGCGGTTCGTCGTGGAACGTCATTGCGAGGATGAGAGGCGGATGCCGATTCGTCAAGCCCCCTGGCTCACGAAGCCCCCGCGGTTAGCGTCGCGACCATGAAGAGAGTCACGTATGCCGACAAGGCCCTGCTGATGGGAGACGACGCCGCCGAGACGCTGCTGGAATACGCACGCGTGCTCACCCAGACCGCCGGCGTCGACTCGGTGACGCTCCGGTGCCTGAGCACCGACGGCGACGCCGTCGATGCCTCGTTCCTCATCCACGGCCACGCCACCCTGCTCGTGGAATCCACCCACTCCGACATCGCCGCACCGGACAACGCCGATGCGGTCGCCGAGCTGCGCGACCGCATCCAGCGGGTACGGCAGCCCGCGAGCGCGGTCGCGGACGACATCCCGTGGTCGTCCGCCGACGACCTCGGCGACATCTAGGGCGTGTCTGACAAAGGGTTGAGGGCCCCGGCAGCGAGACCGGCGGTCGCACTAACGAAACAGCGCGCTGAGCTGCTCGCTGGTGAGAGTCTCTTGGTCGTCGATGAGGTGCCCGACTCCGTCTCTGAGGTCGATGGCCGCTGTTGGGAGAACAGTTCGGATCCTTTGGGCCGCCGCTCCGGCATCGAGCATCCGGTCGCGCGCGCCGAAGGAAGCCGTCACCTGAGCGCGGACGCGGGCGAGGTCCTCGTCCGTGAGTTCGGGGAGCGGGTCGGTGCGGGGGACGAAATGCGCGAACGTGCGCAGAGCGAACGCATCGAGATCGCGCTGCACCGTCGACCGATTCTTCGCGGTAGGCCGTGGTCCGGTCAGGTACGCCAGCGCCTGACGTCGCCCCCCGTTCCCGAGCATCGAGAGCACCCCGGCAAGGACGAGCGGCAGAGTCTTGCGCGGCCCGAACCCGCTCGCCGATTGCAGAACGAGGTGGGAGACACGTTCCGGCTCGTATGCGGCCAGCGCGGTGGCGATCCAGCCGCCGATAGAGACGCCCACGAAGATAGATGGTCGGTCTACCAGCTCACGATGCACCTCGGCGAGCCACCGCGCTTGCGCGTCCGCCTTGAAGGGAACACGCGTCGGTGTGCTGAGTCCCGCCTCCCCGGGCAGGTCAATCGCATGGAGCCGGTACTCGTTCGACAGTCGCATAATGGTCGGAGCCCACGAGACCGCCGTCGATCCTGAGCCATGCAAGAGGACGACGGGCGTTCCATCTTCAGGCCCGGCGCTGAAAGTTGAAACTGGACCAATCGAGGTGGGCACGGTGCGCCGGACGACGTTTGGCAGGTACTTCTCGATGAGGTCTTTGTAGGAGCCGCGGATCTCGCTCGCGCCGGCGTCTGTCCGGAATCGTCGGTCATCAGTCATCGGTAGCCTCCATCGCGTTGCTGATCCTCGTGAGGACGTCCAGAGCCGCGGTGAGGGAGCCGGTCGCGACGACCCGGACAACGCCGGCTTCAGGATCGCGCGCGACCTGCAGCGCCACTCCGGGCGAACCGCCGACGACGTTGAGAAGCGAGAACACTCTCTCCTCCTGACGGTGGTCCGCCGCTTCAATGCTCACAGCGATAGTCGCGCTGACTACCGGTTCGCCATCAACCCTGGTGGAGCGCACATGCTGGATGAGATCCAAATCTTCGACCCGGATCCGATACTGCTTGCCGATGCGCGTCGCTCGCAGCCGACCGCTCCGGATGTATTCACGGATCGTCCTCGGCCGTAGCTGCAACCGTTCTGCAACATCGTCCACGCTCAAGAGCTCGTTCACGTCTCTATACTTACACAAACGTACGTAAACGGACATATTGCGGGCGCACTGTGCCGGAGCAGGGTCTTGGCTTTCTGTGCCTGAGTAGGGGCCCGCTCGTGACATCACGCATCGACAAGGCGCCTGACCGTCTCCATCCCGCCATGCAGTCGGGTTGACCGGAGTCGCGACAGCATTGCCAACGGCTTCGATCCAGACACACGCTTGTCAGCCTGCCCTCGGGTTCCGCCGCGCGTCGCACCAGTTCCCCCGATGCGATCCGATGGAGGACGGCGTAGGGCGTGTCTGACTAAGGGTGGGGGGCTCTTGCTGAGGGTCTCGTTGGGTGTCGCGGTTTCAGGTGCTGTCGGATGGTCAGTGGTTGTTGATCGAGGGGATGTTGCCTTGTCCTACGGGTCGGCCGGGTCGGAAGTTTTCTGATGCTCGGACGATGGTGGAGGGGATCGTGTATCGGTATCGGACGGGGATCGCGTGGCGTGATCTGCCGGAGGTGTTCGGGCCGTGGCAGACGGTATGGACCTGGCATCGTCGGATGGCGTTCGATGGGACGTGGGATCGGGTGGCGGCGAAGATCACGGCGGCGGCGGATGCTGCGGGATGGTCGACTGGTCGTTGTCGGTGGATTCCACGATCGCGCGTGCGCATCAGCATGCGACGAACACGACCCGCCTCACAGGGGGCTGGATCGAACTACAAGGATCTGACGCTCGAGCCGCCTGATCATGGCATCGGTCGCTCCCGAGGCGGTTTGTCGACGAAGATTCATCAGCTCGTCGATGGCAACGGACTCCCGCTGGTCACGCTGATCACCCCGGGCCAGGCCGGGGACTCGCCGATGTTCCTGCCGCTGATGGAGCAGTTGCGCGTCGCCCGCGCCACCGGACGTCCGCGGACACGGCCGGACGCGGTGCGAGCCGACAAGGCGTACTCGTCCCGCGCGATCCGCGGGCATTTGCGCGACCGGCGGATCAAGGCCGTGATCCCCGAACCTGACGATCAGAAGGGGCACCGCAAGCGACGCGGATCGCGAGGCGGACGCCCGGTCGCACTCGACGCCGCCGACTACAAGAACCGAAACGTCATCGAACGCGGCTACTGCCGAATCAAGCAGTGGCGGGGACTCGCGACCCGGTACGACAAGCATGCCGTGATCTACCGCGCCGCCGTCGTCCTCAACGCCGTCATCGCATGGACCAAGACACTGTCAGACACGCCCTAGCCCCGAGGACTCCGGCCTGTCAGGCCTCGTCGTCGGGGATCGGCACGAGGGCGATCGGCACGCCGGCGGCGACCCAGAGGTAGGCGTCTCGTCGCGCACCCTCGCCGTCGTTGACCAGCAGCCAGCCGCCGTCGGCGACCGCCCGCTCGACGTCGAGCTGGACGTCTTCGAGCGCCCGCCCACCCACGCTGTAGAGGCTGCCGCCGTAGTGAACGTCAATCCGCTTCATGATCGCCTCGCAACGCTTCGACGAGGGTCGAATCCTCGGGCGGTTCGGACACCGGGTACAGCCCGCTCGGCGAGTTGGCAGTGAAGATCAGCGCTTCGACCCACGCCCGGTTGATGGCGGGACGCCGACTGCCGTAGAACTTGTAGACGAGCGAGACCCGGGGATGCAGCCACACCATCGTGCGCCCGTCACCGATGCTCGAATCGTCACGCCACGTGAAGTGGAAGGCCTCTCCCCGGCGGAGCTTCGCTCCGATCACGACCTGCAGATGAGCGAGCAGACGGTCGTCGAAATCGACTTTGATCGTCGAGTCGTAGATGAACTTTCCCATGCGGTCCTCTCGCGGCTGGCGCGTGCGTCGCCCCGGCGTGCGCGACGTGCGTCCAACCGGAACACGCTGGCACACGCCCGCGGAGAACGAACGGGGGTTGACAACGATGGGGGGCAGAGCGTACGCGGCATCTCCCTCCCTGTCGAGCCCCGTGGCATGAGGCGCGGATGCTGCGACGGTGGGCGGCGAGCGAAGGGAGGAACAATGAGCCAGAACGAACCGACCCATAACACTCAGGGCGTGCCCGACGACGATGCAGACGCGGACACGGCTTCGGGAGGAGCGCCGGAGGAACCCGATTCGATCGATCTTCCGGACACGACGGACGAGAACGACCGCCCGGTCGACAACCCCTCCGGATGAGCGCGGAGCTCAGGGACGGAGGACGACCTTGATGCAGCCGTCCTCCTTCTTCTGAAACAGCTCGTCGTACGCGGGTGCCTCGCTGAGGGCCGGGCGATGGGTGACCGGGTCCTCTCCGGAAGCGCCGTCCTTCGGGAGGGAACGGGCCCCAAAGGTCAGCCGACGATCTCCTGCTCTTCGGCGGCGGTGCTCTCCGCCGGCTCGGGAACGAGATACAGCCCGGTGGAAGCGTTGGCCGTGTGGGCCAACGCTTCCACCCACGCGCGGTTGAGCGCCGGCGTGCGGCTGCCGTAGTACGTGAACCAGACCGGTATCGAGGGGCTCAGCCACACCGAGGTGCGGCCGTCGCCGATGCTGGCGGGATCACGCCACGTGAAGACGAAGGACTCGTTGCGTCGCAGCTTATTGGCGATCACGATCTGCAGATGCGCGAGAGCGCGATCTTCGATGTCGACCCGAGGACCGGTTTGATAGGTGAACTTGCCCATGGAGGCTCCCCTGAATGGCCCGCGCAAGACCCCGCGGTTCATGACAGAGGCACAGCTACTCGGAGAAGGGGCTCGTCGCGCGCCGGGATCCTTCCAGACTGATCCGCCTGCCATTCCTCCGCAAGGGGGTCAGCTGGTGACGACGGTGACGATCGCGGAACCTCCGGGCGGCGCGACGACGCGCGACACGCAGCAGCACATCTTCTCGCGGGCGTTGCGCTGGCGCTCGCTGTAGAAGACGTCGCGATGATCGATGTCGCCGTCGAGGTCGAGCACGCGCACTTCGCACAGGCCGCACTCGCCCTTCCGGCAGTCCCACATCATGTCGGCGCCGGCCGCTTCCAGCGCCTCCAGCATCGACTGGTTGGGCAGCACGCGGGCTTCGAGCCCGATCGCCGGAATGCGCACCGTGAACTCCTGCGCGTCGAACCAGCCGCTGTTGCCGAAGGTCTCCATCCGGAGGTCGGCGATGGGCAGTCCGCGCTCCAGCCAGGCGCGGCGGATCGCGTCCATCAGACGGATGGGACCGCAGACGTACACCTCGGTGCCCGGCTCCAGGGAGTCGACCAGCTGGGGCACCGACATCGACGTGCCTTCATCGCCGACGTGAAGGGTGAGGAGGTCGCCGTGCGTCGCGCTCAGCTCGTCGACGTAGGCCATGAGCTGTCGGCTGCGGCCCGCGTAGCGGAGCTCGTAGGCGGCGCCCAACTCGCGCAGCCGGGCTGCCATCCCGAGGATCGCGGTGACGCCGACGCCGCCGGCGATCAGCAGATAGCGGCGCGCCCCCGGACGCAGCGGGAAGTCGTTGAGGGGACGGGTGAGCTCGATGCGGTCGCCGGGCTCGTGCGCATTCATGACGGCCGCGCCGCCGCGGCTCACCGGCGACGTGTACACGCTGAGCGCGATGCGCCGGCCGTCGGGCGACGCATCGACGATCGAGTAGGAGCGCCGCTCGGACTGGCCCTGGATCGGGATGCGCACGTCGACGTGCGCGCCCGGGGCCACCGGCGCAGGATCGTCCACATCGATCTCGATCCGGCGGATCTCGGGAGTGAGCGCACGGGACGCGGTCACGGTCCCGAACTGCCAGACCTCCGTTCGTGAGACCGCCATCTCAGGCGACCGGGAGCGGGGCGACCGGGAGCGCGGTGCTCGCGGGCAGCGGCGACGACGTCGACGGCAGTCGGGTCGCCGCACCGGCGACCCGGTCGCGTCCCTCGGCGGCGAGCATCCGCTCCAGGAGCCGGCGCACCCACATCCCCCCGGCGTCGATGTTGAGGCTGTAGAACTCGTAGTCCGGGTTCGCGTCGATCGCCGCCTGCTGGGCCGCGAGCATCGCCTCGTCCTCACCGAAGACCCCGTGCACGCCCTGACGGAGCTGCGTGGTGATCAGCTGGCTCTCCAGGCGGTAGTTGCGCTGGAACGACCAGAAGTAGTGGCTCGTGCGGTCGGTCTCCGGGCTGATCGTGTTCATGACGTACCCGTTCACGCCCTGCGAACGGTCGCCCTCGGGCGCGCCGGTGCCGGCCTTTGCGACGCCGACGTCGATGCAGATGGTCGAGGGGGCTTCGAAGTGGATGATCTGCCAGCGGTCGACCCGACCGGAGAAGCCGGGGAACTTGTCGCGCATGTTCTTCAGCCAGAACGGCGGCGCCTCGATGTCATGCATCCAGCGCTCCACCGTGACCGTCGTATCGGTGTGGCTGGTCACGAACTCCGACTCGCTGAGCTCCTTCTGACCGATGCTGCTCGAGTGGACGAACTCTTCATGGGTCAGGTCCATGAGGTTGTCGAGGATGAGCTGGTAGTTGCACGGCGCGTGGATGGTGAGGCCGTCACCGGTCCAGTCGGCGTCGCTCATCTGGTGCATGTCGGGGATGAGGGCGGGGTCGGCGAGGGTGGGATCTCCCACCCACACCCAGACGTACCGGTAACGGTCGACGACGGGAAACGAGGGCACGAGCGCGCTCGGGTTGATCGTCTCCTGCGCGGGCATCGACGTGCACCGGCCCCGCGAGTCGTACGTGATGCCGTGGTACGGGCAGCGGATGTCTTCGGGACCGACCAGCACGCCCTGCGACAGCGGCGCGAGGCGGTGCCAGCACGCATCCGCGAGAGCGACCGGCGTGCCGTCTTCGGTGCGGTAGAGCGCCAGCGGGCGACCCGCGACCGTGCGCGCGAGGATGGCCTTGCGGCCGATCTCGTGGTCCCACGCCGCGACGTACCACGCGTTTCGGGGGTAGTCGAGCAACTTCGCCGCCACAGCATCCGACATCGGGACCTCCTCGTCCAGATAACTATCTCGATAGATATATCTCAGAAGATACGGTGGAGACATCCGGACCGCAAGCGGGGGATGATGAGCGCATGAGTCTGCGGTACGCCCTCCTGGCCCTCCTCACCGCGCAGCCGATGACCGGGTACGACCTCGCGAAGGCCTTCCACGTGTCGGTCGGCCACGTCTGGCATGCTCCCGACTCGCAGATCTATCCGGAACTGAAGCGCATGGTGTCCGACGGCCTGATCGAGGACGAACCCGTCCGGTGGGGGCCGACCTCGACGAAGACCCGCTACTCGATCACCGAGGAAGGCATCGAGGCGTTCGTCCTCTGGATGGACCAGCCCGTCGACTATCCGCACGAACGAGATCCCGCGCACCTGCGCGCCGCCTACTTCGAGTGGGCGGATCCGGATGCCGCTCGGCAGCGATTGCGCGAGCACATCGAGCACTACGCGACGCGACGGGCCCAATGGCAGGCGCAACTGGACGCGATCCGAAGCCGCACGCATCCGATCGTCGCCCAGCGCCTCCGTACCGACACCCGCCATGCACCCGACACGATCGTCGCGTTCAAGGTCTTCACGTACGAGGGGTTCCTCGAACGTGCCGATCTGGAGATCGCCTGGGCCGAGCGGGGTCTAGCGCTCGTGGATGAGCTCGCGCGCGATGCACGTTGAATCATCCGTCCCGGGTCAGGCGGATGCGGCATCTACCTCCAGCATGTTCGGGACGGCAACGCCGTCGGCCTATGTGACCCGACCAGCAGCAGGAAGCGTGACGACCGATCAGGCCCGGCCAACTCCCCGGCCCGCGACGACTCACAGCCCCAGGACCGCTGAGGGCGCGTGATCGTACGCCGTCACCGGCGATCTGCGGCACACGTCCACTTGATGCGGCGACTGTTCGAGCCTCGTGCCCGGCGACACTGCGCTCGAAGATCTTTGCGCTCGAACCTGTGGCGCTCCGGCAACGATCAGCGGTCGACGCGCCGCTTCCAGTAGCCGGGACGGCGGCTCTGATGTGCGAACGCGACGATCAGAAGTTCATCATCGCAGACAAAGTAGACAACCCGGTATGGGAAGACATCGACCTTGCGGCTCCGGACGACCGGGAGACGACCCCAACTCGGGTCACTTACGCAGATCGTCCAAGAGCGAACGGGCCTTGTCGCGGGTCTGTTCGAAGGTGCTCAACTCGATTCGGTTGTTCAGGATGTCATCGACACGAGAACCAATCTCGTCACGCCACGCGTCGTCAATCTCCGACTGCGATGCGTCATCCTGGGGATGCAGGCTAGCGAGGAGGCGGTGTGCGACGACGGTGCGCTCGTCCAGGTCGAGTTCCAGACCCGCCTGATACACCTCGTCCGCCTCGAGTGCCATGCATCGAATGTACGGCGGCACGCTGACATCGGCCAGGGACCGAGCCGAGCGTCGCGCTCTGGCCCGGTCCGGCCCTGGTCGCTCGACGGCTGGGAAGGGCCGAGCTGGGCGACGCCCTTCTGGCGTGCGGCCTGGGCGCGCTCGAAACCCGAACAGCCAACGAGAAAAACCGGCTCTCATCAGCCAAAAAATGGCGGAGACGGAGGGATTTGAACCCTCGGTCCCCGTAAGGGGACTCCACCTTAGCAGGGTGGTGCACTAGGCCTGACTATGCGACGTCTCCAGGCGTTCTGCGGCCGAAACCGCGCGAACGCACCCGGCAATCATAACTGGTCGGGAGCGCGCCGCCGAACCGAAGGGGACGGTACCGCCTCCCGCGCGGCGCTCAGCGCTCGGCGACGGTACAGGTCACCTGCGCTGCGGTCTGGCCCGTGATCGATGCCGGCAGTTGCACGGCATCCGAGGCGGCCTCCGTCGGGGGCGGTGTCGCACCGGCGTCGCCGGTCGCCGTGGCGTCCGGCGTCGCGGTGTCGCCCGGAGGCGGCGTGGCCTCCCCGACCACCTGAGTGGCCGATCCGTCGCTCGTCGATCCGGTGAGCTGGATCGGCTGGTTGTTGGCCAACGCGTCGAAGAGCACGTCCGCGGCGGACCTGATCGGGTCCACCCGCGACCCGTCGGATGCGTACGCCGTCGGGTACTGCACGAACACGATGTCCTGGTACGGCACGCTACGCACCGCCATCGCGATCTGCACCATGCTCTGCGGGTTCGTGAGCGTGGAGCTGAGCACGACCTGCGGCGGGTCGGACGTCACTTGCGAGATCGCGGTATTGGCGAGGTTGAAGAGGGTCGCCGGATTGCTCAGCACGCCCTCGGACTGGAGTTTGCGCACGAGCGAGCTCAAGAACTGCTGCTGGTTCGAGATGCGCCCGAGGTCGGACCCGTCGCCGATGCCGTGACGGATGCGCAGGAACTGCAGGGCCTCGACACCCTTCAGCGTGTGCTCACCCTTCGTCAGATTGAGTCCTGTGTGGCTGTCGCTGATGTCGTCAGAGACACAGACATCCACGCCGCCGATGGCGTCGGACATGGCGATGACGCCCGTCCACCGCGTCGCGGCAGCGAACTGGATGTCGATGCCGGTGAGCTTCTCGATGGTCGCCACGGTGCACGACAGGCCGCCGTACATGTACGACGAGTTGAGCATCTGCGCGCTCATCGCGGAGTACTGGGTCCCGTCCTGACCGGTGCACGACGGGATCGGGACGATCATGTCGCGCGGGAACGAGACGACCGTGACACGGCGCGGCTCGTCCGAGATGTGCACGAGCATCGTGACGTCGTTGCGCTCACCGTCGGTGTCGCCGGCCTGGCACGCGCCCGACAACGCGGCGTTGGGCCCCTCGCACGAGTCCGTGCCGACGACGAGTATGTTGGCGCCGCCCTCGATCTCACCGATCGTGGGCGGCAGCGCACTGTCGTCGTCGCCGATCGACACACCCGCGGCCTGCACCGCGCGCGCGGCATCCCACACGTAGAACGCCCCGACGGCGGTCGTGCTGATGACGGCGACCGCGACGACCGCGGCCAGCACCGCGAGCACCTGCGACAGCGGATGCGGAGACTTCAGGATGCCGTGACGGGCAACGGGCTGCCGGCGCGACGTCCGGGGGCGCTCGGGGCGTGGGCTCACGGGGGACCTTTCGACGGCGGGCACAGCCGCTTCAGCGGAGGGTGTGGGATTCGAACCCACGGGACATCACTGCCCACCGGTTTTCAAGACCGGGTCCATCGGCCGCTCGGACAACCCTCCCGACGGATGCCGCGGCATCCCTCAGACAGGCGACGAGTCTAGTCGACGCACAGCGCCCATCATGGCGCGTCGGCCTGGGCGGCCGCTGAAAGCGCGTCAGAGCTGGCGGAGGATGTCGGCGACCCCGCCCGCGTGGACGGTCGCCGTCACTTCGCCGGCCTCGCGGCGCACCTCGTCGGGGCCCTGACCCATCGCGATGGCGCGACCGCCGTGCTCGAGCGCCCAGCGGAACATGCCGAGGTCATTGCGCCCGTCGCCCATCACGAGCACGCGGTCGGGCTCGACGCCCAGCCAGGTGCGCACGCGCTCCAGCGCCGTCGACTTGTCGACCCCGTGGGGTGCGATGTCGAGCCACGCCGACCATCCGACCGCGTAGGAGACCTTGTTCAGACCGATGCGCCCGACCAGCTCCAGGAAGTCCTCGTCGGTCTCGTCGGGCGACACCACGACGACGCGGCAGACCGGCTGGGCCACGAGGCCCGCGAAGTCCACGCGTCGCGCGTTCGCGAGATTCCAGTCGTCGAGCCGCTCGGTGTACAGCCGCTCGCCGTCGGCGAGTTCCACCATGTACTTGGCGTGGGGCAGATGCGCGCGCAGCAGCTCGACGACCTCGGTCGGATCGAACGTCTCGACGTGGAAGCGCTCGTAGCGGCTCTCCTCCGCGAAGTCGCCGCCGACGCGCTTCATGATCACGGCACCGTTCGAGCACACCGCGTACTCGGGGGCGAGCTCGAGCACGTGTTGGATGCCGCGGGTGCCCTCCCAGCTGCGGCCCGTCGCGAGCATCACCTCGTGGCCCGCACGGTGTGCGTGGGCGATGGCCTCGACCACGCCCGGGCTGAGCGTCTCGTCCTCGAGGAGAACCGTGCCGTCGACGTCGAGCGCGATGAGGAGGCGCTCGGTGGCGACGGCGGGGTTCTCGGCATCCGTCGCCAGGTCGTCGACGAGGTGCGCGGCCTCGGGCGCATCGACGACCTCGATCGCCCCCGTGGGCGGCAGACGGTCCTCGGCGCGCGCGCCGGTCATGCGACCGGCTCCGCCACCTCGAGGCCGCCGAGGTACGGGCGGAGCACCTCGGGGATGACGACCGAGCCGTCGGCGCGCTGGTGCGTCTCGAGCAGCGCGACGATCCAGCGGGTCGTCGCGAGAGTGCCGTTGAGCGTCGCGACGGGCGCCGTCTTGCCGGAGCCGCCGCCCTCGACCGCCGGACGGTAGCGCACGTCGAGCCGGCGCGCCTGATACGTGGTGCAGTTGCTCGTCGAGGTGAGCTCCCGGTACGAACCCTGCGTGGGCACCCACGCCTCGACGTCGTACTTGCGCGCTGCGCTCGAGCCGAGGTCCCCCGCGGCGACGTCGATCACGCGGTAGCTCAGGCCGAGATCCTGAAGCATCTGCTCCTGGAGCGCGACGAGACGCAGGTGCTCCGCCTCGGCATCCTCGGGGTCGGTGTAGACGAACATCTCCAGCTTGTTGAACTGGTGCACGCGGATGATGCCGCGGGTGTCCTTGCCGTACGAACCGGCCTCACGCCGGTAGCACGTGGACCACCCGGCATAGCGCTTGGCGCCCGCGGTCAGGTCGATGATCTCGCCCATGTGGTACCCGGCGAGCGGGACCTCGCTGGTGCCGACCAGGTACAGGTCGTCGGCTTCGAGCTTGTAGACCTCGTCGGCGTGCTGCCCGAGGAATCCGGTGCCGCGCATGACCTCGGGGCGCACGAGCGTCGGGGGGATCATGGGGATGAACCCGGCATCCATCGCACGCTGAAGGGCGAGCGACATGAGCGCGTACTCGAGGCGCGCGCCGATGCCGGTGAGGAAGTAGAAGCGGCTGCCCGAGACCTTCGTGCCGCGCTCCATGTCGATCGCGCCCAGCTTCTCGCCCAGGGCGAGGTGGTCGAGGGGCTCGAAATCGAAGGATGCCGGTTCGCCATGGGTCCGCACCGTGATGAAGTTCTCCTCGCCACCGGCGGGGACTCCGTCGATGACGATGTTCTCGATGCGCGCGAGCGCCGCCTCGGCAGCCTCCTCGGCGACCGTGACCGCCTGCTGCGCAGCCTTCACCCGGTCGCTGAGCTCCTTCGCCTGCGCGACGAGGGCGGGCTTGTCCTCCTTCGGCGCGGCGGCAACGGTCTTGCCGTGCGCGTTCTGGGCGGCACGAAGCTCTTCGAACGCGGTGATCGCCGCGCGGCGGGCGCGGTCGGCCTCAATCGCGCCGTCGACGGTGTCGGGCGACTCGCCGCGCGCCTCCTGCGAGCGCTTGACGAGGTCCGGGTTGTCGCGAAGAAGAGCGAGATCGATCACCCGACAAGTCTAGTTCGCG
>Ga0105243_10001282_pt1 | contig 22569 bp, 19 predicted proteins | sample KBSM34metaG_FD_81525 | JGI IMG/M metagenome (GOLD analysis project Ga0105243, IMG submission 81525) | Miscanthus rhizosphere microbial communities from Kellogg Biological Station, Michigan, USA - KBS M3-4 metaG | ecosystem: Host-associated > Plants > Roots > Rhizosphere > Soil | place... | reverse complement strand
CTTTTACGTCCTATAGCAATATAACTTAAAGCTTGCTTTTTTCCTAATGAATCCAGCTGACGCTTTACTCCAAAAGCTGTCCATAACGCTGTATTGGCATCACCCAAACCTGGTGGACTGATCTGTGCTTTTAAGGTATTTCCTATAAAACCAATTAAAAATAAGGTTGCTAAAATTTTCTTTATACTACACATCATGGATCACTTCTTCAATATTAATGTTTAATGTCTGCGGGATCATAAGAATGAATGACTTACAAAAAGAGTATTTCTCATTACAAAGTTATAATAGGCTACGCACTCATTGTTTACTTAAATTCTTTTAATACTATTTAAAAACATGACAAAACTAGCCGATGATTTAGGAAGAATTTAGGAATACATAGAATTTGTAATTCTTATGGAATCATAGTTCAGCGACCGCATTATTTATTTTATTTAGAATAATTCAAATTAATATTGTGAATGAGGTTTGTATTCTGTTATTTTGCATTTTTATTTATAATTATTTTAAATAAGGCTGGAAAAATGATACGATGTAGTGAAAATGTACCTCTGTTAAAGGAAATAATCAATCCTGGAAAAACAAAAAACACCAATAAACTTTTAAAAACTAAAATGCCGCAATGGACCAAGCTCCTCTTCATCTTAGTTTTTTCTCTGATAAATCTGGTAAAAGTGTATGCACAAGATACACAGGGTGGAATTGGTGGAAAAGTGAATATGATTGACGGGCAACCTCTGAGAGCAATATCAGTTTCATTATTGGGTACGGATCATCAGACGCTGACAGATGATGAGGGAGCTTATCGTTTTGTGAATCTGAATACGGGCAGTTATACTGTAAAATTTCAAATTTTAGGAAGCAAAGAGATCCGTCTTCCGGTTGAGGTAAAGGCAGGTGAGACAACAACATTGGATTATCAGCTGACAAAAGAAAATATCCTTGCCATTCAGGAAGTGGTTATTATGAAAAATACCAATAGGTTTTCCAAAAAAGAAAGCGGATTTGTCGCCAGATTGCCCTTGAAAAACTTAGAAAATCCTCAGGTCTATAATACGGTTACTAAAGAATTGTTTCAGGAACAGGTGGCTGTAGATCTGGGAAGTATTTCTAAAAATGTACCTGGTGCAGGAGTACCTATGATTGCTAATCAAGGAAGAGTAACATTCCGTTCAAGGGGATTTGAAACAGAACCTAATGCGCGAAATGGTGTGGCTGGAGCCGCTTTTTCAGTAATTGATCCTGTAAATTTGGAACGTATAGAAGCTATTAAAGGTCCTTCAGCAACTTTATTTGGAAAAAGTGTTGCCAGTAGCTATGGTGGGGTATACAATCGCGTTACAAAAAAACCTTATAATGATTTTGGTGGTGAAATAGGGTATGTGGGTGGAAGCTGGAGCTATAACCGACTGACCGTGGACGTTAATACACCGGTCAATAAAGACAGAACCGCTCTTTTTCGTCTGAATGCTGCAGGAACTTTTGAGAAAAGTTTTCAGGATCTGGGATTCACTAATTCTTTGGCTATTGCCCCAAGTTTTTCTTACCAGATCAATGACCGTATGGCACTTCTTTTAGATGTAGAATTCAATCAGGCAAAAGGAACTTCCGTCGTACGTTTTAACCCTTATACTGGAAGTAATAAAACTCAGTCTATTGCAGATATGAAGTTTCCTTATTATAAAAATTTCTTAGGTGATGATCTTGCCTATGAAACACAGATGATGAATATTTTTGCCCAGCTGAATTATAAAGTTTCGGAAAACTGGACTTCACAAACGATACTATCAAGAGCCAGATCAACGATTAATGGATATATCTCTGCGATCAACGGAAAAACAGACTCTACGGCCAGTGCTCAGGTAATGGTAGGAACTACCTCTTTTATTGCAACAAATATTCAACAGAATTTCATCGGAGATTTTCATATAGGACGCTTTAGAAACAGAATGGTAGTAGGGCTGGATTATTATAATAATTCTAATCATTTTGACCGTTATCATACAAACACTAAAGTATTTAATTTTGTTCATCCTTCAGCAGACTTTAGAGTAAATCACAATACAATTGATGCTCTTACTGCAACTTCTGCTATGAGAAAGGAAAATAATGGTGATAATACTTATGCGGCCTATGTTTCGGATGTATTTAATATTACAGATCAGCTTATGGTAATGGCTAGTTTGAGGGTCGATCGGTTCCAGTTCAAAGGAGTATATGATATTACTACAGGGGAAATTAAAGGCGGGTTGAGTAATAGCGGAGCACAGTCAGGACCTTATGGACAGACTGCATTTTCACCAAAATTAGGAGTGGTTTATGAAGTTCTTAAAAATAAACTTTCATTATTTGGAAACTATATGAATGGCTTTAATAATGTCAGTGGAGTAGATATAAGCGGTAATACCTTCAGGCCGGAATATGCTAATCAACTGGAATTTGGGGTGAAAGGAGATGTTTTCAATCATAGATTGGTAGGTACTTTGAGTTATTATAATATCCGTGTGGATAATATTTTAAGAACCAACCCTGATGATATTAATTACTCAATTCAGGATGGTACACAGCTTAGTAAAGGAATAGAAGCGGAGCTAACTGCTAACCCTTTCGATGGATTGAATATTGTTGCCGGTTATGCCTATAATGACAGTAAATATACCAATGCAAACCCTTCCGTTAATGGTTTAAGACCTGCATTATCTGGTCCTGCGAATATGTTCAATTTCTGGATCAGTTATCGTATTTCCCAAGGTAAGCTGAAAGGCTTAGGAATTGGTGGTGGTGGAAATATGGGATCTTCTTCTTTTCAGACCAATACACAAACTGCCAAAGTGATTATTCCTTCTTATAAAATGTTTGATTTAGGGATTTTCTATGATCAACCTAAGTATAGAGTGGGATTGAAATTTGATAATATTACCAATGAAAAAGCATGGTCTGTTCGTTTAACACCACAAGCTCCTGCACGTTTTCTTGGAAGTGTTTCCCTTAAATTCTAAAATGAAAATTATACATAGAAAAGCCCTGATGCATTCATCAGGGCTTTTTATATTTTTATCTAATTATTTTAGTTAATCCAAAGACAGTAGTTATTGCGATATCGTATTTTACCATATGCTTTGCCTTGAAAAGTTCCGGGTGTGTTATCAGACCAATCCTGTCGGATGACATAGAGCCCTGGCATAGTAGGCTTAAAAACCACCTGCTGACTTTCATTAACCAGAATGTTCTTCTCCCAGTTTTCAGGGTTAAATATTCGCAGAAGCGTTCCTTTTTCTGCCGGTTTCAAATTGCGATAAGGAAAAACAGTATAAATACCATTTTTCTCCTGAAGGATAACATCCATAAACTGAACAGGTATCATATTATTGGCAGAATGACTTCCCACATTATAAGCGCCACACATAAAATCAATAGGGCGTATATTTTCATGTGAATTTTTGGAGCGCATAAGAACAGGAAGATGATCATTCATTCCTAATATTCGATAAGTTCCTTCCTTGTCTGGAGTAAAACTCCCTTCCCAATGATCTTCTTTAGGCTGTAATTCAATCTTTAATTTTTCCCTTTTATCATTAAGAACAAAAAAATTAAAATATTGTATTTCCTTAAACTCTGGACCATTGGTACGGTGTCGCTCACTTAAATCATCAATAAAACCGTAGCATACCTGGATTTTGACAACTTCATTCACTTTTCCTGATCCATGTATTTCCATCCAGTAAGCACTTGCTTTTATAAGCTGAGGAAATAGAAAAACCATTGAAAATAATAATAAAGAGATAAGTTTTTTCAAACTGTATATTTTGATTGGTAAATATTTTGTACCCATAAAATCAAAGAAGTTGTTAATAATTGAAGGACAAATTTAAAGAAAGAATGTAAAAAAGATGGATTAAAAAAACATCTTTTTATTCAATTCCCAGTCTCTCTTTGGTGCAACGTAGCGAAGTTATTATGGATTGTAATTCCTTTCATAGATACTACTTTTTTGATAATTCTCATGCTGTTTTTTTGCTCAATATTCGGAAATCCAAATATGCTTCTACATAAAAAAAGGCAGATAAGTTGTACGACGGTTTTATTACTTTTTATTATAATAAGCTAATCTTTCACTTTCATGAAGCCGCTTCTATTTTTTGGAATTCCAAGAATGAGAAGTAATATCAAGGGTAGGCACCAATTAGCTGCTCTTTCTACGAATTCTACAAATGAATCTCCGGAAATGGGCCGGCTAAGCGCTGTCATAAATGCCCACAAAGTAGCCCATACAACGACAATCCTGAGAGGGAAAATAAGTATGGTAAAGGCAACAATAACATCCAGAATCCCAATAAAGGGGAAAAGATGTTGTGCTTCCTGTTCTGAAAAACCATAGCAGGTGAGAAGAGGTATCCATTTAGTATTATTGGTAAGTGCTATGATGCCATGTCCCAGAAATGTCCCAAAAATGCCTATTCTGGATATTATTTCAATCGTTTTTTTCATCGTTTTTACGATATGTATAATGTGTCTTTAGAATTATTGTTTTATAAAAATGGTACTGTCCTTATGTTCACCCATAATGAATGAAATATTATACAGACCTTTGGCGTAAGTAGAAACGTCTACCGTAGTTTTAAAATTTTTACTGTTTTTATTTACTTTAAATGACTGTATTTCTCTGGCTGACATGTCATAGATCCTGATAGTAGCTGCCCCCATTTCTTGAGAGTCATACGTAAGGTTTAGCTTGTCTGTTACCGGATTGGGATATATGTTGATAGGGTTTTGCTTATTAGCTCTTATTTCATGAGTAGCCATTGTTGAGTTTTTGTTAATGATTACTGTTTCCAACAGATTTTCTGGGGCTGTGGAAGAAGGTTGGCTTCCCAATGTATATACTTTTGCTGTCAGTACAGCATTATCAATCGTTACATAAACATAATTAAACCCTTCGTAAAAAATACTTGTAAGAGGAACGTCAGCATTGGTAGTTTGTGATGTGAGGTTTGCTCCCAACCCACCACAGATCATCTCACACATTCCTTTTCCTGGAGAAGTTCCGTATTCGGTAGTTGTGCTGACATTGCCGCTGCTGTCAAAATTGATGGGTTTAGTTCTTTGGTAATTATGGTCATGCCCATTAAGGATTAAATCCACATCGTATTCATCAAACCATGCTCCCCAAGAGCTTCGTCTTGGGATTTCCTCACCATAGTGCTTTCCTGCATTTACTAATGGTCTGTGATAAAATATAATTCTCCACGTTATACTGGGATCATTTTTTGCATTTTCGAGAGTTGATTTTAGCCACAAAGATTGAGGGGAGGTTGCAGACTGTACGTCTTCTGAGTTTAGTGAAATAAATAAAGCATTTCCATATTTGAAAGAATAATAAAGATTTGTATTATCCGGATTGTTTTTTGGAAGTGGGAACATCGTCTGATAATAATCTACGGAGCCGGGAACCTCATGATTTCCCTGGGCATGGTAGATAATGTTGTCTGCTAAATAATCTACAGCATTATCAAACCAGGTGTTGTATTCATTCACTTTATTGCCGGACTTGGTAATATCGCCTGTAAAGAGTGTAAAGGCCCTGTTTTTTGCATTCACCTTGTCAGCAATATTCTTCCAGACAGTATTGACATTGTTGCGGCTGTCTCCCTGCACAATAAAATTGAAATTAGTGGTATTGGAAGGAGGTGCCGTTTTAAATGTTTTTTGGCTTATCCAGCTGTTGTTTGAGGAATCATAAAGCTGATAATAAAGTGTAGCGTTCGGAGTCACTATTGGAAAGGCATATCTGAAAAAGGAAGATCCGGGACTAATACCAGGTCTTTGGGTGGTGGTAAAAGTTCCCATTTCATAATTGACTGTATACCCCCAGCGGATTTGATCGGAGGTTCCGGTACTCGTCCAGTCAATGGTAAGTCCATCTAAAGGGCCTGTTGTGCTGCCCCATCTTATTTGAGTGATGGTTGCAGTAATCTTTAAAAAGCCCCAAAATAATAGGCTTAAAATTAATACTTTTTTCATGTTTTCTGTTTTTTAGATTGTGTAATAAAAATAGATATAATTTATTATATTTCAACATTTAGTGATTAATTTTTGAGTGATGTTTAATTTATTTCTTTTATGTTGGTTGTTTTATTTTGGATTATTTTGTTTTTGTTTAATTTTATTTGTGTGATTACTGATTATTCTAGAATTTTATTAAATGATCTTTTTATTAGATGTTTTTCTAAATAAACAATAGTTGTTAAGAATAATACGCTTTTACAGGGAAAAAATTTCCGTACTCTAATTTTTAGACAGAACAGCTACAAGAGGGATTATTTGGTGAAGATTAGGTAAGCGAAAGAAATAATATTTTTATTTGATCCCGATTTTGTTTTGAGAACAGTCTATATACAGACAGTTTTTTAAAAAGATTTTATTACCCAGCATTCCTGTCATGCCGGAAAACTTCATCAGCATATATTGGGTTTGGGAAAATCCTTCCACATAAGTGATTTCATGTAAAGGAATGTCTTTGTTTCCCAAACGGATACTATGGTTGCTTTCAGTAGTGTAAGTGGTTAAAATATGAGGTCTGGACTGTGCTTTTTCTATGATCACTTTGGAATGAGGTAATTTTAAATCCTGCCAGTTTTCTTTGTTAGTCAACAGTTCATAAGCACTTGTTCCGGAATCGAACAGGAATTCTTCCTCTTTCCCTTTTAAAGTTCCCCGGATAATAATTTTTCTCTTTTTGAATTTAAAATTGATGAGGTTATTTTTAAATTCAGCCGGTTCATGGGCTATATTGAAAACAATATAGTTCTTTTTAAAATTAATCATTGTTTTCCTGTTTTCAAGAATATCTGCTCCCAGCGTCCCGATTATTTTAATAGAATCTCCGGGGTCTGTTTTTCTTCCCGTATCTGAAATTTTAATTTGATCAGAAGAGATCTTTGATTTTCCAATATAGAACAAAGAGGTAGCTAATTTATTACGAACTGTAATTCCCTTCAAGTTCTTTATTGAATGACTGTAAAATTCTGTATAGGCGGCCCCGGTATCAAATTGCAGATAATAAGTTATGGAGTCTTTCGGAAAATGAATGGGTAAAAGCAAAGCAGATTTGTGGTTGCCTGGCCATACGATCGGAATATTCCCGCTTTCGTTTTCGATGTTCAGGTAGTTCTTTTCCGGAGTGAATTTTTGATCAAAATAAATATAACCACCCAATAGTAATAGGGTGATCATCCCTAAAATAGACACTGCCGTTTTTTTGATAGTTCTCATGCTGTTTTTTGTGCAAGATTCGGAAATACAAATCTGTTTCTACACAAAAACAGGCCGACACTTGTACGACAGTTGTATGACTTTTATTATAAAAAATTGGTTTTCAGTTTGATATGAATATCATGTTTTTTGTTTAAACTGATGCCATTACTGATGATGATTAATATTTTTACAAAAAGAAACATCATGATGAGAATGATGAAAAGTGGGAACTTCCATGAGAAAAACTTTTGTATAAATGGACTGATGATCAGCGAAGCTGAAAAAACTGTTGCCAGTATAATTTGGATACATACCATACTTTTTCCCAGTTCTTTATTGTTTGAATCTTTTGTTTGGTAGGTTAGGATAAGAGGAAAGATGACACCGCCAAACGGAATAATCATACCCGATAAGATAGAGAGGTTAATTTTTTTTGCCCTGTTGATATTCTCCTGTTCTTTAGGCTGATCAATAAGATGTTCGGGATGGGTGTCCAATGCCTGAGCAATAGCTTTCAGTGTGAAACCTTTTAGCATACCTCCGGCTTCTACTCTTTGAACCGTTCGCAGAGAAAGACCCGATTGTTCAGCAAGCTCATTTTGGGTCATATTTTTTGCTTCCCTCAAAATCTTGATCTGATTTTTCATGATTAATATAATGGCCGTTTTTTATAATATTTTCAGTTGCTAAAGTAGCGAAAAAGGGATATAGATAAGTAGCGAATGAATTGTAAAATGTTTTTTGTGGAAAACTTGTGGAAAACCTGTTGATTGTTTGTGAACAACTTTAGCATTTACCTCTTAATTGTGATGGGGAATGGAATAATATGCTGTATATCAGTTGTTTTTTTGTGGTGTTTTTGGGCGATAATAAAAGATAAATTGCCCCAGTGTTTTTTTGCAGGTACAAAATGTATGATACAAATCTACACCTTGATGATTACAAAAAATACTGTGGCAATTGGGGAATATAAATAGTTTATTAATTTCCTGTTTTGCACATAGCATCCCAGGTTGTCCAGAAATGCGCATTGATAGCACCAATAAGTGGATGAGTGCTGTCAGCAACAATACCCACCATGGAAGCACAGTTAGAATTGCATCCTATTTCATTGTAGCTTCCTGCCTGAGGAGGAATTTGTCGCCAGGTGCCTGTTGAACCACTTAATAGTTCTACTTTAATATCAAAGATCCCTGAAAGGTTAGGGGTTTGGATTTGTTTGGTAGGATTGTCACTGGAGATAGAATCGCTCCAATTTCCCTGTGAGAATGTTACTCGCCATGTAGTGATCATTACAGAGGTGTCGTTTTGAGGGGAAAGATAAACCCAGAACTGGGCACCGCCCCCAAGCTGAACCTGGCCGGATGAATTTGCGTTTACACTGGTTGTTGTCATGGTAATTTAAGTTTGGTTGGTTATTTCTATTTCAAAGTAACAAAGAAGAGAGCAGATGGTGTAGAGTACAAATAACCAATTATAATTTTGAGTATAAATACCTATGCTTTAAGAATATATAATCCGTTGTTTTTATATATGGAAAGTATTCGGGGTTTGATATATCCCACAAAAAATAAGCCCATGCTGTTTTAGCATGGGCTTATTTTAACTTGCAGAAAGGAAGGGATTCGAACCCTCGATACAGTTACCCGTATACTACCTTTCCAGGGTAGCTCCTTCAACCACTCGGACACCTTTCTTTTTGAGATTGCAAAAATAGAGTATTTTCTTGAATATCCAAATTATTATTGCAATTTAATCTGTAATTTCTCCACAAAGACTCCTTGTAAAGTGATCGGCAAAGCTTCCAGGGTAATTAGGGTTATCAATTAAGTGCATTGCTTTGGTAATGGCTGTTTCAGCTGTCATGTCCCTGCCGCTGATAGCACCTATTCTTGAGAAAATATTACTGTTCTCATACTTTCCAAAGGAGATACCCCCTGAAATACACTGGCTTACCACTACGATTTCTGTTCCATTATTTCTGATTTCCTGAAGGGTTTCCTGGGTTTTTTCACTGCTGAAAATAGTTCCGGAACCAAAAACCTGCAGAATAAGCACTTTCATTTTGGGGATTTCTCTGAAATGGCTCAAGTGCATTCCCGGGAAAATTCTCCAGAATAAAATATCTTCTGAAATATGTTCATCAACATGAAATTCTACTGCCGGATCACATCGGAAAAGATTGTCTTTAATAATATTTAAATGTACTCCAGATTGCCCTAAAATAGGATAATTTGGACTTGCATAGGCATCAAAATACTCTGCAGAATATTTCAGTGTTCTGTTTCCTCTTAACAATTTGTATTCAAAATAGACCGCCACTTCCTGGATAACAGCTTCATCATTTTCATATAGACTGGCGTAATAAAGACTGGTCAAAAGATTTTCCTTAGCATCCGTTCTCAGATCACCAATAGGGAGCTGAGATCCCGTCATGATCACCGGTTTTCTTAATCCCTTTAGCATAAAGCTTAATGCAGATGCCGTATAAGACATGGTATCTGTTCCGTGCAGGATCAGGAAACCGTCAAAGTCATTATAGTTTTTAAGGATGTAATTGGCGATAATTTTCCATTCCTCGGGCCCCATATCTGAAGAGTCTAGCGGTTTGGCGAAAGGATGAACAAAAACCTCACATTCCATGAGCTTCATTTCGGGCATCTTTTCAAATATATTTCCAAAGTCAAAGGCGCGGAGGCTACCAGTTTCATAATCTTTTTCCATACCGATGGTTCCCCCGGTATAGATGAGCAGGACTTTTCGCTTCATGTACTATTTTTAATTAAGAATTTGAGGCAGGTTAAGGTTCATAGCCCAAAATTACGTTAATTTGCAAAGATTTGAAAATGGATGAAAGATTTAGCAGAAACTTTTGAGTATTTAAAACAATTTTTAACAGACGAAAGACTGTCCAAAATTGAACATTTCTCCCAGGAAAGTTCAGATTTTATACTTCCTGTGATGGATGACGTGTATCAGTTCAGAAATGCGGCAGCTATTATAAGGTCCGTAGAAGCCTGTGCTTTTCACAAAGTGATTGCGATGGAGGAGGAGAATGTTTTTAATCCTAACCTTACGGTAACCAAAGGCGCCGAAACCTGGGTAGAGGTTGAAAAAGTCCCAAAGAATATAGCTTCCTTACAAAATATCAAAGACAGAGGGTATAAAATACTGGCAGTATCCCTGGAAAAAAATGCAGTTATGCTTCCTGATTATGAAATTACGGAACCTATCGCACTTGTTTTTGGAACAGAATTGAAAGGTGTTTCTAAGGAAGTAATAGATTTTGCAGATGAAACACTGGCTATTCCTATGTATGGACTTACCAAAAGTTTCAATGTTTCCGTAGCAGCAGGAATCTGTATGTATGAGCTGAAACAGAAACTGATGAGATCGGGAATTGATTATAAACTGAATGATCAAAAACGTCTGGAAATGAAGCTTCGATGGGCTGTGAACTCTATAAAAAGTGGGAAAGAAATTCTGGCAAAGTACCGTAAAGATCATAATATGCAATAACCTGATGAAAAAATATACCCAATACTTATTCTTTTTTTCACTTATTATGTCTTTGACCAGTCTTGCTATTAAAGAAAAAGGTTATAATGAAATATATCCTTTTGCAAGCTGGAAACTATTTACTGTACCAAGTGGGGGAGAAGCTTCCGGAGAAAGATATAAACTCTATGGAATCAATCATGGTGATACCATAAGGATTTTAAATACTCCTGTTAAGAGCTATGAAGCCAATGATGAGGAATTTATTGTCAACACCTATGGCGGGAAGATTGACCACAATGAAGATAAAAAGGGAAATATGAAGAAGCTTTTGATTTTTGCCAAAGATACAAGACCTGAATTTCAGGAGTATCTTTTGTATAAAGAAACATACAGCCCCCGTGAGATAGGTGAAAAAAAGATGAAAATTGATAAAAAAATTATTACAAGACTTTAATGAACTACCCTCAGCTTACCGTATTTAATTATAAAACGGTTTATTACGTATTAAGAGTATTCAGTCTATATTGGCTGGGTGTTCAATTTCTGAAGTTTATTGAATTGGAAAACAGGCCAAAAGAAATTTATGATCCTGTTTTTGGGTTCGAAAAAATGATATTTCCTGAGTTTCCCGGGATATTTATGGCTACCGGGCTTATTGTTGCCTGTGGGGCATTTATAATTGCTTCTGTTTTTAAACCTTCTTATGTGTTTAATATCATGATCTTTTTATTAATGGCCGTTATAAACCTTCCATTGTCCGCTAACTTTGGAGTTCATCATGATAATCATGTAATCATTCTGGTTTATTTTCTCAGTATTTTTTTACTGCCCAAAAATCTTGAAGATAAAGACTATAAACTGGTGCAATATTTCTATCTGGGTGTTTTGATGACTTATACGCTTGCCGGGATGGGTAAATTTTTAGGGACGGCTAAGAATATCATTAAGCATACCCCCAAACTTACATGGCTGGATAAAAATGCAGCAAAGCTGAATACTTATGATAATTATTGGGCAGCCGATATGGCAATCCCTGATTGGATGAAAGAAATATATGCCTATGAAAACTTTTGGGTAGTATTGACGGTGGTGGGAATTGGTCTTCAGTTTCTTTGTTTTTTAGGAGCTTTTAACAGGAAGTTGCTGACCTTTTTTATGCTGTTTCTTTATATATTCCATACCTACACAGCAAAGTTTGTACTGGCAGATTTTGAGAATACAAACTATTTACTTCTTGTCATTTTCTTTCCATATCACATCTTACCTCCTCTTTTCAAAAGGGTTGAAGCTAAAGCACTTAACACTTAAATCATTTTATTATAATTCCAGGCGGCAACAAATACGCCTGCAGTCTCTGTTCTCAGTCTTTGGTTACCCAGAGATACAGCTTTTATATTGTTTTCGGATAAATATCCGATTTCTCTTTCAGAAAAATCACCTTCAGGGCCTATCAGGAAGGTGTGATTTTCAGATAACGGAATCTTGTTAAGGTCAACTCTTTCCAGGTTTTCGTGGCAGTGTGCTACAAAAGTATTTTGAGGATCAATGTTTTTCAGAAAATCAGATAGCTTAATAGAATCATTGATAACAGGAAAATGAAATCTTAGACTTTGTTTTGACGCGGCAATACTCTGTTTTCTGATTTTATCAATATTGATATTTTTACGTTCCGTTTTTTCTGTAATGATGATGCTGATCTCAGAAATTCCCATTTCTACAGCTTTTTCTACGAAAAATTCTATCCTGTCAATATTTTTTGTGGGAGCAATAGCAATATGAAGCTTGGGGTTGAAATCAGACAGGTTTTCTTTGATTTCCAATACCTCAATACCTGCTCTTTTACCTTCTATAATAAGTTTCCCAGAAGCTAAACGCCCTTTTCCATCAGTCACATGAATATCTTCACCCGCTCTCATGCGGAGAACTTTTACAATATGCTGTTGTTCCTCGTCGTTGATGATGACCTTCTGACCTTCTATTTCTCCGTAAAATAGTTTCATATATCCTGCGTTAAGAATGCAACTCCTGTTTTTATTGTAGTGTAAATGTCTGTATCACAGTCACGGTAAGTACAGATGAAAATCTCTTCTTTCCAACTGTTATTGATGAAAATTAAATTCAGGTATTCCTGTTTTCTTAAATTATTTTTAATAGATAAATAATCCCCTTCTTTTGGAGCGTAAGGAAAACTGAAAAGATTCTCTGCATTTATTTTTTCTATGATTTCCTCTTTTACATCCTGAATATATCCTTTTTCAGAACTCGATGGAAGGTAATCTAAAGAATTTCCCGGATCATCATTTTTCCCCGTAATAGTTTCTAATACCCAATAATATTTTGAGTTCTTTTTAGAATGGGTTCCGAGTACTTTTTCTTCTAAGAGTATTTTCATAAATCATATTTTGCTGTTGCTGAAGTTCTCAGGTCTGTAAATTCACCTTTGTCGAACTTCAATTTTGCTACCATAGCAATCATGGCTGCATTATCTGTTGTATATTCAAATTTTGGAATGTAAATATTCCATCCCAATCTATCCTTATTGTCTTCCATTGCTTTTCGTAATGCAGAATTGGCAGAAACACCGCCTGCAATAGCAACTTCTTTGATGTTGAGGTCTTTAGCAGCTTTCTCAAGCTTATTCATTAAGATCTCAATGATAGATCTTTGTACCGAAGCACAAAGGTCGTTAAGATTTTCTTTAATGAAATCCGGGTTTTTTCGGACTTCTTTCTGGATAAAATATAATACTGATGTTTTAATACCGCTGAAAGAATAATTGTATTCTTCTAGTTTGGGTTTATTAAATGTAAAAGCATGAGGATTTCCTTCTTTGGCAAGTCGGTCAATAATAGGACCGGCAGGATAATCCAGATCAAAAATCTTTCCTATTTTATCAAATGCTTCTCCTGCAGCATCATCAATTGTTTTTCCAATGATTTCCATTTCAAAATAATCTTTTACCAGTACAATCATGGTATGACCCCCACTTACGGTAAGACATAGAAAAGGAAAGGCTGGCGGCATAGGATTTGCATCCTCAATAAAATGGGCTAAAATGTGGGCTTGGAGGTGATTTACTTCTATTAAAGGGACATTGAGGCTCATTGCCAAAGATTTAGCAAATGATGTTCCTACAAGAAGTGATCCTAAAAGTCCGGGACCGCGTGTAAATCCTATAGCTGAGATTGCATTTTGTTGTATATTTGCTTTAGTAAAAGATTTTTCAACAACGGGGATAATATTTTGCTGATGAGCTCGTGAAGCTAATTCAGGAACTACACCACCATATTCTTTATGGATGGCCTGGCTTGCGGCAATGTTTGAAAGAATAGAATTCCCCTTGATGATAGCTGCTGAGGTGTCGTCGCAAGACGATTCAATACCTAAAATTATAGAGTCGCTCATAATAATGGCAAAGTTAGAGAATAATAACGAGAATGAGAATAAAAAATCTGTAGCTGAAAACCTAGGGGATCAGGTACAGAAAACTGTTGATAATGTTGAGGAAAAGGTTAGAGAAACAGTAAAAGAAGCCTCTGAACTTGCTTCAGACGCTATTCATCATCCTGTAGAAACAGCTGAAGAATTCGGTAAGCAGGCAATGAAAGACGTCACCAGCTATTCCTGGTGGGCAAAGCTTCTTTTGATTCTTTTCTGGCTGGGAATTGTTGTTGTGGGGGGAATCCTGATAACGATCAATCTTCCGGTCACCAAACAATGGGCGGCCAATCAGGCATTGAAGCTTGTTAACAATGACTTTAAATCCGGTTTTTCTACAGAAAGTGTAGATGTCAATTATTTCGGAAATGTAACCATCAAAGGATTAAAAGTAAAGGATTATAAGGGCCTGAATTTTATTACGGCACGTGAATTTCGAGCCGATTCAGACTGGATATCTCTTGCGGTAAATGCCATTTCAGGGAAAAGCAATTCTTTAAGCTTTAATTCTCTGACCCTCGTGAATGCCGATGTAAAAGTAATTACCTATAAAGGAGACAGTATTTCCAATTTTGTACGGTTTACAGAACTTTTTGATGATGGTAAGAAAAGAGATCCTAAAAAGAAACCCTTTGAGCTGAATTCCAGGATACAGATTATTGATTCTAAAGTTTCCATTGTGAATCAGAATTCTCCAGGAGAACAGGGGAAGTGGCTTACTGCTACAAAATTTAATTTAAAAGCACCAAATCTCAAAGTTAATGGTCCTAATGTCTCTGCGTTGATCAACAATATGTCATTTGTGACCTCAAGATGGGGGAAATCACATATTGTAGATACTTTTTCAACGGAACTTTCTTTAACCCACCAGTTTTTATCATTAAAAGATTTAACATTAAATACCGATCATACCTTACTTCAGGGGGATATCAAATTTAACCTTCATGATGGTTCATGGTCTGATTTTGCTGATAGAGTTCGATGGGATATGAATATTCAGCAGGGAAGTCAGGTAAGTGGATATGACATCAGCTATTTTGTAACCAACTGGGATAACAGTAAGCCATTCAATATTGCCGGAAAAATGACAGGCCCTTTGAATAAGTTTCATCTTGAAAACTTCCTGATCAGAAACCCTGATGTCAATATTGCAACTCAAACTATGAAAGTTGATAATCTGCTGAAAGGAAATTTTGCTATTGAAACCAAAAATCTTTCTGCTGATTTTACCTATAAGGATTTAAAAGCAATGATGCCTTCATTTATTTCTAAAAAAATGAAAAATTTTGCTGATGATTTTGGAAAACTGAAGTACAATGGAACAGCAAAAGTAACCCCGGAACAGGTTTATGTGGAAAACGGGAATTTGCTGACAGGAATTGGGCAGGCTAAAATATCCAAATTATCACTTACAGCGTATAGCAGTACAATGCCAAAATATTCAGGATATCTTGAGGTAAAAGACCTTAATACCTCTGTTATTACTAAGAATAAAACAGTGGGGCTGATTTCGGGTAAATTTGATCTTAACGGACAAAGCTTCGATGTCAATACCATGCGTCTGACTACTAAATCTCAGATTGCCAGTATTGAAATTATGGATAAGGTGATCAGTAACCTGTATCTTGACGGTTTATTGGATCATAAAAAATACAACGGACTTATTACTGTAAATGATGATCAGGCGAAGGCAACAATCAAGGGGCTTATCGATTTCAGCACGTCTAAAGTTGCGATGGATGTCAATGCAGATGTAGGTTATCTGAATATGAATTATTTTACCAACAAACCGGGAAGCCAGATTGTAAGCGGAAAGGTTGATGGTAAAATGTCTATGTCTTCTATTAATGACCTTACCTTAGATGTAAACGCTAATGACCTTCAATTTGCTACTGCAACTCAAAAATATACAATCCCCAATGCCAAAATAAAAACATTTGTTGATGGAGGAGGGCGTGTCATTGATGTAGATGCTCCCGGAGCAGCCACAGGAAAAATCTCTGGAAGATACAGTCTTGCAGATCTTGCTGGAATGGTAGAAAACGGAGTAGGAAAAATATTGTTAGGTCCACCGCCAAGAAAGTTGTACCGTGGGCAGAATTTTGCCTTGAACTTTGATATACAGCAGGGATTGGTTAATTATTTTCTGCCGGATCTGAAACTTCCTAATGGCGCTAAAGTAGAAGGAGAATATGATGGCAATTCCAATAATTTAATTTTAAATCTGGATGCTTCTTCTTTGAAATACATTATGACAAAAGAAGATGAAATTACAGATGCAGATAAGGCTTTAGCGGCCTCAAACCCGGATTATAAGATTAATGACCGTAAAAATATCAGCAAAGACAGTGCTGTGGTGGATAGTGTTAAAGTTCGAATTAATACGGCAGACCTTAATCAGCAATTGTATGCCAAAATAAACAGAGTCATATATAATAAGAATGTCATTAAAGACTTTGAACTTAAAGGTAATAATGAAAACAGCAATACCCTGCATTTATCAACAGTATTTAAGCATGGCAGTCCGGAAGATGAGATTGAAGATAAACTCAAGGAATATGCTATCAACGTTGATCAGTCTACAGATGCTGCCGGAGACTATGTTTTCAGGTTTGAGCCTACTGAAGTTAAATTCAATGAAGTTACCTGGGCAATAGATACCAGTCCTGAGCTTAATCATTCCATTACCTATAGAAAGAAAACCGGCGACTTTGATATCAGAAACCTGAGGGTATATTCTGATAAAAGTGCTTTGTTTATTAAGGAAGCCCAGTTTAAATCGGCTAAAGATTTCTATGTAGATGCTGACATTAATGATTTTGCCATAGAGAAACTTCTGGAGATGCAGTCCGGAGGGAATGGTATGGATATAAAAGGTCTTGCTAATGGAAGTGTAAAGATCAAAATGGATAAGAGCACACTCCAGCCTTTGGTAGATCTTAATATTGATGCTATTAAAATGAATGGTAATGATATGGGGGATATCTCCATTTCTGCCACCAACGGTTTCTCACTGAATGTTTATGATATTGATGTAAAAGTAAATTCAGCAGGTGTACTTGGAAACAATAGTCTGAATCTGACGGGTACCGTTAATAATAATACTGCTTCGCCGATTATTGACCTGACAGCGGAAATGCGGGATTTTGATCTTTCATTTACCCAACAGTTTGTCCATACGGTTTTTGGAAATTTAAGAGGAAAAGCAACGGGAGATCTTAAAATTAATGGTAAACTCAATAATCTTGATTATAGTGGGGATATTGCCTTAAAAGATTTTGGATTGAAATTATTGTTCACGGGAGTAGACTATTCATTTGATGATACTGTCATTCAGCTGACCCGGGGACTTGCGATCCTTAACAATATAGAGGTACATGATGGCAGATCGAATTCTAAAGGAAATATTTCCGGAGCGATTCAGTTTGAAACTCTTTCTTCAATGGGGGTCAACCTGGTAATGAGAGCAGACAATCTATTGGTACTGAACAGTACTCAGAAGGATTCTGACTTATTCTGGGGAAGAGTATACGGTCAGGGAGATCTCTATGTGGACGGACCTGTTTCAGGATTGAGTATTACAACCCCTAATATGAAGGCTCTTAACGGAAGTACCTTTACCTTTAATTCCGGCTCTACATCCAATGTAGAGGAGTTTAAGATGCTGAGGTTCCTGAAAGAAGGAAAAGACGGACTAATTACTTTGGAAGAAAAGAAAAAGACCGGGGCTAATATGAATATTGATTTTAACCTGGCTATAGATAAAGGAACCACCGTGAATGTACTTATTGGTGATGATGTAGGAAATATTACCGTAAAAGGAGCGGCTGACCCATTGAAGTTCCAGATGAACAGACAGGGGAATATAGCGATGAACGGGACATATAAAGTAGATAACGGAACTTTTGTTTCGAAAGCTATTCTTAATAAAACGTTCCAGATCGAAAAGAACAGCAGTATCAGATGGGATGGTGATGCTATGAAGCCTACCCTTGATATTACAGCCAATTACATGAGGATGGTTTCCAATGCCGGAGAGTATCTCAGTCTTGGAAAACTTCAGCCTATCAGTATTTTATTACAGGCTAACATCAGCAGGTCTCTAATAGATCCTAAAGTAGATCTTGATGTGACCGCCATGGATGTTTCCAGCCAGGTAAGGGAAACATTAGCCGCGAAAATGAGCCAGGAAGGGGAGAAGGTTCTTCAATTTGGTTCAGTATTGCTATTGAGTACCTTTAATGTATCCAATACCGGTGGTGTGGAAGTTAATGTTGGAAACGTAGCGGAATCATCCGGATATAATATGCTTCTTAAACAGCTGGGATCTGTTCTGAATACCATGAGTAACGAATTCCAGATTGACCTGAATTACGTAAAAGGGGATCAGAATGCCAATATCGGAGATAGAGCCAATGCAGGAGTAAGTGTAGCTCTCTCACCAAGGGTAAATGTGAAAACAGGATTGGGTATTCCGTTAACAAAAACTGAGGGAACACAGACGAATTATCTCTCCGGAGAGGGATCTATAGAGTACGATCTTTCTAAAAAGAATGATGGTACGCTGGTCCTGAGAGGGTATTCAAAACCTACCAATATTGGTATGGTAAGTACCAACGGTTCTGCTAATCAAGCCTATGGAATGGGAGTTGTATGGAGTAAAAGCTTTAATTCTTTGTTTAAAAAGAAGAAAAAAGATAAAAAACCTTCTGAGGCTAAAAGTGAAATAAAAACAGATTCTATAAAATCAGCAGGGAAATAATCTGAATATTTTAATGATTTTTATCATCCGTGTTAATTATTGTTAATGTTTGATATAATTTTTTTAGTTAAATTATTTTTTATAAATTTGCAAAAAATACATAGATTTTTTAAAGAAATTGTAATTTAACTAATATGAACTATCAACTGGACGAAATAGACAAGAAGATTCTTGATTTCTTAGTAGAAAACACAAGAATGCCTTTTACAGAAATTGCAAAGCAGATGGATGTTTCTGCTGGAACAATTCACGTAAGAGTGAAAAAGATGGAAGATGCAGGTATTATTTTGGGATCATCTCTTAATATTGATTATGGTAAACTAGATTATCATTTCACTGCTTTCATCGGGATACTTTTGACAAAATCAAACCGTACTCAGGAAGTACTGAAAGAATTGTCAATTATTCCTAACGTAATTGAAGCTAGCGTTATTTCAGGAAAATATAATATTTTCTGTAAAGTAAGAGCTAAGAACACCGAAGATGCAAAAAGAATTATCTACCAGATAGATGATATTCAGGATGTAATGAGAACAGAAAGTATGATCTCTATGGAAGAGTTCTTGAGTGACAAAAACAGACTGATCAACGCGATCTCAATCTAATTCAAATTTTAAACGAATTATTATAAAAGAACTTATGAAATCTCTCATAAGTTCTTTATTTTTGTACTATGGAAGAATACAGCTATTTTGATGAAGATCCGAAGAAAGGATGGGGATTTGTACTGGCATTTGCTGCCCTGATGTTATTTACGATTATGGGACTTGGAATTGATGTGGATGAATACTTACAGCATGAATACCTTGAAATTCCAAGATGGTACTTTTACGTTATCTTTTCCATTGATCTGTTTATGATGATCGGATTGGTATTGATGTTCTTCTACAGAAAAGTGGGGATTTTTATGTTCCCGGCATTGCTGGTACTGCATTTCTTTATGCACAATTATTACCTGTCTACTTTCTTATATACCGATGTTACCAATCTTTTCCTTTTTACAGGATTTGGAATGCTGGCTATTATTCCGAAATGGAAATTTTTCAGATAACAGATACTTTGTATTGGGTGAGAGTGGAAGAGGTTTTTTACAGCGCTCCATACTGTTGAATGGCCTTAGATTTTAATGGGTTTTGGGTCCATTCTTCCCATTCTCCGGAATAAGGGTTATACCCACACTTCAAAGGTTTTGATATATCCAGTCCCTCTTTGTTTATATGAGTCAGCTCTGTATACGCTCTGCAGTCTGTACAGATATTCCTGAACTCACAATCTTTGCAGGTTTCTATATGATCTTTGGTGAGATTCCAGTATTTTTTAAATCCTGGCTGCTTTAAAACTTCTTCAAGGCTGTTGTGGTTAATATTACCATAGATTTCCGGCATTAAAGGACAGTTTTTAATATTACCGTTGATATCAATTCCGATTTTTTTGTGTAAACATGAATTATGATTGATAGCTTCAAGAACTTTCGGAAGATTGGTATTGAAATATTTTAGATCTACTTTTCCGCAGGAAGATATCTTTACATCCTGTTGTATGAAATTGACCGTAAATCTAAACCTATTGTTTACTTTAAAAGATGAAGAGGCGGAATTGTAGAATACAAGGCTGTGAATTCTGGAAACCTTTTCACTCAGATCTTCAAGATAATGATGATCGAGCTGGTGATGATGTGGTGAGAAAATCTCAATATTTTCTAAAGAGGTGTTTGTAAACAACTGGTCAATCTTCAGAAGCTCATCAAAAGAAAATTGACTTGTAGAGAAAATAACAAGATGTCTGACTCCCAGATTTTCGATCGAATGTTTTACTTGATGCAGAATATCTACATTCCCGAGCTCTATAAAAACATTAGAAATTGTACTGTACTCATTGTATTCATAAGATAATGGAGAGAAATTATGATCCCAGTCATTTTCGGTGATGAAGCCATATTCTTTTTCAAGCAGTAGATCTACATACTCCTGTACAATCTCTCTGGACTCCTGATCGTAATTCCTGAGGATATGGTCAATAGGATGGGCTTTAAGTTCTTGTATAAGCTCATACAGCTCCAGCGGATACAGTTCTGACGTGTTTCTTTGTAAATCCGACACCAGGATTCTTTTTGCCCCTTTTGTGATAAAAATAGTGCTGAATAGATTGAAGTATTTCATGTTCGTCGTATGAGGAATTTATTGGATTTCAGTTTTACATCGTAGTATATGACTTTTCTCTCTTTTTATTTTTTACAACTTTTGTTTTAATTCGAAGCACTTCTGCTTCTTCGTGAATACTATGAAGCTTTTATCCATCCTGAACCACCACTTTATGACCTCGGTTGTGGTAATCTCTTTATTTTGAGAAATAATTAGAATCATTTTTCCGTTTTATTATAATCTTTAATAATAGCATTTCCGTGTTTCATACTTGGCAATCCTATGCTTTTTCGGTTACGATTGATAGCTGCAGAATCTTTTACAGGATTTTGTCCTACATATATGTAATAAGGAGTATCTTTTTTAAGGACATACAGATAATATCGGTCTATCATCGCAGCATAGTCCCGCGGAGGACATTCACCTGATTTTACATATTCTAATATTTTGGTTTTGAAATATTGGTGATATTCGCCATAATTAGCTATATGAAGCAACAACGAACCTGAAGGCATTAAAAAATCACCATTCCATAAACCTATTTTCTGTAGACTGGGAAATCCCTCATTCTCAAACATCCACTTCAGCATTTCAGCATTTTTTTTGTCATTTTTGAACAAATCTTCATAGTTTGAATCTTTACGACTACCCTGATCACGCTTAAATGCAACGGTGAATGAATCTATCATTTTTTTATTAAGGCCTTTCTCCCATTGTGAAATTTCTTTTTCCATTTCCCGCCTGTCTATGCCATAGTTTTGATAGAGTTGAATAAAGCTGGAATCTTTATTTTTATATTTCCAATTAGGAGCAACCAAAGGGATTAGTTTATAGAGGCTTTTTTTTCCACCAAAGTTTTTATGTTGCTGATCGGCAAGCCTGATGTAGGTTTCATATTCCTGAATACGGTCCTGGTTTTTTGGGGAATATTTTTTGAATAGCTTTTTATATTGTCTGATAACTGTTAAAGTATCCTTCTGGAAACGGTAAATGCTGTCTATGTCATTCACCTTGTTATAATAGGTGATATAATTTAAATTTCTGTTCTTGCATGCAGAAAGAATTAAAAAAATAATAATTAAGATACATGAAGAATAGCTCTTAATATATTTTACCATAGATTACACAGATTAATGTTTAGGGTTGAATACAAATGAAATTGAGCACTTTTTTTCAGCTCGCAATATTGAATTTAAAAATAATTTAAAATATTCTATAATAACCGGGTAAGAGACTTTATGGGCATTTCCCTCAAAAGATAATCTGTTTGGAACTTCTCACATGGTACATGATTTCCGGTACTATTATTTTTGTTATTTTTTTTAGTTCTAAGCTCTTCAATATATTTGAAGGTGAGAGGTAATTTATTTTTTTCTTTTTTAAATAACTTTTTCATAAATATTGTGCTATTTCTTTTTCCAATGAATAGTTACAAGCAGTTGATAAGCCCAAAAATTGGCCTAGAGGATT
>Ga0105243_10001279_pt1 | contig 22573 bp, 19 predicted proteins | sample KBSM34metaG_FD_81525 | JGI IMG/M metagenome (GOLD analysis project Ga0105243, IMG submission 81525) | Miscanthus rhizosphere microbial communities from Kellogg Biological Station, Michigan, USA - KBS M3-4 metaG | ecosystem: Host-associated > Plants > Roots > Rhizosphere > Soil | place... | reverse complement strand
TGCCTGAACGGGGACCACACCGCGCTTATGGATTTCAAATCCAATGAGAACATTCAATTCGACGCCGGCGGTCAGGCGGTGGTTACAGGCAGCGACGGGGCGCTGGAGACCCTCACCCTCGATCCGGTAGGGTTCACCCTTGATGAGCTTATCGTCAACATCGATGCCAGTGCCGATGGCTGGGTGAAGTTCTGTGACAATGACGGGTGCTGGGCAACGGTGCTGACCGTGGACGGAAGCGGGTCGAATTTCTTCGATATTACGTTCAATCCAAACGGTGACTTCCTCACCTTCACTACCTACTCCAACAGCGGGGGCACGACCGTGGCCCAGTTGATCGCAAACAGCAAGCAATGGCGGGTCGAAGTGACCCCAACTCCCGAACCCTTTACATTGTCGCTGTTCGGGGCAGGCATTGCCGGCGCTTTCGCGCTGCGTCGCCGCAAAAAGGCCTAGCTGCCGCATCGCGGCGCAACTTTCTCGATCCCGATCCGGCGCTCCCGCTATTTTAGGGGGCTGGCCGACCGGCGCTGCCCGCAACCCGGCAAATTCCGCGTTGCATAACCCCGGCAAGCAGTAAATTCTCACGGCAAACCCGACTGGGACGTTTCAGGGGCATTTGACATGAGAACCCGAATTCGCGGATCGGCCGCCATTGGCGGCATGGTGCTGATGGCGGTCGCGGCGGCGGCACAGAATTATCCCGATCCGCGTGTGAAGGGCGGCGAGCCGGTAATGGGCGATGCAGGCCACATCACCTTGGCGCCCAACCCGCTTCCGACCTACGCCCCGGTGACCGACCAGCGGCTGCGCAATCCCGATCCCAACGACTGGATCATGATGCGCGGCAATTACGAAGGTTATGGCTACAGCCCCCTCAGGCAGATCGACAAGACCAATGTCAAAGGCCTGCAGCTGGTATGGTCGCGCGGCATGGAGACTGGGATCAACCAGCCCACCCCGATCGTCCATGATGGCGTGATGTTTTTGGGCAATCCCAACGACATCATCCAAGCCCTCGACGCGGTCTCCGGCGAACTGTTGTGGCAGTACCGGCGCAACCTGCCGGACGTGAACAAGATCTTCAGCGGCCACTGGGGACAGCGAAAGCGCAGCGTGTTCCTGTATGGCGATAAGCTCTACACGGTCACGCGAGACAATTTCCTGGTCGCGCTGGACGCCAGGACCGGCAAGCAATTGTGGCAAGTGAACCGGGGCGGCGACCTTTATGCCACCAACACCACCGGCCCAATTGTGGTCAACGGCGTGGTGGTGGCGGGCGCCACTTGCCAGTATGCGCCGTTCGGCTGCTTCGTCACGGGCAATGACGCGCAAACCGGCAAGGAGCTGTGGCGCAATTATGTGATCCCCAAGCCCGGCGAGCCGGGCAGCGAGACCTGGGGCAACCAGCCTTTCGACAAACGCTGGATGACCGGCGTGTGGGGACCGATCACCTATGATCCGCAACTGGACCTGATTTATTACGGCTCCAGCGGCGTTGGGCCGGCGGCGGAAGGCCAGCGCGGCAATTTCGGCGCCACCATGGCGGGGACGAATACGCGCTTTGCTGTGAAGCCCAAGACCGGCGAGATCGTCTGGCGGCACCAGGTCTTGCCGCAGGACAATTGGGACCAGGAATGCACCTTCGAGATGATGCCGATCACCACGGCGGTCAATCCCGATCCGAAAGCGGACGGCATGATGGCGGTCGGGCGCGGCGCCAAGACGGCTAGCCGCAGGACGCTGACCGGTGTGCCCTGCAAGACCTCCATCCTATGGAGCTTCGACGCCGCCAAGGGCGACTTCCTATGGGCCAAGCAGACGGCGGTGCAGAACCTGGTCAACAAGATCGACAATCGGGGGAAGGTCACCGTCAATCCCGAAATGGTGATGACGGACATCCACAAGACTTATTCCATATGCCCGACCCATGCCGGCGGGCGCGATTGGCCGTTCTCCGCCTATAGTCCGCAGACCAATGTGATGTATGTGCAGCTTCAGAATCTCTGCACCGACATCAAGGTGCGGGCCGACAATATTCCCAGCAAGCTGCCCGACGGGTACAATGTCCTGGGTGTGGCGAAACTGTCGGAAGGACATTCGGGCATCGGCCGCATCGATGCGATCTCGGTGGAAACCGGCAGGACGATTTGGAGCTGGGAAAACAAGGCGACGAATTATGCGCCCATTCTGGCGACGGGAGGCGGGTTGGTGTTCAACGGCGCTCTTGACCGCTATTTCCGCGCCTTCGATCAGAATGACGGCAAGGTGTTGTGGCAGGTCCGCCTGGGCTCGCATGTGAGCGGAGCCCCGGTATCGTTCAGCAAGGATGGCAAGCAATATATCGCCGTGGCGGCGGGCGGCGGCTTTGGCGGGGGCAACTCTCCGCGGCTTTTCCCGGAGATCGACCAGCCCAGCGGCTCGAACATGATCTATGTTTTCGCCTTGCCGTAACGGTCGCGCACGCGACGCAGCCTATCATTCTCAAAAAAGCGTCCGCGGCACGTGGAGCTACTCATGACAGAGCTCGAGTCTCGAACGATCCGCAGCGTCATGTGGCGCCTGTTGCCGTTCCTGATGGTCTGTTACTTCATGGCATTTCTCGATCGCGTCAATGTCGGCTTCGCCCATCTTCAGATGAGCGAAGCCCTGAGCATGTCGGAGGTTGCCTTCGGCTTCGGCGCCGGAATTTTCTTTATCGGATACTTCCTGGTCGAGGTTCCATCCAATATCTTTTTGGTGCGCTTCGGTGCAAGGCGCTGGATCTCCCGGATAATGCTCAGCTGGGGCGTCGTATCCACGTCTTTCGGGTTCATTCCACAGCTGTCCGCCTATACCGGACTGAGCGCGGAAACGTGCTTCTACATCCTGCGCTTTCTGCTGGGGGTCTGCGAAGCAGGTTTTTATCCCGGCGTGGTCTTCTATCTCACCAAATGGTTTCCGCAGGTCTACCGCGCCCGCGCGATTGCGTTTTTCATGCTGGCGGTTCCGGTGTCGTCCGTCATTGGGGCGCCGTTGTCCGGCGTTTTGCTGAATGTCACCGGTTTGGGCATGCAAGGCTGGCAATGGTTGTACATCCTCGAGGGACTTCCCTCGGTGCTCCTATCCATCGCGGTATTGTACTATCTCACCGACGAACCTCGGGATGCGGGTTGGCTTCAGAAAGACGAAATCGATTGGCTGCAAGCCAAGCTGACGCAAGAGAAGGCACTTGCCGGCAAAGGCGCGCATTCGGGCCTTATGAAGATGATGCTGGATATTCGCATTCTGATGTGTGCATTCGCCAACTTTTCCATGCAGGGCGCGACCTATTCCATCACCCTGTTCTTGCCGGCGCTGGTCACCCAATTGGGTTACAGCAATGGTCAAACCGGCCTGATTCTGGCCTTTCCGCCATTTTTCGGCGCGATCGGCATGGTGCTGTTCAGCCGGCATTCCGACCGCACGGGCGAACGCAAGTTCCACGTCGCGGCGGCCTTGCTGATGTTGGCCCTGGGAATCGCCGGCGGCGCATTGCTCGAAAATTCCGTGCTCCGATTGCTGTCTTTTACGCTCGCCAATATCGGTTCGGTATCCTTGGGACCCATGCTCTATCCCATACCGACTGCCTTCCTGCCCAAGAGCACCGTGGCGGCCGGGATCGCGGTGATCAGCTCTCTCGGGGCGCTGGGTGGATTCGCCGGACCTTATCTGTTCGGCTATATCAAATCGGTGACCGGCGGCCCCACCAGCAGCCTTCTCTTGATGTCTTGCCTTGCCTTCGCCGGCGCGATCGTTTCGGCGTCGTTGCGGGTCGGCAAGACGCAAGCCGGCGCCGCAGGCGATGACATTTCCACAGCGAGAGCATGAAATGCCGACAGTTTCTCCCCCCTTGCCGCGCGATTTCACGGAAATTCGCGCCCATATTGCGAAGCTGCCGCGCGTCAAATTGATCGAGCGGCCTACCCCGATCACCGAGGCGCCGAACCTTGCCCGGATGCTCAATCACGGCAGGACAGGCGGTCCGCGCATTTTCATCAAGCGCGACGATCTCACGAGCCTGGCGCTTGGCGGCAACAAACTGCGCAATCTGGAATTCCGCCTTGCCCGGACCCTGAAGGATGACCCCGACACCGTCATTGTGGGGCTTGACCTGCAATCCAATTCCGCCCGTCAGACCGTTGCCGCCTGCAACAAGCTCGGGCTGAAGACCATCCTGGTGCTGGAAGGGCGCAAACCCAACGTCATCCAGGGCAACCTGCTGATGGATTATCTGCTGGGCGCCGAGGTGCATTTCGCCGCGACCCGCAAGGAACAGCGGCAAATGCTTGACGACATTGCCCGCACAATCCGCAAGGCCGGGGGGCGCCCGCATATTCTCAACGACAACCCCATGTTCGATGTTGCTTCGGCAGCAGCCTATCTGGAAGCTACCCTGGAAGTGCTGGAGCAATTGGATGAAGAAGGGCTCACGCCAAGCTATTTCTATATGTCTTCCAGCGGCAAAGGCCAGGCAGGCATCATACTGGCGCAGCGGTTGACCGGACTTGGATTTCGCATGCACGGGGTCACCGCAACCGGCGAATTCCACCTGCCGTCGCGTACCGCGGGCATTGCCAACGACACGGCAAAGGCGCTTGGGCTCGATCTTGTCGTCACGGAAGAAGAGGTCGTTAATTTCGTCGAGTTCGTGGGAGAAGGGTATGGCATACCCTCGGAGGCGGGAATTGAAGCGGTAAAGCTGTTCGCCCGGACCGAAGGCGTCATCCTGGATCCCATATATACCGGTAAGGCCGCTGCCGGGATGGTGGCGCACATCCGCGAAGGGCGGTTTGGAGCCGAAGATGTACTCGTTTTCGTCCACACCGGCGGCAATGCGGCGAATTTTACCTGGGCCGACCTTTGGCTGAACGACATTTAAGGAATCCCGACATGGTCCCCGGCATTATCGATTGCCACGCGCATATCTTTCCGCCGGCAAGGGGTGCATCCGGGTTTGCCGATATCGAATCACACAGGATTCACCAGCAGCGCGCGATGCACATGCATGGCAATCAGCCGTACCGCCGGCTGAGCGACAACGCGATCGTGGCGGAGCGGATGCTGTGGGATGCCGACGATCCGTCGCCGGCCGGGGCCAGAGACGTTTCGTTTTCGGCGGGGCGCTTCGGCCGCTTCCAATGGCAAAAGGACGGCGAGAGCTATTACGTCCAGTTTCTTCCGCCTTGGATGGACGATTTGTCCATGAGTGCCGAAAAGCTGGTTGCATCGATGGATCATGCCGGGATTGCCACGGCGGTCCTGCAGAACGACCATATCTATGGCAACCTGGCGGAACTCTTTGCCGAGGCGGCGCAAAAGTATCCGCAGCGGTTCGTTGGGCTGGCCCAAGTCGAGGAAGCGTATGCGTATCAAGATGGGGAAATCGATCGCCTGAAGGATCAAATCCGCCGACTGAAGATGGCCGGACTTTACTTCACCACGACCGGACTCTTCCGCAGCGGCTACAGGCCCCTGCACTCGGACAGGATCTACGATCCCTTCTGGGCGGAAGTCGAGAGGCTGAACATTCCCGTCAGTTGGGTACAATCCGCGCGCTCGCCGGTGGGAACATACGAAGACGAACTTGGGCACCTTGAAGCCATCATCGAGAAATTTCCCAAAATCCACCATGTTCTGGTCCATGGTCTTCCGACATCGCTCTATGCCGAGGATGGCGGAAAACTGACATTCCCGCCCATCGCCAGAAGGCTTATGACGGACGCGCCGGTGACGGCGGAGCTTCTGTACCCGATCGCGGTGGGCGGCAAGCTGGAATATCCGTACACAAGAGTGCACACCCATATTCAGCAGCTGCTTGATAACTTCGGATCAAGCCGTTTCATGTGGGGCTCGGACAGCCCGAATGTCGAGCGCTACTGCACCTACGCGCAGTCCCTCTCTTACTTTACCAATCATTTTGGCCATCTTCCGGCCGCGGATCTTCGCGCCATTCTGCGCGACAACGCGTTGCAAGTTTATCCCGGTCTGGCTTCCTTGGCGGAAGCGTCGGAGTCACCGCGGAAGACTTAGCCTGTCGTAAAGCTCACTGGGCACCCTTGCGCGGGTCGACGCCGCGGGAATACCAGATCGCGAAGGTGCCCGGCTGGGTCGCGTAGGCGATGAACTGCTGGCCGAGGTCCTGATGCGCGGCCTTGGACGGGACGGCGGCGACGGCGTCCAGGTAGCGGCCAAACTCTTCGGGGATCGGGCCGACCACGACCAGATTGTCCCATTTCATGATTTGGCTGATGTTCTGCACCGCCATGTCGCCCTCGCCCCGGGCCAGGGCGTCGCCGCCTTCGCCAAAGGGGCTGGGAGCATGCTTGACGCCGGCCATTTCCGGCAGGTCGAACAGGCTGCTCAGCATATAGGAGGTGCGGGTGCAGCCGGGGCCGCCGGGCGTGCCGTTGCAGCGCGAATGCATGACCCGGTTCGCCGACTTCAGGGCGGCGATGAACTTCTCCTTGGTGGAAATGTCGGGGACTTTCTGGCCCTTCACCACCGCCAGGCCCTGATAGGAACGGCCGACGCGCTTGCGGGTGCCCGCCTTGATGGCGTCCTTGACTTGATCCATTTCGTCGGCCGGCAGGAACACGGCATCGGCCGAGCCGTCGCTCGCCATTTTCTTCACATCATCCATGCCGCCGCCCTTGATGGTGACCTTGATGCCGGTCTCCGCCTCAAAGGCCTTGGTGATGATGTCGAGACCGCCATTGTTGGTGAAGCCCGGGGTGCCCACGATGACTTCGCGGGTCTGCGCGCCGGCCGGGGCGGCAAAGGCCAGAGCCATTACGGCGGCGAGACCGCCCACGGCGCTGAGCGTGGTGTTGAAATTCCGCATGCTTCCCTCCTAGGTGCGCCAAGCCAGGCGCCGTTATCGGCGCGTTTATGACGGCTCAGACGAAACCGGTTGAATTTATAGACGGAAATTCAGGGTTCGCACCAGTCGTGGCCGGCTATGTCAGCGCCGCTCTCACCAGGCCATTTCAAATCCCAAGGCTTTTGCCGCCGTCCCTTGAATATCCCCCTTTTTTGAAGGCTTTAGGGACCTTCCGGCACCGGAACCGTTCCTGCTAGGGTGTCACGCGATCCAAGCGCGCGCCATATCTGAAAAAGGCGGCGTGACAGGAGGGCCCATGCTCCAGGATTCCATCAAGCGTCGCGACTTTCTCCAGGTTGGTGCCGCCGGCCTGGCATCGGCTTTTGCGCCGTCCGCCTTCGCTGCCGGGCGAACACGCTATGACCCCGCCGCCAAGTTCGAGCTGACGGTCAGCGAGGAGGAATATCGCCGCACAGCCAAGGGCCGATCGCTGTTGGCGCGAATCTACCGGCCTTCGGGCGCAGGGCCGTTTCCGGTCTTGCTCGATCTGCATGGCGGCGCCTGGAATGCCAAGGACCGCCACGCCGAGGAGCCGTTCGACCGCGCTATTGCCGCGGCCGGCGCTTTGGTGGTGGCGGTGGACCTGACCTTGGCCCCGGAAGCGCCTTACCCCGCCTGCGTGCAGGACGCCAGTTATGCCCTGCGCTGGCTCAAGGCCAAGGCGAAGACCTGGAATGGCGACGCGACAAGGATCGGCGTTTTCGGCAGTTCCAGCGGCGGGCATGTCGCCGAATTGCTGGCGCTTCGCCCCAACGATGCCCGCTATAACGCAATCCCTTTCGCCGGCGATCCTACGGCGTCAGTGGACTATGTCCTGATGCGTTCGCCGATCAGCAACACGTTCGCGCGCTTCGAAAACGCGCAGGCGCGCAAGGTCGACAGCATGATCAAAAACAATCAAACCTTCTTCGTCCCCTGGGAATCCATTCACGAAGCCAATCCGCAGGAAATTCTGGACCGCAAGGAAAAGGTGACGCTGAAACCCTTTCTCATCATGCAGGGCGCACTGGACACCAATGTGTTGCCCGCTTTTCAGACCAAGTTCGTTGAGTGCTATCGGGCGGCGGGCGGCAGCTGCGACTACACGATTTTCGAAGGCTGCGAGCATGAATGGGTGGCCAAGCCCGGCCCGCAGACCGAGCGGGCGCATGAGATGGCGAAGACCTTCATCGCCAAGCACGTGAACGCGTGACGGCTGGACTTATTCTAGGGGGCATGGATGGGCAACAATAGCGACGGCAAAAGTCCAGGCCCATCACGTCGCGACATGCTCAAATTGGCCGGTGCCGCGTCCACCTTGGCCGGCGGCCTGGCGCCGGCGGAAGCGGCGCCGGCGGTAAAATCCACCTTGCGCCGTGAGGCGCTCGAAAACCTGTCCGCCGCCGAGGCGGATACCCTCGAAGCCTTTTGCGCGCGGCTAATCCCCACGGACGCGAACGGCCCCGGGGCCAGGGAAGCGCGCGCCGCGCATTATATCGACCACGCTCTCGGGGGGGCGCTGGCATCGTCGCGCGACTCCTACCGCTCGGGACTGATGCGGCTGGACCAGCATGCGCGGCAGTCCAGGGGCGCGTCCTTCGCTTCCCTGGCCCCGGAGGCGCAAGACGCCGTGCTGACAGAGATCGAGAAGACCGAACCGGAATTCTTCGGCCTCGTGCAGCAGCACACCATCCAAGGGACGTTTTGCGATCCCTATTATGGCGGCAACAAGGATTATGTCGGCTGGGACCTGATCTCTTATCCGGGCATCCGGCTGTCGGCTTCGCCGGCCGACCAGGCGCTGGCGCCGCATGCAACGCCGGTGCGCAAATCCGCCTACGATTTTCCCATGTTCGGCCGCGGCGGCGCGGCGCTCGCCGATCACACATCTGCGCCGGTGGATCACGGCCAGATGCCGCAAGGCATGGGGGACATGCGGCATGACCAATAATCTCAAGAAGACCGACGTCGTGATTGTCGGCATGGGTGCGGCCGGCGGCGTCGCGGCGCTGCCCCTGGCGCGTGCCGGGCTGGACGTGATCGGGTTGGAGGCGGGCGGTTGGCTGGCACCGGCCGATTTTGCTCCCGACGAACTTCGCAACAATTTCCGCGGCTGGCCGCAAGCCGTGCAAAAAGCCAACCGCGAAATACCGACCCACCGGCGCAGCGCGGGCGCCCCCTATTCCCCGCGTCCCGTCGTGCATCCGATGATGAATGCCGTGGGCGGCACCAGCGTCCATTACTGGGCGCAGAGTTGGCGGCTCAATCCCTGGGACTTCAAAGTGGTGAGCGCCACCACCGGCCGTTACGGCGCCGCGCGCATACCCAAGGGCTCGACCGTGGAGGATTGGCCGTTCGGCTTGGAGGAGCTGGAGCGGTTCTACGACATAGTCGAACATGAAGTCGGCGTGTCTGGCCAAGCCGGCAACATCATGGGCAAGCTGGATCCGCGCGGCAATATTTTCGAAGGCGCGCGGGCGCGGGAGTACCCCATGCCGCCGCTGCGCGGAACCGAATTCAGCGCCATGATGGCTGACGCGGCCAAGACGATCGGCCTGCATGCCTTTCCAGGCCCCGCTGCAATCAATTCCCAGTTTCGCGAAGGCCGCTCGGCCTGCATGTATCACGGCTGGTGCGACCGGGGCGGCTGTCATGTCAGCGCCAAAAGCTCCACCAACGTCTCGACGATTCCCAAGGCTCTGGCGACCAAACGCCTTGCCATTGTCACGGGTGCGCATGTCAAGCGCATTGAGGCGGATGAAAAGGGCCGGGTCACGGGAGTCAGCTACAGCAAGGATGGGCAAGACTATTTCCAGCCGGCGCAGGCGGTGCTGCTGGCCGGTTATGTCTACGAGAATGTGCGACTGCTGCTGCTCTCCAAATCCCGGATGTTTGCGCAAGGCTTGTCAAACAATCACGGTCAAGTCGGCCGGCACTATATGAGTCACAACCAGGCGGCCAGCGTTCTGGCGCTGTTTCCGCGCAACATTAACAATTGGTATGGCCTGCCGGCCCAAGGCGTCGGTGTCGACAATTGGTCGGACGACAATTTCGACCATGCCGGCCTGGATTTCATCGGCGGGGTCAACCTGTGGGTGATGTCCCAACGCAGGCCGATCGCCGCGGCCAGTGCCAGTACCTTCGGCAAGGCCAAAGGCTGGGGCTCGGACTGGAAAGCCTTTGTCATGCAAAATGCCGACCGCACGCACCGCGCCTATATGCAGAAGACGACACTGCCTTATGAGGATAATTATCTCGACCTGGATCCGGAGGTGAAGGACCCGCTGGGGGATCCGGTCATTCGCATCACCGCGGATTTGAAGGACAATGAAAAGCGCGTTGCGATGTTTGCCGCAGACAAGATGGTGGACTGGTACAAAGCAGCCGGCGCCATCGCCGTCGAAAAGACCGATGTCGGCACCATGGGGGTCACCACCCATGCCTATGGCGGCACGCGCATGGGCGACAATGCGCAAACCAATGTGGTGGATCGCTGGGGGTTCAGCCATGAAGCGCCCAACCTGGGCGTGGTCGGCGCCTCGGTGATGGGGACCAGCGGGTCGCGCAATCCGACCCTCACGGTTCAGGCGCTCGCCTGGCGCACGGCCCAGCACCTGGCTGAGACCTGGAAAGGCCGAACGGGCTGACCGCCACCGGCGGCATCGGCGTTTTGTGGCCGGCGCGTTGGCTCGATTCAATCTTTAAGGTCGCTTCCTTGAATTAGGATGGGAGCCGCTGACGAGTCGAACGCGCCTCCGTGGCAAAAATACGCAACTGCCGAGCCGTCACACGCCATGCTCCGGACCGATCGAAGTCCTTCACACACCGTAATGGCTGCGACCATTGGGGTTGTGATGGTCGGATACTTTTGCAGCCTGGCGGTGAATTGGCCCGGGCATCTCGAATTCGATTCCATCCGGCAACTTCTGGAAGGACGCCGTGGGCTCTATGCCAATTGGCATCCGCCTCTTATGTCGTTTCTTCTAGGCATTGGCGATGCAATCTTTCCGGGCGGCGCTTTATTCGTGTTGCTGGACACAAGCCTGGCGTTTGGGGCCATGGTGTTTCTGGTGGTTCTGTCCCGCAAGCCAAGTCGATTCTCCCCCCTATTCGCTGCCGCCTGCGTCGCGCTTCCCCAGTTTTTTCTATTTCAAGCGATCGTCTGGAAAGACATCCTATTTGGCGACTTGACGCTATTAGGGTTCGTTCTGATCGGATTCCTTGGCACGGCGGCCGCCCGCCGCCAAACAGCCCTCAAAATCCTGACTCCCCTTGTTTTTGCCTTGGCCATCCTCAGCCGCCAAAATGGCGCGACCATACTGCCTTGTGCCGCTATCGCATGGTATCTGAACAAATCCCGTTCCTCGGATTCTCGGCAGGCAGCAAGGAGCGCTTCTGTCTTCGTCCTCCTCACTGTGATTTTCGCCTGTTCCATGCATCTTGGTCTTCAAACCCGCGCATCAAAAGCGCTTGGACCGCGAGAGCAGGTTGAAGACCTCCAGCTTTACGATATTGCCGGCATGCTTCAGCATGATCCAACCCTCTCCTTACCAATTCTCCAAACCCGGGCGCCGGGGATGGCGGCTTTGCTGCAGGAACATGGGCCGAGGCTCTATTCGCCCGCCGGCCAGGATCCGTTGGTCGACTTTCCGCCAACCGGGAGGCTCATCATTTCTTCACGGGATCCCGTCAACCGCCAGTGGCAGGCTTTGGTGCTGTCCAACTTGGGCACCTATTTGTCGGTCCGGGCACGCGACTTTCTCTGGCTGCTGTTGGGCCGCGATCCCAAACTGTGCAGCGTATATCAGGTCGGCGTCGACGGGGACCCGCTGGATCTGAAGGCGGCGCACCTGACCCGAAGATATGATGGACGCGACCGGTGGCTGGGTGAGACATACGCGACGACTTTGGCCGCAACGCCCCTGCTCTCTCACGATTTTTATGCGCTTTTGGGCTTGTTCTCTTTTGTCTGCTTGGTTCGGAGGCGGCGGCCGGCGGATTTGGCCATGGCCTGCTTGATTGGCGCGGCGGCTATCTACTGCGCGAGCTTTTTCTTCATCGCCATATCGTGCGAGTACCGCTACCTGTTCCTGCTCGACTTGGCGGCGATTGCCGCGACGTTCCATCTCGCGATGGATTTTGCGGGAATTGCGCGAGACTTCTCCCACCGACGGTAGCTTGCCCGCCCCCCGGCGCAACCCCTAGGCCCAACGCCCCCTTCACGACGGCGTTGCCTACCCCGCGCGGATGTGCCTGAATCCCACAGATTCGGGCGGCGGATGCCCGGCTACCTTTGTCCGCGGAGCTCGTCCTAGAATCATTTTCGGAGGTATGACCGATGGCTTCGAAACGAACCAGCCGCAGAGATCTCCTCAAGAGCGGCGCCGTGGCGGCCGGTGGGTTGGCGGTGCTCGGCCAAACACCGGCATCAGGCCAAACTCCAGTATCGGACCAGGCTCCGGCACACGACCATGCGGCGGGCCCCGTCAATCCGATGATCAAGGGCACCAAGGATCTGGTCGAATACGGCCAGCGCTCCCATTTCGTGACCTCGGCGCGCATCGCCCATCCCGTGGGCGGCAGGCATTCGCCTGACGCGTTCGGCAAGACATTCCACATCGCCACGCCGCTGCAGGATTCGGTGGGCGTGATCACGCCATCATCGCTCCATTATGTGGCGACGACCCGCGGCGCCTTTGTTCCGGACATTGATCCCAAACAGCACACGCTGATGATTCACGGGGTGGTGGACCGGCCCCTGACCTTCACCATGGAGGACTTGAAGCGCCTGCCCTCCGTCACCCGCACCCATTTCATCGAGTGCGCGGGAAACCGGCACAATGGGCGGCAAAAGAACGTGCAGGAAAGCCATGGGATGGTCAGTTGCGCCGAGTGGACCGGCGTGCTGCTTTCCACCTTGCTCAAGGAGTGCGGCCTGAAAAGCAGCGCGAAATGGTTTGTCGCCGAAGGCGCCGAAGAAGTGAAAGGCGCCTCGAGCATGCCCATCGCCAAGGCGATGGACGACTGCATCATCGCCTATGGCATGAACGGCGAGGCCGTTCGGCCCCAGAACGGTTATCCGTTGCGCTTGATGGTCCCTGGCTTTGAGGGAATCTTCCACACCAAGTGGCTGCGGCGCATCAAGGTCGTCGACCGTTATTACATGAACTACAACGACTATGGACATCTCGAAAAGAGCGAGAAAGAAGCCGCCCTCGCCTTCCAGATCGGACCCAAGTCGGTCATCACCAAGCCTTCCGGCGCGCAACAACTGTCCGGCCCCGGATTTTACGAGATCAGTGGGCTGGCCTGGTCCGGCGGCGGTGCCATTCGGACCGTGGAAGTCTCCACCGATGGCGGGAAGAAATGGAACCGCGCCGAGATCAAGGCGACGCCGCAGCGCATGGCGCATACAAGGTTCGGCTATCCCTGGGTTTGGGATGGCAAGGAAACCGAGATTCTGTCCCGCTGCACCGACGAGATCGGACAGGTACAGCCGACGCGGGAACAGGTCGCCAAATATTGGAACGTGCCTTTTGAGCGGTCCTATCGCGTGCCTGGGTTGGACAACAGCGTGATGCCCTGGAAGATCAACAGGGACGGCAGTGTGACCAATGGACTCGCTTAGACTTGCCGCCATAGCGCTGCTGCTGGCGAGCCCCGCCTTCGCGCAGTCATATGGCGTGGGACGCACCCCTACCGCGGACGAAATCCGCGCCATGGATATTTCGATCAGTTCGACGGGAGACGAGCTCCCTGTCGGCCGCGGCACCGCCAAGGAAGGCGCGACGCTCTTTCAGCAAAAAGGCTGCGCCGGCTGTCATGGCAAAGCGGGAACAGGGTCGATCGCGCCCGAATTGCAGTCGAGCAAGGGCCAGGATGTCCCCGTCTGGGAACGGGGCAGAGGTAAATCCGGATGGATGATCCTGCCGATAACCGCGCCCTATGCGACCATCGTGTGGGATTACATCAATCGCGGCATGCCTCTGGGCAAGGAAGGGACTCTCACCCCTGATGAAGTCTATTCCCTGACGGCCTACCTGCTTGCCGTCAACAAGGTGATCCCGGAGGATCAGGTTCTCGACAAAGAAAGTCTGCCGAAGGTCAAGATGCCGATTGGCGATGACTATGGCCGGCTGCCGGACTGGAAGCACGGGGCGCCAAGGCTTCCAGGTTACAACCATTAGCCCCGATCGACGTCAGGGGACCGTTTTCTTCAGTGCGGCGGCAATCTCCTTGTCCAGTGCGGTGGGCGGAAAGTCACCGCTGCGGATGGCCAGGATCTTTCCGTCCGCGCCGACCAGAAATTGCAGCGGCAGGCCCAGCACGCCGCCGTAAAGATTGCCCAACTTGGCATCGCCCGGCACCACGGGATAATTGAAGCGGATTTCTTGCATCGTCTCCTTGGTGATCTTCGCGGAATCGTCCATCGAAACGCCGACCACTTGAAAGCCGCGTGCGCCATATTTTTCCTGCAATTGGACGAGATGGGGAATCGCAACGATGCAGGGCGCGCACCAGCTCGCCCAGAAATCAATTAGCACGACCTTGCCGCGCTGAGCTTTCAGATCGAAGGAACGGCCCTGAAGATCGCCCCGGATGAATTGCGGCGCCGGTTCTCCCACCTTCAGCTTGACGGGGGCTTTCGCGGACGCATTGGCCGCCAGCCCCAGCAGCAACGCCAGCACCAAGACGCGTGACATCAGCCGCCCCGGGTGACCGGATAGCCCTTATCCACCCAGTCGGCACCGAAATTGCTGGCGAGATAAAGCACCCTCACTTTGGTGAAGCCCATCTCAACCAGCTGCTTATAGGCGGCGGCGATATTGGGGCATTTCTCCCAGGGGCAGCAGCCACAATAGATCACCACCAGCTGGTCGCGGGGGAGGGCGTCCACATGACTCTTCAGGTTGAGCAAGCCGTCATCCTTGTTGCCCGGTCCGGCAAATTGGGAGTTGGGGATATGGGCCTGCTGGTACAGCACGCTGAAACCAACCTGCAGGATGGGCGGCGCATTGCCGGCCTTCAATATGGCGGCCAGTTCCGCGGGCTGAATCTGGACGGCGGCGGGAATGGTCAGAGCGTCGCCGGGGGCCGCGCTCGTGGTCAGCGGGGCCAGCAACAGAACCGTGAGCAGAGGGATCAAGGCAGCAAGACGCATGGGAGAGCTCCTTTGCCCATACAGTATGCCATTGGCGACAAAGGGGAAAGCGCGTCCAACTCCGCGACCCTTCTATTTTCCGTCATTCCAAATGTCGGCCGCGAGCTTCCAATCTCCCCCTATCCTCTCCCACACGACAAGATATTTTCCGGTCACTTCTTTCGGAGACGGTTCTTTGGTCATCAGGCTGTAGGTCCCGATCTCACGAATTGCGTCAGGGCCCAAGCGTTTGACCTCGAGCGTCGTGAGTTTGGGAGTGCCGAACTGTTGGGCCGTGTCTTTGAATATTTTGGCAATCGCGGCCCTGCCTTTGACCATCGCGGCGCCGGGCGGAAGCAAGGTCGCGTCGGCTGTGTAGAGCTGGGCCAACCCGTCAAAATCGCCCTTGTCGAACACTTCGATCCATTTGGCATTTGCCGCTTCAATAGTCGCCTTCTGAGCGAAAGCTGGCGCGGCGAGCGCCGTCAAAAACACCGTCACGAGCATGATCCAACGCATGGCGACCTCCATTCCGGACGATGCGAGAGATGCCCCGAGAGCAACAATTAGGACCTCAGAAGAAGGACCGGTCAATCCCCAGCGGCTGGTATTCCTGCGGAACGTGCGATTTATCTCCCAGCCCGGCACCATGCCATACGAAAGTATGGGGTCATCAAATACGGGAGTAGTATTTTACCGGGCGCGGAAAAGACCACATTGGGCGTGCTCCCGATGGACGCTCCCCGATGCCGTATTTTGTCAATGTCAGGACCGACGAAGTTGTTCTCCGCGAGGGGAAGGAGCCGCTCGCCGATCTTTATGACGCCTGCGGACGCGCCGCCTTGCTGGCATCCGACCTGACAGACAGATATTCGAAGGAACCGGGCACGCCCATGCCTTCGGATTCGCTCGCCGTCGTGGTCGTGGATAATGGCGGAAACCTTTTGTTTCGCATCCCTATCCAAGTTCAAGCCCGAGGGCGCGATTAGGCGGCCGTCGTCCTGTCCAGCACGGTCGGCATTTTGATTGCGGAATTTTCGGCCTTAATCCGTTCGGCGAAGCCGCTGGTGAAATCCTGGAAGATGGTGGAAAGCTCCTCGCCGTCAGCGTGAGCCGGCCGCCCCAAGGGGAAGCGGTGCCGCCAAAACTCGACAATATGAGCGATGGCGCCCATCTTTTCGCCGATCTCCAGGAAGGTATGCGGCGCGGCGAGCAGGAAATCGCGGAATGCCTTGGGAGCCTGCTTGGCGACCAGTTCCGAAAACGACCTGTCGTAGACGGACAGGATGCGAGTGACATCCTGACCGTTGTCGCGCACCAGGATAATGATCGCATTGCGGGCTCGCGCCAACTCGCCTTGAAGCTGGGCCGTCACTGTTCCATCCGGCTGCAGCTCCTTTATTTGCCGAAGCACGCCCATGACTTCCGGCCAAAACTTGGCCATGGCCCATTTGTAGTACAAAAATCCCCGCCAGCTGAAAACGCCCTGGCGGAAATCCTCGCCGGTAAGGCCCAAGGTCTCTCGCAGCGGCGCCAATTCCTCGGCGACATCGCTGGACAGCATTGCCGCAACCATGCGTTTTGCCGAGGTTTCGGATTGATCGGCACCCAACAGCTTTGTCAGCCGGCTGATTTCGGTGATAACGAAATCCCTCATATGCTGCTGGTCGCTTTCCGAGATGGCAAAATAGCATGGGGCGACATCGATTTTGTGATTGCACAGATGTTCGCGCAGCAGGAACGGATCCAGCGAGGGCAGCGCGTTCAGCAACTGGAGCACGCTCATGTCGCGCTCCAGCGCTTCGCCGCTATAGTGGGCAAATTGCGCTATGGCCTCCTTGAAGCCGCGCTCACCCACCAAGATGGAATGGCCGCCGACGGCGAGATCCGAGGCATCAATGGGAGCAACGAGCTTGGTCACTGTCGCACGCGTGCCGACAAACAGATAAAGCTCGTCTCTCCGCACGCGGTGCTTGATGATGAAAGCGCTGTTCAAGATGGGGGAAACGAAAAGCGGCCGCTGGTGATATTCCGGATTGTCCCGGTTCATTCGGGCAATCTGTCCGAGATTGAGAACTCGGCTGGTGGATGCCGTCCCCAATGTCACCAAAAAGCGAATGTACCGATCGCCGGCCAATTCGAGTCCCGCCCTATCTCCCCGCCTGTATTCTCGCGCCGCCGGCCTAACAATTGGTTGTACCTGCGCCTCCCTTAAGGAGAGGCGCGCATGAATTCGATGTATATAACGATGCGCTGTGTACTGATTAAATATCAGTTGCCGTCGAGTTTTGGATGGGGTCTCAATGCCATAGGGCAAAGATGCCGGGCCGCCGCTACAAAGTTCCCGGCAATCGCGCGCCTATGTAGCCAATGCCCACAAGGAATGGATTAAATCTTCAGATAGGAAGGGGGGAAATGGATTTGTCCCACACCGAGCGGCTTTCTTCCGACGCTTCGGGGGCGTCCGGGGCCGCCGGAAGCCAGACCGTGATGGTCAGGCCGGCACTGGCGCCATTGGCCGCCTTGATGCTGCCGCCATGCGCCAGGACGGCCCTTTTGGCGATCGCCAAGCCAAGCCCGTAGCCTTGGCCTTCTGTGGGATTGGCCTGGACGAAGGGATCGAACAGAGCATTGAGCTGGTCGTCCTTGACGCCGGGCCCCTCGTCGCGGATGTAAAGCGTGGTGCCGGCCGCGTTGGATTCCATCTCGATGGTGATGGTCTGGCCCCGATGCGAAAAGCGCAGGGCGTTGCGGACGATATTCTCGATGGCGCGGCTGATGAGCTTGCCGCTTCCCACCACCAGCGCCTCCCATCCCCAGCGCCGGGAACTGGCGACGAAATCGATTCCGACGCCTTTTTCCTGCGCCTCATATCGCGCGTCCTCGACCACGATGCCGGTGATCTCGGAGACGAAGAAATATTCGTTCGAGGTGGTGATGCCATGCTCCAGCTTGGAAAGCGCCAGCAATTCGCCCACCATTTCGTCGAGCTTGTCGGCTTCGCGCGCGATCCTTTGCATCGATTGCAAGGTTTTTTCGGGAGATTGCCGCGCCAGATCGATCGCCAGCTGGAGCCGTGCCAAAGGCGAACGCAATTCATGGGAAATGTCCGCCAACAGCCGGTCGCGCGTGGTGACCAATTCCTCCAGCCGCGTCGCCATCTTGTTGAAGTCGGCGGCCATGTCGGCGATTTCGTCGTGCCGCCGCAGCCAGGCAGGACCAAGCCGGACCTTGAGATCGCCTGCGGCTACCCGCTTAAAAGCCGAGCGGATTCGGCCGATCGGGGTCACCAGGTAAAAGGTGAGTGCGACGCTGAAGAGCGAGATGCCGATAAAGGTGCCGATCGCGACGCGCGGGCCCATGTCAAAAGCCAGCGGTGGCGGAATGTATCCGTCGAACCGCCTCACTTGGTAGCTGATGGCATAGCGATGGCCTTCGGGGTCGACCGCGGTCCTGACAAATTGGTTGTGCAACAGGTCCGCGCGCGGCGCCGGACTGTTGTCGATCCGCGAATAAGCCACGTAGACGCGCTCGGACGCCGGCCAGTTGGCAAGAAGGCGCCGCAGCCCGTCCTCGCCTCCCAGCTCAATGGCCGATACTGCCCCAGCCAACCCTACGCCGGCCGCTCTTTCCGCCGTGCGGCTGGGATTTTGCTGCAGAATGGAATCGATCAGCCAGACGATGATGGTCGCCAGAAAGAAGCTCAGACAGACCCCCAGAAATATCTTGAGGAAAAGCGGCCGCCTCATCCCATCACCTTCAACCGGTAGCCGATGGCGCGAATGGTCTCGATCTCGATAGTCTTGTTGGAGACTGCGCTCAGTTTCTTGCGCAAATTGCTGACATGGACGTCGATGCTGCGATCATAGGGTTCGCGCTTGTGGCCCAACACTGTGAGCGACAAGTCGTCCTTGGTGGCCACCGCATCGCCGCTGCGCAGCAAAGCCGCCAGCAGATCGAATTCGCATGCGGTCAATTCCAGCCGATTGGCGTCGAAGGTCACTTCCCGCCTGGCGGGAATCAGCCGCAGCTTGCCGGCGACAAAATAGGAAGGACGGGAAGATTTGGCAGCATGTTGCCGCCGCAACAAAGCCCGTAACCGCGCCAGCAGTTCGCGGGCGTAATAGGGCTTGGCGATATAATCGTCGGCGCCCCATTCCAGGCCGGCCACCCGATCCTCTTCCGCATCCTTTGCGGTCAGCATGATCACCGGGACCGAACTGGCGGAGCGAATCCGCTGCAAGGTCTCGATGCCGCTGATGTCGGGCATCATCACGTCCAAGATCACGGCATCGAGGGTGGGATCCAAGGCCGCCACCGCCCCTTCCTGCCCATTGAAGGCGGCCGCCGTCTCGAAGCCCTCACCTCTGAGAAATTCCGTGAGCATGCCGGTCAAGGCGGCATCGTCATCGATCAAAAGGACTTTGGGCATGCTGCTTCCTGGCGCAGAACGACAGGCACCCATGATGCCGCAGCCGGGGTCGGCCACGGGGCATTTTACACGCAATTTACACCCAAGCCCCCGAAAATCTCAGGGAAAGTCCGGGTTATGGCGAGCTCAGTTCGCGCCCGGTGAGAGGAGGAGGCTGGATTCGGCGACCGAATCCACTTTGTGGCGTGAGAAGAAAATGGGGAAATATTTCCCCCGGGCCCAATATTCGAACAGGTCGCGGTAATGCGGGCTGCGGACATCTCCGGACTGGCCGGGATTGTTCAAGCCGACGGAATTGTCCCAGTCTTCGGTATCGGAAACGATCTTGAAGGAGCCGCCGCTGGTCTGGGCATCGGCGCTCCCTGTCGCGGTGATGGTATAAGCGTCGCCGCCGCGCGGCAGCGGACCGACATCGAACTGGGCGCGCAGATCGGGGCGCAAGGCAGCGTCCATATGGTGAAGGACCTTGGCATAGTGGTAGGCGCCCAAGGTCCACTTATCCATGTCCGGACCCAGGCGCTTGGTCAACTCGGCAACAGCTTCGGCCAGGCTTTTGGTCAAAATCTCATTGCGCCCTTTGGCCGGATCGCTGCCGAAACGGCCGTCCGGCGCGGTGAGAAAGGCGATAATCCGAACCAAGGGAGGCATGCCAAGGAAGGGGCGGACAGAAGCCGGCATCACCACGGCTTGGACATTGGTCATCAAGCGGCGCTGGAACATCTCATAGATGCCGGCTTCCACCGAATCCCGGTCGAGCACATGATTCCAATGCAGCAAACGTTCGGCGGCGCGGCGCGCGACCGGATCGGCAATCGCAAGATCATGCAGCAGCGGCACCAAGCTTCGCGCCGGGATCGACAGGTCGCTGTTCTGGAGCTGGATCATGTCGGAGACGGTGAATTTCTTCCCCGAACTCAGGGCCTCGGCCACGCTGCGGCCGCGATAGGGATCAGCCCAGACATAATGCAAGACGTCCTTATGGGCGTAATTCGGCGGCAACTGAAAGTCATTCGAAGTGTTGTAGAAGCCTTTTTCAGGATTGAGCACATGCGGCAGCTCGCCGATGGGCAGAAACGTGCCCCATTCATAACGACCATCGCCGGGCACCGGAATCAAGCCGCTGAAATTGGGCCTGTGCGGGGCAACCACCGCGGCCTGATAACCGATGTTGCGGTCCTTGTCGGCCCAGACATAATTCAGCGCCGGCATGCGCGCATAGGCGATGGCACTTTGGAATTCCTGCCAACTGTGCGCCTGGTCCACCCGCAAGGTCGCCAGATAGGGCGCCCCGCCCTGCTCCAGCCAGGCCGCGCGCACGGCATAGGCTTTGTGATTGGCAGCGTCTTCAAAGATCACTGGTCCATGGCGGGTGAATTTCAGGTCGATGGCGGTGGGTGATTCCCCTTTCACCGGAATAGTTTCGCGGATCACCTTCATGCTTTCCCAACCATTGCCGTATTTGTATTGCAGCGGATTGGCGGGATTGGTGTCGTAGACATACAGGTCTTCGGTATCGGCGCCGTAGATGGTGTAGGCCCAGGCGCCGAAATCATTATGGCCATGGGAGACGCCGGGAATGGCCGGCTCGCCGGCGCCGATGACATTCCATCCCGGCGCATTGAGATGAACCCAATAGCGCAGCGACGGCACTTCCTGGATGCGATGCGGGTCGCCGGCAAGGATGGGATAACCGCTTTCGGTCAGACGGCCGCTCACCGTCCAATTGTTGCTGCCCATGTCGACGCGGCGCTCGCTGATTTCCAGTCCGGACGGCAAAGGCGAGGTCAAGGCGGCGGTCTTGCTGGCACGGTATTCCGGCAGCAATTCATCCGGCGCGAATTGCAGCTCCGAGCGGTGAATGTCGTAAAGCTCCAAGATTTGCTTGGCCAACAGCTTGGCGTCGATGGCGGGATCGATCCGCAAATCCGGATTGGCCGGCTGGTAATGCTCAAGATCCTTGACCGCATCGGCGCCGATGGTGCGCACTGCCAAGGCCGTGTTCATCTCCTCGTCAAGATTGGATCTCAGGCCGTTGAACCGCGAAATCACGATCGCCGATGTCCATTTGCCCGGGCGGATGCCCAGCATCTTGAATTCCGGCGAAAGCAGTTCGGGATTGCGGCCCGTTTGGTCGATATAGGCGTTGACGCCTTTGACAAAGGCCGTGACGATCGCCGCCCCGTGGGGGTGATACCAGTTCAACTCTTCGCTCAGGTTGCCGCGAAAGGTGAAGAGGCGATTGGCGATGTCGCGCTTGAGCGCGTTCTTGCCCAGGACTTCGGCCAAGGTGCCGGTGGCCTGCCGCCGCCACACTTCCAGCTGAAACAGCCGGTCCCGCGCCGCATTATAGCCTTGGGCGAAAAACAGGTCCTCCTCGCTCTTGGCATAGATATGGGAAACGCCCCAATGGTCCTTGACGATCTCCACCGGTTGCGAGAGGCCCGGGGCGGCCAAGCGCTCTTGCGCCGGCGCGGCATGCGCGATCAAGGGCGCCAAAACCAGGACACAACAGAATGGCCAAATCCGCATCGCCAAGCCCCCAGACCCACAGGCCGGGGATGATAGCCAATCCCATCGGCGAACCAAGCACCGGCCTGCCGAGACCCCAGGCGAGAATTCCCTGGACCCCCGCGCGTTTTGTGGTGAAATCGCGCTCCGGACCCCCAAAATAGTCGGGTCGGCGGCGACACAGGGGGCTCAGACATGCCTGAAGGCAGCACGCGCAGTTGGCGGTCCAAGCCAACCGACCGTGTGACCTTCTATCCGCGCGTCTTTGGCCGCAAAGGCGCCGTCGCGGCCGAACATTACAGCGCGGCTTTGGCGGGAATAGAAATTCTCCAGCAAGGGGGCAATGCGGTGGATGCCGCCTGCGCCGCCGCCTTGGTGGAGGGCGTCGTTAATCCGCACATGCATACCATCGGCGGCGAGCTTCCCATGTTGATTTCCGTGCCGGAGTCAGCCCGGGTGGTTTGCATCAACGGAAACATGATGGCGCCGGGCAAAGCCACGCCGGCGGCATTTCGCGGCTTGGGACATAGCGCGATCCCCAGCGAGGGTGTGCTGGCAGCGGGCGTGCCGGGCGCCTTGGGCGCCATTGTCGAAGCCTTGTCGCGCTTCGGGC
>Ga0105243_10001273_pt1 | contig 22624 bp, 21 predicted proteins | sample KBSM34metaG_FD_81525 | JGI IMG/M metagenome (GOLD analysis project Ga0105243, IMG submission 81525) | Miscanthus rhizosphere microbial communities from Kellogg Biological Station, Michigan, USA - KBS M3-4 metaG | ecosystem: Host-associated > Plants > Roots > Rhizosphere > Soil | place... | reverse complement strand
CGACGGCGGCGTCATCGTGCAGCCGGAAGCTGCCAAGGCGAATGTCGAAAGCGGCATCGTCTACGGCCTGTCGTCGGCCTTGCACGAGCGCCTGACGGTTCGCGACGGCGCGGTCGAGCAGACCAACTTCGGCGACTACAATGTCATGCGCATGTCCGACATGCCCGAAGTGATGCAAGTGTCGTTCCTCGAGAGCGACGGACACCCAACCGGGCTCGGCGAGATCAGCACGCCGGGCATCGCGCCGGCGCTCGCCAATGCCTTCCACAAGCTGACCGGCAAGCGGCTCTATCACATGCCGTTCACGCCGGAACGCGTGCTGGCAGCACTGAAGGTGTAGCGGGCGCCCGCGGGCGGTAAGTTCCACGGGCTGTGCATAACCGTCCGGTGGACGGCGTGGGTCGGCACGCCGGTGGGGGTGCGTCAATTTGGAAATGCTGTGAAAACAGCGACACTTATACCCACATTAAAAATTTTAAATCCTCAAGACAGATCGCCGTAATGCGCGGTCTGGCAAGTGATGCCCATCACAAACGGGTCGTTTGTCCTCAGGCAAGTGACGCCCGTCACAGGAACATCGCTGGGCGTAGATTAAATTAATTTTCAGTTCAGATCGAACCAAAGGCGCCGCTGAGGCGACGAAACATTGAGCCGGAATGGCCAATGAGAGGGTGACTATGGGACGCAGAATTCTGACCAAAGCAGTGCTGGCCACCATCCCGGAGATGGTTGCGCAAGGCGGCATGAGGGCGGACGACATCGCCGAAAAGCTGGGATGCAACATCGGCACGCTCAAAGTGCGCTGTTCCCAGGCGAAGATCAGCCTGCGCCCGCCGGGAAGCCGGCGTGGACGGCCGAGGATCGACGAGCGCACCATTAGGCTGAGCGGAGATGCCTTGGCTCTCCTGCAACGCCGCGCGGCTGCGGCCGGAAAGACCGAGACGGCCCTTGCGCGGGAGCTGCTCGAAACGATCGCGAGGGATGACCTTTACGACGCCGTGCTGGATGCTGAGCCGGTTGAACCGCTTCCCATGAAAAAGCGGGCGTTCGGGTAATCCAAATGAACCTCCGCCAAGGGCCAGAAGCGGACAAGAGGGCGGCGGTTTCTTAGCCTACGCCCCGCGCCCAGGCGCGGGCGGTGAGTGAAAGTGTCCCATCCTGCCTGGCCGGAAGCGACGCTCAGGTAGGGCTTACCTCTCCATGCAGCTTTTGATGAAGTTCAGCCGCTTCATGAGGTGAAGCTTCTGCTCCTTCGCCTGCCTCTTGCAGTCGTCACGCTTGGCGCGGGCGGCATTTTCCTGCGCGATCCGCTGCAGATTGGCGTCACGGTTCGCCTGCACAGCGGCGTCGAAACGCTCTGTGCGCTGCTGCCGGCGCTGGGCTGCTTCTTCCGCCTTCTTCCGTTTGGCCGCCTCTTTTCGCGCAGCCTGCTTCTTGTTCATGCAGTCGGCGAAAAGATCGACGCGGTGGCGGTCGACCTGCTTTGCGCATTCGTCGCTGTCGATGCGGAGCTGCTCGCGGTTGCTCGGCGGCTTGGCGGCGGTCTGCGCCAGCACCGCGCCCGCTGAAAAAACAGACAGCGAAAGGATCGTCAGTAAAGCGGGTAAGTGCCGCATTGTGAGCTATTCCCCCGATGAACCCCAAAAAGGAAGCGGGAGAATAACGGCGGCGCGGACACCGCGCTAGGGAGGCAGCGTCGGCGCGGCTGCAGCCGGGGCTTCGATGGCCCGTTTATCGCGTTCCATTGCCGCTACGAGATCGCGGGGGTCGATGGTCAACATTTCGGTCGAGGGCACGGGGGAGGATTTTGTATAGGCCAGCATCATCGTCGCCACACGGCGGTAAACGGGAAACGAGAGTCCCTCGATCAGCTCCTCGTCCGTGACAATTTCATAGCTGCCGGCGGGCAAAACCCGGTCAAGCCCTTCGATCGAAAAGGGTTTGCTGAATTCGACAATTTTGCGGGTCGTTCGAATGCTCATCCGGTTTGGACAACCTTCTCAGAGCGCGACTTACCACCCATGTGGGGATGATTTGCAGTCACCACAGGGGGTAGGGGGCGGTCTTTCGAAATAAAGTGCCTGTGCCGCTTCTTTCCGACGGAATCATTTGAGGTAAAGACGAGGCAATCTCGGAAATCGCGCAAATAGACGTCGCAATTCATCCTGATCGTCCCCATATACAGCGACCAGCACCCAACAAGCAGGCGTTAGGGCACCGTTGAGCGGCAAACCGCCATCGGTGTCACAGAGGAGCGACTCATGTTCGCGGTCAAACAATTTCGAAAAAAAGCGGCGGAAAGCGCCGAAGCACTCAAACACACCGATGTTCCGAGCGAAATCGATGAATTGCAGCGTTCGGAGCAAAGCTTCACCGAACTCGCGCAAAACGAGACCTGGCTGGCAGATAGTTTCGACAAAATGATCCGGTCGCGAGGCCTCAACGCGCAGGACGGAACTGCCGGAAAACCCCTCAACCAGAATACTGTCGCAGAGGTCGAGGAGCATATTCTTCGCTGCCTCGGAGCGGCCGTCATCATGCAATGGAACACGATCCCGACGAAGCTCCAGCGCGAGCTTTTCGATACGGCTGGTTCGCTGGGAGACGTGCAGAAAACGTCCGAGCTAAGGGGACAGATTGCCCGCTTTCTGCATGATCACAAAGATGAAGAGAGCTCTGCCGACTGCTCCTCCAAGTCCAACATGACGGAAGGAAAACCGGATCGTGCATAAATTCAAAATCGGTCAGCTCGTCGAGCTTGAGCCGACCGTGCTCCAGTTGTTGGCACCGGGTCGCTATGAAATTCGTCACCTCATGTCCTCTTCAGATCGAGATCCCGCCGACCCGTGCTACCGCATCAAGAACATCGCAGAAAAATACGAACGGGTCGTTCCCGAGAGCAGGCTCACGCTTTCGGCAAGCGTTTTCTCCTGATTGTGTTGGGCATCAAAAAATGCAATTTCGGTCACATATGAAGCAAGGGTTATGACGATTGAACATGCCCATGCGCATTCCGTATCAAAGCCTTGGGGTGTTTTAGATCCAAGTCCCTGGAGCAATGCGGGCGATGGCACAAAGACGATCGGTGAAATCTGGTACGAGCGCTCCGATTCGACAGCCGTCCCTCCCGCGCTTTTGTTGAAGCTTCTGTTTACGAGTCAGCCACTTTCCATCCAGGTTCATCCGGATGATGCCTATGCGCAGTCGACCGGACTGCCGAACGGCAAAACCGAAGCCTGGCACATCCTGGATGCTGCGCTCGAGGCTAAAGTCGGTTTGGGGATGAAGCGGCGCGTCAGTCCGGAGCAATTGCGTCACGCCATCGATGACGGCTCGATTTCGGATCTCTTGGTGTGGCATCTGGCGCATCCCGGCGACACTATTTCAGTGCCTGCCGGAACGATCCACGCGATTGGTGCGGGCCTGGTGATCGCGGAAATCCAGCAACGCAGCGACACGACATTTCGCCTTTTCGATCACGGGCGCGGGCGTGAACTTCATATAGAAAGCGGACTTGCGGTGGCGGATTTCGGCCCCGCTGATTTCCTGGTCACTCCGACACGGCTTAGCGAGGCGCGGGCGCTTCTGGTTTCAAATTCGTACTTCACGTTCGAGCGGATCGATCTGACGTCAAACTCCACCTGGCACCTGGAAGCGGAACATGAGACCTGGCTAATGGTTGTCAGTGGCAGCGCTCGGGCCGCCTCGTTCGACGTGACGACAGGCGACGCCATTTTCGCACAGTCGGATCGGGTCACCATTCATGCGGCCAGGAATGGCCTGATAGGCCTCGTGGCTTACACAGGCCCCCTGGTTCGGCAGCTGTTGAAGTGCGTTGCCATGGAAACAATTCAATGAATTCGATTCAACGAATAGCGTTCATCGGCAATCATCTTCCGCGCCGCTGTGGCATTGCAACCTTTACCAACGATCTTCATCGGGCTGTTGCGATGGCCCGTTCCGATCTGGAGACCGGCGTCGTGGCGATGACGGATCCCGGTGGCGTCTACAACTATCCGCAGGCCGTACGTTTGGCGATCCAGGACGAGAACATCGGCGAGTATGTTGCGGGGGCTGCATTTCTGAACAATGCCGGCTTCGATGTTGTTTCCCTTCAGCACGAATACGGAATTTTTGGCGGGCAGGCGGGTGGCAATATCACCGAGCTCCTGTCGCGGCTCGAGATGCCGGTCGTCACGACCCTTCATACGGTACTCGCGAAGCCAACGCCGGCCCAGCACGATGTGATGCAACGCATTATCGATATCTCGGCAAAGGTCGTCGTCATGTCGGAGAAAGGCCGGCAATTGCTCCGGTCGGCGCATGACGTGCCGGCCAGCAAGATCGAGACTATACCGCACGGAATTCCCGATCTGCCGTTTCGTGAAACACACAGTGCCAAAGCGAAACTCGGTTTCACGGGACAGACCGTCATACTTACGTTCGGGCTGCTGTCGCCGAACAAGGGTATCGAAACCATGCTCGATGCCATGCCGGGAATCATCAAATTGTGTCCGGACGTGGTGTATGTCGTCCTCGGTGCAACTCATCCGAATCTTGTGCGTCAGCAGGGTGAGGCCTATCGGCACGGCTTGATGACGCGCGTGCGGGATCTCGGCATCCAGGATCATGTCGTCTTCTTCAACCAGTTCGTCGAGCAATCCACGCTGCTGGACTTCATTTCGATGTGCGATGTCTATGTGACACCCTATCTCAATGAAGCCCAGATGACGTCTGGCACGCTCGCTTACAGCTTCGGGCTGGGAAAGGCGGTGGTATCGACGCCTTACTGGCACGCCAAGGAATTGCTCGGTGACGGGCGCGGCATTCTGGTTCCTTTTGGCGATGCCAAAGCCATCAGCAGCGAGATTGCGGCCTTGCTTACAAACGACGTCCGCCGCCACGCCATGCGCAAGCGCGCATACGCATCAAGCCGATCGATGACCTGGCGGGAGACGGCCGAGCGGTATCTCACCGTCTTCGAGAGTGTACGTGAGCAAACCATAGAGAAAATTCTTCCTGCCGCAGCTCGTTCAGTGAGCGGGGGCAATGCAATCCCAGGGCTAAGACTCGCGCATTTCCTTTCGCTGTGCGACGGCACCGGCATTCTTCAGCACGCGGTCCATTCTGTGCCCGACCGCGCCCATGGCTATTGTGTCGACGACAACGCTCGCGCCCTGTTGCTCTCAAGTGCGCTTGCAAATTCGGGTGGTGTGCAGTTGCTGCCTGAAATAGGCACGACGACGTTTGCAGCATTCATTCAGCACGCTTGGAACCCGGACACCCATCGGTTCCGGAATTTCATGGGCTATAACCGACAATGGCTGGAAGAGTCGGGCTCGGAAGACAGCCATGGCAGGACGCTTTGGGCTTTGGGGGAGTGCGCACGCTCCGACGCCGTTCCGTCTCGCCGCAAATGGGCCGCGGCGCTTTTCAAGGCTGCGCTTCCGGTTTTGGAGCGTTTCTCGTCGCCGCGCGCCTGGGTCTTCGCGCTTCTGGGTCTGGATGCCTACTGCACGGTTGAAACACCAGATACCAATGCGGGTGGCATGCGCAAGCTTTTGGCCGACCGGTTGATGGCGTTGTTTCTCGCAAATCAACACAAGGATTGGGTCTGGTTTGAAGACGTGCTCGCTTATGACAATGCCCGCTTTTCGCAGGCGCTGATTCAAGCGGGTCTTGCGACCGGCACGCCGGCATATGTCGAGACCGGCCTGCGGTCGCTGCGTTGGCTCATGTCGGTTCAGACTACGTCATCCGGCTGCTTCAGACCCGTCGGTTCCGCGAGCTTCGGCAAGATCCGCCAGTTGCCCAATGCGTTCGATCAACAGCCGGTCGAAGCGTGGGCAACGATTTCTGCGTGTATTGCCGCGTACGGTGTGAGCAACGGCGAGGAATGGTCACTGGAGGCGAGACGCGCATTCGACTGGTTTCTCGGTAAAAACGACCTGCAGACGACACTGATCGATCCGGTGACCGGGAGCTGCTCGGATGGCCTGCATCCGGACCGAGCCAATGAGAACAAGGGTGCAGAATCGGTGTTATCGTATCTTCTGAGCTTGGTTGAGTTGCGGCAGTTCATGGCTGCGGCCGTGACAGTGGAAAGCCGCCCGACACTTGCGTCGAAAAAATTATCCTCCAACGGCGCCGGCGCAGAATTAGCCCGATCGCCACCAGGGAGCATCTTTGTCCCCCTCCAAATTCGTGAATCGCCAGAGCCTCTATCTGCGCCCGGACCCGTCGAGGGTCGTCGTAAGGCCCTTCAAGCCGGCGACTGAGCCCAGAGACCTCAACCCGACCGACAAGGTTCGCGCCAATCATATTGTCGAGCGGGTGCTTCGGCTTGATGCCGAAGCATCCGCCCAGCAATTGCGCGAAGTGCTCCAGAACTTCGAGGGCCGGCACAGGAACCTGCTCGAGATTTTCGAGGCGCGCGCCGCGGAAATGGAAGAGGCGCTTGACCCCCATGCTCCATTGAGCAAGACGCAGCGTGGACTGGTCGGGGCTTATTTTCTCAACGAATATTCGTTCGAAGCCTCTGCCTTGTTCAATCCAAGCATTGTTCGCCATCCCGACCAGACGGGCGCGCCGGAAAACGGTTGCCGGTTCATCTTGAGCCTTCGCGCCGTCGGCGAGGGGCATGTGTCCTCGCTGACCTTCCGTTCGGGCACCATTGCTGCGGATGGCAGCGTGTCCGTCGATCCCACCGCTCGTCTCGCGTCAGTTCCGAAAGTTCGTAGCCTGACGCCAGGCACAAACGGGGATGATGTCGAACTGGTCTTCCGGCCCGAAGAAGAACTAAGCGAGCGGGTCATCTTCCCAATTACCGTTGCGCAATCGAACGGCATTGAAGATGCGCGTTTCGTTGAATTCAACGACAATGATCGGAAAACATTTTATGCCACCTATACGGCCTACAGCGGCAGAGCCATTCGCTCTGAATTGCTTGCAACCACGGATTTCCGGTCGTTCAGGATGACCCCGCTCGGCGGATCGGCGTCACGCAACAAGGGTATGGCGCTGTTTCCACGCAAGATCGATGGCCGTTATGCGATGATTGCCCGGCAGGACAATGAGAATCTTTATCTGAATTACTCCGACGACCTTTACTCATGGGACGGTGGCCAACCCATCCTTCAGCCCCAGTATCCTTGGGAATTCGTCCAGATCGGCAATTGCGGTTCACCCATCGAGCTCGATGACTGCTGGCTGTTGCTGATACATGGGGTTGGTCCGGTCAGGCATTATTCGATCGGGGCGGTTCTGCTGGACAAGAAGGATCCGTCAAAGGTTCTCGCACGTTCGCGCGAACCGCTGGTTCGGCCCGAACCTACCGAGCGCGAGGGTTATGTGCCCAACGTCGTCTACACCTGCGGCGCGATGCGTCATCGCGACCAGATCATCCTGCCTTATGCCGTTTCCGACACGTTCTCGAATTTTGCGACGATAAAGATAGCAGCATTGATGCAGGCGATTGCCGGCGAATAACCGCTACAACGGACTGCTATTCAAACCGCAAGCTAATTCCTTCGAGCGCGATGCCCTTGAGCTCCGTCGTCCAGGTTTCGCCCGGCTTCACCGGCAGCGCGCGCGTGAGCGTTCCGGTCGAGACGATCTCGCCGGCGGCGAGCGGCGGATTGTCGGGGTCGCGCGCAAGCAGGTCCATCACGTAACAGATGGTCGACAGCGGGCCTTCGAGAACGTTCAGCGCGTGACCCTTGTCCATGAATTTGCCGTCGCAGAGAAGCTCGATCTCGAAGCTCGCGAGCGTGCGCAGCCATTCGCTTGCGCTGGCGCCGATCCCGTGCCGCGGCCCGATCAGCAGCGCGGCGTGGTGGCCGTCAACGATGACCGCATCGGGCCGCGCGAACTTCCAGCCGGGATAGATCGACTGCACCATCTCGTAGCCGTGCGCGACCCAGGCAACGCACGTGAGCAGCGCGGCGTCGTCCATGCCGGGCGAGGGCGTCTTGGCAAGGCCGAACATGATCTCCGGCTCGATCTTCGGGTCACTGTAAGGTGCAAGCGGTAACGGCGTCGCAAGGTCGTGCAAAGTGCGGTCGTAGACATAGCCCCACACCGGTGCGTGTACGCCGTATTCGTCCCACATACGGCGATTGGTGAAGCCGATCTTGCGGCCGACCGGCCGGTAGCCGTTTGCGACGCGCATGCCGTTGGCGAGCGCAGTGATGCGGTAGGCGTCGTCCATCGTGAGGCTCGGGTGACGCCCGGAAAAGGGCTGGACCTCGCGAGCGCCACTGTTGAATGCGCCGGCGGCCTCCGCGGCGATGTTGCGAAGCGCCGTGGCGCCAAGCCCGTCCTGTTTGACGTCGTCTTTCATGATCGCCCCCGTTTGTATGCAATTTAACGGGTTGCGCTCGATCCGCCCACCGCAAAAGAAAAGACCGCCTCGCGGCGGTCCTTAGTGTTGTTATTTTCAGGCGTTTCAGGCCAAGGCCCCCACAGCCTTGTTGTTGTTTTTCCTGCGTCGGGCAAAAAACCCGAGGACAGCAGCGCCACTCGCGAACAGCGGTAACGCCGCCGGCAGCGGCGCCGCGCCCGCGCCGACGACCACGGTTTCGCTGACCGACTGTATCGGAGCTCCCGTCTCATTCAGCAAAGCGAGTGTGATGATGAAGGTGTTGTCAGCGGTCGGGTCCCAATTGAAGGGCGGGGTCAAGAGCGGTGTGAGAAACGACAGGTTTTCACTGTTCTGGAAACCGACATCGGTCGAGTGTGCGCCGCCACTGGAATGAGTGTTTGTGCCATCATAACTCGCGTTGTCGGCGATGGGCTTGGGATCGAAGACGATCTTTTGCAGGTTTGTGGCATTCTGGATCGTAAGTTGAGTGTTGATGTCACTCAGGTGTTTACCTGACGTTCCCAGATTGACGGAGAATTCGAAATTCCAGAGCGAGCAAACGTTTGCGCACGAGGCGCCGGTAGAGAATCCGGGGTTGACGTGATAGACGTTTGACGGGTTGGGCACCAAGTCAGGCGTGACGGGACCGACAAACCGATAATTGACTCCGAGACCCAGCTCGATTCCGTTTTCAGTGTTGACAGTAAATCCTGCGTTCGGATTTCCGCTGCCGTTGTAAAAGCCCGGCGACGCCAGTGCGGCGTTGAACGTCGTCGTTGCATGCGCAGCGGTTGTAATCGTCATGGCTGCAGCCCCAGTAGCCAGCGTTGTCAGAATTTTTTTAAATGGATCCTTTGGCGCGTTGCGCACAGTTTCCTCCCCAACTTATCGTTGCCACGTGGAAATAGTTAGCAGGTATGCAACCACCGGCAATAGAATTTTAGGCATACAGCTGATCTAATAAATTGTCTGATTGAATAATTGTCTTTCCCAATCGTAACGCAGCACTTGCCGCGCCGTCTTGTTATTCTGCCCTTTAGCGGCGCAAATCTCGTCGCAGGCGTCACGATCAATGATGATGGACGGAGGAGTCCGATGGTGGCGACCACTGACAAGATATTTGCGGGATCGATTCCAGAGCTCTACGAGCGCTTGATGGTCCCGCTTATTTTTGAACCCTATGCACGCGATCTCGCCGCGCGGCTGGCGAAAACCAAACCGGACGCCGTGCTGGAGACGGCGGCCGGGACCGGCGTGTTGACGCGCGCGATCACATCGGTGCTTCCCGCGCAGGCGCGTATGACGGTGACCGATCTCAACCAGCCAATGCTCGATCATGCAAAAAGCCGGCAGCCCTCCGACAGCCGGATCGCGTGGAGACAGGCGGACGCGCTGGCCCTTCCATTTGATGACCGAAGCTTTGACGCCGTGGCCTGCCAGTTCGGCGCAATGTTTTTTCCTAACAAGGTTCAGGGTTACAAGGAAGCGCGCCGTGTCATTAAGCCGGGCGGTCATTTCTTTTTCAGTGTCTGGGACAGAATCGAGGAAAACGATTTCGCCTACGTCATCATGCAGGCGCTGGCAGAGGTCTTTCCGCAAGATCCGCCGCGGTTCATGGCCCGCACGCCGCACGGCTACCATGATGAGAAGCAGATCCGACAGGAGCTGAAGACGGCGGGCTTCACGAATATCGCCTTCGATGCGGTGGATGCGCGTAGCAAGGCACCGTCGCCGCGCGATGCCGCAGTTGCCTATTGCCAGGGGACTCCGTGGCGAAATGAAATTGAGGCGCGCGGCGCGCCGGGTCTGGAGGAGGCGACAAACAAGGCGGCCGATGCCATGGCGCGCAAGTTTGGCACCGGCGCCGTCGATGGCCGCATTCGCGCATTCGTGATCAGCGCGAGCTGATGGTCCAGAGAGGCGTCAGCCATGAGCGAAATCGATGCCATCCGCGCGCTGCTGACGGCAAAGCCGCGCCCGGTCGGCTGGAGCGAGCGGCGCGCGCGCATCGACGAGATCGGCGCAACCTGGCCGGTCGCGCCCGACGTGCAGCTCGAGGAGGTCGAATGTGACAGCGTGCCGGGCGAATGGTCGATCGTGCCCGGGAGCGATACGACGCGTGTGCTGCTGTTCTTCCACGGCGGCGGCTATTGCTCGGGCTCGATCGTCAGCCATCGCCGGATGGTGACCGAGGCGGGCCGCGCGGCGCGCATGCGCACGCTGGCCGTGCGATACCGGCTGGCGCCCGAGCATCCTTATCCGGCGGCGCACGAGGACGCGATGACGGCGTGGCGCTTCCTGCGAGGGCAGGGCATCGCCGCGTGCGACATCGTGGTCGGCGGCGACAGCGCCGGCGGCAATCTCACCGTTACTTTGATCAATCAGCTGCGCGCGGCGGGCGAGGAGCAGCCGGCCTGCGCATGGCTCGCATCGCCCTGGACCGACCTGACGATGTCGGGCGCTTCGCTCGAGACCAAGGCCACGATCGATCCGCTAATCCACAAGATCTATCTCGAGGAACTGGCCGACTGCTACGCGCCGAAGCCGATCGACCGCAAGGACCCGCTGATCTCGCCGTTGTTTGCAGACTTGCGCGGTTTTCCGCCAGTGCTCGTCCAGGTGGGCTCGGCGGAGACATTGATGGACGATTCCGTGCGTTTTGCGCGCGCGGCGGGCCTGGCCGACGTCAACGTCACGCTGCAGGTCTGGCCGCACATGATCCATGCTTGGCCGATGTGGAACGCGAAGCTCGCCGATGGACGGCGGGCGCTGGAGCTGGCGGGCGAGTTTATGAGGCGATGGGTGCGTTCGTAGCCCGCCTCGGCGAAGACATAATGTCGGCACTCCTCACCCTTATCTGACGCGTGCCGGAACTGTCCGCGCCTGGGCGCTGTTAACGTGAAAACCGAAACGGAGATACAATCATGCGTTTTGTCTTGTGCATTGTTATCGCGGCGCTGTTGCCGGCTACCGCCCTGGCCGCGAAGGGTGGCGGATCCATGAGCCTGTCGAGCGCGCAGGCCGCCGCGGCGAAAGGCGACCAGAAGGCCGCGGCTGCGATCGCAACCACGACCGACCGCGAGAGCTGCATGACCGGATGCGCCAACCGTGGTCATTCGAAGAGCCAATGCGTCACCGCCTGCCGCCCGGGTCTCTGCCATCCAGGCGGCGAGCAGCCTTACTGCGTGTCGAAATAAGAGTGCGCGAAGACGGCCAGGAGACGACCATGAGCGAGCTTCGGATTCCGAACGAAAGCAAGGCCTATCGCGATGCGCGCGACGCATTGCTCAAGGACGAGAAGGAGCTGGTCGAGAAGGTCAAAGCCGTGGCTGCGAAGCGCCGCAAGCTCCCTGATGGCGGGCAACTGAAAGAGGACTACGTCTTCCAGTGGGCCAGCGGCGGCAAAGTAGGTCAGCGCGTGAAGTTCTCCGAGCTGTTCGGCGGCAAGAATTCGTTGCTGCTCTATTCATTCATGTTCGGCCCAAACTGGGACAAGCCCTGCCCGTCCTGCACGTCGCTGATGGATGGGTTTGACCGGAGCTGGTACCAGGTCAGCCAGGACGCTGCTTTCGCCGCGATCGCCAAGGCGCCGGCCGAAAAGATCAACGCCTGGGCGAAGGAGCGCGGATGGACGCAGATCCCGCTGCTGTCAGGCTACGAGTCGACGTTTCAGAAGGACTATGGGTGCCAGGGCGAGACGGACGACGATCAGCAGGCGGCGATGCATGCGTTCAGGAAGCGCGACGGCAAGATTTTTCATTTCTGGAGCGCCGAAGCGGGCGTCGATACGGTGTGGCCGTACTGGAACCTGATGGACTTCACGCCGGAGGGGCGGCCGGACCGGCTGACGCCGCCGCAAAACTTCAGGCCGGAGTTTTTTGAGAAGCATATTCTGAAGAAATAGCGCCACTCACTCCGCCGCCTCAACCCGCTTCTTCCGCTTCGGCGTGGCGCGGCGCAGCACCGGCGCCAGGAACTGCCCGGTGTAGCTTTTCTTCACCGCCACGACGTCTTCCGGGGTGCCGGCCGCGACGATCTCGCCGCCGCCGTCGCCGCCTTCGGGGCCCAGGTCGATCACCCAGTCGGCAGTCTTGATGACCTCGAGATTGTGCTCGATCACCACAACGGTATTGCCGCCTTCAACCAGCTCGTGAAGAACTTCAAGCAATTTGGCAACGTCGTGGAAATGCAGGCCGGTGGTCGGCTCATCCAAGATGTAAAGAGTGCGGCCGGTCGCGCGCTTTGACAGCTCCTTTGCGAGCTTCACGCGCTGCGCCTCGCCGCCGGAGAGCGTGGTCGCCTGCTGGCCGACATGGATATAGTCGAGGCCGACGCGGTGCAGCAGCGCCAGCACATCGCGCACGCGCGGCACCGCCTTGAAGAAGTCGAGCGCCTCTTCAACCGTCATATCAAGGACATCGGCGATCGACTTGCCCTTGAACAGGACTTCCAGCGTTTCGCGGTTGTAGCGCTTGCCCTTGCAGACGTCGCAGGTGACGTAGACGTCGGGCAGAAAGTGCATCTCGATCTTGATGACGCCGTCGCCCTGGCAGGCCTCGCAGCGGCCGCCCTTGACGTTGAACGAGAAGCGCCCCGGCTCGTAGCCGCGCGTCTTGCTCTCGGGCAGTCCCGCGAACCACTCTCGGATCGGCGTGAAGGCGCCGGTATAGGTCGCCGGGTTCGAGCGCGGCGTGCGGCCGATCGGCGACTGGTCGATATCGATGATCTTGTCGATGTGCTCGAGCCCCTCGATACGGTCGTGCGGAGCGGGTGCGAGCGAGGCGCCGTTCAATTTGCGCGCCACCGCGCTGTAGAGCGTGTCGACCAGGAGCGTCGACTTGCCGCCGCCGGAGACGCCGGTGACGCAGGTGAACAGGCCGAGCGGAATTTCCGTTGTGATGTTCTTGAGGTTATTGCCGCGCGCGTTGATGACCTTCAATGCGCGGCGTGAGCGCGCGCGCCGCTCGGGGATCGGCACACTTAATTCGCCGGAGAGATATTTGCCCGTCCAGGATTTCGGCGCGTCGATCAGGTCGTCCACCTGGCCCTCGGCCACGATCTCACCGCCATGGATGCCGGCGCCGGGGCCGATATCGAGCACGTGGTCGGCGCTGCGGATCGCATCCTCGTCGTGCTCGACCACGATCACGGTGTTGCCGAGGTCGCGCAGCCGTTTCAGCGTCTCGAGCAGGCGCGCATTGTCGCGCTGGTGCAGGCCGATCGACGGCTCGTCGAGAACATAGAGAACACCGGTGAGGCCGGAGCCGATCTGCGAGGCGAGGCGAATACGCTGGCTCTCGCCGCCGGACATAGTGCCGGAGGAGCGCGACAAAGTGAGATAATCGAGCCCGACATCGACCAGGAATTTCAGCCGCTCGCGGATCTCCTTGAGCACGCGAACGCCGATCTCGTTCTGCTTGGTGTTGAGCTGTTCGGGCAGCGTCGTGAACCATTCGCCGGCGCGCTTGACGCTCATGTCGGCGACCTGCGCGATGTTCATGTCGGCGATCTTGACGCAGAGCGCCTCGGGCTTGAGGCGCGCGCCCTGGCAGGCCTTGCAGGGCACGTCGGTGAAATATTTCTGCAAGTCCTCGCGCGCCCACTCGCTCTCGGTTTCCTTGAAGCGGCGCTCGAGATTGGTGATGACGCCCTCGAATGGCTTCTTCGTCGTGTAGCCGCGCAGCCCGTCGTCATAGACGAACTTGATGTCGTCCTCGCCGGAACCGTAGAGGATCGCATCCTGCGTCTTCTTTGGCAGGTCCTTCCACTTGATGTCGAGCACGAAGCGGTAGTGCTTGGCGAGCGCGTCGAGCGTCTGGATGTAATAAGGCGAGGACGATTTTGCCCAGGGTGCGATAGCGCCCTTGCGCAACGTGGCGTCGCGGTCGGGGATCACGAGATCCGCGTCGATATGCTGCTCCAGCCCGAGGCCGCCGCATTCCGGGCAGGCGCCGAACGGGTTGTTGAACGAGAACAGCCGTGGTTCGATTTCCGAAATGGTGAAGCCCGAAACAGGGCAGGCGAATTTCTCGGAGAAAATCAGCCGCTCGGCATTGGCGTTGCGGCCGCGATTGGCGGCCGCGCCGGTGGCCTTCGAGTCCGCGAGCTCGACCACCGCGAGGCCGTCGGCGAGCTTGAGGCACTGCTCGAGCGAATCCGCGAGCCGCGTGCCGATGTCACCGCGCACCACCAGGCGATCGACAACAACATCAATGTCATGCGTGAACTTCTTGTCGAGCGGTTTGACCTCGCCGATCTCGTAATAGGCGCCGTCGATCTTCACGCGCTGGTATCCCTTGCGCAGGAATTCGGCGAGCTCCTTTTTGTATTCGCCCTTGCGGCCGCGCACGACCGGCGCCAGCACGTAAATGCGCGTGCCTTCCGGCAGCGCCAGCACGCGGTCGACCATCTGCGAAACGGTCTGGCTTTCGATCGGCAGGCCGGTGGCCGGCGAATAGGGCACGCCGACGCGCGCCCAGAGCAGGCGCATGTAATCGTAGATCTCGGTAACGGTGCCGACGGTCGAACGCGGATTCTTCGAGGTCGTCTTCTGCTCGATCGATATTGCCGGCGACAGCCCGTCGATCTGGTCGACGTCCGGCTTCTGCATCATCTCGAGAAATTGCCGCGCATAGGCCGAGAGCGACTCGACGTAACGGCGCTGGCCCTCGGCGTAGATCGTGTCGAAGGCGAGCGAGGATTTGCCCGAGCCCGACAGGCCGGTGAACACGACGAGACTGTCGCGCGGAATAGCGACGTCGACGTTCTTGAGATTGTGCTCGCGCGCGCCGCGGATGGTGATCTGGCGGGCGTCGCGGGCAAGCTTGCTGTTACGTTCGGGCATTGGATTCCGGAGCTTCGTATTGGACGTACTGAACCTGGCTTTTTGGCCGCTCAGGCAAAGACACGCCGCCGGCCCGGCAAAATGCGGGGCCGTTCGGGCCTGTGTCCGACGGACGTAGTCAGAAGGCTGACCCTTTGCCAGCCCGAACACCAGACCGGGCCCAGAATGACGGTTGAAAACCGGTGCAAAAGGGACTAGAACATATCAGGAACGGAACCGCAAGGCGCCGTTTCGAACACCTCACCGGCGCGAAAAAGCCTCTGTGGATTAGGGGCAAACGCGCTGCCGCCCTCTATGGACAGCATGGGGCGAAGTCTAGGGTGAGTTTGTTTCATGTGGGGCTACGCGCGGCACGCGGCCCTCAAACGGCGGGCGTCTGGCGGCTTCCGGTGAAGCCGCACGCGTCATCCGCCACGCGGAGAGCACCATGGCAGGCAGCGTCAACAAGGTCATTCTCGTCGGCAATCTTGGCGCCGACCCCGAAGTCCGCCGCACCCAGGATGGCCGCCCGATCGTCAACCTGCGGGTCGCGACCTCGGAGAGCTGGCGCGACAAGAACACCGGCGAGCGGCGCGAGAAGACCGAATGGCACCGCGTGGTGATCTTCAGCGAGGGCCTCGCCAAGATCGCCGAGCAGTACCTCAAGAAGGGCTCGAAGGTTTACCTCGAAGGCGCGCTGCAGACGCGCAAATGGCAGGACAAGGACGGCCAGGACCGCTACTCGACCGAGGTCGTGTTGCAGGGCTTCAACTCGGCGCTGACGATGCTCGATCGCGCCGGTGGCGGGGCAGGGGCCGACAATGGCGACTTCGGCTCGGCGGGTCCGACCGCCGGGTCACGCGAACGCAAGCCGGCGATGGCCGGCGCCGGTGGCAAGCGCGACGACATGGACGACGAGATTCCGTTCTAGGCGGTCGGTTTCCCGCACACCGCTCACCCCCGCGCATAGCCGTTCAAAGAACGGCGTGCTTTCGCACGCCTATGGCGGGGGTCTAGGCACGAATTGCTGACCGCCTTCACGCCAGCACGGCGCGCACACCATCGACGACAAACTGCACGGCGAGCGCCGCGAGCAGCACGCCGAGCAGGCGCGAGAGCACGATGTTACCTGTCACGCCGAGCAGTTTTTCGATACGCGTGCAGAGTAAAAAGACCGCGGCGCAGAGCGCGGCGACGAAGGCGATAACCGCGAGCAGGATTGTCAACCGCATCGGATCGCCTTCGCTGCGGCCGGCGAGCAGCACGGTGGCGGTGATCGCGCCGGGGCCCGCCATCAGTGGAATGGCGAGCGGGAAGGCCGCGACGTTGCGCACGTGCTCCTCGATTGCATCTTCCGCCTGACGCGACTGCCGCTCGATGCGTACGCCGAACACCATTTCGGAAGCGATCGAGAACAGCAAAAGTCCACCGGCAATGCGGAATGCGGGGAGACCGATCGAGAGCGTGCGCAGCAGCCAGTCACCGATGAGCGCGCTGCCGGCGAGGATGGCCGCGGCAATCACGGCGGCGCGCAGCGCCACACTGCGCCTTGCGCGCTTCGGCAACCCATGGGTGACCGCGAGATAAGACGGCACGAGGCCGATCGGATCGACCACGATCAGCAAGGTCACAAGCGCGGAAATGAGAAATTCGAGCGGCATGATCGTCCAAACTACCATGAACTCCGCTCACCCCCGCGCGTAGCCGTTCGAAGAACGGCGTGCTTTGGCAGGCCTATGACGGTGGCCAGAGCAGAAAATTGCCGATTCAGTGATGCCGCCCTTGATCACCGCTTTCGCGGGAACGGGCGGTTGGTGGGGCGTGATTTTTGGCGACATTTGGCGCCCAAAAATAGCCCGTTTTCGGAACTCGCCACGGGGCATTAACACTTTGAATTAAATAGGGATATTAGGCGGTATAGGCATTCAATTCGGGTGGCGTCGTCACCCTGAATCAGATAGAAAAACTGCAACAAAAATTCCACGCAGGACGCCGTCTTGGCCGACACCGAACCTCCCAAATCGGGGGACGCACCCCCTTCCGATGTGCGCCCGATTTCCATCACCGAGGAGATGAAGCGCAGCTATCTCGATTACGCGATGAGCGTGATCGTGTCGCGGGCACTGCCCGATGCGCGTGACGGCCTCAAGCCGGTGCACCGGCGCATTCTCCACTCGATGAACGAACAGGGCCATACGCCCGACAAGAAATACGTGAAATCGGCGCGCGTGGTCGGCGACGTGATGGGCAAATATCACCCGCACGGCGACCAGGCGATCTACGACGCGCTGGTGCGCATGGCGCAGGACTTCTCCATGCGCCTGATGCTGATCGACGGGCAGGGCAATTTCGGCTCAGTCGACGGCGATCCGCCGGCGGCGATGCGCTACACCGAGTGCCGCCTCGCTCGGCCAGCGATGGCGCTGCTCGACGACATCGACAAGGACACGGTCAACTTCCAGGAAAACTATGACGGCAGCGAAACAGAGCCGGTGGTGCTGCCGGCGCGCTTTCCGAATCTGCTGGTCAACGGCGCCGGCGGCATCGCCGTCGGCATGGCCACGAATATTCCGCCGCACAATCTCGGCGAGGTGGTGGACGCGGCGGTCGCGCTCATCGACAATCCGGCAATCACCATCGACGAGCTGATCAAGATCGTGCCCGGCCCGGATTTTCCGACCGGCGGCATCATCCTCGGCCGCGACGGCATCCACTCGGCCTACAAGGAAGGCCGCGGCTCGATCGTGATGCGCGGCAAGGTCGAGACCGAGACCGTCCGCAAGGAACGCGAAGCCTTCATCATCACGGAAATTCCGTACCAGGTGAACAAGGCGGCGATGGTCGAGCGCATCGCCGAGCTGGTGCGTGAGAAGAAGATCGACGGCGTTGCCGACCTGCGCGACGAGAGCGACCGGCAGGGCTATCGCGTGGTGGTCGAGCTCAAGCGCGAGGCGGTGCCCGACGTCGTGCTCAACCAGCTCTATCGCTTCACGCCGCTGCAATCCTCGTTCAGCGCGAACATCGTGGCGCTCGATGGCGGCCGGCCGCTGGTGATGACGCTGAAGGATCTGCTCTCGGCCTTCATCGCATTCCGCGAAGAGGTCGTCTCCCGCCGCACCAAGTTCTTACTGGGCAAGGCGCGCGACCGCGCCCACGTGCTGGTCGGCCTGGCCATTGCGGTGGCCAATATCGACGAGTTCATCAGGCTCATACGGGCCTCCAAAAATCCGGAGGAGGCGCGCGAGGCGCTGATGAAGCGCGACTGGCCAGCCAAGGACGTGGCGGCGATGGTGACTTTGATCGACGATCCGCGTCACAAAGTATCGGCAAAGGGCACGACGAAGCTTTCGGCCGAGCAGGCGAGGGCAATCCTCGATCTGCGCCTGCAGCGGCTGACCGCGCTGGGCCGCGATGAGATCAAGCAGGAGCTCGAGAAGCTCAAGACCGAAATTGCGGATTATCTCGAGATCCTGCGCTCGCGCGCGCGCATCCAGAAGATCATCAAGGACGAGCTGGCGGCGGTAAAGAAAGAATTTGCCACACCGCGCCGCACGGTGATCGCCGAAGCGACCGGCCAGGTCGACGAGGAGGATCTGATCACGCGCGAGGAGATGGTCGTCACCGTCTCGCACCAGGGCTACATCAAGCGCGTGCCGCTTTCGACCTATCGCGCGCAGCGCCGCGGCGGCAAGGGTCGCGGCGGCATGCAGGTGCGCGAGGAGGATTTCGTCTCACGGCTGTTCGTGGCCTCGACGCACGCGCCGGTGCTGTATTTCTCCTCGCGCGGCAAGGTCTACAAAGAGAAGGTCTGGCGGCTGCCGATCGCGGCGCCGCAGGCGCGCGGCAAGGCGCTGATCAACATCCTGCCGCTGCAGCAGACCGAAACCATCACCACCATCATGCCGCTGCCGGAGGACGAGGCCGACTGGGCCGCGCTCGACGTGGTGTTTGCAACCACCAGCGGCACCGTCCGCCGTAACAAGCTCAGCGATTTCGCCGACGTGCGGCCGTCCGGCATCATTGCGATGAAGCTGGAAGACGGCGAGGCGATCGTCGACGTGCAGATCTGCACCGAGAAGGACGACGTACTGCTCACCGCCAATGGCGGCCAGTGCATCCGTTTCGCGGTGCCGGAGGTGCGCGTGTTCCAGGGCCGTACCTCGCGCGGCGTACGCGGCATCACGCTCGCCGATAAGGATCACGTCATCTCGATGTCGATCCTTCGCCACGTTGATGTGTCGGCTGAAGAACGCGCCGCTTACCACAAGCGTGCCAGCGCGATCCGGCGCGGGGCCGGCGACGAGCCCGAGCCTGCGGAAGCGGAGGAGGGCGTCAAGAACATCGAGCTTGGCGAGAAGCGCTACGTCGAGCTTTCGGCCGCCGAGCAGTTCGTGTTGACGGTGTCGGAACGTGGCTTCGGCAAGCGCTCGTCGTCCTACGAGTACCGCACGACCGGCCGCGGCGGCAAAGGCATCGTGGCGATGACGCTCACCAAGAAGACCGGCAAGATCGTCGGCTCCTTCCCGGTGGAAGAGGCCGACCAGGTGATGCTGGTCACCGACGCGGGCAAGCTCATCCGCACGCCGGTCTCCGGCATCCGCATCGCCGGCCGCTCGACGCAGGGCGTGATCGTGCTCAACACCGCCGAGGACGAGAAGGTCGTGTCGGTCGAGCGCCTGAGCGAAGATGGCAGCGACGACAGCGAAGACTGAGATCTTTCGCGATCCGCGCTAGCGGCCGCCTGGCGGGAATGCCGCGTCGAGCGCTTGCAGGTCCTGCGGCGTCAGCGTGAGCGAGAGCGCGACCGCATTCTCCTTCACGTGGGCGACCGAGCCGGACTGGGGGATCGCAATGACGTCGCCGCCGCGAATGGCCCAGGCCAGCGCAACGGTCGCCGCGGAGCAGCCGTGCGCGGCGCCAATCCGCGCCAGCGTCTCGTGGCGTAGCAGCTTGGCGCCTTCGCCGCCGAGCGGCGAGTAGGCCATGATCGGCATTCCGCGTTTCCTGCACCACGGCAGCACGCCACGCTCGATGGCCCGGTCGTCGAGGCTGTAAGGGATCTGATTGGTTGCGCAGCGGTCGCCGCGCGGCACGCGGAATAGCTCTTCCATTTCGCGGACCCCGAAGTTGGATACGCCCCAGGAGCGAATCTTTTTCTTCGCGACCAGGTCTTCAAACCCCGCGACCACGTGGGAAATGCCAACACCCTTTTGCGGCCAGTGCAAAAGGTAAAGATCGAGATGGTCCGTGCCGAGGCGCTTCAAGCTCGCCTCGCAGGCGCGCGCGATGCCGTCGCCGGCCACATGGTTAGGCCACACCTTTGAGACCAGGAACACGCGGTCGCGCTGGCCGGCAATCGCGCGGCCGATGAATTCCTCGGAGCCGTAGATTTCCGCCGTGTCGATGACCGTCATCCCAAGCGAGATGCCCGCGCGCACCGCCTCTTCTTCCTCCGCTTGAGGACGCCGTCCCCGTGCGAGACGCGCCGAGCCCTGTCCGAGGGCCGGCACGGTTTTGCCGTCGCGGAATTTCACGGTTCGTGCCGGGGCGTTCTGCGCCGCTGCATCGTGGGACATCGTGAGGGTCGCGGGAATCGCGGAGAGCGACACTGCCGCTAACCTGGTGAATTCGCGCCGGTTCAGGGGTTGATTGGTCATAACCCCCGATAACGCAGGAACACTCCGATACTAAATCAAGATCGCTTGAAGTCTTGCCCGTGCCAATCTAGGCAGGATCGAATGATGGGTCAGCCATGAACTATTCCCTCTTCTCCGCCTTCCTCCTCATCACGTTCGTGCTGGTGATCGTGCCGGGCCCGATCGTGACGTTGGTGATCGCAACAGCGGCAACCCGCGGCACCCGCGCGGCGCTGATCACGGTGATCGGCACAACGCTCGGAACCGCCGTGATGCTCCTCTGCATCGCGCTCGGCCTGAACTGGGTCCTCAAAACATCCGCCGAAGTATTTGAAGTCTTGCGCTGGATCGGCGCGGCCTACCTGATCTGGCTCGGCATCCAGAGCTGGCGAACCGCCGGCCGCGCCGCCGAGGCTGCGCCGCCGCGGCACCGCGTGCACATATCGCGCGGCTTCCTCGTCGCCATCACCAACCCGAAGACGATTGCCTTCTTCACGGCCTTCCTGCCGCAATTCGTCGACCCGGCGTTGCCCGTGGGTTGGCAGCTTTTCGTGATGTGCACGGTATCGTTGGCGCTTGCCGCTTTAACCGATGCGGCCTGGGCCGTTGCCGCGGGCCTCGGCCGCGCCTGGTTCATGAAGCCGCGCTACAATGCATTGCTCGGCCGGCTCTCCGGTGTGGCGCTGATCGGCGGCGGCCTCTGGCTGTCCATGGCGAGACGCGCAAGCTAGGCGCTGCCGACAGCCTTGCAATTCAGGCGCGTAATCCGAAACTTAGTCGGTGTAACCTGATCGCTACAACCCAGGAAATTATCCGGTGTTCCACACAACCAGTATGGGGCGCCGGCGAATCCCGCACTATGATGTCTGACGCTACTGGGAGGCGCCCGTGCGTTACTTATCCCTTGCAGCGATAGTGGCTTCGACAATCGCAGTCACCCAAGTTGCCGTGGCAGCGGACATGCCGGCCAAGGCGCCCGTCCGCGCGGTGCCCGCTGTCTACAACTGGTCCGGATGGTATGTCGGCCTGAATGCGGGCGGAGCATGGGGTCACAGCGATGATCCCACCTCGACCGTGTTCAGCCCGTTAGGGTACTTCGACGTCACAAGCGTCCCGGCCGTCAATGCGGTTGGCCTCCAGTCGACCAGCGTCAGCGGATTCACCGGTGGCATTCAAGGCGGATACAATTGGCAATGGAGCAATTTTGTCGCCGGCCTTGAGGCGGATTTCGGTTACTTCGGCCTCAGGGGATCGAGCAGCGGAACCGGCGTCTATCCGTGCTGCGCACCGGCTACATTCACAATCGCTTCATCGGTCAGGACGGACTGGCTCGCGACGGTACGCGGACGCCTTGGCTTTGCGAGCAACAACTGGCTGTTCTACATCACCGGCGGCGCCGCATTCACGCAGCTGAAGGGCGACTTCGCATTCACCGACAACTGCGGCAACATTGCTGCTTGTAACGGTCCCGGCGGTCCAAATGCCGCCGAAGCGGTTTCACTCTCACGCACAAAGACCGGATGGACGATTGGCGGCGGCGTCGAAGCGGGGCTGTGGTCGAAATGGACGCTAAAGGCCGAGTATCTTTACGTTGATTTCGGCAATGTTTCCGGGGTGGGCTTTATCACAACCCCGGGCCTTAACCCCTTCGCGCAAAATAATCCATTCACGCACAGTGTCGATCTGCGAAGTCACATCGCTCGCCTCGGTTTGAACTACCATTTCAACTGAGGCCACGGGGATAGTCGCCAACGCCTAGCGGACGTCCCATACCGCTCAGCGCTTCCGTTTACGGCTCTCTTG
>Ga0105243_10001259_pt1 | contig 22751 bp, 24 predicted proteins | sample KBSM34metaG_FD_81525 | JGI IMG/M metagenome (GOLD analysis project Ga0105243, IMG submission 81525) | Miscanthus rhizosphere microbial communities from Kellogg Biological Station, Michigan, USA - KBS M3-4 metaG | ecosystem: Host-associated > Plants > Roots > Rhizosphere > Soil | place... | reverse complement strand
TCGTAGTTGCGGTAGACGCGGTGCCCGAAGCCCATGAGCTTCACGCCGTCTTCCTTGTTCTTGACCTTGCGGACGAACTCCTTGACGTCGCCGCCGCCTGCCTTGATCTCGTCGAGCATCTCGAGCACGGCCTGGTTGGCGCCGCCGTGCAGCGGGCCCCAGAGCGCGTTGATGCCGGCCGAGACCGAGGTGAACAGGTTGGCGTCCGACGAGCCGACCATGCGCACCGTCGACGTCGAGCAGTTCTGCTCGTGGTCGGCGTGCAGGATCAGCAGCATGTCCAGCGCCTTGGCGACCTCGGGATCGACCTCGTACGGCTCGGCCGGGAAGCCGAACGTCATCCGGAGGAAGTTCTCGACGAGCGAGAGCGAGTTGTCCGGGTACAGGAACGGCTGCCCGACGGACTTCTTGTACGCATAGGCCGCGATGGTCGGCATCTTCGCGAGCAGGCGCGTGGTGGAAAGCTCCACCTGCTCCGGGTCGTCGGGGTCCAGCGAGTCCTGGTAGTACGCGGACAGTGCGTTCACCGCGGAGGACAGCACCGGCATCGGGTGCGCGTTGCGCGGGAAACCGTCGAAGAACCGCTTGAGGTCCTCGTGCAGCAGCGTGTGGCGCTGGATGCGGGTGGTGAAGGCGGCCAGCTCGTCGACCGAGGGCAGCTCGCCGTAGATCAGCAGGTAGCTGACCTCGAGGAAGGTCGAGCCCTCCGCGAGCTGCTCGATCGGGTAGCCGCGGTAACGCAGGATTCCCTGTTCGCCGTCGATGTAGGTGATCGCCGACTTGGTGGAGGCGGTGTTGACGAATCCGGGATCCAGGGTGGTGTACCCGGTCGCGGACAGGAGCTTGCCCAGCTCGATGCCGTCATTGCCCTCAGTTGCTCGGGCAATCGTCATCGCATGTTCGCCACCGGGGTAGCTGAGCGTCGGTGTGGTGTCATCGGCAGCGGGCACGAAGGATCCCTCTCAAACTCGGATCAGCGAGTAGCACTATCAGTCGGATAGAACCTAGTCGCTGTTACGCCCCCTTGCCCAGGGAGGGTCCACGCCGAGTGGGATTTACCACTAGAGCGCGCCGAGACCCCAGGTCCCCGTCCAGGTCTCGCCGGACCGCAGTACCACCTGGTCGATGCCCGTGTTGAACGCGTCCGGCGGGCAGGTCATCGGTTCGATCGCCAGCGCTCGGCCGCGGCCGGGATAGCCCTGACCGCGCTCCGGATCCGCCGTGAACACCTGGATCCAGCCGAACTGGCGGTCGGTCCACAGCACCGCCCCCGAACCGTCCGGGGCGCGTAACTCATGCCGGGCACGGCCGTCCGGATCCGGGACGATCGAGCTGAAAGGCGTGTCCAGCCAGACGCCGTCGAGCGAGCGGGGGGCGGTGAAGTCGAATTCGGTGCCGTACACCGACTCGGAGTTGCCCACCGGCAGCATCCGCTCCTGGTCCAGCGGCAACCGGGTGCCCGCGGTCAGCCGCAGCGTGCACTCGTCGAGCGGGGTGTCGCCGGCCCGGACGAAGGTGTGCACGCCCATCCCGAACGGTGCAGGCATCGCGCCGATGTTCTCGGCCGTGTGCGTGACGGTCAGCCCCGCCGGTCCCAGCTCGTGCGTTGTCGTGAGCTGCAGCGGGTAGGGCCAGCCCTTGTGCAGGCCGAGGCGGATGCTCTGCCGCACCCGGTTCGGGGTGTGCTCCTCGAGCTCCCAGTCGTCGCGGCGCACCAGCCCGTGGATCGCGTTGTTCCTGGCGGGCTCGGTGATGGCCAGCTGATGTTCGACGCCGTCGAAGATGAAGTAGCCGTCGCGAATCCGATTCGGCCACGGCGCGAGGACCAGTCCGGCGGACAGTGGCGGCTTCTCCCCCGCGGGCGAGGTCTCGGTGAGCGGACTGCCGCCGATCTCCAGCAGCCGGAGACCGGCCCCACGGGGGACGACCTCGGCGCGGTAATCACCGTGCTCGATCTTGAAGCTGCTCAGACCGGACGAGCGAACGGCGCCGTTGACGGACTCAGACATGACACGACTCGCACATGGCACACAGTGTCCACCAATCGGCGCGCGACGGCACCCATCCCACCAAAGCCACCGCCCCGTGGGATCGGTCGCGTGAGATCAGTCGCGCCGCACCCGGTACCGCAGGAACATCGGGAACGCGAGGCAGGCCAGTCCTACCCCGATCACCACCAGCACCCCGCCGCCGGCCGCGGCGGCCGCGGTGCCGACCGCGAAGGCCGCCGCGCCGTGCAGGACGTCGCCGATCCGCGGCCCGCCCGCGACCACCACGATGAACACCCCCTGCAGCCGCCCGCGCATCTCGTCGGTCGCCACCTGCTGGAGCATCGTGCTGCGGAACGCGGCCGAGACCATGTCCACGGCGCCGCCAAACGCGAGGAAACCGAGGGCAACCCAGAGCAATACCGCCGAGCTTTCGGGGGTGGCGAACCCGACGGCGACACCGAAGCCGACCATCGCCAGGCCCCACGCCACGATGCAGGCCACCACCGCCCGTCCTTGGTACCTGACCCCAGGCAGCCACCCCGAGAACACGCCGCCGATCACGGCGCCCGCCGACATGGCCGCGAACAGCAGACCCAGCGCGACGCCGCCGCTCACCGGGTCGCCGAAGCTCTCGTGCGCGATCTGCGGAAACAGCGCCCTCGGCATGCCGAACACCATCGCGATGATGTCGACGACGAACGACGCGAGCAGGACCTTCTGCGTGGACAGGTACGCGAAGCCGTCGAGCACCGCCCGGAGCCCGGCCCTGGTGGCGGTGCCGGTCGGCGGCAGCGCGGGCAACCGCAGCACCGCCCACAGCGTCGCCATCAGCGCGATCGCGTCGACCAGGTACAGCACGGCCAGCCCGGTCAACGGGACGAGCACACCCGCCAGCAGCGGGCCCGCGATCGCGCCGAACTGGAAGACCGTCATGTTCAACGAGTTGGCGGCAGGCAGCGCTCGCGAGGGCAGCAGCCGCGGGATGATCGCATTACGGGTCGGCGAGTTGACCGCGAAGAACGCCTGCTGCAGCGAGAACAGCCCCAACACCAGCCAGACGTTGTTCACCCCCGCCGCGGCCTGCGCCCAGAACAGCACCGAGGTGACCGCGAGCCCGATCGTCGTGAACGTCATCAGCCTGCGGCGGTCCATCACATCGGCGAGCGCGCCGCCCCACAGGCCGAAGACGACGAGCGGGACCAGCCCGAACAGGCCGGTCAATCCGACATAGGCCGAACTCCTGGTGATCTCGTAGACCTGGAGCGGCACCAGCACGACACTGATCTGGGCGCCGATCACGGTGACGATGCCCGCCACCCACAGCCGACGGAAGTCCTGGTTCTGCAGCGGCGTGACGTCGGCCAGCAGCCGCCTGCGCGTGACCTCGGTCAAGGCTGCAATCGCTCCGCGGTCCAGACGCCGTCCGTCAGCGTGGTCTTCACCCGGTTGTGCATCCGGTTCGCCCTGCCCTGCCAGAACTCCACGCTGTCCGGACGGAGCAGGAAGCCACCCCAGTTCGGGGGCACCGGCACGTCGTCGACGTCCGCGAACCTGGCCGTGACCTCGGCCAGCTGCGCCTCGAGCGCGGCGCGGGAATCGATGGGGCTCGACTGGTTCGAGGCCCAGGCACCGAGCTGGGAACCACGCGGCCGGGTGTGCCAGTACTTCTCGGTGACCAGCGGGTCCACCCGGGAGACCGATCCCCTGATCGTCACCTGGTGGGCGAACGCGATCCAGGAGAAGGTCGCCGACGCGTAGGGGAAGCCGGCCAGCTCCCGCGCCTTGTTCGACTCGTAGTTGGTGTAGAACACCAGCCCGTCCTCGGACAGCCCCTTGCACAGCACCGTCCGCGAGGCCGGCCTGCCCGCCGCGTCGACCGTGGCGAGCACCATCGCATTGGGTTCGGCGATGCCGGACGAGCGCGCCTGGTCCAGCCACCGGCGCAGCAACGGGTACCAGCCTCCGCGCAGCGATTCCGCGCCGAGATTTCCCTCCGGCACAGCAGGATTCGGGTCCTGATGGGCATAGCCGACCCGCATCGCGGCGAGGTCGGGGTTCGCGGCGGACTCGGGCTCGGAATCGGGTGACACAGCCGCTGACGTTACTCCCGGGTATGTGCCGCTCACCCACGCCACGCAACGGGCTAGAGTTTGACCTGACCCACCCTGTCGACCGTGGATCGCACCCGCGATTCCCGCGAGGCAGGGTCACCAGTCACGGCGGCGCAGAGCCTGCACACCATGCATGCGCCCCGCAGACGGCGATGACTTAGGCGGAGCAGCCCGGACCGGGCGAATACCGAAGACGACGAGGAGAGTCCACGAGCAATGGCAGCGAGCGCGGCAGTACCCGAGGATTTTGTCAGCGGTCTCGAGGGCGTCGTCGCCTTCACCACCGATATCGCCGAGCCTGACAAGGACGGTGGCGCGCTGCGCTACCGCGGAGTCGACATCGAGGACCTGGTCGGTCGCGGCGTCACCTTCGGCGACGTCTGGGCACTGCTCGTCGACGGCGAGTTCGGCCAGGGCCTGCCGCCCGCCGAGCCGTTCCCGCTGCCGATCCACACCGGCGACGTCCGCGTCGACGTGCAGGCCGGCCTGGCCATGCTGGCGCCGATCTGGGGATACCAGCCGCTGCTCGACATCGACGACGACACCGCCCGCGAGCAGCTCGCCCGCGCCTCGGTGATGGCGCTGTCCTACGTGGCGCAGTCGGCCCGCGGTGTCTACCAGCCCGCCGTGCCGCAGAAGGTCATCGACGAATGCCCCACCGTCACCGCGCGTTTCATGACCCGCTGGAAGGGTGACCCGGACCCGGCGCACACCGAGGCCATCGACGCGTACTGGGTCTCCGCCGCCGAGCACGGCATGAACGCCTCCACCTTCACCGCCCGGGTCATCGCCTCCACCGGCGCCGACGTCGCTGCGTCGCTCTCCGGCGCCATCGGCGCGATGTCCGGCCCGCTGCACGGCGGCGCCCCGGCCCGCGTCCTCCCGATGATCGAGGAAACCGAGAAGAGCGGCGACGCCCGCGCTCTCGTCAAGGGCATCCTGGACCGCAAGGAGAAGCTGATGGGCTTCGGGCATCGCGTGTACCGCGCCGAGGACCCCCGCGCCCGCGTGCTCCGCGCCACCGCCAAGCGTCTGAACGCGCCCCGCTACGAGGCCGCCGCCGCGCTCGAGCAGGCCGCCCTCGCCGAGCTGCGCGAGCGCCGCCCGGACCGCGCGATCGAGACGAACGTCGAGTTCTGGGCCGCCGTCATCCTCGACTTCGCCGAGGTCCCGGCGCACATGATGCCCGCGATGTTCACCTGTGGCCGTACCGCCGGCTGGTGCGCGCACATCATGGAGCAGAAGCGTCTCGGCAAGCTGGTCCGCCCGGCTGCCATCTACACCGGACCCGAGCCCCGCACCCCCGAGTCCGTCCAGGGCTGGGACCAGATCGCCGGCTGATTCGGGCCCTCTGCCCGTTCGCACCACCAACGAGAAGGAACTCGAACCGATGACCACCCCGATCATCCCCGCCGACCTCAAGCCCGTCGATGGCCGATTCGGTTGCGGACCGTCCAAGGTCCGCCCCGAGCAGCTCCAGTCGCTCGTGGACGTTGGCGCCTCGGTGTTCGGCACCAGCCACCGTCAGAAGCCGGTCAAGGACGTCGTCGCCCGGGTGCGTTCCGGCCTGGCCGACCTCTTCTCGCTGCCCGAGGGCTACGAGGTGGTGCTCGGCAACGGTGGCACCACCGCGTTCTGGGACGCGGCCGCGTTCGGCCTGATCCGCGAGAAGTCCCTGCACCTGACCAACGGCGAGTTCAGCTCCAAGTTCGCCTCGGTGGCCAAGGCCAACCCGTTCATCGGTGACCCGATCGTCGTCTCGGCCGAGCCGGGCAGCGCGCCCGCGCCCGTGTCGGACCCGTCGGTCGACCTCATCGGCTGGGCGCACAACGAGACCTCCACCGGTGTCGCGATCCCCGTGTCGCGTCCGGCCGGCTCGGAGAACGCGCTCATCGCGATCGACGCCACCTCCGGTGCGGGCGGCCTGCCGGTGAACATCGCCGACTCGGACGTCTACTACTTCGCACCGCAGAAGTGCTTTGCCTCCGACGGCGGGCTGTGGATCGCGATCATGAGCCCGGCCGCCCTGGCCCGCGTCGAGGAGATCAAGTCCACGGGCCGCTGGACCCCGGACTTCCTGTCGCTGCCGATCGCGGTGGACAACAGCTCCAAGGACCAGACGTACAACACCCCGGCGCTGGCCACCCTGCTGCTGTTCGCGAACCAGATCGAGTGGATGAACAGCAACGGCGGGCTGGACTGGGCCACCAAGCGCACCGCCGATTCGTCCTCGCGCCTGTACAACTGGGCCGAGGCCAGCGAGTTCGCCACCCCGTTCGTCGCCGATCCGGCGCACCGCTCCCAGGTCGTCGGCACCATCGACTTCGACGACAAGATCGACGCAGCCGCGGTGGCGAAGATCCTGCGCGCCAACGGAATCGTGGACACCGAGCCGTACCGCAAGCTGGGCCGCAACCAGCTGCGCGTCGGTATGTTCCCGGCGATCGATCCCGAGGACGTCACCGCGCTGACCAAGAGCATCGATTGGGTGGTCGGCCAGCTCTGAGCCGAACCCAGCAACAGTCAGCCCCCGACATCGCCTGCCGGGGGCTGACTGCTTTCTACGGCAGACCGCATCCGCATGGGTTGCCGCACTTCTCGGCCCAGGGATGACAGGATCGGCAGCGACTGACATCGATTGGGAGGGAATCGCTTGATGTTCAAACGCAGTTTCGTCGTCCTCGCCGCACTGACCCTGGCCGCGTTCGCCGCGGGATGCGGAAATGACTCCTCGGACATATCCACGACCACGACGTCGGCGGCGATGTCGACCACGTCCGCGCCGACCACCACGGCCGCGCCGGCGACCCCGGCCGCACTGACCCCGGAAACCCCTCCGGTGTCGCTGCCGCCGGTCGTGGTGTCCCCGGCACAAGGACCCGTCGGCGCGGACGGCTCCACCGGCAACAACCTGAGCACCGAATACTGTGCGCGCAACCAGGATCCGGGATGCCCCATCGGCAGCTACGTCGCACCGGACGCCATCCCGCACCCCGATGGCAGCGGAAAGTACGTTCCGTGTGAGGGCACCATCTGCACCAACCCGGACCACGGCGCAGGGACCGACCCGCAGCAGAACGGCGGCGCGGTGATGGAGAACCCGAACGGCGACGGCGAGGTAGTCCCGTGCGAGGGCACCATCTGCACCAACCCGAACAACGGCGCGGGCGGGTAGCCGCCCCTAGGGGCCGGTGATCGTGGTCAGGAAACTCGCTCGGACATCGTCGCGGCCCGCCGCCTCGAGCAACGCGGAGAACGCGGTGACCTCCTCCGCGGATGCGCGGCGGGCCGTGTCGGCGAGGAAGGTCGGGTCGTCGAACAGGTCGGCGACGGCGTCGGCCGCACGGGCAAGGGTGAAGATGTCATACATGGCAGATCGGTCCTGACAACTGCGGTGAGCACGAAGGCCCTCCACCAGAAATTAACTTAGCGTGCCCTTCGTTAGGTCTGCCTAAGTAAAGGCGACAGGGGATCACAAGTCAACACAGTGGCGACCGGTCACCATTTCGGAACCACAGCCTATGCGGTACCTTCGGTCACACATACATTGCCCCGTCTCCGAGGAGGTCCGCCGTGACCGAACACATCGACGTGCTGATCGTCGGTGCCGGACTGTCCGGGATCGGCGCCGCCCACCAGATCCAGGCCAAGTTCCCCACCCGGTCCTTCGCGATCTTCGAGTCCCGCGACGCCATCGGGGGCACCTGGGATCTGTTCCGCTACCCCGGGATCCGGTCGGACTCCGACATGCAGACCCTCGGCTATCGGTTCCGCCCGTGGACGGACGAGAAGTCGATCGCGGACGGCCCGGCCATCCTGGAGTACGTCCGGGACACCGCCCGCGAGGCGGGGATCGACAAGCAGATCAGATTCGGACACCGGGTGGTGCGTGCCCAGTGGTCGAGCGAAGACACCCGATGGACCGTGGAGGCCACGCACGGCGACGACACCGTCGCGGTCACCTGCGACTTCCTCTACGTCTGCAGCGGCTACTACCGCTACGACGAGGGATTCACGCCGAACTTCGAAGGCACCGACCGCTTTCAGGGCCGGATCGTGCACCCCCAGCACTGGCCCGAGGACCTCGACTACACCGGCAAGAGGGTCGTCGTGATCGGCAGTGGCGCCACCGCCGTCACCCTGGTGCCCTCGATGTCCGACCGGGCCGAGCACGTGACGATGCTGCAGCGCTCCCCCACCTACATCGCCGCCCTGCCCGCCAAGGACCCGACCACCAACGGGCTGCGGCGACTGCTCGGCGACAGGCTCTCCTACCCGATCGCCCGTTGGAAGAACGTCGCGTTCTCCACCGCCACCTACCAACTCAGCCAGCGCCAGCCACGCCTGGTCAAGTGGTACCTCCGGCGAGCCCAGCAGCGAGCACTGCCCGCCGGGTACGACATCGACACCCACTTCACGCCGAGCTACAACCCCTGGGACCAGCGGATGTGCCTGGTGCCGGACGGCGACCTGTTCCGGGCGATCCGCCACGGCGAGGCGTCGGTGGTAACCGACCGGATCGCGACCTTCACCGAGCGGGGCCTCGAGCTCGAGTCCGGCGCGGAGCTCGCGGCCGACGTAATCGTGACCGCGACCGGCCTGAACCTGCTCGCGTTCGGAGGGATCGAATTCGCCGTCGACGGCCGCGAGGTATCTCTGCCGGACACCCTCGCCTACAAGGGCATGATGCTCAGCGACGTGCCCAACTTCGCCTTCACGGTCGGCTACACCAATGCGTCCTGGACGCTCAAGGCCGACCTCGTCGCCGACTACGTGTGCCGTCTCCTGGCGCACATGGACCGGCAGGGTCACACGGTGTGCGTGCCGACCAACGACGACCCGGCCCTGTCCACCCGCCCGCTGCTCGACTTCGCCGCCGGTTATGTCCAGCGCTCCATCGACGAGTTCCCCAGGACCGGCACCAAGGCACCGTGGCAGCTCGGCATGAGCTACGCGCACGATGTGGTGACGCTGCGGCACGGCCGGCTCGAGGACGACGCGATGCAGTTCAGCTCCTGATCCGGGAAACAGCTCAGCCCCCGACTTCGCGTCGGGGGCTGACCTGTTGCGGCGAGTGGAGATCTACTCCGCGATGATCGCGTCGGCCTCGATCTCGACAAGCAGCGCGGGATCGATGAGCGCGCTCACCTCGAGGATCGTGGTGGCGGGACGGATCTCGCCGAAGACCTCACCGTGCGCGAGACCGGCCTCTTCCCAGCGGCTCATGTCGGTGAGGTAGATCCGGGTGCGGATGACGTCCTCGGGCTTCGCGCCCGCCTCTGCGAGGGCGGCGACGATCCGGCTGACCGCCTCACGGGTCTGCTCGGCGAGGCTGTCACCGCCGACCGGGCCGTCGGGTCCCGACGCGGTGGTACCGGACACCGACACCTGCCGGCCGATGCGGACGGCCCGCGAGTATCCGATCTTCGACTCCCAGTCGGAGCCGGACGAGATGTTGTTTCGATTCGACATGGCGCTGATTCTGTCAGCCGCCGAGTCGCCTTCCGCAGGCTAGTCCGGGTTCGCCGCCACGAAGCGCAGGAACGGGTCGAGCGCCTCGTCGCCGAGGTGCGGCCCGCTCACCTCGATGCCTGCATCGGCGGACGCGATGACGTCCGCACACCCGAGCCCGAAGCGCGGTCCACCCTCGAGGATCGCGCCGAACCCCGCAGCCGACGCCGCGAACACGACCCGACTCACCCCCGCCCACACCATCGCCGCGCCGCACATCGGGCACGGCTCCCCGCTCGCGTACACGGTGCTGCCGACCAGGTCGTCCGTGCGACCCTCCGCACAGGCGGTGGTGATCGCGTCGAGTTCCGCGTGCTCGGTCACGTCGCCGGAAGTGGCCACGGAGTTCGCGCCCTCGCTGATCACCTCGCCGTCCGCGCCGACGACCACCGCACCGAACGGCCGGTTGCCTGCCTCTCCGGTCTCGTTCGCGAGCTCGATTGCCCTGCGCAGGTTCGCGAGGTCATCGGCTTCGAGGCCAGTCATCTACTCTCCCTTTCGCAGAAATGCCTGTGCGGCGACCCCCGCCGCGATGAAGGTGTATCCCAACCAGCCGGGGCCGCCGTCGGCGGTCAGGATCAGGATGCCGACCGGGATCAGCCACACCGCCAGCGGGGCCAGCAACGCGCTCAGTGGTGGTCGCGGATCCTCCGGATACCAGGCCGAGAACTGCAGCGCGATCAGCATCGCCGCGGTCTGGATCACCCACCCCGTCCACAGGTTGTCGCTGTCGCGCAGCACCGCATCGCCGTAGAACCCGGCGATCGCGGCGACCAGGAACGCCGCGGCCCACACGCCGGTGATCACGTAGTTGATCCGCAGGAACCGCGGTGTCCGCCAGTACTGCTCGTCCACCTCCTCGCGCGCGTACTGGATGGTGAACGGCATCCGGGCCAGCATCGAGCCGACCGCGATGACCACCAGCGTGATGTTCGCGATCTCGCCGACCCAGGTCTCCATCCAGTCCTGCCCCGCCTGGTCGAGCAGAAAGTGCACCGCCAGCAGCGCCGCGAAGAACACGACGTCGATCACGCCGAGCAGTTTCATGGACCGCCCGCGCAGCAGATCGACGGCGACGAACAACACAGAGAGCGACAGTGCGATCCCGGCAGCCCAGGCGAGGCGACCCGGACCCTCGACGACCGCGAGCACGATCCACGGAGCGAGCCCGGTCAGGGGGCCGTCGAGCATCGCGCCGACCGCGTCCCACGCCCGACGCGCGGGCGAGGGAGCTGCCCGCATATCCGGAGCCTTCTCGATCATCGCTGTGCCCTCGCCGGTCCGACCACGTCCGATTTCCTGAGGGTAGCCCCGAATTCGACAGAATTTCGGCCAGAGACAATAGCGCGCCCCGATCCAAACCTGTTGACCGGGCGAGGCGTGTCCTGACCCGACCCCCATCACGGGTCGATTACAGTCGGCAAGGGCAATATCGCGAGCTACGCGATGAGGGAGGTCACGGTGCGAGAACTTCGAGTGATCGGACTTGAGCCCGACGGAACACACATCGTGTGTGCCGACAGCGAGAGCGGCGAGCGCTTTCGTGTACCAGCCGACGACAAGCTTCGCGCCGCCTCTCGGGGCGACGTCGCCCGGTTCGGGCAGATCGAGATCGAGACCGAGAGCCGCATCCGCCCCCGCGACATCCAGGCCCGCATCCGGGCCGGTGCCACGGTCGAGCAGGTGGCGACCGAGGCCGGTGTGTCGGTCAAGAAGATCGAGACCTTCGCGCACCCGGTGCTCCTCGAACGCTCGCGTGCCGCCGAGATGGCGCAGGCCGGTCACCCGGTGCGCGAGAACGGCCCCACCGTCCTGACCCTGGCCGAGATCGTCGGCCTCGCCTTCCGCGCCCGCGGCCACAACCTCGACGAGGCCGAGTGGGACGCGTGGCGCGACGACGAGGGCCATTGGATCGCCCAGCTCGAATGGCAGGCCGGGCGCACCCGCAATGCGGCGCACTGGCGTTTCCAGCCGGACTCCCACGGCGGCACCATCGCCCCGCTCGATGCGGCCGCGACCGACCTGATCGATCCCGATTTCGGGCGCCCGCTGCGCGGACTCGCCCCGATCTCCGCCGAGGACCCGCACTCCCCAGTCCTCGAAGCCGTGATCGAGGCCGAGGTCGAAGAAGAGATGGCGGAGTCCGAGTCGCTCGAACCCGGCGCCATGGATGCCCTCTTCGAGGAGGAGGACATCGTCCCCGCCGAGGACGAGGAGCACCAACCGAAGCCGGCGCCGCAGCACCAGGGCGCGAAGGACAAGCGCGGCAAGCCCTCACTGCCGTCCTGGGACGACGTCCTGCTCGGCGTGCGCAGCAGCGGTCGCGGCTGACCGATACCCGAACCGACTCCCGCCACGGGGGATCACTTAGAGTTACGCCGAGTAACACTAAGTATCTGACGTGAGCAGGGGGAAGACTGTGCTTGATTTCGACTGGCGTCCGCGGCTGAACACGCTGACCCGGAACGCATGGGGCCTGACGTTCGGCGACGGAGTCCAGGCGGCCGAGCCGACCCCGTCCGAGCAGATCACCCGCGGCCTGCACCGGGACCTGTACCGGTTCGGCCCCCAGATCGGCACCAACCCGGTCCTCCTGGTGCCCCCGCTCGCCGCGCCTGCCCAGTGCTACGACCTGCGCCCGGGCCAGAGCCTCGCGGCACACCTGCTCGACAGTGGTCGTACGCCCTACCTCGTCGACTACGGCACCATGACGTCCGCGGACCGGGGCCTCGGTTTCGAGGCCTGGGTCGACGACATCATCCCGGAGGCCCTGCGGCACGTCTCCGAGCTGCACGACGGCGCGCCCGTCGACCTGATCGGATGGAGCCTGGGCGGGACGATCTCGCTGCTCACCGGGGCGGCGCACGCCGACCTCCCGATCAGGACGATCGCCGCGATCGGCACGCCGGTCGACTACACGGAGATCGCGGCCATCGCACCGCTGCGGGCCATCGGCCGGATCACCGGAGACCGGCCGCTCACCACCGCCACCTGGGCACTGGGCGGCCTGCCCGCCCCCGTGGTGCAGGCCAGCTACCGGGTCACGGCACTGCAGCGTGAGTTGACCAAGCCGTGGTTCATCGCGCGCAACCTGCACGACACCGAGACGTTGGCCCGGATGGAATCCATCGACAAGTTCATGGCCGCCATGCCGGGCTACCCGGCCCGGTTCTTCCATCAGATCTGCACCCAGTTGATCCTGGGAAACACCCTGGCGGCGGGGCAATTCCGGCTCGGATCCCGCACGGTCGAGCTGTCCGCGCTATCGGTGCCGGTGCTGGCGGTCGGCGGCACCGATGACGTCATCGCGCCGGTCGCCTCCGTCGCGCGCATCACCGACCTGCTGACCGGGGCCCCATCGGTCCGATTCGAGACCGCGCCGGGCAGCCACCTCGGATTGCTGGCGGGCCCTGGCGCGAAGCAGACCACCTGGGCGCAGATCGACGACTTCCTGAGCGAGACCGCACCGCAGCTGGTCTGAGGGCTCACCCGCCGAAGAGCAGCAGGCTCGGGTGCGTCGCAGCTCCGCACCCGAGCCCTCGAGCAAGCTAGATCCCCGTCGAGCCGAAAATCATGGCGATCGTCAACAAGATGCCCCCGATCACGCCCGACAGGGGGTTGGCGTCACTGAGCAGAAATTCACCGAGAGATCCCATATCGCTTCTCTTTCCAGTTGTGATCGATGGTCACGCGGAGACTACAGAAAAGTGAATCGCTGCCTGTTTGCTTTCGGCATGAGGGCTCATCCGTGGGCGAGGTGCGCGTCCACGGTCCGACCGACGAGGGCGCCCGCGCCCTGCGGGTCCCCGATGACCTGCAGGGCGCGGTCGGCCGCCAGCACGGCCATCCCGTGCAGTCCCGTCCAGATCCCGAGCGCCCGCTCCCTGGCATCCGCGCTGCCCGCGGTCGCCTCCTCCACCAGCGCGACGAGCGACCCGAACAACGGCAGACTCGTGCTCCGCAGTTCCGCCCCCGAACCCTCGAGCAGGTCGTGGCGGAACATCAGCTCGAACATCGCGCGCCGACGATCGGCAAAGCGCACGTAGGCCCAGCCGAGCGCGACGAGCCGGTCCCGGGCAGGCAGGTCGCCGTCGTCCAGGGTGGACCGGACAACGGCCGCGAGGTCGGCAAGGCCCTCGGCCGCGATCGCCGCGAGCAGCGCCTTGTGTGTCGGGAAGTACCGGCGCGGGGCGCCGTGCGACACCTCCGCCGCCCTGGTGATCGCGCGCAGGCTGACCCCCGCGATGCCCTCCCGCTCGAGCAGCTCGACACCACACCTGACCAGCTTGTCCCGTAGCGGTTCGTCGTCCACGTAGACATTGTCTAACACTCGGTGACAGAATCGGCGACCTACGCGTAGACACTGTCTACGACCGGTCGATCGATCACCTCGGGAGCGCGCACTGTGTGGTACTGGCTGTTCAAGTACGTCCTGATCGGACCCGTCCTGCGCCTGTTCGGCAGGCCGACGATCGAGGGCGCCGAGCACATTCCGCCGACCGGGCCGGTGATCCTCGCAAGCAACCACCTGACCGTCGCCGACTCGTTCTTCCTGGTCCTCATGGTGCGACGGCGCATCACCTTCGTGGCGAAGAGCGAGTACTTCACCGGCACCGGACTCAAGGGCAGGCTCACGCGCTGGTTCTTCTCCTGTACCGGACAGGTCCCCATCGACCGCAGCGGGGCGGACGCCGCTCGGGGCGCACTGACGACGGCGACCGGGATTCTCGAGGCGGGCGGCGTCTGGGGCATCTACCCCGAGGGCAGCCGCTCACCCGACGGGCGGTTGCACCGCGGCAAGACCGGCGTCATGCGGGTCGCGCTGCCCACCGGCGCCCCGGTCCTGCCCGTGGTGATGCGCGGCACGCCCGCGGTCAATCCGATCGGTTCCCGGATGTGGCGGTTCGGCAAGGTCCACATCACCGTGTGCGCGCCACTGGATCTGGCGCATCACCGCGCGGCCGTTCCGAGCGAAGGGACGGTGCGCGAGGCGACCGACGAACTGATGCGGACCCTGCTCGCCAACTCCGACCAGGAATACGTGGACGCGTATGCGGCCAAACGGGTGGGGGTTTCGCTCCCACACGAAACCGCGCCCAGGTCGTACCCTTTCAGGTAAGCGACGAAAGGGAGGTGCAGGCTGTGGGGGCCAAAGCATCAACTATCTGGTACGTCGACGCCCCCGATCCCATGGCCGTCCTCCGCGATCATCCCGAGCCCGACGCCGAGGCGGCACACGCGCTGGTCGGCAAGCTCTATCCCGAAATGATCATCACGCCACTCGAACCCGGCCCCCTCGCCACCTCGGCCGGGGTGTCACCCGGCGTGGTCTACGTCGGCAGCTATCCCGGGCTCACGGTCGTGTGCGGATCGAACCTCACGGTGCACGATCCGTCGAAACTCGATGAATCCTGGACTCGCCCACTGGCTTCCGAGCGCACCTATCTGATGTGTACCGAACCGGACACCGCCTGGGCATCTTTCGCGTACTGGGAACGCGGGGCCCTGCGCCGCTCGTTCAGCGCGACGCCGGTGCACATCTACGAGGACTTCGGATTGCCGCTGGTGTGGGAACGAGGGTTCTGGGCCGGGGAACATCCCATGGCCTACCCGGCGGAGGTGCTGCCCGACCCGCAGGCGCTGCCGTTCCATCCCGGCGAGTTCGCCGAGGCGGCCAACGCCGAGTGGCTCGGGTTCCGCTACACCGGGCCCGTCCGCGACGGCGAGATCGACCCCGCCACCGTCGGAGTCTGCGGTTTCGCCGTCTACAAGGAGGGCGAGGCGCCTCCCTCGATCCTCTCAGGAAAGCCCGACCGCGCGCCCCGGGTCGGACTCTTCCGCGGGATCCGCCAGTGGTTCGGGTTCGGCTTCGACTGACCCGAGGTCAGCCGGCCCCGGCCAGCAATGCGATCCACCCGGCGACGACTCCCACCACGGCGCCGAGCACCGCCCAGCGCCACACCGGCACCGTCCGCCACTGCCACAGTGTCGGCGCCACACCGACCGCGACCAGCACATTGACCACCAGCGCCAGCAGCGGGTGCACCGCCGCCATCGCCGCCCCGCAGGCGGCCACCCCGACGCCGGTGAGCACGGCCGCGAAACCCGACACCACAAGGCCGGTGGCCCACGGTGTGCGGGCGCCGACCGGACCACTCATCCGGCCGTCCTGACCCGTTCGTAGAACGCCATCGCGGCCGCGGTCGCCACGTTCAGGGAGTCGGTTCCCGGCGCCATCGGGATCCGCGCGCGCACATCGGTGTTGCGCATCGCGTACTCCGACAGCCCCGGCCCCTCGGCCCCGAGCAGCAGCGCCACCTTGTCCCCCGTCATCGCCTCGGCCAGCGTCACCGCCGACGGATTCGGGGTCAGGGAGATGAGCTGAAATCCGTTGTCCCTGAGCACATGCAACCCGCGCGGCCACTCCGGCACCCGCGCGAACGGCACCCGCAGCACGTGCCCCATCGACACCCGCACCGCCCGCCGGTACAGCGGGTCGGCGGTGCTGCCGCCGAAGAGGACGGCGTCGACCCCGAGTCCCGCGGCGTTGCGGAACATCGAGCCGATGTTCTCGTGGTCGTTGACGCCCTCGAGCACCGCGACGGTGCGCGCACCGCGCAGCACCTCCTCCAGCTCCAGCGGGGGTGGGCGGTGCGCGGCTGCCAGCACGCCGCGGTTGAGATGGAACCCGACCACCTCGGCCATCACGTCGGCGGAGGTCCGGTAGAACGGGACGTCGACGCCCTCGAGATCGTCGGCCAGCTCGCTCAGCCGCCGATCCACGCCGAGCAGGCTGATCGGCTCGAACCGGGAGGCGAGCAACCGCTGCGCCACCAGCACGCCCTCGGCGATCACCAGACCCTTGCCCTCCGGCAGATCCGGACGCCGATCCGACGAGTTCAGGTCGCGGAAGTCGTCCAGGCGGGTGTCGGCCGGATCGTCGATATCGATTACGTGAACCACACCGCCATCCTGCCGTACACCACAGTGCCACCTACAAATCTGTGCCACCCTCGAAGGATGACCGAAAGGGCGATCGCGATCAGGACGGCAACGGAGACGGACTGGGACGCGGTCGCGCTGCTCGATGCGCACGCGTTCGGCTTCCACCCCACCGACGAGGACATGGCCTTCACCCGGCGGTTCGCCCGAACCGAGGACGTGATCCTGGCCACCGACGGCGACCGGCCCGTCGCGGTGGTGATGCACTTCGCGATGCGGATCACCGTCCCCGGCGGAACCCAGCTGGATCTGCCGGGGGTTTCCTGGGTCTCGGTCGCGCCGACCCACCGCAGGCGCGGCATCCTGCGCGCACTGTTCACCGAACAGCACCGGCGGTTCGTCGCGGCGGACGCACCGTTGTCGATCCTCACCGCCACCGAGGCCACCATCTACGGCCGCTTCGGCTACGGTCCCGCGACCAGCGAGCTCGCGGTGTCGGTCGACCGGCGTTCGGCCCGGATCCGTGACACCGCAGCTGATCCGGGCGGGGTGGCCCTGGTGCCACCAGCCGACGCCCGCGCGGCACTGCCCGCGATCTACGACCGTTGGCAGGCGCGCACTCCCGGGGCCCTGGCCCGGCCGAAGGTGTACTGGGACCGGATGTTCGCCGATCTCGAGCACCGCCGCGACGGCGCCTCCGCCCTGTTCTATCTGGTGCACGCGGACGGCTACGCGACCTATCGTCGCAAGCAGACCCCTGGCGGGATGGTCGCGGTGGTCGATGACCTCGTCGCCGCGACCGACGAGTCGTATGCGGCGTTGTGGCGGGTGCTCGCGGGTATGGACCTGATGAGCGAGATCCGGGTCGATCAGGCCGCGGACGACCCGCTGCCGTGGCTGCTGACCGATGCCCGGCTGCCGCGGGTGACCTCGCGGGACGACGCCGTCTGGGTGCGCATCATGGACGTGCCTGCCGCGCTCACCGCGCGCACCTTCGCCGTCGACCTGGACGTGGTCCTCGAGATCCACGACCCGTTCCTCGACGCGGGCGGCAATTTCTCACTGCGGGTGGTGGACGGCCGGGCCACGGTCAACCGAACCGATGCTCCGCCGCAGGCCCGTCTCGATCTAGACGTACTCGGCAGCCTGTACCTCGGAGGTCACCGGGCGCGCTCGTTCGCTCGGGCCGGGCGGCTGTGGACGAGCGACGAGGCGGTCCTCGACCTGCTGGATCTGGCCTTCCGCGCCGACCGGGAACCGTTCGCAGGCTGGCACTTCTAGGCCGACGCGGAGGCGCTACTCCGAGTCGCTGACCATCGAACTGATGATCTCGACCGACTCGCGGAGCACGGCGATCTGCGAGTCGTCGAGCGCCGCAAGGCGATCGTTCATCCACTTCTCCCTGGCGCTGGTCTCGTCTGTCACCAGGGCCTGACCGGGGTCCGAGAGGGACACGATGATCTGGCGGCCGTCGGTGGGGTGCGGTGTCCGCACGACAAGGCCCAGCTCCGCGAGCGAGGCGATGACCCGGGTCATCGACGGCGGCTGCACCCGCTCCTTGGCCGCAAGCGCACCCGGCGTCATCGGCCCGTCCGCGGAGAGGCTGGCAAGCGCCGACAGCTGCGTCAACGACACCTGAGAGTCGGTGCGCCGCCCGCGGAGATGCCGCGTCAGACGCACGACGGCCAACGAGAGATCACTGGCCAGGGTGCGAGTATCCAATGTCACCCTCCGGAGGATACGGCACTACCTGACAAGCGGTTCAGGTAATCGCATCCGTGATGGGTCCGACTGCGAAATAGGCCACGAACAGGCCCGCGACCACCCACAACAGCGGGTGGATCTGCTTGATCTTGCCGCTGAACGCACCGATCACAACCCAGGCGATGAAGCCGACGCCGATGCCGTTCGCGATCGAGTAGGTGAAGGGCATCACGACGATGGTCAGGAACGCCGGCAGCGCGATGTCGAACTTGGTGAAATCGATGTCGCGGACCTGGCCGATCATCAGCGCGCCGACGATCACCAGGGCGGGCGCCGCGGCCTCGATCGGCACCACGGAATACAGCGGGGTCAGGAACATCGCGGCGAGGAACAGCAGTCCGGTGACCACGTTGGACAGCCCGGTGCGGGCGCCCTCCGCGATGCCCGAGGCGGATTCGACGAACACCGTGTTCGAGGAGGCGGACGCGCCACCGCCGACGATCGCGCCTGCACCCTCCACGACGAAGGCCTTCCCGATCCCGGGCAGGTTGCCGTGCTCATCGGCGAGTCCGGCTTCCTTACCGAGGCCGGTCATGGTGCCCATCGCGTCGAAGAAGTTGGCGAGCACCAGGGTGAAGACCAGCAGGCTGGCGGCCAGCACACCGATCCGGGTGAAGGCCCCGAACAGGTTCACGTCGCCGACCAGGCTCAGATCCGGCATCTGCGCGAGCACGTCCGGCATCGTCGGGACGCTGAGGTTCCAGCCGCTCGGGTTCACCCCCTTCGAGGGGCCGACATGCCAGATCGCCTCGATGATCGCGGCCAGCACCGTCGTCACCACGATGCCGATGAGCAGGCCACCGCGGACCTTGCGCGCCACCAGGATTCCCATCAGCAGCACGCCGAAGACGAAGATCACCGTCGGCCAAGTGGAGATGGAGCCGCTGATTCCCAATCCGACAGGAACGCTGGTGCCCGCGACATCCGGGATGCGCCGGACGAAGCCGGCGTCGACGAATCCGATGAACGCGATGAACATGCCGATACCCGCGACGATGGCCGACTTGAGCGCGTCGGGGACCGCGTTGAACACCGCGGTCCGGAAGCCCGAGATCGCCAGCACCACGATGATGATGCCGTCGATCACCACCAGGCCCATCGCCTCCGGCCAGGTGACCTGCGGCGCGATCGTCACCGCGAGCAGCGCGTTGATGCCGAGGCCCGCGGCGATGCCGAACGGGTAGTTCGCGATGATGCCGAACGCGATGCTCATGACACCGGCGACGAGCGCCGTCACCGCCGCCACCTGGGTGACCGGCAGGATGTTGCCGAGCACGTCCGTCTTCGCGGCCGCGTCGTCAGGAGAGAAGCTGCCGAGGATCAGCGGGTTGAGCACGACGATGTACGCCATCGCCACGAAGGTGACCAGGCCGCCGCGGACCTCGTTGCTGACCGTGGAACCACGTTCCGTGATCTTGAAGTAGTTGTCCAGGAGCCTCGAGGTTCCAGCCATAGCGTCCAATGTCCCAATCGCCGAAGGTGCGCGTCGCACCTGGGAGGTTAGGGCAAAGGGGAACGGGTAGCTTAATCATGTGACCGAGACCCGAGACGACCCGTTGATCCCTCGCAGGCTCACCGATCCGCGTCCGGTGGTGACGATCGGCACACTCGCCTGGCTGGTCACCACCGCGGTGGTGCTCGCCTCGGGTGAGCGCTGGCACGCGGCGCTGCCGATCTGTCTGGCCGGATTGGCCGTCGGCGCACTCGGATTCACGCTGTTCCTCGTCCAGCGGGCCGCCGCGCGCCGCGGCAGCAAGGGCGCGCAGCGCGGCCTGAGCTGACCGGGCCTAGACCCGGCTCGGCTCCATCGTCGGGTCGTCCCCGGCCTCGAACTCCTCCAGCTCGTCGTACTCGTCGTGATACTCCTCACCCGCGACCGGATCCTCCGTTCGCCTGCGCCACCAGAGCGTCACCGCCACGGCGGCGGCCACCAGCGCCAGCAGTACCAGGACCGCGAACCAGAACCTCGGACCGTAGTAGCCGCTGAGCGTCATCCGGAGGGCGTTCCTCGCGTAGGTGAGCGGCATCAGTGCCTGCAGCCAACGGAACGGCTGCGGCATCTGCTCGATCGGGAACACACCGCCGAACGAGAACAGCTGGACCATCAACAGACCCAGCGCGATGAAGGTGCCGTTGACGGCACCGAAAACGACGGTGAGCATCCGGGCGAGCGCGAGGGCCGCCGCGCCGATCAGCAGCATCACCGCGACCATCATCACCACGCTCGGCGGCTCCGCGCCCGTCAGGGTGATCGCGGCGATCGAGGCCAGCACGGCGCCGCCTGCCATGATCGCGGCGGGCATCCGGTAGCGCCGGAGCCCGTCGCGCCTGGTCGGCCTGATCACGAACCAGATGAGGATCCCGAGCAGGAACAGCGCCACGGACATCACCACCGGCACGGCACCGGGACCGAAACCGGCCGCGACGTTGATGTTCTGCGGGCTCAGGCTCACCGGTGACGCGAGCATCGCGGCCGTGGCCTTGCGCTCGTCCGGCGTGAACGCAGGCACCTGTGCCGCGCCGTCGGCGAGACCCTTGGCGAGCTCCGCGCTGCCGTCGTCGAGCTGTCCGACTCCGACCTGGAGCTCACCGAGGCCGTCGCGCAACTGCACGCCGCCCGCGTCGAGCTGTCCCAGTCCGGAGTTCAGCTCGGCCGCGCCCGCGTCGAGCTGGTGCGCACCGTCGGCCAGTTGACCCAGCCCGCCCGACAGTTCGCCTGCACCCGCGGCCGCGGACTGAAGCCCGCCCCGGTAGTCCGCCGCCGGGTCCGAGAGCTGGAAGGCGAGCTCCCGCGCGCCCGCTTGCAGCTGCTTGAGCTGGCCAGCCACGTCCTCGTCACCGGTCGGGAGCCCGGCGGCGACCATCGTGTCGACGAGCGGACCGACCACCGTGTCGATCACCTCGCTGATCTGCTTGGCGCCCGCGCCCAGCTCGTCGGTGCCCGAAACCAGCTGCGAGAGGCCGTTGTTCAGTTCGGCCGCGCCCGCCGCTGCCTCATCGGCGCCCGCGGCGAGCTCCGAGGCGCCCGCGGAGAGCTCCCCGCTGCCCGCGTACGCCTCGCTCAGGCCCGAGGAGAGCTCGACGCTGCCGTCAGCGAGCTGGGTGGTGCCCGACAGCGCCTCCCCGGTACCCGCCGAGAGCTGGCGAGCCCCCGAGGCGGCCTCCTCGAGCCCCTTGCCCACGTCGCCGAGCCCGACGAGCACCTGGTCCACCGACTGCTCGCCGATCGATTCGGAGACCGCGGACCGCACCTGCGCCATCAGACCCTCGCCGACCGGCGTCGCGACCAGGCTGTTGTGGTCGTTGTAGACGACCTCGAGCCGCGCCTTCTGCGCGTCGGGCGTCCCGGCGCTGGCGATGTCGGCGCTGAAGTCCTGCGGGATCACCAGCGAGAAGTAGTACTCCCCGTCCTCGACACCCGCGGTGGCCTGCTCCAGGTCCACCTCCTGCCAGGCGACATCGCCACTCTCGATCAGCGAGGCGGCCACGTCCTTGCCTGCCTCGAGTCGGGTGCCGTCCATGTCCGCGCCCGCGTCGTTGTTGACGATCGCGACGGGCAACCGGTCGAGGGTGTCACCGGGGTTCCACAGCGCCCACATGTAGAAGCCGATGAGCGCCAGCGGGGCGATCACGATAGCGGCGAGCACTCCACGGCTGAGATGGATCCGACGCGTGGGCTGGTCGGGAACGCCAGGGGTGGCTGCTGCCGCCATGGGGTGACCTCTTCTCGTGACCGCAAAGCTGGACGATCGTCCAAAGCGGTCACCTTAGGGAAGACGGCGCTCCATTGGCAGAGTTTCGCGAAGATTTAACAATCGCCCAGATCCACAGACCCGCCCAGGCGGCGCCGAAGAGCCAGCCCGCGATCACGTCCGTGAGCCAGTGCGCACCCAGGTAGACCCGGGAGAGCCCGACCGCCAGCGTCCACAGGCCCAGCCCCACGAACACAATGGGGGTGTTCCAGCGTGGCCCGCCGATCCGGACGATCACCGCCGCAACGACGCACACCAGGATCGACGACATCATCGCGTGCCCGGACGGGAACGAATGGGTCAGCTCGACCACCAACCGTGCCGGCTCCGGCGGCCGTTCCCGGCCGAACGCGAGCTTGAGCAGGGACATCACCAGCTGGCCGGTGAACATCGCGCCTCCGACCAGCAGCGCCTCCGGTCGATGCCGTCGCGCCAGCAGGGCGAGCACGATCACCGAGGTGATCACCCACGAGGCCACCGTGCCACCGAGATTCGTGATCACCGTGACGACGTCGGTGAGCCAGGGTGTGCGGATCCCGACCATGAAATCCAGCACCGTCTGGTCAATCGGCATCCGGCCGGCCCCTTTCGAGATCCTGTCGCTCCGCAGGCTCCGCTCCGGGACATGGTCGCTCCGCAGGCTCCGCTCCGGGACATGGTCGCTCCGCAGGCTCCGCTCC
>Ga0105243_10001257_pt1 | contig 22766 bp, 20 predicted proteins | sample KBSM34metaG_FD_81525 | JGI IMG/M metagenome (GOLD analysis project Ga0105243, IMG submission 81525) | Miscanthus rhizosphere microbial communities from Kellogg Biological Station, Michigan, USA - KBS M3-4 metaG | ecosystem: Host-associated > Plants > Roots > Rhizosphere > Soil | place... | reverse complement strand
TTTTTCGCCAGCCGCCTTCCCAGCCGCGGCAGCACACACCGACTGATGATCAGCCAGGTCCCGATGGCCGCCGCGGTGGCTGGCAGCCGCATCCACACGCCTGCCGTGCTGATCACCGCCATGCGAGCGAGCACCGACTGGTACCAATCGAACGGCGCCTCGGTGGCGCCGAAGAAGCGGAAGTAGTTGGCCGTGTAGCCCGCATCGCCAGAAACTCGAGCGATGGTGAGGTTGTAGCCGTCGTCGGAAGAGATGGCGCCGATGACATGCCACAGCAGCAGGATGCCGATGACGCCGATGTCGAGGATCCACGTCGACGCGCTCACGCGCCAAAATCGTCGCCAGGCGAGTCGAATACGTGACCGGAGCTCCGGCTGAATGCCGCCGCCTAGGCGGCTCCGGTGGTCCAGCACCGCCAAAGCCACGATCGAGGCGATCACACAGATGACGCCCAGCACCATCACACCGAGCTTGAGTGCCGTCGGCGATGTGATGAACCGGGTATCGACGTCCACGCGAGCCGACAGTCCCGGCTGAGCCGCCACCTTGAGATCGGTGAACACGCCGGTCACCTGAGGCTTCTTCTCCGCGGCCAGCGTGCCGGTGGCGCCGGGTATGCCGATGAAGTCGGCGCCGACGCCGCCGGGGTTCGCCCACACGTGCAGGCTGCTGCAGGCGCCGGATGCCACAGCGGGCCGAGGCGCCACGGCGGCCACCGTGTCACGGAACACGACGACGACGACAGCGGTGTTAGCGGTGACGAAGAGGCCGTTGCGGCTGGCATCGATGCCGGCAGGCGGATTGGTGGCGAAGACCACACCGCCCGCCGGAGGCAGCGTGGCGACCGTCCGGCAGGGGATCGAAGCGTCCAGTGCCCGCGGGGCGCCGGACACCAGCGGCGCGGTGATGTCGCTGATCATCCCGTCCGGCCCGGGGGCCTGCGGCCAGGCAATGGTTGCGGTGGTCTGCTTGACCGGCAGCAGTGGCACCAACCCGCACAACACAACGCCCGCGATGCCTGCGACGACGGCGATCAGCCGGACGATGCGGTGGGCAGGCACGAGGCTCGATGGTATGCGACGTACCTACGTCCGGTGACGATGCCGGGCCGGGGCGACCCGGGGGAGACGCGGGCGACAAGCTAGTAGCGCAGCGGCGCCGGGCTCCAGAGTCCGCTACGAGTTGCCGAACCGAGCTCGAGGCGTGCCGGTCGGGCATTCCGGTAGTACGGCGTGAGCTGCTGCAAAGCGCCCCAGTCGCGGAACCAGTCGTTCTTCAAATAGGTCGGCAACGTGGTGGATCGCAGCAGGAGTTCGGTGATACCCAGCGGGCCGCCACCGACGTTGTCCATCACCGGCGAGTTCGCTTCCGCCCCGAAGCGGTCGGGCAGGATGCGCCACTTCGGCACCTCGATGACGCCGTACTGATGGCCGAACGGGCGCTGGCACGGGAACGCCATGCCGACGAGCCAGTCCAGCAGCACCGGGTCCTGCGAGCCGACGACGTCCTGCAGGGTGCGCAACTGCGGGATGCGCGGGGGTGTGACGGCGATCCAGTGCTGCGGGTTGAGGTCGTCGTCGGTGGCGACAAGCCGGATGCGGGTGGCGTCACGCGGTATCGCCGCCATCGGTGCCCGCAGGTTGCGCCACGCGGGTGCCGACCCGACGTCGGCGAATCCGACGCCGCCCGCGGGCTCACCCTTGGCCGCTTGTTCGTCGTTGGCCCACTGCACGACGACCTCGCCGGGGTCGAAGCGTCCGGCCGCGGAAACGACCAGCAGCGGGCCCCTCTCGTCTCGCGGTGGCAGCTGATACCACGCCGAGCGCAGCTCGGCCGGTTGCTGGGTGCCGCCGCGCCAACTGCCCATCACGGGTGTGCGGGCGGGATCGAGGCTGAACGGCAGCCGCGCCCGGGAGCCGTTCACCCCGGCGCCTGCGGTGGTGCCGCCCTCGGTGCCCGCCTCGTTTGCACTGACGGCCCCGGTTTCGGTGTCGGCGAAGTTGGTGGTACCAGGGTTCTCCATCACCGGGTCGGCGGAGACGTCACTGGGAATGCCGTTGGGGCCGAAACCTTCCGCTGTGACCGCGCCCAACGCCTCTCCGGCCGGTACTTCGAAGGGGTTCAACAGTCCCGCGTTCGGGTCCTGTTCGACAAGGACGTCGTTGGCCAGCCCGCAGGTCTTGCCGGTGAGCGCCTCGAGGTTCGAGCGGCCGTTGCTCCAGGCCGGGAATTGCTCCGTCACACCCAGGGTCAGGGTCAGCACCTCGAACAACACCACGACCCATGTCGCAATCGCCAACGGGCTCTGGGCGATTCGCTGCCATCGGTGCCGGGTCGGCGGTGAGTCGTCGCGGCCGGAGAAGTGGTACCACGCGGCCAACAAAAGGGCGAGGAGCGAAAGGCCAAGCAGGAAGGTGGTGAAGCCGAAGTGCCACTCGGGTAACTGGTTCGACCATGGCACACCGAAGTTGGAGACGTACCACCAGCCGTTGACCGACGCGAACGACAACGCCATCACGAACAGCACCGCGGCCGCGAACATGGCGCGATTGCGCCGCGACCTCATCGCGGCGGCCGTGACCGCAACCGCGGCCAACGCGCCGAGTGAACCCGCGAGGCCGGCGAACACGCCGAAGTGATGCGTCCATTTGGTCGGGGTGAACATCATCGCCAGGAACGAGATGATGGTGACGCCGACGATGCGTCGGCTCGGCCCCAGCGCGGTACCGGGAATCCGCCCCTTACGCAACGACATTGCCACCGATACGGCCAGCGACAGCAACAGAGTCAGCACCGCGAACCGGCGTGCCACCGAGCCGTCGGGGCTGGTGGTGAACAATCGCTCGTAACGGATGTGCTCGTCGAACCAGCTGAGGCTCGGCCCGACCGCGGACTTGAAGGTGCTGGCCTGGATCTCACCGATCAGCGTCTGGTCGCGGAAGATCAAGATGATCGTCACCGTGCAGGCGGCCAGGATTGGTGCCAGCAGCGCGAGGTAGCCGAATCGCGAAGTATGCGCGGCCACAATGGTTTTCAGTGGACCGACAGCAACAAGGAGGGCACCGACCGCCGCGATGCCGGTGGGCCCGGAGAACAAGGTCAGCGCGCCGATGATGATCGCGATGGCCACCGGCAGCAGCCTGCTGGTGGCCACACCGCGTTCCACCGAGCACCAGGTCAGCAGGACGCCAAGGGCGATGATCGGTTCCGGGCGGAGCCCGTTGTTCAGCGGCAGCCAGAACGCGAGGAAGATGCCGGCCGCCGTCCACGCCGCGGCCGGGGTGGTTTTGACGGCGTGGCCCAACCGCGGGATGATCTCGCGGCTGATCAGCCACCAGCACGCGAGCGCCATGACCAGGGTCGGCAATCGCACCCAGGCGCTGTTGGTGCTGACATGTGCCCACAGCGCGAGCAGGTCGTAGTACCAGCCGAACGGCGCTTCGGGAGTGCCGAACCATCGGTAGTAGTTGGCCATGTAGCCGGCGTGCTCGGAAACCCTGGCCATAGTGAGGATGTAGCCGTCGTCGGATGTGTTGGCGCCGACGAAGTGCCACCACACCAGCACGGCGATCACCAGGCCGTCGAGCGGTCCGACCGACCACCACCGTCGCGGCAGGAAACGCTTGACTCGCCTGCCATCGGCGGTGTCGAGTACGTGCAGTGCGCCAAGGGCGATCACGGTCATCGCGACGCCGATGATCATCGCCAGCATCTTCAGCAGCGTCGGTGAACTGCTGTAGCGGGAATCGATTGTCGCCGAGAACTTCAGGCCAGGCGGGGCAGGCCCGGACAGATCGGTGAAGACACCGACGATCTGCGGGCGGAAGTCATAGCCACTCCGTTCGCCTCTCAGCGGCTTGCCGGGGGCGTCGGAATCGGGTCCCTTGACAAGGCCGACGAACTCGCCGGTGACCTTGTCGGCGTGCGCGGTGAAGGTGAGTTGTTGGCACGCCGGGCTGAGCACCTGGCTCAGCGGCGCACTGACCACCGGAGTGTTGCGGACGATGACGAGCAGATCGTTGTTGACCCGTTCGATGAGCAGCCCGCGGTCGACGGCCTTCGGCGCCTGCTTCGGCACCGTCGACAGCAGCACGGTCTTGCCTTGGTTCTGCGGCCCCATCAGCCCCGCGGCCGCACTGCACGGCACGGTGATGTTCAGATCGGTCGCGACATATCCGATCAGCGGCGCGTTGACGCTCTGCAGCACGCCGTTCTGCGGCCAGTTGAGCTGCGCGGTGGTCTGCGTCACCGGCAGCAGGGGCGTAGCGATCGCCAGTGCCGCGCCGAGCAGCCCGGCGACGATGGCGATCAGGCGCGCGGTGCGATGGTTGCCCGCGGCGGTCACGGGGCTTGATGGTAATTGGCCTGCTTGCGGCGGTGCTTCTGTGGCCATCATGGCTTCCTGATGGCGAGCACGAACGGTCCGATGTCGGAGACCGCGAAGCGCGGGTCATCGAACAACGCCTTGTCAAGGGTGACGTGATAGCGGCGGACGTTCGGCTGATTGGGGTAGACGTCCGCCGCCAGGCGCAGGGTATAGGTGTCGTTGGCGCCGCGACGCATCAGGAACACCGTAGGCGGCTTCCAGGGCAGTTTGTCCAGCGCGGCGATGAACTGGTCGGCGTTGGTGAGCGTCGCCCAGCCTTCGATCGCGGCCGCCCGCTGGTCGAACTGCGCGAGCGGGTTCGCGTAATGCGACGTCAGGCCCTGGAAGCCGTAGTACGGGTAGTAGGACAGGAAGCTGTAGTCCGCGGTCAGCACGACGGTTTGGTTGCGCGGCTGGCCGGTTACCGCCTGGATCTTGGCGTCGATCTCGCGGTAGTACTGCTCCGCGCCCGGTGGCCGCCGGTCGGCGCGTTGGCCGTATGCATCGGTGTCTGTGTAGGCGACGACGATGTCGGGTTTGAGCACGTTCGGAATGTCCTGGCAGAACCCGAGTGCACCGGCCGATCCGAGAACCGCCGCTGCGACCACGACGCGCCTGCCGACTTCGGGCCGGCATCTGCCTGCGATCGCGAGTGCCGCCTCGACAAATCCGAAGGCGCCGGCCGCGGCCAGCAGCACCGTCAGTGTCGGCTGTAAGCGGAACGACAGCAGCGTCGTGCGCGCAAGCGTGGTCAGCATCGACAGCAGCGACCAGGCGTAGACCGCCAGCACCGCGATCGTGAGGGCGCCTGCACGCGTCGACGAGCGGGCGCGAACGGCGAGCCAAAGCGTGCCGATCATGCAGAGCCCGCCGAGAAGCGTGAACTGCAGCATCGGGAAGGACAGCTCTGCGCCGTCGGCGGGCAGGTAGTGCTGCGCCGTGCCGGAATCGGCGGGGTGGCCGTTGACTGCGGCGACCAGGTACGGGCCCCATCCGATCAGCGCGATGGCCCCCGCGATGACGGCGATGACGAAGAGCCGCAACAGCGGATCCCATTTGCGCCGTGCCACCGCGACGACCATCGCCATGAACGTCAGTGTGAACGCGGCATAGGCGAGCAGCAGCGTATAGAACAGAGCGGAGATGCCGAGGAAGACGCCGACGCCGACGATTGCGGTCCATCCGCCGGACCGAGAACCACCTCGCAGTCCAGACCACGCCAGCACGAACACCGGAGGCAGCAGGACCGCGATGATGGCGGCGTAGGGCTCGGCGGGTGAGTATGCCAAGGTGGCCGCGGCGGTGGCCGTCGACACGATCAGCGCGTACTCGAAGCGAATCATGCTGGCCCACAACACGAGGGCCAGCACCACGGCGATCGCGACGGAGGTGATGGCCCACGGCTTGAACATCTCCCACGCCGGTGTGCCTGTCAGCGCGGCAAGCCGGCCGCCGATCCAGAACCAGCCCGGCGGATAGAACGGCGGCAGACCGTAATACGTCATGTCGTGGGGGCCTGCTGTGTCGGTGAGCCGGGTCAGGTACTCCGTGCGGAACTGCTGGTCGACTGAGATTCCGTACAGGTAGAGCTTGGTTGCGCCGAGCGGCATCGCCAGCGTGACGACCGAGAACGTCGACAGGAACACGAGCGCGAAGGCCCGTGCCAGCCATTGACGTCCGCGACGCCACAGCCATCCGCTTGCCAAGAGTCCTGCCAGGCAAGCGAATTGACCGACCGTGGTCAACGCGTGCAGCTGGTTCGACGAGTTGTAGGCAGGCCACTCCACCCGCGATATCGCGACGAGGGAGATGACCGCAACGACCACCGCCACCGCGACCGCCACCGCCATCTGGCCGAGGACGGCCAGCGCGCTGCGCATCGCTAGATGGGGAGCTTGCGGAAGATGGGTCGCGGAATGTGTCGCAACACCATCATCACGTACCTGAACGCCCCCGGCGCCCATACCAGTTCCTTGCCTTTGGCTGATGCCGTGACCGCCAGCTCGGCCACGTCTTCCTTGTCGACGGTGAATGGCGCTTCCTTGGTGTCCGTCGATTTCCAGTGCTCGACCGTCGTCGTGGTGCGCACCTGCCCGGGCCTGATCACCAGCACCCGAACCCCGTACTCGCGCAACGCCTCTCCGAGGCCCAGGTAGAAGCCGTCAAGGCCGGCTTTGGTGGAGCCGTAGACGAAGTTGGACCGCCGCACCCGCTCGCCCGCTGCCGAGCTCATCGCGATGATCCGGCCGAAGCCCTGCGAGCGCATCTTCTCACCTAGCAGTACACCGACCGAAACGGCTGCGGTGTAGTTGATCTGGGCGATCTGCACGGCCTTGCGCTGGTTCTGCCACAGCTCCTCTGCGTTGCCGAGGAGACCGAATGCGACGATGGCCACGTCGACGTCGCCTTCGGCGAACGCCGCATCGATCACCTTGGGATGGCTCTCTGTGTCGACGGCATCGAAGTCGATCACTTCGACCGACTTGGCGCCGGCAGCCTTCATCTGCTCGACGGCCTTGTCGCGCAGCGGGTCACCGAGCACGACGCCGAGCACGATGCGCGCGGCGGCGTTGCGCAGATAGCGCTCGCAGATGGCCAGCCCGATCTCGGACGTGCCGCCGAGCAGCAGAATGGTCTGGGGGTTACCCACGGCATCAAGAACCATTGCGCACCATTTAGAGCAGCTCCAAGCGTCGGGCCATGTCGGAGGCGAACACGCCGTTGGGATCGACCTTGCGGCGCACGGCAATCCATTCGTCGATTCGCGGGTACATGGCGTGGAAGGTCTCGGCGGTGGTGCGGGAGTCCTTGGCGGTGTACAACCGGCCACCGAACTCCAGCACCCTGCGGTCGAGCTCGTTGAGGAATTCGTTGAGCCCCGACTTGACCGGGAAGTCCACGCAGACGTTCCACCCCGGTATCGGGAAGCTCAGCGGCGCTTGGTTTCCCGGGCCGAACAACTTGAATACGTTGAGGAACGAATAGTGACCGGATTTCTGGATGTCGACGATGATGGCCTTGAACTCGTCGACTGCCTCGGTCGGCACCACGAACTGGTACTGCCCGAAGCCCGCAGAGCCGTAGGCGCGGTTCCACTCACCGAACATGTCGAGCGGGTGGTAGAACTGCGTCAGGTTCTGCACCTTGCCGCGGTAGGTGCCTGACTTGCGGTACCACAGTTCGCCGATCGGGCCGAAGGTGTACTTGTTGGCCAGTCCGTTCGGGAAGATATCGGGCAGCGTAAGCAGCTGCGGCGCATCGAATCTCAGCGGATTTCGCTGCAGCTTCTCGGGCAACTGCTCGAGCCGCGCCAGTGAACCACGCGATATCGCGGCGCGGCCGAGTTTGGGCGGCGCGCTGATCGCGTCGAACCACGCGCTCGAATAGGTGTAGTTCCCCTCGCTGCCGTCGCTGTGGAATGCGATGGTTTCATCGAGGGTGTTGGTGACGTCACCGTCGGCGATGAAATAGGCCGTCTCGGTGGGCGTCATCTCGATCGTCGCCCGCATGATGATTCCGGTCAGCCCGTTGCCGCCCACGGTGGCCCAGAACAACTCGCTCTCAGGGCCGTCTGGTGTCAGCCTGCGGATGTCGTCGCTAGCGGTGAGCAGGTCGATCGACCGCACGTGGTTGCCGAAGCTGCCCGCGCTGTGGTGGTTCTTGCCGTGGATGTCGCACGCGATCGCGCCGCCGACAGTGACCTGGCGGGTGCCGGGCAGCACCGGCACCCAGAGGCCGAACGGCAATGCCGCCTTCATCAGGGTGTCCAGGCTGACGCCGCCGTCGAGGTCGACCAGGTGCGTGTCGCCGTCGATGGTGTGGATCCGGTTCAGCGCGGTCATGTCGACGACGAGGCCGCCGCCGTTCTGGGCGTTGTCGCCGTACGAGCGGCCCAGTCCGCGCGCGATCACCCCACGCATGCCTGCCTGCGACACCGCTTTGGCGATCACCTCGGCGTCTGGGGTCGACAGGACCTGCGCCACGCTCGGCGCGGTGCGGCCCCAGCCCATCAGCCGCCGGGTAGTCGTCTCAAACATCGTGACGAGGGTACCGCCTGACGCCGTCGGCTCAGCGCAGCCGGAATATCACGGCACGCTGGACGATGAAGTTGATCACAGTCGCGGTGCCCTGGGCGATGACGAATGCCACCGGCACGGCCCAGGCGCGGTAGTCGAGCAGATGCAGGCAGAAATGATTGAGGCCGACCTGCACGGCGAAGGTCACGCCATAGAGCGCCATGACGGCGATGAACCGGGCGGTGTTGGGCTCTGCCTGGAACGTCCAGCGCCGGTTGATCAGGTAGGCCGTGATGGTGCCGAAGACGAAGCTGATCGCCTTGGCCAGGTCGACCTGCAGGCCCACCGCCTTATAGAGGAACACATACAGGCTGAAGTCGACGATCGCCGAGAGACCGCCGGTGACGATGAACCGCCACACCTGGGTCTTGAGCGTCAGATTCGGCGTCATCGGAGGCTCGGCCACCCGGGCAGCTTAGCCAGCCAGGCCGCTGGCCCCCAGCACGCCGCGCAGCGCCTCGACGGCGCCACCGAATGCGTGCTCGGCGGGGGCGGCAAAACCGACGATGATGCCGTCGCGATTGGCGACGTCGGCCAGTGGGTGGCGCATCCGCGACAGGCCTTGCAGCGCGATGCCGGCCTCGCCCGCTCGTCGCAGCACCTCGTGCTCGCTTCCGTCGGGGAGGGTCAGCAGGACGTTGACGCCTGCCGCCAGCCCGCTGATGCCGACGTCGAAATCGGCGAGCGCCTCGACGAGGGCGTCGCGGCGGCGGCGATAGCGCGCGCGCATCCTGCGAATGTGGCGGTCGTACTGACCGCTGCTGATGAACTCGGCCATCGTGAGCTGGTTGACGGCGTCGACGTAGAACTGCTCGCCACCAGCGGCGTCTATGACCGAGCCGACCAGTTCGTCGGGCAGCGCCATCCAACCGAGCCGCAGCGTCTGCGCCAGGCTCTTGCTGGTGGATCCCATGTACACGACCCGGTCGGGGCACAGTGCCTGCAGTGCGCCGACGGGTTGGCGGTCGTAGCGGAACTCCCCGTCGTAGTCGTCGTCAAGCACAAAGCCCCCGGTCCGTTGCGCCCATTCGACGACGGCGGTGCGCCGCGACGGGTGCAGCGGCATGCCCTGTGGATTGTGGTGGGCTGGGGTGAGTAACACGGCGGGCACGTCCAGCCCGTCGAGATCGCTGACCACCGCGCCGTATTCGTCGAGGCCGATCGGGATCGTCGACGCTCCGAGAGCATCGATGGCGTCGCGGAAGATGTGCAGCCCGTACGCCTCGACCGCGATCGGACCGCCGATGGCCCGTGTCAACAGTTCGACCGCGTGCCGGACGCCTGCGCAGATCACGATTGACTCCGGCGATGTGCGCACGCCGCGCGCCCTGGCAAGGTATTCGGCGAGCGCATCGCGAAGTTCGGGGCGCCCGCGCGCATCTCCCATCCGCAGCGCCTCGGTGGGTGCGTTTGCCAGCGCTCGGCGGGTGGCGGCCACCCACGCGGTGCGGGGAAACTCCGACACGTCGGGCGAGCCAGGCATGAGGTTGTGCGTCGGAACGACGCGCACGCCGCGCGGTGTGGCGGGCGCGCCCGACCCGCCGACGTTGACGACCCAGGTGCCCGCGCCCTGCCGCGAGGCGAGCCATCCCTCGGCGACCAGCTCCGCATAGGCCTCGGCCACGGTGTTGCGGGCCAGTCCGAGGTCGGTGGCCAGGGTGCGCGACGGTGGCAGCATGGTGCCCGGTGCCAGCCTGCCCGATCGCACGGCATCCCGGAGGGCGGTGAGCAGCACGTCCCGGGCGCCGCGGGCGCCGGGGATGATGGTCTGGCGCAGGTCCAGGTGCAGATCACGGCTGCCCGGATTGGCCCATGAATCCATAGCAGGATTGAACCATGCAGGTGGGACTTTCAGCATTAGCGTTGGTGACATGACACAGACACTGGAAACCCAACCGACCGTCGACCGGCTGAAGATTTACAAGACGTCACCCGAGCTGCTCGACGCGATGATGGCGCTGAGCGCAGCTGCGGCCAAGGACGTCGAGCCGGAACTCGGCGAGCTGATCAAGATCCGCGCCTCGCAGATCAACCACTGCGCGTTCTGCCTTGACATGCACGTCCGCGACGCCCGCAAGCACGGCGTGAGCGAGCAGAAGCTCGACGTGCTGGCGGCATGGGAAGAGGCGGGCGGCCTGTTCAGCGAACGCGAACGGGCAGCGCTGGCGCTGACGGAGGCCATCACCGAGCTCGGCGACGGCCACGTCTCAGACCAGGTATATGCAAGGGCCGCAGCGGTTTTCACCGAGCGGGAGCTGGCGCAGGTCATCGCGATGGCGGTCACCATCAATGCGTGGAATCGCATCAACGTGACCGCCCGCCTCGAACCGCGGGCGTCGCTGAAATGAGCCGCCGCATCAACATGAACCGGGTATCGCCCGAGGTGTACGAGGCGATGCTGGTGCTCACCAACGCGGCCGCGAAGGACATCGACCCGGAGCTTGCGGAGCTGATCAAGATCCGCGCCTCGCAGATGAACCACTGCGCGTTCTGCCTCGATATGCACACCGCCGACGCCCGCAAGCTTGGCATCAGCGAGCAGAAGTTGGCATTGTTGCCCGCGTGGCAGGAGGCGGCGGGCACCTTCACCGAGCAGGAGCAGGCCGCGCTTGCGTTGACGGAGGAGATGACAGATCTCACCCGCCGCCATGTCTCCGACGAGGTGTATGCGCGTGCGGCGGCGGCGTTCTCCGAGCGTGAGCTCGGTCAGGTCATCGCGATGGCGCTGACGATCAACGCCTGGAACCGCATTGGCGTGACAACGCGCCTACCGCTGCCCAAGCGCTAATACGGTCGAGGGGTGCAGACCCGGTCCGGTGCAGAAATCGTCGTCGACGGCGACGTGGTTTACAAGCTGCACCGGCCGGGCACCGACCCCAGTGCGTTGGCGACCCGGCTCCGCATCGCGGCGGAGTCGGATTTTCTGCTGACACCACTGGATCCGAGGCCGGAGCCGGTCGGCACACGATGGCGGACCCGCTGGCCCAGAGTGGAAACCGTTGTCCCGCAACCTGAATACGCGCCGTGGGCCGAGGTGGGTCGACTGCTGGCACATCTGCACGGCGAATCGACGACCATGCGGTTACCACACGGGTGGCCGCAGCGGCTGCGGCGCATGCTGCGATCCACCGACGACGCCACCGTCCGGCGGGCGGCCGCCGAGCTGCCCCCTGAGGTGTGGCGGGCCGGCTCTCCTGACCGGCCTGCGACGCTTGTGCACGGCGACTGGCATCTCGGCCAGCTCGGCCGCCTGCCCGCTTCCGAGCCCTGGGTGCTGATCGACATCGATGACCTCGGGGTCGGTGACCCGGCGTGGGACCTCGCTCGGCCTGCGGGTTTCTGGGCGGCCGGGCTGGTCCCCGACGACGACTGGGTCACGTTCCTGGAGGCATACCGGGGCGCCGGTGGACCCGCCGTGCCGCCGGGTGACCCGTGGCAAGTGCTCGAACCGTTCGCTCGCGCAGCCGTCGTGCAGGCGGCCGCCCGCCATCCTGACGACGCATTGCTGCGGGCCGCCTGCGCGAGGATGCTCTGAGTTCAGCCGCGACCCGTCGAATCGAGAAGGTCGCAGTCGTGTTCGAAGATCGATGAGACCGCGTGAAGACTCGACATGAGATCCCCGAACCGGCTCTGCAGCGCCTCCCGCTGAAGTGGTGTCGGAGGATCGGCCAGTTCGCTTTCGGCCCAACGCAATTCGTTTCCGTCGTCGATCAGTGCCCGCAGTGCCAGGGTGAGGTCGGGGTCCGGGGTCGGTAAGGCAGCGGGTAGCTCCTCGATGATCCGGCCAGTGATCCGGTCGCATGCACCGCGGACAGCCGCCTCATCCCCGCGCTTGAACGCCTCGTGACTACATCGAACTCGGCAACAGGAACCCGAGCGTGTACATGGAGTCGGTGTGCCCGGTGTCGGCGGCGCGCTGAAGCCATCGGCGCGCGCCTCCTCGATATTCGGCGGCGCGATCGACTTCGCGTACAGGTATCCGAGGTTGTACATCGCGTCGATGTGGCCATCTTCGGCGGCCCGCTCGAACCAGTGCCGGGCCGCCTCGATATTTCGGGGGTTGCGTCAGATCCGAGTGCAGGACTCCGAGCGCGTACATGGAGTCGACGTGTCCGGCGTTGGCGGCCTTCTCATACCAACCCGCGTGCCGCGCCGAGGTCTGGCGGGTCCGTCTCAATCGAGCACCGGCGCCCGAGGGCGTACATGGTGTCGACGTCCTCGTCGCCGGACCGTCGCAACCGCCGCAGCATTTCAGCCCACTAGCTGGAGAAGAACAGCCGGCCGAATCCCTGCTTGCGGTAGTGCTTGTTGCCGCGGTGTCCCCAGCCAGGGCCGTAGTCGTAGCCGTGCTGAGCCTGAGGCGGCGGCGGAGGCGACTGGACGAACCGGTTCTCCATCTGGGTGAGCGCCTCGAGCTCGCCGAAGTCCAGGAAGATGCCTCGGCAGGTGTCGCATTGTTCCAGATGGATGCCGTTGCGCTCATAGGTCTTCATGACGCCGGCGCACTTCGGACACAGCAGCATGTTCCCAGCGCCGGGCGATGGTGCGGACTTCGGTGGTTCGTATGGCGGGATGCTCATATGTCGATAACGGCGGAGCACCCTGTGAAGTGCCTGGGAGTCAGAATTGTGGTGGGGCGGCATCAACGTTTCGGTGGGGGGCGGCGAGTTGGGGGAAGAACCGCGCGCCGGCCGATGTGGTGGTGTGGATGCGGCCGGTGGGGGTGGTCCACACGATGGTGCCGTCGGGGTGTTGGCGCACCGTCCAGCCGGTGTGGAAGGTCTTGAGTAGGTGATGGCACCGAACTACTGAAGAACCTTTCAAAAGTATCCCGTGCCCCCTCTGTACCGGTTGTCCATCGCGTAGCGCAGCGTCGGGCTCGCCGCGCTAGTACGCCATGGGCGCGATAGGACCCGCAACCACCGAACGACCTATTACCGCAGGGCGTTTGCAAACTGAAACAAGTGCTGTGGGGTTCTTGGATTCGGCCATCAGCGACAGCATCGTGGCGAAGACTGTAGGCCGTGCGGTGATCCGAACCGTCCCGCACAAGCGGCAGGGTCGCTGCCCATTTCTTAGGAGGAAGAAATGAAGTTCGTGGTTTCGCTAACCTTCCGGCTAAACGGCTCCGTAGCAGAAAATGAAGCGGCTGCAGGGCGAGTCTTGGACGTGTATTCCAAGTGGACGCCACCTGCCGGCATGACAATTCACCAGCTAGTGAGCCGGGCCGACGGCGCTGGCGGGTTCGCCGTCGTGGAGACCGACAACGCAGCCGACCTGATCGACACCACCAGCAAGTTCGCTCCGTTCGCCGATTACGAGATCTACCCAGTAGTCGACATCGCCGATGGCGTGCGGGTGTCGCAGGAAGCCATCGCATTCCGGGAATCAATCAAATAAACCGCGATACACCGAAAGGGGTCGCTCCTTGTGGGTGGCCCCTTCACCGTCTTGACGACGTGGCCGGTGCAGCGGATGCTCCGGTGGGGCCGCGGACGCCTGGGTCGCAAGCGATGACGCCTGGCGCTCCCTGACGTGCTCATCGCGATTCGTGGTGTCGAGGAACCGCACCTTCGCGAGCGGTTCGGCGCAGACTACGACGAGTACCGGCACCACGTTCCGCGGTGGCTTCCGCGGGTCACCGCGTGGAAGCCGAGCACGCTTTACTTAGACCCAGTACGGCACGCGGGCCCGGTACTGGCGCATCGCCAACGCGGCGAGGATCCAACCGATCACGGTCAGCGACAGCACCACCACCCAGTGCCGCAACTCCTGATCGGCGCCGAGCAGCGGCGCGCGCACGATGTCGAGGTAGTGCAGCAACGGGTTGAGTTCGACGATCTTGGCGTACGAACCGGCGCCCTGCTGCCGCAGCGTCGACTCGTTCCAGATGATCGGCGTCATGAAGAACAACAGCTGCACCAGGCTGAACAACAGGGGACTGATGTCACGGTATCGAGTGGCCAGGATCCCGAAACACAGTGACACCCATATGCAATTCAGCACGATCAAGCCAAGTGCCGGGATGACCGCGAGGTCGGTCCACTTCCACGGCTTGGGGTAGACGATCGCGATGACCACGAAGATGACGATGTTGTGGGCGAACAGGATCATCTGCCGCCATACCAGCCGGTAGACGTGCACGCTCAACGGTGTCGGAAGTTGTTTGATCAAACCCTCGTTGGCGACGAACACCTCTGCGCCCTCGAGGATCGAGGCGTTGATCAGGTTCCAAATGATCAGGCCCAGCGTGACGTATGGCAGATGCTCCGCGAGCGGCAGCTTGAAAAGCTTCGAATACAACAGCCCCATCGCGACCGCCGTGGTACCCGTCGCGATCGTGATCCAGAACGGGCCGAGCACCGAGCGGCGGTAACGCTGCTTGATGTCCTGCCAGCCCAGGTGTAGCCACAGCTCGCGCTTGCTGAACCCGGCGACGAGGTCGCCCCAAGCGCGGCTCATCGTGCGCGATTGCGCAGCCGCGTCGGTGAAGGTCACGGTGCAGGCCTTTCAAACTTCTCGCGACGACCCAAGCGCCGCAACCGGATCCACTCCCGCAGGCCGGCTGGATCGCGCCGCGACACCAGGAAGTACCAGCCGAAGCGAATCCATTCCTGGAACACCAGCTTCCGCATGCCGGGCATGGACTGTAGATAGCCGCGGTTACGGTACGTGAAGAACCGCTTCGACGGGTCGTCGGGGTACTGCGTGTGCATCCGCCCGCCGAGGATCGGCTTGAACTCGTCACTGCCCTGCGGATGCAGATACACCGCATCAAGACACGTGCCGAACGGCAGCCCCGTGCGCACCAGCCGCCGGTGCACCTCGGTTTCGTCGCCGCGCACGAAGAGCCTGAGATCCGGCACGCCGACCGCCTCCAGCGTAGACGCGCGAAACAGCGCTCCGTTGAACAGGGACGCGTAGCCCGGCAGCAGATCCTCTGTGCCCGTGCGTAACTCGCTGACCCACCGGCGCCACACCAGCCCCCGGCGCAACGGGAACGCCAGCCGCTGTGGGTCCGCCATGTCGCAGACCATCGGTGATACCTCGGCAAGACCGTGCGCCGAAGCACATTCCAGCAGCGTGCCGAGCACTTCGGAATCCAAGGGCCGCCCATCGTCGTCGGCCAGCCACACCCAGTCCGCACCCAGCGCAAGCGCGTGCAGCATGCCCAGCGCGAAACCACCTGCGCCACCGAGGTTTCGGCGTGACCCGAGGTAGGTGCTCGCGACTGGCTGGCCAGTCACGATGTCGCGCACGCGCGCGTCATCGTCGTTGTCGACGACGACGAGGTGATCAGGCGCGCGGGTCTGCGCACACACTGCGTCCAACGACTTGGCGAGTTCGTCCGGACGTCGATGCGTGACCACCACCGCGCACACCGACTCAGTCATTCGCGGCGCTGTCTGCTCTTCGCGCCAGCGGCCCATCGCCCTCTCGGGCGTTCTCTTCCAGCACCTCTCGCACGTGCCGGGCGGCGTCCTCACCCTCGTACGCGCGCACGACGTCCTCGATGCCGCCGGTCATCTTGACCGTGCCATGGTCGATCCACATCGCGGTCTTGCACAGTCGGGCCAGAAATTCGTTGGAATGGCTTGCGAACACCAGGATTCCGGATCGCTCGACCAGGCTCTGCAGCCGCGACTGGGCCTTCCTGAGGAAGTCGGCATCCACCGCCCCGATGCCCTCGTCGAGCAGCAGGATCTCCGGGTCGATGCTGGTGACCACGCCCATGGCCAACCGCACCCGCATACCGGTGGAGTACGTGCGCAGCGGCATCGACAGGTAGTCGCCGAGTTCGGTGAACTCCGCGATCTCGTCGACCTTGGCGAGCATCTGCTTGCGTGTCTGGCCGAGAAACAGCCCGCGGATGATGATGTTCTCGAACCCTGAGATCTCCGGGTCCATCCCCACGCCGAGGTCGAACACCGGAGCCACCCGCCCGGTCACCGAGGCCACCCCCCGGGTGGGTTCGTATATCCCGGACAGCAGCCGCAGCAGGGTCGACTTTCCCGCGCCGTTGTGGCCGACGAGTCCCACCCGGTCGCCGAGGTCGAGCGACATCGTGATGTCCCGCAATGCCTCGATGACAACGACGTTGGACTCGTTGCGTCCGATGGCGCCGCCGGCCTTGCCGAGGAACGTCTTCTTCAGTGACCGCGTCTTCGCGTCGAAGATCGGGAACTCCACCCACGCGTTGTGGGTCTCGATATGTGGGACGGGCACGTGACCTACAGGTACTGACCGGTCCCCGACTGCGGTCCGCGCTGGACGCCCATGCCAGGCGGCAGCGCGCCTTGCCGCATCTGCTCCAGCTGCTGACGGGCCGCCATCTGCTGGGCGAACAGCGCGGTCTGGATGCCGTGGAACAGGCCCTCGAGCCAGCCGACGAGCTGGGCCTGCGCGATGCGCAACTCAGCGTCCGAGGGAATGGCATTCTCCGTGAACGGCAGCGTGAGCCGCTCGAGCTCCTCGCGCAGTTCCGGCGCCAGGCCGTCCTCGAGCTCTCGAATGCTGGTGCGGTGGATTTCGCGCAGCCGGTTGCGGCTGGCGTCGTCAAGCGGTGCGGCGCGCACTTCCTCCAGCAGCTGCTTGATCATGGTGCCGATTCGCATCACCTTGGCCGGCTGCTCGACCAGATCGGTCAACGACTTCCCGTTGGCATCCTCTTCGGCCATCACACTTGGATCGCCGCCGATGATTTCGATGTTGTCGTCGTCGGTGTTGGCAGTCATTTTTCCTCTCCGCGCCATTCGTAGATGCGGGCCTCGCCGTTGTCGTAGATCTTCTCCCACGACCGTGACCTATCTAGCGACACTAGCCCGTCGGGCATAACGAACCCGCGGACCACCGGTGTGCTGGTGACCAAGTACCGGATGTTGAGCGCCTTGACCGCCTCGGCGACGCGCGGGTCGTTGTCGGCATCGTCGGCGTAGGCCCAGATGATGAACCGGTGGTAGCCGGGCCCCTGCTGGACCGGGTAGTCGTAATGCGTCCACAGCGGATGCAGGTCGGCGACGGCGTACATCCATGCCGTGCCGTCGGTGTTCCCGTCGGCGATCAGGGTGTTGTGCGCCCCCGGCAACGTGGCCAGGTAAGCCCACGCCTGCAGGTCTTTTGCGTCGACCATCACCCGGTCGTATTTCTCGCCGAACAGAAATTGGCCGCGTGGCAGATATGCGATCCCGATGCCGACGCTCACCGCCACCACGAGGGCGGCCGTGGCGGCGCTCCAGGCCCGCGGACTACCCCGGTCGACCAGTCGGCGCGCGCCCGCGATCACGATCGACGCCAGAGTGAACACCGCGATGCCGACCGCCCCGGTGAGCAGCATCGTGATCACCCCGGACAGCCGCCGCGGGTCGCTGTAGAAGAGGTCGCTGAACTTGCCGGTCAGCGCGCCGATCGGGCCGCCGAAGGGCGCCGACGAATGCACGATCGACACGACCAGCAGCAGCCATACCGCCAGCGGCCACCACACCCGCCGCACCACGAGGACGATGGCGCCGACCGCGGCCAGGATGATCAGCACCCACTGGATGGGGAAGTCGTTGAGGTGCCTGGTGTGCTGCACGACCGCGTCGAACAGCCCGCGCTTCTTGCCCTCGTGCGTGACGAACGCGTGCCCGACGATGATCTCGGCCTGCTGCAGCACACCAAGGAACTGCGGCAGCAGTAGCAGCACGGTCGGGATGGCGATGATTAACAGGTTGACGAAGTCCACGACGCGGCCGCGGACGGGATGCCACAGCGCGTCGAACAGCCACCACCCCGCCACGAACAACACGACCACCACGCCACCGGTGATGTGCACGGAGAACACACCGAGCAGGGCCAGCACCGCGAGGGGGATGCGGTCACGATGTCGCAGCGCGGACACCACCAGCACCATGGTCGGAACTGCGACGCCGTAGGCGGCGAGGTTGGGCATCGAGGCCGTGTCGAACTCGATGTAGGGAAGCGCCGTGAACGACGCAGAGAGCGCGGCCGCGGCCGCCGCGGCGCCTGCCGTGCGCCACTCGTCGGTTCGGCCGCGCAGCCACTGCCACGTCAGCGTCGCGCCGCTGACCGGGAACAGCCAGATCGACGCGGCCAAGGAGTTCAGCGTGTACGACGTGGTCGGCGCGGCGCCGGTTAGCTGGCAGAACACCGCTGCCAGGGCGTGATACGTCGACGGGTAGTACAGCGCCTCGTGGGTCTCGACGTTGCGCAGCTCGCCCATGTGCGTCGGCGATGCCTGGCCGGTGTCGAGGATGAAGCGAATCGTGTTGGCGTGCCAGACCGAATCCCAGTTACTAGGAATGGCTTGCCAGTTCGGCATGCCGCGAAGCGCCGCCAAGCCGATCAGCAAGGCGCCCAGCAGCACGCCTGCCGCCACGACGAGGGCGGGCCCGCGGGATGCGGCAAGGGCCTCGGCGTTGACGTCGCGAACGCGGCCGAGCGCGATCCGCAAACACCACGCGATAGCTGAAACGACCGCCAGAGCAAACAAAGCCGTCCATACGTTCCACGGGATATCAAGTGCGCCAAACGGAACGATGGCCAGCGCCACAATGCCGTAGGTCAGTGCAGGACCGACTGCGACCGCGGTCGGCCAAGTTAGCCGACCGATACGTGCGACGATTGCCCCGGGGGTCACTAGCAACAACAGCGCGATTAGCACTCCGAACCCCAAGCTCACTGGACTAGTATGGCTGCCCAGGTGACTCGGTCCGGGCACGGCATGGGCAGCGAGAGGGCGCGGCCGGGCATCCGCCAAAATCGTGTCCGTTTGTGGAATCACAGACGCTCTAAGGTGGGCTGGCATGGCATACGACGTCGCCCGGGTGCGTGGTCTGCACCCGTCTTTGGGCGATGGTTGGGTGCACTTCGACGCTCAGCACGGCATGCTGCTGCCCGACTCTGTAGGCCGGGCGGTGTCCACCGCCTTCCGTGGGTCGATGCCGACGCCGGTGGGACCCCATCCGTCTGCGCAACGCAGCGCCGCGGTGCTGGAGGCTGCGCGCCAGGCTGTCGCCGATCTGGTCAACGCCGACCCGCGGGGTGTGGTGCTCGGGGCCGACCGCGCGGTCTTGCTCACGTCGTTGGCCGACGCGTCGTCGTCGCGGGTCGGTCTCGGCTACGAGGTGGTGGTGACCCGGCTCGACGACGAGGCGAACATCGCACCGTGGCTGCGCGCCGCGAATCGCTATGGCGCCAAGGTGAAGTGGGCCGAGGTTGACATCGAGACCGGTGAGCTGCCGAGCTGGCAGTGGGAGGCGCTGGTCACGCGACCTACCCGTTTGGTCGCAATCACCTCCGCCTCGTCGACGCTGGGCACGGTGACCGACCTGCCCGCGGTCACCAAGCTGGTGCACGAGGTCGGTGGGTTGGTGATCGTCGATCATTCCGCGGCCGCGCCGTACCGGCTGATTGACATTGACGAGACCGACGCCGATGTGGTCGCGGTGAACGCGATGGCGTGGGGTGGGCCGCCGATCGGCGCGCTGGTCTTTCGCGACCCGTCGATGATCGACTCATTCGGTTCTGTGTCGCTCAACCCGCATGCGACCGGTCCCGCGAGGCTCGAGGTCGGCACGCACCAATTCGGTTATCTCGCAGGTGTCGTCGCCAGCGTCGAGTACCTGGCGGGACTCGACGAGTCGGCGCACGGGTCTCGGCGTGAACGCCTCTCGGTGTCAATGCAGTCGGCGTCGAGCTACATGAATCGGGTATTCGACTACCTGCTGACGTCGCTGCGTTCCATGCCCGCGGTGATGGTGATCGGCACGCCCGAGGTGCACATTCCGGTGCTGAGCTTCGCCGTCAGCGAGGTACCCGCCGAGCGGGTGGTGCAACGGCTGGCCGACAACGTTGTCCTGGCGATCTCCAATGTCAGCTCGCGTGTGCTGGATGTCATCGGAGTCAACGACATTGGCGGCGCGATCACCATCGGGCTGGCGCACTACACGACGACCGCTGAGGTCGACCAGTTGGTCCGCGCTTTGGCCTCGTTAGGTTAATCCGCAACGCGCAGTAGGACTTTCCCCGATACCTCGCCGGATGCCAGTAGCTCGTGCGCGGCGCGGGCCTGCTCGATGGGGAACTCGGCACCGATGATCGGATGTACCTGGCCGTCGGCGATCATCGGCCAGACGTTGGCGACCACCTCGGCGACGATCTCGCTCTTGCTGCCGCGGCCATCGACCGGACGCGACCGCAGTGTCGTCGCGATGACGCCGGCGCGCTTGCCGAGCAGCTTGCCGATGTTGAGTTCACCCGTCACGCCGCCCTGCATCCCGATGATGACCAGCCGGCCGTCGGTGCCGAGAGCGTCGACGTTGCGGTCCAGGTACTTGGCTCCCATGATGTCGAAGATCACGTCGGCTCCGCCTTCGCTGCGCACCCGCTCCACGAAGTCGTCGTCGCGGTAGTTGATCGTGATCTCGGCGCCCAATTCGGCGCACAGGTCGAGTTTGTTGGGTGCCCCTGCGGTGACGGCCACCCTGACGCCGAGCGCGCGGGCAACCTGGATGCCGTGCGTGCCGATGCCGCTGGCGCCGCCGTGGATCAGTAGGAGCTGACCGGCCGACAGATGCGCGGTCATCACGAGGTTCGACCACACCGTGCACGCCACCTCGGGCAGACCTGCCGCGTGAGGCAGCGGCACATCGCCGGGAACCGGCATCACCTGGCCGGCGGGGACGGCCGCGAACTCCGCGTAACCGCCGCCTGCCAGCAAAGCACAGACTTGTTGCCCAACGGCCCATTGGTTGACTCCGTCACCGACCCCGGCGACGGTCCCCGACGCCTCGAGCCCGAGGGTCTTGCTGGCGCCGGGAGGGGGCGGATAATTCCCCGCGGCCTGCAATAAGTCGGCGCGGTTGACACCCGCCGTACTCACCCTGATGAGGACTTCACCGGTGCCGGGCTGGATATCCGGGATTTCTTGCCAGTTGAGCTTATCGGCTGCCTCGACCACAATCGCGCGCATTGCGCCAACGCTACTACGCGATGAAAACGTCTGGATTTTCCGCACGCAGCTATGCTTGCCTGCTCTACGATAGCGAAATGGAGGGGATCATTGCCGGACGCACCGCCAGCGACATGCCTGGTCTCGATATCGCAGAGCAGAGGTCGTGGCAGAACTTCCTCGACTCGGCGTTGAGAATGTACGCGACCCTGAATCGGGCGCTGGTGGACGCGCATCATCTGACGCTCAACGACGTGCGGTTACTCGATATGTTGGCCAAGTCCGCGACAGGCTCGGCGCGCATGGGTGACCTCGCCGATGGGCTGATGTCATTGCCGAGCCGGGTGACCAGGCAAATCCGGCGCTTGGAGCTGCAGGGCCTGGTGCGCCGGGGCGCCAGCCCTGACGACGGCCGGGGCGTGCTGGCCTCGATCACCGACGAAGGGCGTGTCGCGGTGGCCGAGGCGATGCTGACCTACGGCCAGGGGGTGCGCGCGCATTTTCTCGGCCGACTCTCGCGCCCGCAGATCGCCGCGATGGGCGAGAACTGCAGGCGGATCAATGTCGCACTGAAGGCGGGCGCGCCACCGGCGAAGCTCGGTCGCGTCTGACCCGTGGTGATGTTCGGCCGCGCTTAACCCGTACTCTTGTCGGCGGTGGCGTGGCAGAGCGGCCTAATGCACTCGCCTTGAAAGCGAGAGACGGCCAAAACCGTCCGGGGGTTCAAATCCCTCCGCCACCGCGGTTGGAATTGACGCTTGCGAAAATCGCTGTGGGCAAATCCGCCCGCGCGACGAGTCCTGCGGGCGGGAGTGGTCGGCACCCATATGGCGAAGTTCCTGTACTCGGCGGCGATGTCACTCGACGGCTTCATCGCGGGACCTGGTGGCGATGTGTCCTGGATGGCCGATCATCTCGGGCCGAATCCGGTTGTGGACCAGCTGATCGCTCAAACGGGTGCGATCCTCGTGGGCAACCGGACCTTCGGCGGCGACGATCCCTACCAGGGCCAGGAGGGCGAGGGGGAGGTGTTCGGCGGCGGCTGGGACGGCCCACAGATTGTCCTGACGCATCGACCACCGGATGAGCATAGGCCGGGTGTGACGTTCGTTGGCGACATCGAAACGGCCATCTCCGAATCGCGCGTCGCTGCGGGCGACAAGTACGTCAACGTCCTTGGCGCCAGTGTCGCCGCGCAGTGCCTTGCGGCCGGTGTGCTCGACGAGGTGCTGGTGTCGGTAACACCTGTGTTTCTCGGCGACGGCACCCGCCTGTTCGAACACCCCGGCGGAAAAACGGTGCGCCTCAAGCAGATCAACGTCTCGCACACACGTCAGATAACAAACCTGTGGTACCGAATTGCCGTCTAGGC
>Ga0105243_10001255_pt1 | contig 22803 bp, 13 predicted proteins | sample KBSM34metaG_FD_81525 | JGI IMG/M metagenome (GOLD analysis project Ga0105243, IMG submission 81525) | Miscanthus rhizosphere microbial communities from Kellogg Biological Station, Michigan, USA - KBS M3-4 metaG | ecosystem: Host-associated > Plants > Roots > Rhizosphere > Soil | place... | reverse complement strand
GCTACGGACAAGTTCGCTGGACACTTGAGTTCGGAGGCACTGAGCCTGAGACTGGCAGCAACGTAGGAACCAACTTCCTACTCAACAGCTTCAGCGACACAGGCACATATCTTGCCACAGCGATCAAGATAGTACGTGCAACTAGTGTCGCTACGTTCATCGCCACACCGCTGCACCCGACACCAACATCCACAGACAACTCTACCAAGAGTGCCACCACTGCGTTTGTTAAGGCAGTACTCGCACCCTACGCGTTGACGACTTCACTGCCTGGTCTGGCAACGATACCTGTCCCTGGCATCGTCAAGCCAGATGGCACCACCATCACAGTAGATGGTGCAGGTACACTTACCGTTGTCGGCACTGCTGGCGGCTCTGGTCCACCAGCACCATCGAGCACACTACCGCTTATGAGCGGCACTGCTGCTATCGGTGTAGCGACTGCTTACTCTCGTGAGGATCACCGCCACCCGAGCGACACGAGCAGACTTGCACTGACAGGTGGAACACTGACAGGACCACTGCTGTTAGCGGCTGATCCAACCGTGGCGTTGGGCGCAGCTACCAAGCAATACGTGGATGCACACGCTGGCAGTGGTGGCGGTGGTGCAGGTAGCACATGGGACAGCGGTTCCAGCACGTGGGACAGTGGATCGAGTGCGTGGGACAGCGGTAGTGGTGGCACTAGTGTGTTTCCATCAACCACGCTACCGCTTGCAGATGGCACAGCCGCAATCGGTGTTCTAGCGACCTATGCGCGCGCAGACCACGTTCATCCACTGACTAGCACTGGTGGTCCTGCACCGTCCACCACACTGCCACTGATGGATGGCACTGCTGCCATCGGCACTGGTACAACCTATGCACGCAACGACCACGTACATCCTAGTGACACGTCACGCTACGCTGCAAGCAACCCTAGTGGATACCAGACTGCTGCACAAGTGACAGCACTGGTGCCTGCTGCATCCAGCAGTCTGCCTGTCATGGACAGCACTGCTGCTGTGGGAGTGAGCACCGCTTGGGCACGTGGCGATCACAGGCATCCATCTGACACGAGCAGGTATGCAGCGACTAACCCATCTGGCTATCAGACTGCTGCACAAGTCGCATCGGCTGTAGCGGCATATCTGCCACTTGCAGGTGGCACGGTCACTGGCACACTGACTACTAACATCCTCCGCATGGGGACGCTGGGTTGGCTAGAGGCTATCATCGGTGCCACTGAGACGAACACTGACACCACCATGCTTGCGAAGCGTGCTAACGCAGCAGGTGTGTTCGCCACACGCACCAGTGATGGTGGCGCTACAGGTGCAATGGGTGCGTGGGCCATTGGTGGGTTCGCGATCAACAACAACACGACAGCAGTGCAGACTGCATACTGCCAGTATCTTGAGTACAGGCGATCAGCGAACACAGGCACCACACACGGCATCGAGATCGGTGGGATCAACCTCGGTAGCGTAGCCAACGTCTCACCATACGGCGGTGAAACAGGCTCAACGCTGTCACTGTGGTTGAGTGCAGGACGCCAGGATGTGACAGGCAATGACCTGTCTCTAGCAATAGGGATCATCGCTAATCCCAATCGTTACACCAAGGGCATCATGTTCAGCCAAGGCAGTCTCGTGCCGCTAGCTGGCATCGGTGGTGTGGCAACGGCACTGCCTGCTCAGTATGCACACGTTTGGTATCTGCCTGAGGGTGCAGGAGCCTCAGCAGCAGGCATACCAGCAGCACTCATTCGCAGTGACATAGTTACTTCACCAGGTGGCACAGTAGTTCCATCGCTTATCTTCGCTGGCTCTGGTGCAGTCATTGAGACTGCTAACGGCACCACAGCAGCAGACTTCCAGAATGGACTCAATACGCTTCAGCATACACACGTTGACGGCGATTTGTCTGTCAACGGAACCCTGTCACCCGCACACATGACTGCTGGCTTCGGCGGCTACAACGATGATGCTGGTGCTGCTGCTGGCGGGATACCGATTGGTGGCGTGTATGTCAAGCTAACAAACCAGAATGCTCTAACCGCGAGGCTAGTATAGATGCCATCCGCAATCGATCCCACAGTCCCTGTCTCTGGCAACCCAACTACTGCGAGTCAGCGAGCTAACTGGACTACTGCCAAGAATGAGATCACTGCTCTGCAAGCTGCTGCGCCTAGTGGCACCACCGCACAACTGTTGTCTGGTGCAGGCACCAACGTTGCAGTCGGCACCAACCTGACACTCACAGGTGGCACGCTCAATGCCACAGGTGGAGGAGGCAGTAGTGTCACCACCTTCCTACCATCCACCGCAACGCTGCGCTCACCGCTACAGGTCACAGACAACATCGTTGTCTATGACAGCAGCAACAACAGCCTGCGTGCTGGTGCGACGCAGTTCAGTGCTTACACACTGGCTAACGGTGGCAGCTTCACCAAGACAGTAGCAGTCACCCCGATACCGCTGACCTGGGCCTCAACCATCACTATCAACGCAACGCAGAGCATCAACTTCCGTGTTACGCTTGGTGGTGCAACACTGTTTGCGAACCCCACTGGGTTGGTGGACGGACAGCGGATCAACCTACGGATCAAGCAGAGCACTGGTGGTCACACTGCAACGTGGGGATCGAAGTGGAAGTGGCCGCTCGACACCGCACCAGTACTCAGCACCGCAGCGAACGCAGTTGACTGGGCGAAGGGGATATACACAGCGGCTGACGATGTTATCGAGATGGACTTCACCAAGGGGTTCGCATCAGTAGTGTCTGGTGGCGGTGGAGGCACTGGGCCAGTACTCGACACAGTGACGGTGCAGCCACTTGTGGCGGTTGGGCTGAACTTGCAACGCACTGCCTATGCAGGACAGTGCCTACGCATTCACTCATCTGGTGCGATTGCTGATGCAGACTGGGGCTTCGATAGTGGCACAGGAGCGTTCAACAGTGCTGGTGCACTGGCTGCACTTACAGCAGATGGTGGTGCTGCTGGTGGCTTTGCGAAGTGGTATAACCAAGTAGCAGGTGGAGCTGATCCGACACAAGCCACCGCAGGAACTATGCCTATCTTGTTCAGCGGCACACCAAGCACCTATCTCGGATCAGCGCGCTGCTACTTTGCTGGAGCACGCTACCTGACAGCACCAGTCACATTCGGCACGACATCAACGTTCATGGCCGTGTTTGTTATCGATATGACAGGTGCGAACAACTATGGTGCAATCCTCTCATACAAAGCGTCTGGTGACAGCACCGATACTGGAACGGGCAGCTTCAACGCTGCCACAGACAACTCGGGCACAGCAGGCGCACTACGAGTGTATCTGGAACGCAGCGGCGGTCTAGCCGTCATACCGTCTATCTCTGCTGCGATGCATGTCGTGACTGTCTATCAGGACGGCACGAACATCGGCGTCTCTGTAGATGGTGGGTCTGCTGTCACGGTTGCTGCAACTGGTGCAATCGGTAACAGCGGCACAGTGTACATCGGTGCACGAGGCGATGGAGCCAACGGGTTGACAGGCGGCATTGCTGCTCTCATGCTCTGGAACACTTACAACGCTACTGACCGTGGCAAGGTCGAAGCCTGGTTCAAGACAAAGTATGGGACTCCTTGAGCATGACGCTCGTTCCTGTCAACGCTGCTGGTGCTGCTCCTGCTGACGCTGCTGGCGCTATACCTGCTGATGTCAGTGGAGGCGGCGGCGGCGGTGGTGTAGCCACTGCGTTCAGTCTCACGCTCACTCATGCTAGTGGCCTAGTTGGTGCAAGTGAGACGCTAACCGTGACACCGAACGGCACGTGGCCTAGCGGTCGCGTGTTAGCAGTCACACAGAGCGTTTCACTGTTCAGTGTCGGCAGCTTCACACAGCCGTCTAGCGGTTCGTCTGCAAGCGTGTCGATACCACTCACGGTCAACGCAGTGGGTGGCCCATCGTCCATCAATGTAACAGACAGTGGCACATCGCCACTCAGCAGCACAGGCTCACTGACCTATAGCTCAACTAGTGGCACCGGCACGTTGCGGATCGTGCAGACGTTCTCACTGACCAACTGGAACGGTGCTGGCACCAGTGTTGGTTATGCTCGGCAAGGTGTGCCGTTCAAGAAAGGTGATGTGCCTGCTGGGACAGGACTAGAGGTCAGGCGAGGCTCGACGGTTATCAATGCACAGTTCGACGAGCGCAGCACGTGGAACGATGGCTCGCTCAAGCACGCGGTCATGCACCTGCGGGACACAACATACTCAGCGAGTGAGGCTCGCACATACGATGTGTGGAGTATGCCGAGCACAGCATTCTCGAACATCGGCATCAAGTCGCTCACAGACATCACTGGCGCGCACGACTTCAAGGTTGCGTTCACCTTGCTGAAAGAAACAGCTTGGGGCGATGGCTCCGATACAGACATCACCACTGTAGGATCAGGTTCGTTCACTGCTGCATTCAACACACACGCTGCGGTCGCTACACGTGTAGAGAAGAACCATGTCGGAATTGTGTGTGAGGGCTGGGTCGTGTGGGGTATGGCACGCGACAACACTGGCGGTGCTGCGGATGCACACCTCAAGACCAACTGGTATATCGACATATGGAAAACCTCTGCTGGTGCCATCTACGGCTACGAGGTCGGTGCCGTCGTTGCACAAGACTGGTGGAGCGTTGCTGGTAAGAAGCGGCGCAACTACAACGCTGCACTGATGGACGGTGCGACAACGATCAAGAGTTACACAGGCATTCGGCATACGTATGAGTCACAGTGGCTGACGGCTGAGACAACGGGCCTTCAGCGAGGCAAGCGGTTCTGGGTCGGTGGCGCACAGCCAACTCTCCACTACTCGTTCGACAAGTCGTACTGGGTGCAGAGCAAACTGATCCCACCATACGACACAACATACACACCACTCGACTACGCTTCGCACGGTGGGCTCAACAGCGACGGCGTAGCAACTTACATCCCCATGTCGGCGCAGTGCCACCGCTATGAGTTCAATGCAACGGGCGAGTACCAGGGCCGTGGCATGATATGTAACGCTGACTCAACAGCGTTCATGCGACAGACCGCAGCGGACACGGCTTGTGCACGAGTAAGCTGCCTTGGCGGGCTGCACACACCGTTCCACAGGCGCAGCAACCGCACACGCACACGACCGGGTGACAGTGGCGTATCAGACACTGCAAACACAGTTTGCTCGCTGATCCTAGACATCGGCACAGCACCTGGTGGGTTGTTCGAGAACTTGCACCCGATGCCATCGCACAACTTCACTGCACAGGGCTTGCCTGCTCCCGTGCATGCTTATGCTGCGCTGAAGGGCGGCACATCGTTCAATGGCATCAGCACAACGGATGGATACGTTGCACCAGGCGGAGGCACCTGGCCTTACTTCAACTCAGGGAACAACAGTAGCCACAAGCCGAACTACTGCTACTACATGTATCTTGTTGAGGGTGAGCGTTACGTACTAGAGAGCGTCCTCGACTATGGTATGGCTGCGACGCAAGACGGTGGCTCGGGTTGGGACGACTCACTAATATACAACATGAACCTTGCGTCCTCTCCACCCAACGCTGCATGGAACAACGCACGTCCGCCTGCTGAGAAAGCTCTCTTTGTCGGTGGTCCGTTCTGCGCATGGCCGTTCCGAGGAGAGATGCGGGACTTCAACCCAGCGATCCTTGGCAGTGCTATCGGCATTGTGCCAGACGCGCATGTTGCACATGACTTCTTCAAGCGGTGGCAGCTATCACTCGACGTGGGCATGGACGCGATGCTTTATACGCTGCACCCGAACTGGCTACAGAGTGGCGACGGTCCTTACTTACATACTGAGGGCATCCCGACGCAAACCCCGTGGATGGCTGCGATAACTTGCCTTGGTCACTATCATGGTGCAGCGGTAACGGAGAGCAGCAGCCAGCTTGCTTTTGCTAACCACTACGCCAAGCAGATGACTGGTATAATGACCTATACGCCAGGGTATGTCGTTGGTGGTGGTGCGCCGCAGAAGCTAGCAATGCTGGCAAAGACTGAGCATTGGGACCCTGTTACCAACCCCTACTTCGCATGGGGACAGAACCTGGGTATGAGCATTAGTCTCTACGCAGCAGACTACGTGCCGAACCAAGCACCGCAGCTATTCCGCAACGGTGGAGGTCAGCACGCAGGTGACATGCTGTGGTGGCACTCACGTGGCTACTCTCGTGACCTCACTGATCCTGCTGCTACACCTCCTGCTGGTGTCACACCGGGTCAGCCACTCTACGTGAAGTCAACTGCGGTATCTGGGAGCGACGGGATAATCACAACCTCGCTGACGCCAGGTGGGTCTAACTTCGTATTCACTACTGGTGCAATACCAAACGGACCAAGTGCAGGTGATGTCTGGGCATTCAGTGGTCCTACTAATGACTGGGCACACGCAATAGCAGGCCGAGCCACAGGCGGAGACAGCTACGCCTCTATGATCCGTGCTGTGATTATCCACGCTAAGCTAATGGGCAACAGCACGGCTACGCAAGACCTCATAGACCGTGCAGACTTCTGCCTGGATACGTCAGGCTATCCACTCTATACTGCCTGGATGTATCGGTGAGTGACCCTATTCCGTCACCTGCTTGTCACCAGCATGTTCGGCACAGCGTTGTGTGTAGCGATCTACTTCTCAGCTAAGCCGTAGGACACATGTATCTCGCTAAGACCAAAGGCAACCTGAACCCTCGCGGTGAACAGCCGCAGAGCAACCTTCAGATCAGCACGATACGTGCGTTCGAAGGTGGCTTGAACGTGACTGACACTGACCTGAACATGGAACCGAAGTTTGCCAAGGTGCTCGACAATATCGAGCGGGCAACTGATGGTTCACTGTCAGTGCGTGCAGGGACACGGTTGGTTGCTACGATGCCGACTGGTGCAGAGGTAGTGAACCACATCTACTTCGCCAACCACGTGATCACTGTGCAGACAGACGGCCTCATCACCAAGACAACAGGTGACGGTGTAGTGACACCACTGTTCACTGGTGGTGTGAGCCTGTGGCCTGGTGGTGTGGTGTATGTCAGCTTCACCATCTTCAACAGTGACCTGATCCTGGCGAACGGCAGGGACAAACCACTCATCATCAGCGGCAAGACTACTGATCCTAACTTCCTGATCCCACAGTTCCTTGCTGACCTCGGCACACTCAGCAACGTCAACACACCAGTGGGTCGGTTCGTCATTGCACACGGTCAATACCTGTGTATAGCAGGCATCGCGGCTGAGCCTGGAGCACTCTACATCAGTGCACGAGGCACCAGTGGCACGTTCGTAAGTGATCCACCACCGAACGATGCCATTGTGTTGCAGCTCGGTCCACGTGTATCACTGGGCAGTGCAACGATCACTGGGCTGGTGGCGTATCGTGACAAGCTGCTGGTGACGTTCGAGCGTGGTGTCCTGCCTCTGAATCTCGGTGTGTACACAGGCACAGCACCACAGGCGCACACACCGACTGACGACGGGTTCATTGAGGAGTTCGGTTGTCTGTCACACCGCTCACTCGCCAGTGTAGGGGATGACACCTTCTTCTGTGACAACATCGGTGTCAACTCGATCAGCCGCATCAACATGTTCAACACACTGCGGCCTGTGCGTGTCAGCCACCTGATCGATCCACTCACCACAGACCTGCTACAGTCACTGACTACTGCACAGATCGACAAGTATGTGTTTGCAGTCTACGACTTGAGACACTTCAGGTATATCCTGTTCATTCCACAGTTCGCTGCTGACGGCACACTGCTGGAGACAACTGGGTTCAGTTACACGAACATCCCGACGCTGAAGATACAAGCCTGGGCACGGCTCAGAGGATGGAAGTGGCAGAGTGCATGTCGCACTGCCCTACAGAATGTCATCTTCAGCATGAGCAACAAGCTCTACGCATACAACTTCGATCCCATCGAGGGTGAGGGTGTAGCGGATTTCGTTGGTGACAGTGTGTATGGCACACGTGGTGCGGCAGTGGACTTCGTTTGGGAGATGCCCTGGGCTGACTTCAAGAAGCGCATGGACATCAAGGTCACACGCTACATCGGACTCGACACACAGGGCACAGCACAGTTCACTGTTGAGGGCTATGTCGATAACCTGATGACGCAGAACGGTATCAGTTCACCGATGCTCAGCATGAAGTTCGTTGGTGGCGACGCTGGTGGCTACGGCAATGCGCCGTATGGCGACTCACCGTACGGTGGTGGACGACGCACCATTGACGAACGACTGTTCGCCTGGACCACGAAGTTCAAGCTCCTGAAGTTGCGCTTCAGTGGCACGACACGCAACCCGCTCAAGTTCATAAGTGTGTCCATCGCCTACGTGCACGGTGGGATCAGGAGGTAGTGTGACCGAACTCACACCGAACATACGGCTGATTGTTCCGTTCTTCGATCAGGTGCCGTGGGACGTAGACGTTAACACCAACTGGCAAGTGCTGGATGCTGTCGTTGGCATGTTCGCTGCGATACCGAACTTGAGCGGTATATGGAAGAACTCGACCGCATACACGTATGGTCAGTCCACCATCGATGCGACGGATAGCAGTGTGTGGCAGTGCGTGCAGACACACACGAGTCCAGCACTGCCTACCACGTTCGCACAGGACCGCACGACCAACCCAGCTAGGTGGATACAGACGGCACAGGCTGCATCGTTCTACGCGTCACAGGCAGCGAGCTACGCAGCAGCGGCACAAGCAGCAGCGACGGCAGCAGCGAATAGTGCTGCGGCAGCAGGCTCAGCAGTGCCGCTTGCTGGTGGCACAATGACAGGACCGCTGATCCTGTTCGGTGATCCTATCAACGTGTCTGGTGCTGCGACGAAGCAGTATGTGGATGCACGTGTGGGCGGTGTAGGGTTCCTGCCTACTACTGGTGGTGTGCTCACTGGTTCACTGACTGTAGGCGGCAACGGTGTCCAGTACTCGAACCAAGGATCGAATGCACACCAAGTAGCATTCGGCTGGAACGGTAGTTCACTGCTGGCTGCTGTGGACGGCATCAGCATCGGTGCAGTAGCGACGCAAGCTACCATCGGTGGCCTCTACCTGCCTCTGGCTGGTGGCACCATCAACGGCAACCTCGTCGTGAACGGTGAGATGCAGACTGATGCGATCTATCGGATCAACACGAGTGGAGCATACATCTGGTCGAACCCTACTGAGACGATTATCCAGTGGGACTCTGGTGGTTGGTCACTGCGCTACACACGAGGCACCGGAACACTGTGGTATCGACGCTCTGATGGACTAGAGCTGTTCCACATAACTGCTGCTGGTGACATCTTCGCACCAGGCACACTCACTACCAGCAACGGTCTAGTTGCTAATGGTGGCGTCACATACCTGCGCACAGACAACGTGTTCTGGGGACCAGGTGATAGATCATTCCTACGCAGTGACAACGGCTCGTTCACTGACATCGGGTTCCTAGACGCATACCGTTGGAACTTTAGCTGGGCATCCGGCACACTGTTCTGGAGGCGCTGGGACAGTGCAGCGATGTTCTCTATCGATGCGAACGGCAGCATCATCGCAGCAGGCAGCATCACCGCAGTGGGTGGTGGTGTGCAAGGCAATGGGCCATACGTCAACTCCTCTGACACACGCATGAAGTCGAACATCGAGCCTAGCACCTACGGGCTAGAGACTGTGAAGCTGCTGGAACCGATACGGTTCAACCGTCTGGAGCATGAGCACATCGATCACGGCTTCTCAGCACAGCAGGTGCAGGAAGTGTTGCCTGAGGCTGTGAAGGAGCGCCATGATGGCTTGCTCGGAGTTGCACTTGATCCCATCGTGGTAGCGTTGGTCAATGGGATGAAGGAACTAAGTCAACGCATCAGCAAGCTGGAGAGCGAGTAGTGGAACAGCAGCGCATCGAACCGAACACACCACTGAGCGTGACACTGAAGGCAGTGGAGTGGGAAGCAGTCCTACAGTTGTTGCAGAAGGCTCCCTATGACCAAGTTGCAGCACTCATCCAAGCCATCGTCGGACAGTGCGCCACAGGTGCAGAGCGTGCTAGAGAAGCTGGACCAGAATAACCTCGCTTATGCTGTAGGGCTGGCTCGTGAACTACACGGACTGGGCACATTCGGCACGAGTGGGCCAGCATTCGACTGGGACTTCTGTGCACGGACGATGGTGCACAACATGCACAACTCATTCGCCTACTTCATGCTCGCACGTGACGACACGGGCTACGTCGGTGCCGTGGTAGGACACGTGGAACCGTTCTTCTTCAGTCCGAAGCTGCTGGGTATTGAGCAAGCATGGTATGTGCGTGAGGGTACACCACGACGCGCAGCCATCGGCATGCAACTGATGCGTGGCTTCGTCAACTGGTGCATCGATGAGATGCAAGCAACTGAGGTGCAGTCAGGTGACATCGCTGGCATACGCACTGTGGGTGTAGAAGCGATCTACAAGCGGCTCGGGTTCACACGCTACGGTGTCATCTACAGATACGCAAGGACAGGCTGATGTTCACGCCCGGTGGTCAACTCGACAAGCGCAACCTGGCCGTGTTCGGTGGCAAGGGCGGCGGCGGTATGCAGAGCGCACCGATGCCAGCACCGATACCACCAACGATCCTCACTGATCCTGTCAGTGGCAAGACGTTCATACAGAACAACGATCCATACTCACCGAACTTCCAGTATGGTGGACCCAGTGCTGTGGATCAGTTGAATGCTGAGATCGACCAGCGTAAGGCTGGTGAGAAGCAAGCATCTGAGGCTTCTGCTGCAACTGCTGCACAGCAGAAGGCTGAGGCACAGAGCAAGTTCCAGACTGGCAAGCAGACAGCGTATGACGATGCACTGAAGAGCATACAGGGTGCGTTCCAGCGACAAGGCGTAGAGCCATCGTCATACAGTGACATGATAATGGCTGAGCTACAGCGTCGTAGCAACTCCACACCTGACATGGACCCGAATCCTGCATCGGTCTATCCCAGCACACTCGGTGACAGCTTGGTTGCTGATGCACTGAGCGGCAAGCGGACGCAGACAGCGAACACGTTCAACTCTATCTTCAAGCCCAACTACTCGAACGAAGCTCTACCTGACAGTCTTACTGGACAGTACACCAACACGATCCTAGACGAGCAGTTCACTCCACTGATGGCACAACTGACCAACGCACAGAAGCGTGGCACACTCACACCAACAGGCTACAACGCTGCACTGGACACGCTGAACCAGAAGCGTAGTGCTGGTGCATCTACGATCCAGAACCTTGGTCAAGGCATTCTAGCATCAGACCGTAAGGCACTGGATGACTACATCAGCGGCGCACGTAGCGACGTGAACAACATGTCACTGGGTGCGAACATTGACCCGTATGCATACGGTGCAGGTGCACAGGGCAAGATCGATGTGGACAAGGGCTCATTCGGTGGAGCACTGCGCAACGCAGTCGGTGAGACGAAGTTCGCTGACATCACTGACCTGCTGAACGCTGGTGGTGCAGTGCAAGGCAGCACCAATCCTAGTGCAGCGAACCCAATCGGCACACAAGCAGGCAACCTGTCGCCTAGCTTCGTCTCTGAGGAGGAGCTTGCTAAGAGGAAGCGTGGCCTCGGCAGCACAGGTGCATTCTGATGCGTGCTGACGAACAACTTGTTCGTGAAGTGTGGATGGAGATGGACGAGCTGTGGCAGGACTCGTTCCAGCACGGCGGTGCAGACGTGGACATACCGAAGCTAGCTGTGGACTGGCGAGCCTACATCGATCTCAACAAACAAGGTATGGTCAAGCTCTACACGGTGCGTGAGGACACACGGTTGCAGGGCTTCGTCATGTATCTCGTGTATCCTCACATGAACCACATCGGCACCACCAATGCTGACTGTCTCGCACTGATCGTGCGCCTAGACGAGAGAAACAAGGGACTAGGCCGTGCCCTGATGGAGCATGCAGAGCCGAAGCTCAAGGAGCAGGGTGTGCACTTCATCACACACCACCACAGGACATGCTACAGTGTCGAGCCACTGTTTCCTAAGCTCGGTTACAAGCTAGTCGAGCTAGACTACCTGAAGGACATCCGCTAATGGCCTGGAGTTCAGCGATAGCAGCAGCCATCGGTGCCGCTGGTGCACTGGGCAGTGCCGCGATCAATGCGAACCGCAACAACGACCAGCAGATACAACAGAGCCAGATCGCTGGGCGTGGTGCTGGTGATGCTATCTCGAACAAGTATCAGGCAGACCTGATCCAGCACCTGATTAACCAACGCAGTGTCGCTGGACAGGAGGACAGCAGCGGCACATCGCTGATGTATGACCCTGGCACGAACACATGGCGCACCAAGCTCGGTGCACTGCCTCAGCAGGTGCAGGACTCATCCGATCAGGCAGCCATTGCACGCAACACCACTGACATGCGGCAGGCTCAGGAAGCGAATGCACAGTCAGCCAAGCGAGCAACACTCGCTCAGCCACTTGCTGACAGCGCACGACGCAACCTAGAGTCGTTCAGGCCGATGGGCAGCGACCAACTCGTTGGTCTGTTGCAGCAGCAAGCCACCAATGCCAGCAACCAGACGTTCAAGCCACTGGTGGCGGATACGCTGCGGAGCTTCGCACGCACAGGCACCAACGCAGGACCAGCACTGGGCCAGATCGGTAGGGATGCGAACAGTAGTCTGCGTGACAGCCTCATCGATGCTCAACTCAAGGGCATGACAGGAGCGGACCAGATCAACCAGAGCAGGAAGTCAGGGCTAGAGAGCAGTGCAGCGAACGCAGCCTCACTAGCGACGCCACAGTTCGGTTACACCACGAACAGCACATCACCATACAGCAACCAGATGGCTGCCACGCTGGCGTCGCGTGCTAACGTTGCCACGACTGCACCTGCATACGGCGCTGCGGCAGTGAACAACGCAGCGAAGGGCGTGCAGGATGCATTCGGTGCTCAGGCCAAGGCTGTGCCAGACACGAACTTCGCAGCCAACCAGCAGATCGCTGCACTGAACAGCCTATCTACTGCAACAGGCAAGGGTGGCAGTATCACCAACCTCATCGATGCACTGATGAAGAAGCCTGCATCTGGTGACACAACATACACATCTGGCTACCCAACAGAACGAGAAACTGTAGATGCACAGTCGAGCAGAGGCATCTACCCGTCCACTGGCTACGGTTACTGAGGAACGCAGATGCCCGCAGCAACATACGGTGTCCAGAACCCAGGAGGCACTGACCCGTGGCCTATCGAGCAGGTGCTTGCACCACTGGCTACGGCAGGTAGTGCAGCTAATGCTCAGTCAATGCTGTTCAACTATCAGCAGCAGAGGCAGGCAGACTCTGCTGTATACGGTCAGGCAATGGAGCAGCAGCATGAGTTCGCTAAGCAGCAGCTTGCTCAGCAGTTGTATGAAGCAAAGCTCAAGGCTGTCCCTGACTACTTGGGTAAGCCTGGTGGTGCACAACTAATTGGTGCTGGTGGCATCCCAGGCTTGGACATGGGTGCTGACCCTGCCACTATTGCGAAGGTGCAAGCAGCAGGACTGGCACACGAACAATCAATGAACCTCGCTGAAGCTGGTAAGGGCATCGAGGGTGCATCTGCTGGTGGACTACAGATTGCACCAGAGGGTGTCAGTGCACTGCAAGGACTGAACGTAACGAACCTTGGCACCAACGCACGAGTTCAGGCTGAGCTTATCAGGCAACAGACAGAGTTGCAGAAGCAGAAGATGAAAGGCGCTGGCGGTGGCCGTGGTGGTGCAGAAGCAGGCACGTTCGCACTGAACCCAAGTGATGCATCAGGTCAGGTTGCACTGAGCTACCGTCCGCCGAGAGGACAATCTATCGAGACATCAGTAGCGAACCTACGTGAGCGCGGCTTCATCCCACCAGTCGTGAAGCCACCAGGACAAGGCACAGGTGCTGGTGGACGTGGTGACTCAGGACCAGGAGGAAGTACATCACTGCAACCAGCGTCTAACAAACCCGGTGTTACAGTGCGCGGTCAGCCACCAGCAGGCACACGCATACCCAGTGCTGCTCCTGGTGCAGACCCAGTGCAGCGTGCGGCTGCGTCACACCTAGAGCGTGTCGTGCGGACACAGAACCATGATGCATACAAGAACATCGTAGCAGGCGCAAAGCAGAACGGTGGTCAGATACAACTTGTCACAGGACCAGACGGCAAACATCAGTACAAGGGTGCAGACGGGAAACTCTACAAGTGAGTGACAACTTCGGCCTGACCACTGACGAGGCACTAGCCGCGCAGCGGATCATTGCTGAGAGAACAGGCAAGGGACTGAACGCGCTCCTTTCTGCGCCAGCAACGATGGTGCTACCACGTGACTGGGTAGCGCCTGCTAGTGAACCAAGGCAGTGGCACGACTACGTTCCGCTCACTGGCCTAGTACAAGCAGGTGCAGGAGCAATCGGCTCAGTGATCGATGCTGCATCTACGCTCAGCAGTGAGATTGATAAGAAGATCGGCTGGGGCAAACCAATGCCTAGCGGATCACCTGAGATACTGACGCAGGCAGGTGAAGCGTTCGAGGACACACGTGGTCACATAAAGGAGGGGATCGCCAAGCGCACTCCTCTACAAGCACCGGACATGAACGATCCGATCGATGTCGGACTGGACACGTTCTTCTCTACACTCGGTGGTGTGGCTGTTCCAACAGCACCAACACGTGTTGCTAAAGCATTCACCAACCTACTGCCGTATGGACTCAAGACCATCGGTGGTATGTTCACTCCGTCCGTAGGCAACATAGCTAAGAACGCACCCATCGGCGCAGTAATGGGAGGCGTCAACACTGGCATCGTTGCAGCAGAGGGTGGCCTAGACAGTCCACCACCTGAGACAGCGACACAGCCTGCACCTGCGACGGCTACACAACCTACACTACAGGTCGCAGCACAGCCAGCACCTGAGGTTGTGCCGCCACAGGATGCGACAGAGCAGGGTGTGCAGGTCGCTGCGAACACAAACAAGGACACCGCAACAGACGTTGGCCTGAACGCGTATCTTGCTACGCAGAAGCAGCAACAGCCTACAGCACCTGCCGCAGACGGTGTAGAAGATGTGGGCCTGAACGCTGCACTTGGTGTTGGGGACCAGAGTCCTGCTGCGCCAGAGCTTGACGCTACTGGGCGCTCGGACATGACACGTGGCCGAGCACTAGCTACCATCGGCACTGTGTTAGTGGGACTCGGTGCAGCACGGTTCCTGCACGGCCACACACGTGCGATCACAGATGCTGAGCGCACTGCACGCTTCAGCGATCCTGACTACGCAGCGAAGGCAGCAGACTACAACAACTCGGTCATTGCGCGTGGTGGATCACGTGTGTCAGCGGGCCTCACTGCGCCACCGCCGCCTCCGCTACCTGAGTACAAGGCGAAGATACCTGGCACCGACACACGGTTGCCTGTTAGTGCACGCCAAGGCATGAACTATGCGAACGACCAGATCGTGAACGAGCACGCACAGGCGCAGGACATCATACGGATGACCGCTAAGCCTAGTGAGGCAGAGGCACTAGCACACCAGTATGGTGACACATACAACCAGATGCGGTTCCGCACCAAGCTCGGTCAGTTCCTAGAGACAGGACGTGACGCAGACACAGGCATCAGCACCGTAGCACACAACAAGGTGTATCGTGACATCGCAGGACTGAACCCGGATCAACAGCGCATACTTGCTGAGGGACTGAGTGCAGCGAACGAGGAGAACAACCGCACGAGCAACAGGCGTGCGTGGGCACAAGCGAACCCAGGTGTGGCACCGAAGCCAGAGGACATACGACATGACTTCAAGAACCAGAGCGACGCTGATCTAGCAACAGCACGCCGTAGGATGATGAACGATCCTGTAGTTGCAGACGTGGCGACACGGTTCAAGCAGATACCACATGGCATGGTGAAGATCGGTGAGAAGTACGGCTTCTTCACACAAGCAGAGGCACGACGCCTGCTCACTGAACACCCTGACTACGTGCCAGAGGTGAAGAACGGTGAGATCATTCATCCGTTCGGCCGCAGAGACAAGACCGTATCCACTGGTGTGGAGCAGATGAATGCTAAGCCGTGGGACGCTATGGCACAACACGTAGAGGAGTTGTATCGGCAGTTCGAGACGAACCGCATGAACCAGATGTTGCGTGAGTCCATGCTAGAGACACAGCGCACCAACCCAGGTGCAGCCAAGCTCGTGTATGATGTGGATGCACCGAAGGCACCGCCTACGTTCTACTCAGGTGGCAGCTTCAGGGACCCTGTGGTAGCGATACGCACACCGAACGGCACCAAGTTCACACGCACTGACCACCCTGATGTGTTCAACATGCTCACTGGTGGCAGCCTGATGAAGCAGCGCATCAGTGCTGGTGTGCTGGGCACACTCAAGAACTGGCAACAGTACTGGATCACAGGACCAGGCTCACTCATCAATGGATACGTGGCACCACTAGCCAACGCTGGCTACACCGCAGCGACCATGCCTATCAACATGCCCAAGAACATGTATGGCGGTGTCATAGACAGGGCCGTGCAACGTACTACAGGACACACGTCTGGTGTGGCACGTGGCCTAGACATGGTGACTACTGCACTGCCTGGTACAGCATACAGCTACGGGCGTGGTGTTGTGGATCGCAGAGCCATGAACCTCAGCAACCTCATCGCACCAGGCAACAACAACACGATCAACCAGACACTGCGTGCATACCTTGGCAACGCACAGATGGATGCACTGTCACAGCGGCTGCGGAACTACTACCACGACACGCTAACCTACAAGATGAAGGCTGAGCTGGGACTGGGTGGACAGGGACTGCCTGTGAAGGCTGACTCTGTGTCACTGAACACAGCAGCAGACCGTCAAGCCTCACTCGTTGCTGCACGTGCAGTGCCAGAGTTGTTCGTCGCCAACGGCATGTTCGGTCGTGCCAAGCCGCTCGCCATCAAGCTCAACAACGTTATCACTGAGGCGATGAGCAACCTCAGCGATGCAGGACACGACTACGCAGCACGGTTGAACTGGAACAACCCCAACATCAGTCACAAGACACTGACATACGAGACACGCAACCTGACTGGTGATCCTGGTGTGCGCGGGTCGAACCGATACCTGAACGCGCTAACAGACATCGTACCATTCGGCAACATCAGCATCCAGGGCACAGCACGGCTAGGACGTACAGCACTAGAACAACCACTGCTCACTGCCACCACAGTGGCTACGGGACTCGGCACCATCGTGCTCGCTGAACTGCTGACACACATGCGCAGTCCTGAGCACATGGACTATTACAACGATCAACTGTCTACGAGCCAGCAAGCTCGTGGCATTGTGCTGGCTACGAGTGAGGACCCGAACAGTCCCACCATCATCAACCTGCCGCAAGAGCTGCGCACACTACACGCAGTAGCTAAGGACTTCATCTCAGGCATCCTCAACAGTGCAGCGATACACCATGATGAGGACTGGTACCACAACGTGTTCGACACGATCACTGACTTCCTCGGTAGCCACGTGACTAACACCAGCATCAGTGCAATGAAGCACGGTGTTGCTGATGTGATCGACACACTCAACCCACCATCAGTACTAGGCCACGTAGACTGGTTCAGCGTCATGGACGGCAAGTCGTTAGCGGACAGCTCCCATGCACCGTCAGCTAGAGTACGAGGTGTACTGCCTAACCAGGTGCCAGATGGCTTGTTCGACGACAAGCAGGGACAGATGATGCGCAACATCCTGACGGCAGGGTTCGGCGGCCTAGCAGGTGTGCTCGACTCACTGAACGCTGGATCACGCTACGCCAAGCAGACAGGTAGCTGGCTAGATGGACTAGGCATGGCAGGACATGACTGGTTGCAACAGGCTAAGGACCGTAACCCACAACTCAACTTCATCTATGAGCATCAACTGCGCACTGCACAGCAGGCACCGATTGCAGAGGTGACGCAGCAGCGGCTGGATGAACTCAAGAAGGTGGTAGGTGCACGCACTGCTGAGCACAACGAAGGCTTGACGACAGGAGGACGCTACGGCCAGCCGGTACCAACGACAGTCGATAAGCAGATACCCACTGACGAAACGCTGAAGCAGATGTACCAGATCGCAGGTGCCTACAAGACACGCATGGCGGGGCGTGAGACAGAGATCGCGCAGATCAAGAAGCAGATAGCTGCATACAATGCGCAGGGCATGGACAATGACGAGAAGCGCAAGTGGATCAACGATCGCACACGTGACGTAGCTGACAAGTACCGTATGATTAGCAGTATGCTGAACGACCTAGACTACGCACTGAGCTTGACTGCTGGTGTGCCAGTGCATATCGGCCAGGGCATCGACTGGCATGGCACGATGGACCAGTTCGCTAAGTGAACTTGTCCAGCACCTGTTCGCCTAGACCACGAGCCAGTAGTAGGTTGGTGCCACGGTAGTACTCGGCTGGCCTGCCACGATCGGGCTGGTGAGAGAATCGCTGCACTGCACCGATCTCGTGCAGCACTTCCACCAGTGACATGAACTCCTCATGTGACAACGTGTGCCGTGCCCTACGATACAGGTCACTGCGAGGTACAGGGTCCATCCCACGACTGACAAGGATGGCCCGTATCTTGTCCAAGGAGTAGGCGAACTTGGTGCGCTGCTCAGTGTTCTCGAAGATAGCACTGCTGGCTTGCTTCACGTCAGCGATGAGCTTGATGCTGCGGCTCACGTGATGATGGTCGATACGCCATGTGCCATCGTTGATGCTGAGCAGTGCACTCACACGCAACACGTGTGCATCCTCACGAGCCTCGAACGACTGCTTGAACGGATCAAGTGAACGACCACGAGTCTTGTACCACTTGGTGAACGTGGACATGCCACCATCAGTGAGGCCGATGGGTTGTGAGTCCATCACTCGCTCGTGTACAGCACGTAGATCAGCAAGCAACCAAGCATAGTCATGCTCAGTGTCACTGCCATCGGGCCACGGTATCCTGTGCTTGGGAGTGTTCGATACAATGAACAGACAGCGGCTTGTGAAGCCGCCCTCTACCACGTTGGGGTTCACTGTTTTCAGCAACCATATCGGTGTGCTGGCGCTCAGGAAGCTGAGCCACACGTCGCGTTGAACACACTCGCCACGTGCTATGGTCCCACCACCATGTCGGTGCGAGGGACAGTCGTATAAGTCTGTGAGTAGTGTGGGCATGTTGGATATGTAACGCTCGGTGCCGAGGAACACAGCTAGCTCGGGCACCGCAGCACACATCTGCGCACTACCGTATGCCTCAGTGCGCTGATGCAGCAGGTCGTCTAGCTTCTCACCAGTGACCTTGGCATCGATGAACCCCATCACTGGATCATCGTCACACAGTTGACGCACGAGCTTGCTAGCAGTGGCAACACTCGTTGTCTTGCGAGCGACACCACTCTCACCGATCAGGATGGTGTACATGTTCAGGAAGATGGGAGCACGTGGACGTGCCACATACGTGTGTCTGCCACACGCACATGCCAGCGCCCACAGCCCACTCCACCAGTCGAATGCTAGTGCAGTCTCCTGCCGTTGCATGTATGCGAGGTAGCGCCCCATGAACGAGTCATGGGGCACCAACCTATCGTATCGCATCAGGGAAGTTCAGCTTTGCATCATCACCCAGGTAGCGACGTGCTGCCTTGTCGTATGCACGTGCAGCTTCCTCAGGTGTGTCGTAGGTGCCAAGTCCCCTATGCTGTCCCTCGTGTCTGAGTCTAGCTTGCCATCGCTTACGCCGTGCGATGACACCACGGTACTTCGTTACGCCTTCAGCTTCTGGATCGTGCTCCATCGATGGACTCCCTGCTCGTCAGGTTGAGACTTACCCATCTCGGCAGGGACGATCAACTCAGTCGGGTCATCCACACCACGCAGCCGGTTCTGCACACTGTTGATATACAATGGCTTCTCAGCATGCTTGCGCATGATGCTGCGCACCGCCTCACCGTCCTCTATGCGGTTGAGCGCAATGTTTGCATCATGCACGTTGATGAGGATGCGTGCAGTCGGTGGCCACTCCTTGTCTGCATGGCACTTGTAGATCACAGACGAAGTGTGGTCGCCGTTGATGGACTGCGGCTCGAAAGCAACGATGCTATCGAGCGCAGTATCACTCCACTGTTCTAGTAACAACCATCGTCGTCCGAGGGCAGTTGTAATAGAACGGTCCCTGCGGACGAGTGCAACCAAGTCATCCCACCACACGGAGACTTCAGGTGTTGCCATGTGGTAGAGTCGGTATGCTTGCTCAGCCTCGACAGGTGACAGGCCAGTGACAGTGGCGAGCCGGTCAGGAGCCATGCGATAGTTGAGTCCGTGCCGGCATCGTTTAGAAATGTACCGGATAGTAGGCTTGCCCTCTGAGTCTCGATCTTGTCTCGGAACGTCGTCATAGGGGACCTTGAACATCTCCGCTGCTAGTGCGCAGTGTGCATCATAACTGCCAGGATGCAAGCGAGCTTCCTCAAACTGCCGTAGCCACACGGGAATGTGCGCAAGACAGGCTACGATCCGAGCTTCGATCTGGCTCATATCGTAGTAGCTAAACTCCCAGCCAGGCGGTGCGATAAACATAGGTTTAGCTTGCTCAGGCACGTTCTGATAGTTCAGCCCTGTGCCCCAGCTTGTCTGTCCGCTCGACAACCTACCCGGTGCATCCTTCACTCCTGTCTGCTTGTAGTCGCACCGCCACCGTCCATCGGTGTCGGGCTTGGCGTTCACGTAGTTCGAGACGAACTTGGCTTCCTGTAAGTACTGGTCAATGGCTGCAACAAGTTCTCTAGCTGCTGGTGGAGTTCGTGGATGTCGTCTAATACGATCCCGATTCTCCTTATCCGTTGAACTTCCTCGCCCGACCAAGTGTAGTTCTTCAAATAAGAGTCGAGCGACTTGCTCAGGACTTCGTGGGTTGAACTGATAACTAGTGTCTCCAGTTGCCACACGAGCCTTGACTTGGCATAGCTCTCTTGCAGCGTCGAGACTGGTGCCGAGGTCATCTGCAAACTTCTCCTTCAGTTCTGCATCGATACCGATGCCGTTGACAGTCATCTCCACAAGCTCTGGCTGGAGTCGCATCACGTGTTCATGGAACGTCTTATGAACCGTGCCACCTGCACTTAATAACTCCTCCTCCATCCGCTCGGCAGCGATGCGTGTGATGCAGCAGTCGGTTACGTTGTAGCGCCAGAACGCATCGATGTCGCCCTCCTCCTTCCACAGTTGACCGTCATCCTTGTAGTGCGGGTGGTCGGTGTACTGAGCCGTGATGAAACCAAGGTTATGTGGCAGTGAGGGGTAGAGGAAATGATGTGCCAGCATCGTGTCGAACCAGTGGCTGTGAACACGTATGCGGTCCTTAAACCATAACCATGACGCATCGTAGTGTCCGTTCTGCGCAACCAACTTGATCTGTGGTTTAGCAAGTAGGGACTGTATCTCCAGACGGATGTTGCGCTCCTGTTCCAGCGTGTAGTGGTTCTCTCCTTGCGAACGAAAGTTGATACACATGCCTGTGTCGTTGGTAGGCGCGAAGCCAACACATGCTGTCTCACCAGCCATTGTCTCGATGTCATAAGCAAGCGGTGTGTCAAGTGATCCCGCATACCGTATGAAGTCACAGACTTCTGTGTAAGTCGGGTTGATGAGAGCATCGATACGCGGTACACTAAACGTCCCCTCCTGCAACCGCTTGAGTTTGCCAAGGTCCATACGGAACACGATCTCCATGCGTGGCTCTCGCATCACATGTGCAGGGTTGTATGTGCACAGCACCTGCACACGCCTGCCATTGATGTCGAGTGGGAACACACTACCACGCTTGTCAGTGATGCCGTTGAGTCCGATCAGGGCTTCGAGCGCGTAGTTGCCTAGAGCTATGACATACTCTAAGCGCGGCAGCCTGCTCAGTTCCTGGTGCAAGATGTGCTGCCACCCGGTGCGCTCCTGCTTGGTGAGTGACACCTTCTGCTTGCCAGGTGGCAGCATGTATCCATCGGCTGCGGACACGAGCTTACGCTTCACCACGTTGGTGATGTACACATCGTTGCGTGTGATGCGGTCCTTACGCAGTATGTCCCACAGGTACTTGCCGCTGCCTCCTATCAGCGGCACCTTCTGTTGCATCTCACGCTCACCTGGTGCCTCAGCAACCACAGCGATGGTGGCGTCTAGCTTGCCACCTGCACCACAGTCGAACTCATAACCCATCCCGCTCACTAGAGCGCGTAGCTCTGTGTTCATCTCCGCTATGTTCTTGACTGGTGCGAGCATCATCAGCGTTGGTCCTTCCTCGGTCTGCCACGAGGACGCTTCATCTCTAACACGTGTGGACTACTCCGCATGGTGGAGGGGACTACCACCGAAGGGGTGGGTGGAGGAGGCACAACATGTGTTTTGTGCGCTGCACCATCTTGAACCGACTGCGGATTGAACTTGAGCCAGTCGGGGCACTCTATGAGGAGCCTGCCATCTTCTACAAAATGTGCCACGGTCTTGGCAGAGAGTGGACCAGGATCGTTCAGCACGTAGTGCTTGAAGCTCGCAGCGTTGACTAAGAATGATCGACCGTGATCTCGGCTCTTGCCTTCTCGCTTGGGAGTGAGCTTGTAACCATCCTTGTCAGGTGCGATCTGCCAGAACCCAACATCCTCACCAACACCCTCATACACTGACACTGTGGTGGTAGTGTCACCAGCCCAGCCCAGCTTGTCGAGCAAGGCACGACTGAGCCTGAACCCAACACTCTTGCG
>Ga0105243_10001253_pt1 | contig 22813 bp, 23 predicted proteins | sample KBSM34metaG_FD_81525 | JGI IMG/M metagenome (GOLD analysis project Ga0105243, IMG submission 81525) | Miscanthus rhizosphere microbial communities from Kellogg Biological Station, Michigan, USA - KBS M3-4 metaG | ecosystem: Host-associated > Plants > Roots > Rhizosphere > Soil | place... | reverse complement strand
TGGCGCTGCTGTTCGTCCTCGACCGCATCTTCCGCTTCGAGGCCCTCTTGCCGATCATGACGCCGGTGCTGCTGATCGGCGGCATGACGACGGGCCTCTTCACGCCCACCGAAGGCGCAATCGCCGCCTGCGTGTGGGCGATGATCCTCGGCTTCGCCTGGTACCGCACGCTCAACTGGAAGATGTTCGTCAAGGTCTGTCTCGACACCGTCGAGACGACCAGCACGGTGCTGTTCATCGTCGCGGCGGCGTCGATCTTCGGCTGGATGCTGACGGCCACCGGCGTCACCGCCGACATCGCCGCCTGGGTGCTCGCCTTCACCAAGGAAGCGTGGGTGTTCCTGCTGCTGGCCAACCTGCTGATGCTCTTCGTCGGCTGCTTCCTCGAGCCGACGGCGGCGATCACGATCCTGGTGCCGATCCTGCTGCCGATCGCCGTCCACCTCGGCGTCGACCCGATTCACTTCGGCCTGGTGATGGTGCTCAACCTGATGATCGGCCTGCTCCACCCGCCGATGGGAATGGTGCTGTTCGTGCTGGCGCGCGTCGCCGGGCTGTCGTTCGAGCGCACGACGATGGCGATCCTGCCGTGGCTGGTGCCGCTGCTCGTCAGCCTCGCCATCATCACCTACGCGCCCAGCCTCGTGCTCTGGCTGCCGAGGATGTTCTTCTGATCGACGCGGCTGCCTGCCGCGGGCATTGCATCAGGAGGGTTGTCGGTCAGAGCTTGAGGAGCGCCGGCACTTCGGCGTCCGTGAACGGCTCTGGGCGACGTCGAGCCCGCGCTCGATGGGCTGGACCAGGCCTTCCTCGCGCGCGACACGCGCCTGGTCTTCCTGAAGGACGACCCGCGCCTGGCGAGCTTGCGAACGGCGCCACGCTTCATCGCCCTGATGCACAAGCTGAAGCTCGACCAGTTCGGTCCCGGATTGGCTCCGACTGAGGTCCGAGTCGACCGGATCCGCTTCCGCCTGACGATCGCGATCACGGCTACTTGCGGCGCTGCTTCTCTTTCTCGGACTTGCGCCAGTAGCCGAACTCGTCCTCGTGGACCTCGAGGTCGAGCTCGGCGACGCGCGCGCCGAGCCGCTCCTGGACGTCGGCGACGGCCTTGTTGTAGACCGACGGCCCGATCTCCGCGAGCAGGAAGCCGAGGAGCGCGCCGGCGGCGATGTTGCCGATCCGCTCGCCGCGTTCCTCCTGGAACCAGCGCTCGATCGACTTGATCGCCTCGTCGCGAACTTCCCTCGGCAGCTCGATGGCCATGCGCCGATGCTAGGCCCTAGGCGCGATAGAAGTACGGATCGAGCACCGACACTTCCGTGATCCGGTCGACCGGCAGCTTGTTGCGCTCGGCGACGGTGCGGATCGCCTCCGGCGACGGGCCGTCGTAGATGCAGAAGGTCTTGGTCTTCTCCGGGTTGACGTACGAGTGGACCCAGGTCATGCCGTCCATCGCGTTGTGGGCGCGTGCGGCCGTGCCAGCAGCGAGCGCAGCGCGCTGCCGCCTTGCGCGGCGACGTCGTGCAGCGGCCCGATCGGGCGCGGCGTCGCCAGCGATTCGCAGCCGCCCAGAGGACGCGGCCGCGCTCGTTGGCGGCAGCAAAGCGTTCGAGCAGGCTGGTCTTGCCGATCCCCGCCTCGCCGCTCACCAGGACCGTGCCGCCCTGCCCCGCCGCGGCCGCTCGCGCGCACGCCGCGAGCGCGGCGAGCAGGTCGTTGCGCTCGAGCAGATCGGCCGTCACGGCGACATCAGCGGCGGTCGCGCGCGACCTCGGGTGAGGTCAGAGGCCGGCCTGGGTGACGAACTTCGAGTTCAGGTACGACTCGATCGCCTCGCTGCCGCCCTCGGATCCGTAGCCCGAGTCCTTGACGCCGCCGAACGGCGTCTCCGGGATGCCGAGGCCGACGTGGTTGATCGAGATCATTCCGGTCTCGACCGCGTTGGCGATCGCGTTGGCGGTCTTCGCCGATCTCGTCCACGCATACGCGGCGAGGCCGAACGGCAGCCGGTTCGCTTCCTTCACCGCGTCGTCGAAGGTCTTGAACGGATTGATGATCGCGAGCGGGCCGAACGGCTCCTCGTTCATCGCCTTGGCGTCGTTGGGCAGCTCGGTGACGACCGTCGGCTCCCAGAAGTTGCCCTTGTTGCCGATCGCATGACCGCCGGCGACGACCTTGGCGCCGTGCTTGCTCGCGTCCTCGAGGTTGGCTTCCATCGCCTTGCTGCGGCGCGGATTGGCGAGCGCGCCCATGTTGACGCCGGCCGCGAGGCCGTCGCCGACCTTGAGCCGCTTGGCGTTGGCCGCGAACTGCTCGACGAAGCTGTCGTAGACGCCTTCCTGGACGAGGAAGCGGGTCGGCGAGATGCACACCTGTCCGGCGTTGCGAAACTTGCTCGACGCCATCGCCTTGGCGGCGATCTGCACGTCGGCGTCGTCGAAGACGATCACCGGCGCGTGGCCGCCGAGCTCCATCGTCACCCGCTTCATGTGCTGGCCGGCGAGCGCGGCGAGCTGCTTGCCGACGACGGTCGAGCCGGTGAACGAGATCTTGCGGATCACGGGGTGCGGGATCAGGTACGACGAGATCGCGGCCGGGTCGCCGTAGACGAGGCCGACCGCGCCGGCCGGCACCCCCGCGTCGACGAAGGCGCGGATCAGCTCGGCGGGCGACGCCGGCGTCTCTTCCGGCGCCTTGACGATGATCGAGCAGCCGGCGGCGAGCGCCGCGGAGAGCTTGCGAACGATCTGGTTGATCGGGAAGTTCCACGGCGTGAACGCCGCCACCGGGCCGACCGGCTCCCTGACGACGAGCTGGTAGATGCCTTCGGCGCGCGCCGGGATGACGCGGCCGTAGGTGCGCCGGCCTTCCTCGGCGAACCAGTCGATCGTGTCGGCGCCGTTGTGGATCTCGGCCTTGGCTTCGGCGAGCGTCTTGCCCTGCTCCATCGTCATCAGCGTGGCGACGAGGTCGATGCGCTCGCGCAGCAGGTTGGCGGCCTTCCTCATGATCTTCGAGCGCTCGTAAGCGCTGACCTTCTTCCAGGTCTCGAAGCCGCGCGCCGCCGCCTCGAGCGCCTCGTCGAGGTCGGCGCGCTCGGCGAAGGCGAGGCTGCCGATGGTGTCGCCGGTGGCCGGGTTGACAACGGGGATCGTCCGGCCGGAGCGCGCAGGGCGCCATTCGCCGTTGATGAAAAGCTGGGTGTTGGGGTACATGGCGGTTCCGCGAGGGGGAAAGCCGCCACGATAAGTCAACTCGCAGAACCGGGGATCGACGGTTCCGGCAGCACAGGGAAAGAATGCGACGCTAGAACGCGATCCTGCCCCGGCTCGTGAAGAAGCCGCGATTGGTGAAGATCGACGCCGTCCCCTCAAGCTGGGAGCTTCCAGTCGCGGCCTGGAAGCGCCCTGTTCCGCCAGCGAAGGTCTCGACGCCGGTGAATGCGACTTCGCCCGACTGCAGGTTCAGCAGGCCCGAGCCGACGAAGATCGCGGTGAGCTGGTCGCCGTTGGCGCTCGTGTAGACCGTCGTGTTCTGGACCAGCAGACTGACGCTGTTTCCGGATTGCCCGGTGGGTGTCACGAACTGCGTCACCTGAGCGGTGGCTCGTCCCATGTGCGCGAGCTGACACTCGTACTCGAGGTGCAACTGCTGAGGCACGGTTGCCGGTGGCGTGATCGGCACGATCACGGTGGAGCAGCTCCCCCCGTAGGGCCGTTCCGGGCTCGGTCGCTCGGGATTCGCGGCCGACGCAGCCGGGCCGACGACTGCGCTCGCGGCCAGCAAGACGCCGGCGATCCTCTGAATCGTTCTGCTCGGGTTGGACATGTCGATTTCCTTTCTTGCTGCAACGCGTTCATGGCGCCGGCATGGTGTTTGCCGCCGGGCCGCGGACGACCCACTCGCCCGCGAGTCGATGTTCCTGCCGCTCGATCGCGATTTCGATGCGAAAAGCTGAAAGAATCTGAATCTGATTCGGTGCCACGAGCATGGCGCCATGGAACAGCGGAGCCGGCGCCTGTGCAATCGCATCGATCGCCCTCGTCTCGGCAGCAACGACCGGCGTCGTCGCTCGGCGCCGAGGCGAACGCACCGGCGCGCAGGCCGGCCACCTTTCGCTCCGGGCGCATCCGCGTGGAGGCGCAGACGCGATCGGTCCTCGTCGACGGGCAGCCGGCCAAGCTGAGCGGCCGCGCCTTCGATCTGCTGGAAGCGCTGATGGTCAGGCGCGATCGCGTCGTGTCGAAGCAGGAGCTCCTCGACGTCGTTTGGCCCGGCCTGATCGTCGAGGAGAACAACCTGCAGGTCCACGTCATGAACCTGCGCAAGGCGCTCGGCGCCGACGCGATCGTGACCGTCTCGGGGCGCGGCTACCAGTTCGCCCTCGTTCAAGACGAAGTCGCCGTCGGTGCGGCCGCCGTCCAGGCCGAGATCGAAGAAGGCATGCGAGCCTCTCCGGCCGGTCGCCGGGACCGAGGCGTGCTCATCGGCCGCGAGAAGATCATCGCGGCCGCGTGCTCGCGATTGCTTTCCGCCGAGGTGCGGCTGCTGACCTTGAGCGGCATGGGTGGCGTCGGCAAGACCCGCGTCGGCCTGCACGTCGCAGCCACTCTGGCCCCGGAATTCCATGACGGCAGCTACACCGTCATGCTCGCGCCCGTGCGCGACCCGGCCCACGTGGCGGCGACGATCGCCTCCGGGCTCAACGTGCGCGAGGTCGCGGGCCGCTCGTTGGTGGACGAGCTGATCGCATGGCTCGTGCCGCGCTCGGTATTGCTGGTGCTCGACAACTTCGAGCACGTGCTCGTCGTGGCGCCGCTCGTGGCTCAGTTGCTCGAGGCGTGTTCGAAGCTCAAGGTGCTGGTGACGAGCAGGATCGCGCTCAAGCTCTCGTGCGAGCACCAGATGGCGGTCCCGCCCCTGCCGTGTCCCGCTGCTCGCGAGGACCGATCCGCCGCCCTGACGTTTCCGGCCGTGCAGCTCTTCCTGGAGCGAGCGCGAGACATCGGCTTCGGCCTGGCCGATTCAGTGCAGGAACTCGACGCGGCCGTCGAGGTGTGCCGACGCCTCGACGGATTGCCGCTCGCCATCGAGCTCGCGGCGGCGCGCCTGCGCGTGCTTTCGGCGCGCGAGCTGTCGCAGCGTCTGGTCGACAGGCTCGCGCTCCTGAAGTCGCACGAAAGCGCTAGACCCGACCGCCAGAAGACGCTGCGCAGTGCGCTGGCCTGGAGCCATGAGCTGCTGCCTGCGGACGCCCAAGCGCTCTTCCGCCGCCTTTCCGTGTTCGTCGGCGGCTGGTCGCTCGCCGCCGTCGAGGCCGTCGGCCACGACGACGAACTCGGTCAGTCGGTCATCGACATCCTGGCGACGCTTCTCGACCACAGCCTGATCCAGCGCACCGAGGATCTCGGCGGCGAGTCCAGGTTCGCCATGCTCGAGACGGTGCGCGAGTTCGCGTCGGAGCTGCTCAGGCAATCGGGCGAGGAGGCGGCGGTGCGAAGCCGGCATGCCGAGTACTACACGCGGCTTGCCGAGGCGATCGAGCCTCGGCTGATGAACGGCGGGCGGGCGCCGTGGATCGCACGCCTGAAGGCGGAGTACCCCAATCTGCGCGCCGCGCTGTCGTGGTCGGTCGTCGAGCAATCCCAGCCGACGCTCGCGAACCGGCTGACCGCCTGCCTGCCGTGGATGTGGTACTTCACGGCGCAGTTCAAGGAAGGTCGCGCCTGGATTCGTTCGACGCTGAGCCTGGCTGGCAATGCCGACAGCGCCGCCAGCGCGAAGCTGCTCTCCGGCGATGCGCGCCTGGCGATGTATTCGGGGGCGGTACGCGAAGGCATCGACCTCTCCCAGCGTGCCGTCGGTCACTTTCGCGCGACGGGCGATCGCTCCGGACTGGCGCTCGCGCTCGTTCATCACGGCACGGCCGCGGCGATGGCGCGCGAATTCCGGCGCGCCTTCGCGGCCTTGGAAGAGGCTACCGCGCTCTATCGAGAGCTCGGCGACGAATGGGGCACGGCCTTCGCCGACACCTACCTCGGCAGCGGCCTGGCCTTCTCCGAAAGCGACGACGCGCGCGCGGAAGCGATCATCTCGGAGGGACGGGCACGGTTTCGCGCCCTCGGCGACGATTGGGGACTGACGACGAGTTCCCACTACCTGGGCAGCATCGCGCTGCGGCGCGGCGACTTCACGACGGCCCGTGAGCTCACGAACGAGATGCTCACCAATGCCAGGGAGCTCGGCGACAACTACCGGATCTCGCGCAACCTGCATCAGCTCGCCGAGATCGACTTCGCCGCCGGCAGTCCCGACCAGGCGTCGCGGCAGCTGAGAGCGAGCATCGCGATGACGCATGAGCAAGGTCGAGGCGGCGACCTCGCGCTGCAGCTGCGCCTGTTGGCGCGAATCGAGGCGGCCCGCCAGCGGCCGCATGGCGCGACACGCCTCTACGGGGCGGCATCGCGGATCACGAGCGCAGGCGTCACGATGCCCCCCGACACGCCGCAAGCCAACGAGGCTGCGCTGGCGTCGCTCAAGCTCGTCCTGGGCGACAGGGTGTTCCAAGAGGAATGGACGGTCGGCGCCACGATGTCGCTCGACCGAATGGTGGAGGAAACCGCGCAAGACCGAGGACAGGCAACGACGTCGAATTCATGACCTTTCAGACTTCCCGAAGGACATGCGCAGCCCCTGCGACGCACGGTGTCCGCGTTCGAAAGAGGCCATGCGCGGCCACTCCGTGCGAGGCGTGAAGACGCGCTGGACCGCCTGGCTCTGTTCCCTCGCCGTGCTGTGCGGCTGCGGCGCCATGCCGCTTCCCGCGCCGCCGCTCAAGACGGCCATCATCGATGGCGCCGAACTCCACTACACGGACGAAGGCGTCGGCGAGACCGTGCTGCTCCTGCACGGCGCGGGCAGCGACTTGCGGATCTGGGACGAAATCCGGCCCCTGCTCGCGACGCGCTATCGCGTCGTCGCCTACAGCAGGCGCCATCACCATCCGAACGCTTGGCCCGACGACGGCCGGACGTATCACTTCGCCCGCCATGCCGATGACCTGGCGGCGCTGCTCGGCGTTCTCGGCGTCGATCGCGTCCACATCGTCGCCGTCTCGCTCGGCGGTCAGGTCGCCGCCCGCGTGCTGGTGCAGCGCCCGGAGCTCGTCGCGAGCGCGATCTTCAGCGATGCGCTGCTCGTCTGGCCGGCCTCGGCCGAAAGCAAGGCGGTCCGCGAGGCGTTCATGGGTCGCTTCGCCCCCCTGGGTGCGGCGGTCCGGGACGGCGCCGCGACGGACGCCGCCAAGGCGTTGGTCGACTGGGTGGGAAACGAGCCCGAAGGCTGGCACACGCTGAGCGTCGCTAAGCGACGCCTCTACCTCGACAACGCCAAAACGCTGCTGCTGATGGTTCACGAGACGGCACCGCCGCTGACGTGTGGCGACTTCGGGACGCCGTCAAATCCGGTGCTCGTGCTCGAAGGCACCCGGACGTCGCCAGCCTTTCGCCTCACGAACGAGCAATTGCTGCGCTGTCTGCCCGCTGGGGCCGAACACGCGTTCGTCTCGGACGCCGGCCACTTCTGGTACTCGTCGCACGCGGGCGCTGCGGCGGCAACGATCGTGGATTTCCTGTCGAGGCATCCGATCAGCGGTCGCAGCCTACCCTGAGTCGACGACGTCGACGCGCGCGATCCAGTACCCTTTCCACTCGAGGGAGGAGACGGGATGGAGTCGTCGAGGGCCAGCTTTCGCGCCGCGCGATCCGCGGCGCTTGCCGCGCTCGCTGCCGCCTCCCTGCTGGCCGCGGCAGACGACGAAGTGCCGTTCGTCACGACCCCCGACGCGGTGACGCTGGCGATGCTCGAGCTCGCGGCCGTCACGCCGCGCGACCACGTCGTCGACCTCGGCTCGGGCGACGGCCGGATCGTCATCGCCGCGGCACGCCGCTTCGGCGCGACCGGGCTCGGCGTCGAGATCGTCCCCGACCTCGTCCGCACGAGCCGCGAGCGGGCGCGCGCCGCCGGCGTCCAGGGACGCGTCGAGTTCCGCGAGCAGGACCTGTTCGCGACCGACCTCGCCGCGGCGACCGTGGTGACGATGTACCTGCTGCCGGAAGTGAACCTGCAGCTGCGGCCGCGCCTGCTCGCGCTCGCGCCCGGGACGCGGATCGTCTCGCACGACTGGGACCTGGGCGACTGGCGGCCCGACCGGACGATCACGGTCGACGTTCCCGACAAGGCGCTCGGCCGCGACAAGTTCTCGCGCGTCCACCTGTGGACCGTGCCGGCGCGCGTCCACGGCCGCTGGTGCGCCGCCGACGCGAGCATCGAGGTCGTGCAGCGCTTCCAGCGCTTCTCGGCGACGCTCGCGAGCGCCGGCAGTGCCGCGCCCGCCGCGGTGTTCGACGGCCGGATCGAAGCCTCGACCTTGCGCAGCGAGGGCGTGCACACCGTCGCTCTCCGTCTCGACGGCGAGACGCTCCACCTGCTCGGCAGGGAGGGCGCCGCGCCGGCGCACAGCTTCGTTCGCGCACGCGGCGCGAACTGCCCGTGAGCGGTGTCGAGATTCCCGCCTGGCGCAGCATCGCGTCGGTGCCGTGGCTCTATCCGGCGCTCGAGGTCGTCCACATCATCGGCATCGCCCTGCTGGTCGGTAGCCTCGTGCTGGTCGAGCTGCGCATCTGGGGTCGCGGCGGCGAGCTGCCGCTCGCGCCACTGGCGCGCTTCGGCCTCAGGCTGACGCTGGTCGGCTTCGGAATCGCCGCGGTGAGCGGCACGACGATGTTCCTGAGCCAGCCGAACGAGCTGCTCGGCAACGCGCCGTTCCTGCTCAAGATGGGGCTCCTGGTGTGCGCCGGCGTCAACGCGGCGACCTTCCACTGGCGCGGCGGCGTCGCCCGCGCCGACCGGGTCGGTCGCGTCCAGACCTTGGCATCGCTAGGGCTTTGGCTCGCCATCATCATCTGCGGGCGCTCGATCGCCTACTACTGACAGATCCGACCATGCAGCGTCGCCACCTTCTGATCTCCCTGGTCGCCGGGCCGATGGCCGCCCACGCGCATCACGGCTGGAGCGGTTTCGACCAGGACCGGCCGCTCTTCCTGCAAGGCACCGCGCGCAAGGTCGCGTGGCGCAACCCGCACGCCGAGTTCGACCTCGAGCTGCCGGCCGACCTGGCCTTGCCCGCCGACCTCGCCAAGCGCAGCGTGCCGGCGCAGTCGGCGAGCGTCGACGGAGCGAAGCTCCTGGCCGGCGCACGCCTGCCGACGCGCAAGGACCGCGTCTGGCACGTCGAACTGGCGCCGTTGACCCGCCTGGAGGCGTGGAAGCTCGCCGAAATCAAGAACGGTGACGTCGTCGAAGTGCTGGGCTACACGACGAGCGGCGAGAAAGGCGATCCGGTGCTGCGCGCCGAGTACCTCTTCGTCGGCGGCCGTGCCTACGGCCTGCGCTCGTCGCCCGCTTGAGAGGTAGCGCACGAGCCTGCTCGAGCGGCGCTTCGCTCGGCGGCCGCCCGGGCGGCGCAGCCTTGCACGCGGCGCGCGCCACCGGCAGCGTCTGGTGCTCGCTCGCGATCCTCGTCCTGCTCGTCGCGACGGGATCGGCGCGCGCCGACGAAGCGGCGGCGTGGGCCGCGTTGCGCCAAGGGGGCGTGGTCGCGCTGATGCGCCACGGCGATGCGCCCGGGGTCGGCGATCCTGCCGGTTGGCGCCTCGACGACTGCGCGACGCAGCGCAACCTCAGCGAACGCGGCCGCGACGAGGCGCGCGCGGCCGGCGCGCGCCTGCGCGCCGAGCGGATCGCGATCGCGCGCGTGCTCAGCTCGCCCTGGTGCCGCTGCGTCGACACCGCCACGCTCGTCGACGTCGGTCCGGTGCAGGTCGAGCCGGCCTTCGCCAACGCCTTCGTGCTGCACGAGCGACGCGACGCGCTGCGCGAAGGCGGCCGCGCGGTCATCGGTCGCTGGCGCGGGCCGGGCGTGCTGTTCGTCGTCACGCACGGCGAAAACATCCGCGCCCTGACAGGGCGAAGCCCGGCCACGGCCGAGATTGTGGTCGTGTCGATGGGCGCCGACGGCGCGATTCGGGACATCGGCTCGTTGCCCGCGCCGGCTCGACTCCGATAGCCGCCGCGCGTCCCGGCGCGGCCGGGAGGCGTCGCCGCTAGCCCGGCTGCGGCCCGTCGTAGCCTTCGACGATGACCATGTCGACCGTCGAGACCGGCAGCCGGAGCTGCACCGCCGCCTGGTAGTCGGCCGACTTCCAGCAGTCGAGGGCGGCCTGGTACGACGGAAATTCGACCACGACGTTGCGCGAGCGGCTCGCGCCCTCGGGGTTCTCGAACCGGCCGGCGCGAACGATGAAGCGGGCGCCGAAGCGGGCGAGCGGTGCCGCGTTGGCGGCGACGTAGGCCTTGTAGGCTTCGGCGTCGGCAACGTCGACGCGCGCGATCCAGTAACCCTTGGCCATGGCGTTTCCTCTGACGTTCGACGGAGCCGATACGGTACACGAGGCGGTTGCGGCGAGTACGCTTGCAGATCCGACGCACCACCCCGCCGGCTCGCTGCGACGATCCGGCCGACCGAAGGAAAGAAGATGAACGCCACTGACACGAATCGCACGGTCGCCGTCCTCAACCGGCTGCTCGAGGCCGAGCTCGCCGGCGTCGTCCGCTACACGCACTACTCGTTCCTGGTCTTCGGCTTCGGCCGCATCCCGATCGTCTCCTGGCTTCGGGAGCAGGCCGCCGAATCGCTCGCGCATGCCCAGATGGTCGGCGACTGGATCACGACGCTCGGCGCCTATCCGTCGCTGGCGATCGGGCCGCTGCTCGACTCGCACCAGACCGACATCGGCGCCATGCTGCGCGAGTCGCTGCAGACCGAAGGCGCCGCCCTCGCGATCTATCGCGAGCTGCTCGACGTCGTCGCGGGCCACTCGGTGGCACTCGAGGAGTTTGCGCGCCAGATGATCCAGGCCGAGGAGCTGCACGCCGCCGAGGTCGACAAGATGCTGCGCAAGCCCGGCGAGCTCGCGGCGTTTGCCGGCCGCGAAGACGCGAAGGCCTGACTTCGGCCCGCCTCGCCATCGCGCTCGACGCGCGAGAATCGACGCGACCGTCGAAGATCGGCATCGAGGAGACATCGGATGAAGCGCCGCACGATCCTGCAGGCACCGGCCGTGCTCTGCCTTCCCAAGGGGGCGCGCGCGCAGTCTTTTCCGACCAAGCCGATCCGCTACATCGTCCCGGTCGCGGCCGGCGGCGGCAACGACATGATCGCGCGCGTCGTCACCGAGCGCTGGGGCAGGACACTCGGCCAGAACTTCATCGTCGAGAACCAGGGCGGCGGCGGCGGCGTGATCGCCAGCGTCGCCACGGCCCGCGCCGCGCCCGATGGCTACACGCTGATGCAGGGCTACGTCGCCACCCATGGGACCACGCCGGCAACGCGCAAGGTTCCGTACGACGCGATCAAGGACTTCACGCCGATCGGCATGATCGGCGGCACGCCGAACGTGCTCGTCGTCAACAGCGCGCTGCCGGTGAAGACGCTCGCCGAGTTCATCGACCACGTGAAGAAGAACCCCGGCAAGCTGAGCTACGGCTCGGCCGGGCAGGGCTCGCTCACCCACCTGACGATGGAGCTCTTCAAGCAGCAGATCGGCGCCTTCATGCTGCACATTCCCTATCGCGGCATCGCGCCGGCGTTCACCGACCTTCTCGGCGGCCAGACGCAGGCGATGTTTCCGGGCCTCGCCGCGGCGCTGCCGCACCTGCGCTCCGGGCGCGTGCGCGCATTGGCGGTGACCGGCAAGCTGCGCAGCGACCAGCTCAAGGACGTGCCGACGCTCGAGGAATCCGGCTTCAAGGGGTTCGACGCGATCCAGTGGTACGGCTCGGTCGGGCCGGCGGGAATCCCGGCCGACGTGGTGCGCCATCTCAACGAAGCGCAGGTCGCGGTGCTGAAGGATCCCGACCTGCGCGAGCGCCTGTCGGTGGAAGCGGTCGAGCCGATGCCGATGACGCCCGAGCAGTTCGGCCAGTACATCCGCGCCGACATCCAGCGCTGGACCGCGCTCGCCAAGGCGAAGAACATCCACCTCGACGAGTGAGCGTCGCGCGGGCGCGGGCCGGCAGTTGCGACGTTCCCCGATCGCCGCTACCGTCGCGCCTGCCCGTGCCTCGCGCGGGACGCACCAGGAGCCCGCCCCGTGTCAGCCATTCCGTTCGAGACGGTCGGTTCCCCTCACACGCTGCCGACGACGCGCAGGTTCTACGTGGCGATGGCGGCGCTGTTCGTCGTCATCGCCTTCACCGCCTTCATCGCGAGCTATTGGGCCAAGGTGGCGACCGGCACGTTCACCGGTGCGCCGATCCTGCATGTCCATGGCGCCCTTTTCTTCACCTGGACGCTGTTCTTCCTCGCCCAGACCACCCTCGTCGCAAGCGGGCGGACGCCCGACCACCGCGCCTGGGGCATGGCGGGCATCTCGCTCGCCACGGCGATGGCGATCACGATCGTGCTCGCGGCGATCAACTCGATCCGCATCGCCGGCGCCATCGGCATGAGCGACGAGGCGCGCCGCTTCTCGTATGTCTCGCTGACGGGACTGGTGCTGTTCGCCGGGTTCATGACCGCGGCGATCGCCTGGGTCCGGCGCCCCGACCTGCACAAGCGGCTGATGATCCTGGCGATGATCCCGCTCATGCATGCATCGGTGGCGCGCTTCTTCGTCCTCCTGTTCGCGCCCGCCGACGCCCAGGGACCGCCGCCGGTGTTCGTCTCGGTGCCGCCCGGCCTGGCCGTCGACCTCATCCTCGTCGCTGCGATGACGTACGACTGGCGCACGCGCGGACGGCCGCACCCGGTCTACCTGATCGGCGGCGCGCTGCTCCTCGCCAACCAGCTGCTCGCCGTTCCGCTCAGCGCGACGCCGACCTGGATGGCGATCGCGGCCTGGGTGCAATCGCTCGCGGGCTGATGCGATGAAAGCCGCCGTCCTGCACGCCCCGCGCCAGCCGATGACGATCGAGGACGTCGCGATCGCCAAGCCGAAGCGGCGCGAAGTCCTGGTTCGCACCGCCGCCGCGGGCCTGTGCCACAGCGACCTGCACTTCATCGAGGGCGCCTACCCGACGCCGATGCCGGTGGTGCTGGGGCACGAGTCGGCCGGCATCGTCGAGGAGGTCGGCGAGGACGTGACCTACGTCAAGCCCGGCGACCACGTCATCTCGTGCCTGTCGGTGTTCTGCGGCCACTGCGAGTTCTGCCTGAGCGGCCACCTCTCGATCTGCCAGACCCCCGAGGTGAAGATGCCTCCCGGCGTCGCGCAGCGGCTGACGTGGCAGGGCAAGCACCTGAACCAGTTCCTCAACCTGTCGTCGTTCGCCGAGCAGATGGTCGTGCACGAGCACGCGCTCGTGAAGATCCGCGACGACATGCCGCTCGACCTCGCCAGCCTGATCGGCTGCAGCGTCGTCACCGGCTACGGCGCGGTCGTCCACACGGCGCGGATCGAGGCCGGCGCAACGGTCGCCGTGTTCGGCGCCGGTGGCATCGGCTTGGCGACGATCAACGCCGCGCAGATCGCCGGCGCCGGGCGCATCGTCGCGATCGACAAGGATCCGTTCAAGCTCGACCTCGCCAAGACGTTCGGCGCCACCGACGTCGTCGATGCGAACGAAGGCGACACCGTCAAGCGCGTCGTCGCCCTGACCGGCGGCGGCGTCCACTACTCGTTCGAGTGCATCGGCCTCAAGGCGACCGCCGAGCAGAGCTTCTCGGCGCTGCGCTCGGGCGGCACGGCGACGCTGATCGGCATGATCCCGGTCGGCACCAAGATCGAGCTGCACGGCGTCGACTTCCTGCGCGAGCGCCGCATCCAGGGCTGCATGATGGGATCGAACCGCTTCCGCACCGACATGCCGAGGCTGATCGAGTTCTACCTGCAAGGGCGGCTGCGCCTCGCCGAGATGGTCTCGGCGCGGATCGGCCTGGCGCAGATCAACGAGGGCTTCGCCGCGCTCAAGGCCGGCGGCATCGCCCGCAACGTCATCGTCTTCGCATCCTGACACGGTGAGGCGAGGGGAGGCAGCGGAATGAATCACGCGTTTCGTTCATCCGGCGCGATCGCCACGGCAAGCCTTGCCGCAGCGCTGCTCGCGGCTTGTGTCGCGCCCGACACGCGCCGCGAAGCCGCCGCACCGCGCTTTATCGTCGACACCGCCTGGCCTGCGCCGCTGCCGAACGGCTGGATCCTCGGCCAGGTCAGCGGCATCGCGACCGACCCCGACGATCACGTCTGGATGCTGCAGCGTCCGGCCAGCCTGACCGAGGACGAGCGCGGCGCGACGCTCAACCCGCCGCAGTCGAACTGCTGCGCCCCGGCGCCGCCGGTGCTCGAGTTCGACGCCGCCGGCAAGCTGCTGCGCTCGTGGGGCGGCGCCGGCGCGGGCTACGACTGGCCGCAGAACGAGCATGGCATCCACGTCGATGCCGGCGGCTTCGTCTGGATCACCGGCAACGGCGCCGACGACGGCCAGGTCCTCAAGTTCACGCGCGACGGCAAGTTCCTGATGCAGATCGGCAAGGTCGGCGCGCAGACCGGCAACGCCGACCTCAGCCGCCTCGGCCAGGCGGCGGGCGTCGAGGTCGACGCCGCGGCGCGTGAGATCTACGTCGCCGACGGCTACTACAACCGGCGCGTCATCGTCTTCGACAGCGAGACCGGCGCCTACAAGCGGCACTGGGGCGCTTACGGCCGCGCGCCGAGCGATGCCGAGAAACCGAACACGCGCCGCACCGCGCCGCCCACGCCGACGCAGCTGGCGGAGTTCGGCAACCCCGTGCACTGCGTCCGCGTCGCCCGCGACGGTCTCGTCTACGTCTGCGACCGCCTCAACAACCGGATCCAGGTCTTCCGCAAGGACGGCGCCTTCGTCAAGGAGTTCTCGGTCGAGCCGCGCACCGCCGGCAACGGCTCGGTCTGGGACATCGTCCTCTCGCGCGATCTGGCGCAGCGCTGGCTGTTCCTGGCCGACGGCCGCAACAACCAGGTGCTGACGCTCGCTCGCGACAGCGGCGCGGTCCAGGGCACGCTCGGTCGCCCGGGCCGCTACGCCGGCGAGTTCCATTGGGTTCACGACCTCGCGATCGATTCGCAGGGCAACCTCTATGCGGGCGAGGTCGACACCGGCAAGCGGGCTCAGAAATTCGTACGCGCACCGTGAATCGACGTGAAGCGCTGCTTCATCGGAAGGAGACCGGCATGGTGATGCGAACGACAGCGATCGCGCTCTCTCTCGCCGCGGCCGGTGCCGCGAACGCCGCCGGCCTCGACGCCGACACGATGCGCAACTTCGGCGGCCGCTACGCCGCCGACTGCGCCGTCGCCGGCGGCCTCAGCCTGCGCGTCGAGCCGGCGGCGCTGGTGATCGACGTGCGCGGCCGGACGATCACCGGCGCCAACGTGCAGGCCTCGTATTCGTTCTACGGCCAGAGCCCGCCGCCCGGCTTCGCGGTCGCGCTGCAGAGCGAGCTGCGCGACGGCAAGGAGCTCGTCTTTCTCGTCCACCAGGACGCGAGCGGTCAGCGCATCGAGCTCCAGGCCGACGCCAAGCTGATGGCCGCGCTCGGCGCCATGGCGACGCAGAAGTACCGCGATTGCGACGACGCGCGCAACAAGCGCGTCGCCGCGGCGGCGCGCGGCGAGCGGCGCCAGGCGGCGGCCGCGGCCGACGCCGCGGCGCGCGACACGACCGATCCGCTCAACCACCCGCGCCTGAAGCAGGCCTACCTGAAGGCGCTCGGCGCGCGCGCCAGCCTGCCCTGGCTGGCGAAGCTGGAAGGACCGGGGCCCGAGCGCAAGCGCGTCCGCGTCGAAGGTGCCGAGTACACGCAGGTCGCGGTCTGCAAGCCGCACGACTGCTACGACAACAGCGCGCTGGTGCTCTTCTCGATCGAGAACAACGTCGTCTACGGCAAGGTGCTCGACCGGCAGGCGCCGGTCATGATCGGCGCGCCGTCGCCGGCGATGGCGGCGGCGCTCGAGAAGAGCTGGCGCAGCGAGTTCCGCCAAGGCCGCTGAGGGAGCCCCGGCCGCCGTGGCGCCTCACGCCTTGAGGTCGAACTCGACCTGGACGAAGTCGCCGCGGTAGGTCACCTCGCCGAGGTAGATGACGCGCCGCTTCGGCCCGGTGAAGACGCGCCGGACGTCGGCGACCGGTGCGTTGACGCTCACCTGCAGATGGCGCGCGACCTCGAGGTCGGCGGTCGAGATCGTCAGCACTTGGCGCGCCGTCGCGATCTTCACCGACGGCGTCGCCAGCAGCAGCGGGATCACCGTCTCCTTGCGAAAGCGGACCGGATGGCGGGCGAAGATCTCGGCGTCGAGGTAGATGTCGATGACGCAGTACGGCCGCCCCCGGTGTGCGTGGACTCGCCGCATGTAGACGTATTTGGGCGCCGCCACGCCGTCGCCTTCGACCAGGCGCGGGCTGCGCGTCGACTCGTCGATGTTGAGGATCGTCGGCTGGCTGTCGCGGTAGACCTCGGCCAGGCTCTGCAGCGAGGTCTCGACGCGCAGCCAGCGGTCGCTGCGCGGCGCGCCCGTCACGAAGGTGCCGCGGCCGCGCTGCGGCGAGAGCAGGCCGTCGCGGGTCAGCCGCTCGATCGCCTGGCGCACCGTGACGCGAGCGACCGCGAACTCGCCGACCAGCTGCTCGAGCGACGGCAGCTTCTCGCCTTCCTTCCAGACGCCCTTGACGATGCGCTGGCGGAACAGGTCGGCGAGCTGGACGTAGAGCGGCGCCTGGGCGTTGTCGAGGATCACGCCGCCGCCGCCTCGCCGGCGCGCGCGCCCGACGTCCGGGCGGCGGCATCCTCGCGGAGAAGCGCCGCGCCCTTCTCGCCGATCATGATCGCTGCCGCGTTGGTGTTGGTCGAGACGACGCGCGGCATCACCGACGCGTCGATGACGCGCAGCCGTTCGACGCCGCGAACGCGCAACCGCGCGTCGACGACCGAGCGAGCGTCGCCGCCCATGCGGCAGGTCCCGGCGGGATGGAACACGGTGCCGCCCTTGGCGCGGGCGAACGCTTCGAGCGCGGCCGGCGTCGTCGCGTCGTTGCCAGGCATGTACTCCTCGCCCGTGACGAGGTCGCGAAACGACGGCTGCGCGTAGATCTCGCGCAGGATGCCGAGGCCCGCGACGAGCACCCTGGCGTCGCGGGGGTCGGTGAGGTAGCCGGCACGGATCCGCGGCGGCGCGAGCGCGTCGGCGCTCGCGATCTCGACGCTGCCGCTCGACTCCGGCCGGCACTGCGCCGCCGACGCCGAGAAGCCCGAGAAGCGGTGCAGCGGATCGCCCGGCTTGTCGACCGAGAGCGGCATGACGTTGAAGAGCACGTCGGCGCGGCCGCCGCGCGCGTGCTCGGTCGCGACCAGGCCGCCCACCTGGCCGGCACCGACGGTCAGCGGCCCGCGCTGCCTGAACAGCCACTGCGCGCCCATCTGCGCGAGCCGGAGCGGATTGCGGACGTCGTCGTTGAGCGAGCGCTTCTCTTTCAGCTTGACGATCACGCGCGCCTGGTAGTGGTCCTGCAGGTTGTGCCCGACCTCGGGCGAATCGGCGACGACGTCGATGCCGTGCCGGCGCAGCAGCGCCGCCGGGCCGATTCCCGAAAGCTGCAGCAGCTGCGGCGACTGCAGCGCGCCGGCGGCGACGATGACTTCGATGTCGGCGTGCGCGCGCATGCGCTCGCCGCTGCCCGAGGCGCCCGCTGCGCCGTCTTCGATCCACTCGACGCCGCACGCCCGGCCCGCCTCGATGATGATGCGAGTCACCTGCGCGCCGGTCGCGATCGTCAGGTTCGGCCGCGCCCGCACCGGCGCGAGAAACGCGGTCGCCGCGTCGCAGCGCCAGCGGCCGCGCAGCGTGAGCTGGTAGCGGCCGAGGCCGTCGGATCGCGCGCCGTTGAAATCGCTCGTCAGTGGATATCCCGCCTCGGCACCCGCGGCGAGCCAGGCTTCGCAGTACGGGTGGTCGTTGCGCAGATCGGAGACGCCGAGCTCACCGCTCGCGCCGTGCCACTCGCTCGCGCCGCCTTCGTACGCTTCCGACCGCTTGAAGAACGGCAGCACCTCGCGGTAGCTCCAGCCGGTCGCGCCGTTGACGGCGGCCCAGTCGTCGAAGTCGGCCGGCTGGCCGCGGATGTAGAGCAGGCCGTTGATGACGCTCGAGCCGCCGAGCGCCTTGCCGCGCGGCCAGGCGACCTGGCGCGACCCGGTCGAGGCCTCGGGCTCGAGCGGAAATTGCCACGAGAACCGCGGGTCGTAGATCGAGCGGAAGTAGCCGACCGGCAGGCGCAGCCAGAAGTGGCGCGCGTCGCGGCCCGCTTCGACGAGCAGGACGCGGCACGCCGGATCCGCGCTGAGGCGATTGGCGAGCACGCAGCCCGCCGAGCCGGCGCCGACGACGATGTAGTCGTAGCCGGCGTGTGCCATGTCTAGCCTTTGACCGTCTGCAGGTACAGCTGCGGATCGAAGTACTTCTCCGCCGGCACCGGGCTGGCGATGTTGCCGGCGGTGGCGAAGAAGTCGGTCACCTGCTGCAGCCACTTGGTCGCGGTGCCGTCGGCGTAGAGCTTTCTCCACTCCGCCGACGTGTAGTACTTCGAGAACTTCATCGAGTCGCGAAAGTCGGCGAGCGGCACGTCCTTGTACTGGGTCTTCTGCAGCGTCTCCGCCGCGCCGTCGAAGTTGGCGAGCATCGCATCGTTGACCTCGACCCAGCCGGCGACGAGCGACGTCAACGCGGGCTTGTTGGCGTCGTAGAAGTCGTTGCGCGCCGCCCACCCCCCCATGATCGCGGCCTCGGGGAAGAACGCCGACGCGTCGACGACCTTGCGCGCGTTGGCGACCTTCTGCTTCACCGTCTGATCGAACGGCACCCAGAGCGCGACCGCGGGAACGGCGCCCGAGACGAACGACGTCACCGCCTCGGCCATGCGCTGGTTGACGATCTGCACGTCCTTGGCCGGATCGAGCTTGGCCGAGCGCAGCGCGCGGTCGAGGAAGACGTGCGCCGTGGTCCCTGTCGTCGTCGCGATCTGCTTGCCCTTCAGGTCGGCGATCGACTTGACGGCGTCGTCGCGAACCCAGAGCTGCGCGGTCGCGTACTCGATGTTGTTGAGCAGGAAGACGCGGCCCTGGCCGCGCGCCGGGAAGTTCGAGACGACGGCGCCGGTCGAGAGGACGTCGAGGCTGCCGCCGATCATCGCCTGGAACAGCTCGAGGCCGGTCGTGAACTGGATCAGCTCCATGTCCAGGCCGCGCTTCGTCCACGCGCCCGATTGCTGACCGAGCCAGATCTGGCCGTCGACCGCAGGCGTGTGCAGGTAGCCGACGCGCAGCTTGCTGCGCGCCTGCGCGAAGGCGTTGGCGGCGAAGCCGGCGAGCGCTGCGGTGCCGGCGGCGGCGCCGGCTTGAAGAACGGTTCTGCGGCGAAGGGTCATGGTCGTCTCCTGGTGATGGTTTGCGATCGGTGGGGTCTGTTCTCTGCAGTGATGCGCGATCGACGGTCCGGCCGCTAGCGAGCCGTGACCGGAACGGCCTGCCTGGCCTGCGCTTCGTACTCTTCCATCACCAGCGCGCGGATGCGCGCGCGCAGCTCGGCGAAGCGGTAGTCCTCGTGCACCGACTCCTGGCGCGGGTACGAGAACGGCACGTCGATGATCGTTCGCACCCGCGCCGGCCGCGCCGTCACGACGACGATGCGCGACGACAGGTAGATCGCCTCGTCGACCGAATGAGTGACAAGCAGCACTGTCTTGCCCTCGCTGGCGAGCACGTGCAGCAGCAGGTCCTGCATGGCGGTGCGCGTCTGCGCGTCGAGCGCGCCGAACGGCTCGTCCATGAGCAGGAACTCGGGCTGGACCGCGTAGGCTCGGGCGAGCGCGAGGCGCTGGCGCATGCCGCCCGAGAGGTGCTTGGGATGGTGGTCGGCGAAGTCCTTCAGCCCCATCAGCGCCAGGTAGCGCTCGACGATCTCGGTGCGGTGCCCGGCGTGCCGGGAGTTGGCGCGCAAGCCGAGGCCGAACTCGATGTTGCCGCGCACCGTCAGCCACGGGAAGACGCCGTACTCCTGGAAGATCACGCCGCGGTCGGGACCGGGCCCCTTCACCGGCTCGTGGTCGAGCAGGACCTGGCCGCGCGTCGGCTTGACGAAACCGCCGACGATGTTGAGCAGCGTCGTCTTGCCGCAGCCCGACGGGCCGATGATCGAGACGAACTCGCCCTGGCGGATTTCGAGATCGACGCCGTCGACCACGGTCATCGGCCCCGCCGCAGTCGGGAAGTCGACGCCGACGTCATCGAAGCTGAGCCGAACGACGTCGCTCATCAGGCTGATCATCGGCAGGGTGTCGATCTGGGTCGCCATGTCAGTACCGCCGGGCCGCCCCAAGGGACTGACGCGCCCCCTCGGGGGGCAGCGAACGGAGGGAGCGTGGGGGCATTTCCACTTCTCAGGCGATTCGGTCCTGCCAGGCGACGAGCCGGCGCGTCGCGAAGCGCAGCGCCAGGTCCATCGCCAGCGCGATCACGCCGATGCTGATGATGCCGACGTAGATGATGTCGAGCTGGAAGAACGACGACGCGTTCTGGATCAGCGCGCCGAGGCCCTGCTGCGCGGCGATCAGCTCGGAAGCGACCAGCGTCGCCCAGGCGACGCCGAGCGCGACGCGTACGGCCGTGAGGATGTGCGGCACGGTCAGCGGAACGATCACCTTGGCGAAGATCTCGGCGTCGGTCGCGCCGAGCGTGCGCGCGACGCGAACGTAGATCGGGCTGATCTGGCCGATGCCCTCGACCATCACGATCACGCCGGCGAAGAACGACGCGTAGAAGAGGATCACCGTCTTGGCCGCCTCGCCGATGCCGAAGTAGACGATGACGAGCGGGATCAACGCGATCGGCGGCAGGGCGCGGAAGAAGTTGATGAGCGGATCGACGAAGGTGCGAACGCTTCGGTACCAGCCGATCGCGAAGCCGACCGGGACGGCGACGAGCACGCCGAGGAAGACGCCGACGAAGACGCGCCGCGTCGACATCCAGACGTCGAGCCCGAGCCGGTCCTTGGCGAGCTCGACGAACTTGGCGAGGACCGCGTGCGGCGCCGGAACGAGCGACGGATTGACGAGCCCGCTCGCACGAACCGCGTACCAGAGGGCGACGATCGCAAGCCAAGGCGCGGCGATCAGGGCGGCGCGGTGCAGGGGGCGCGGTTGCGGTGGCAAGATGACAAACGTACTATCGACCATCCCTTTATAGCGCAGCCGAATGCCCATCGCCACCCGGGATACGCCCCGTTCACCGCTTCCGGCCATCGCTCGCGTCGAGGCGCACGTGCTGCGCTGGCCGGTGCGGGTGCCGGTGCGAACCTCGTTCGGCGTCATGCACGATCGCCCGGCGGTGCTCGTTCGCGTCGAGGACGACGAGGGCGCGCACGGCTGGGGCGAGGCCTGGTGCAACTTCCCGGCGTGCGGTGCCGAGCATCGCGCGCGCCTGATCGAGACGGTGCTCGCGCCGCTCGTCGTCGGCCGCGCGTTCGCGTCGCCGCGCGCCGCCTTCGACGAAGTGTCGGCGCGGACGGCGGTGCTGGCGATCCAGTCGGGCGAGCCGGGGCCGATCGCCCAGGCGATCGCCGGCGTCGACACCGCCTTGCATGACCTTGCCGCGCGACGCGCCGGATTGCCGCTGTGGCGTCATCTCCGCGACGAGGCCGGCGCACCCGCCGGCACGGCGGCGACGTGCGACGTGCCCGTCTACGCGAGCGGCATCAACCCCGAGCGGCCGGGCGACACGGTCGCCGCGCTGCGCCAAGCCGGCCACACGGCGTTCAAGCTGAAGGTCGGCTTCGGCGAGGCGCGCGACCTCGACAACCTCGCCGCCGTGCGCGCTGCCGCCGGCGCGGGCGCCGACGTGATGGTCGACGCGAACCAGGCCTGGGACCTCGAATCGGCGATCGCGATGGGCCGACGCCTCGCCGAGCTGGCCCCGGGCTGGATCGAGGAACCGCTGCGCGCCGACCGGCCCTGGCAGGAGTGGCAGCGTCTCGCCGCGGCGTGCGAGATTCCGCTCGCCGCCGGCGAGAACATGATCGGCGCCGATGCGTTCGATGCGCTGATCGCGTCGCGCGCGATCTCTGTCGTCCAGCCCGACCTCGCGAAGTGGGGCGGCGTCTCGGGGGTGCTCGATGTCATCGGCCGCGTCCACGCGGCAGGCCTCCGTCATTGCCCGCATTACCTCGGCGCCGGCATCGGCCTGCTCGCCTCCGCGCACGTGCTCGCGGCGAACGCGCGCGAAGACGGCTGGCTCGAGGTCGACGCGAACGAGAACCCGCTGCGAACGCTGCTCTGCCCGCCGCTCGCGAGCCTGCGCGCCGGGCGCATCACGCTCGACGCGGCGCCGGGGCTCGGCATCGAGCCCGACATCGCCGCCTTGCGCGCGCTGTGCGAGCGCGCAGGCACCGCCGCCTAGCGCGGGCGCGATTCCGGTTCAGCGCGGCAGCGCCGGCAGCGTGCGCAGGTAGGCGACGATCGCGTCGAGGTCGTCGTCGCGGATTCCCGCGTACCACGCGAACGCCATCGGCTCCACCATGCGGCGGCCGTCGCGGCCGATGCCCTGGGTGATCGCGCGCTTGATCTCGGCGTCGCTCCACGCGCCCAAGCCCTGCTCGCGATGGGCGGTGACGTTGCGCGACACCGAGCCGGCCCAGCGCTCGGGCAGGCCCTTGACGAACGACGGCAG
>Ga0105243_10001250_pt1 | contig 22828 bp, 14 predicted proteins | sample KBSM34metaG_FD_81525 | JGI IMG/M metagenome (GOLD analysis project Ga0105243, IMG submission 81525) | Miscanthus rhizosphere microbial communities from Kellogg Biological Station, Michigan, USA - KBS M3-4 metaG | ecosystem: Host-associated > Plants > Roots > Rhizosphere > Soil | place... | reverse complement strand
TGAGGATGACGCCCGGATTCAACAGGCCCTCCGGATCGAAGAGCCGCTTGATCGCCCACATGAGCGCATAAGCGTCGGCGCCCCATTCCTTCTCGACGAAGGGGGCGACATTGCGGCCGGTCCCGTGCTCGGCCTTGAGCGAGCCGTCGTACTTGCCGACGATCAGCTCGACCAGGCCGCCCATGAAGGCCTCGTAGCGCTCGAGGTCCTCCTGCTTGGCGAAGTCCGGGGTCAGCATGAAGTGCAGGTTTCCGGCGCTGGCGTGGCCGGCGACGCCGGGGAGGAAGCCGTGCTCGCCGAGCAGCGCCTGCAGGTCCTTGGCGCCTTCGGCGATCCGCGCCGCCGGCACGCAGACGTCCTCGACGATCAGCGCCGTTCCCTCCGGCCGCACCCGCCCGATCAGCCCGTGCAGCCCCTCGCGCACCCGCCAGGCGAGCTCGATCGTCTCTGGCTCGCGGGTGAAGTCGATTGGGCGGATCGTCTCGTGGGAGCCGAGGATCGCTTCCGCGCGCAGCACCTGGGCGGCGAGGTCGCCCTCGTCGGCTCCGCCGAACTCGACCAGGAGGACGGCGGACTCGGGTGGCAGCTCCTTCCACTCCTGCGGCGCCCCGACCATGTTCCAGGCGGCGGTGATCAGCGCCGGCGCCACCATCAGCTCGACCGCGGTCGCGCCGGAGGCGACGAGGTCGCCGACCGGGGCGACCGCCTCGTCGATGCCGGGAAAATGGACCCAGGCGGTCGTCGTCACCGGCGAGACCGGCACCGTCTCGAAGACGACCTCGGCGATGAAGGCAAGGGTGCCCTCGGAGCCGACGAGAAGGCGGCGGAAGATCTCCAGCGGCTCGTCGGCATCGAGGAAGGCGCAGAGGCGGTAGCCGGTCGTGTTCTTGATCTCGAACTTGCGGCGGATGCGCTCGGCGAGCTCGGCGTCGGCGCGGATCTCGTCGCGGATCGCCTCCAGCCCGGCGACCAGCTCCGGCTCGGCAGCGGCGAAGCGCTCGGCCGCGTCGGGGGCGCCGGTGTCGATCACCGTTCCCGACGGCAGCACGAAGGTCATCTCCCGCACGGTCGAGTAGGAGTCCTTGATAACGCCGCAGCGCATTCCGCCGGAGTTGTTGGCGACGACGCCGCCGACCGTGCAGACGTCGGTGCTCGCCGGGTCAGGCCCGAGTTTGCGGCCGTGCGGGGCGAGGACCCGGTTGGCGTGGCCGAGGATCGTCCCCGGCTTCACCCGCGCGCGGGCGCCGTCGTCCTCGACCCGGACCCCGCCCCAGTGCTTGCGGACGTCGACGAGGATGCCGTCGCTCTGGCCCTGGCCGTTGAGGCTGGTGCCGCCGGCGCGGAAGGTGACCGGGATGTCGCGCTCGCGCCCGAAGCGCAGCACCTTGGCGACGTCGTCGGCGTCGCGCGCCTCCACCACCGCCCGCGGGAAACGCCGGTAGGGGCTGGCGTCGGAGGCATAAGAGACGAGGTCGCTGACGCGGTGGAGGACGCGGTCTGCGCCGAGCAGCTGCTCGAGCTCGCGGCGCAGGGAGGAGTCAACTCCACCAGCCAACTCGTCTGGCGCCCGGTCGGGCGTGGGCTGGCTCGGCGGAGGCGGGACCGGTGACGAGAGCCGGGGGGATGCTCGACGGAGCCTCCCCGCTGTTCTCCGGCGAGTATCCCCCCGGCTCTCTCCCACCTGCGCGGACATCGCCTAGAAGAGGGACATGCCCGGCGCCACCGGGACTTCGACCAGCTCGGGCTGGGAGGAGGCGAGGGCGGAGCTGAGGGCGCCGGCGACCTCGTCGCGGCTGTTGGCGCGGGTCGCGTTGACGCCGTAGCCCTCGGCGACAGCGGCGACGTTCAGCTTCGGCAGGTCGAGACCTGGGGCGGCGTTCACCTGCTCGACTTCGGCGAACCACTTGAGGATCGCGTACTCGGAGTTCTGGAGGACGAGGAAGGTGACCGGAGCGTTGTAGGCGACGGCACTCCAGAAGGCGGTGATCGCGTACTGGGCCGAGCCCTCGCCGAGGACGCAGACGACGGGACGGTCGGGCTGGGCGAGCTGGACGCCGACCGAGGCGGCGAGACCGAAGCCGAGGCCTCCGCCGGCGCTGAAGTAATAGCTGCCCGGGCGGGAGATCCGCAGTTGGTTGCGCAGCGCCAGCGTGCTCGAGGGGGACTCGAGGACGACGATCGCCTCCTCGGGCATCACCTCGGCCAGGGCGCTGTGGACGGTCGAGGCGTTGAGCGGGTCCTCGGCCGGGATTTCCTGCGGACCGGGGTTCGGCTCCGGCGCCTGGCGCGAGGACTCCGGCACCGCCTCAACCAACGCCGCCAGCGTCAGGCCGACGTCGGCGACGATCGCGTCGCCCATCGGCGCCCGCACCGCCTCGTCGGGGTCGCTGGTGATCGCGATCAGCTCCGCCCCCTCGGGCAGCAGCGGCCCGGGGATGTGCGGGTAGTACGGAAAGACCGAGCTGCCGATGACGACGATCAGGTCGTGGCCCTCGAGCGTTTGCCCAACCGGGCCGATCGCCGGCGGCAGGACGCCGCGGAAGTTGGGGTGGTTCTCGGGGAAGCCGAGACGGACGCCGCCGGTCGCCGGCGAGGCCCAGACCGGGAGGCGCTGGCGCTCGGCGAGGGCGACGGCGGTGTCCCAGGCGCCGGCGGTGTCGATGTCGGGACCGGCGACGAGGACGGGGTTGGTCGCCGCCTCGAGCCGCTCGGCAAGCGCCCGCACCGCCTCGGGGTTGGCGGTGGCGCGCCCGTCGACCTTGCGCGCGATCGCCGCCTTCGCGTCGGCCTCGTCGACCTCGGCGTACCAGTCGTCCATCGGCAGCGAGACGAAGACGGGGCCGCGCGGCGCCAGGCCGGCGAGGTGGGCGCCGTGGGCGAGCGCCAGCGGCACGTCCTCCGCTCGCGGCGGCTCGAAGCTCCACTTGACCAGCGGGTGCGGCATCCGCGTCGCGTCGCGGTTGGTCAGGTTCGCCTGCAGGGTGATCTGCGCCCGCGCCTGCTGCCCGGCGGTAATCAAGAGCGGCGAGTGGTTGGCCTGGGCGTTGAAGATCGCCCCCATCGCGTTGCCGACGCCCGGCGCAGTGTGGAGGTTGACCACCGTCGTCTTCCCCGAGGCCTGCGCGAACCCGTCGGCCATCCCGACCACGACCGCCTCCTGCAGCCCGAGCACGTAGCGGAAGTCGCCGGGGAAGTCGGCGAGCATCGGCAGCTCGGTCGAGCCGGGGTTGCCGAACATCGTCGTCATCCCGTGCTCCCGGAAGAGGTCGAAGGTCGCTTCGCGAACGGTCGGCACGAATCGAACCTTATCCCGCCGTGTTCGAACTACCTCATGCCGGGGAGATATCCAGGGCAGGATTCAAGCGACGGGCGTCGTACGGCCGATAAGGCGGGAGTGAGCCACCGTCTCCTCGCCAGCGCCTGGGCCCGCACCCTCGCCATCTTTCTGGCCTCCATGGCGCCCCTGTTCGCGGTCTGCGCCTACGCCGAGGCGGCGCCGACGACCCGGATCGTCTACGCGGCGGGGAAGATCGTCCCGATCCCGTCCTCGATCCCGCACGCCGAAGGCGACATGGTCGACCAGCGGATCATCCCCAACCTGCGCTGGATCGCCGCCCGGTACCCGATCTACGTCACCGATGGCTACTCCGGCCCGCTACCCAACGGCGAACACGCCGGCTGCAACGGCTGCCACGTCAAAAACTCCGATCACTACAACGGGCTCGCGGTCGACATCGTCCCGCTTACCCCGAGCAGCAAATGCGACGCCAACTGGGCCGGGATCACCCGCCTCGCCCTCTTCGCCGAGCCCGAACAGAACAAACCGGTGCCGCCCTTCCGCTGGGTCGGCTACGACGGCGACTCCGGGCACGGCTGCGGCAACCACCTCCACCTCTCCTGGAACCACGCGGTCGCGCCGATGTTCCAGCTCGCCGAATGGGTCGAAGTGATGGCGGTCAACTTCACCGGCGTCAAGCCGAGCAAGAAGAAGAAACCGAAGGCCGCACCGCGCGCCCCCGCCGGACCGCCGGGAGGCATCGGCCAGGTCCTGACCGGCGGCGTCTCCGCCCGTCCGATCGGCGACTAGCCGGCGACAGCAGGTACATAGGATGCGCCGGTGCGCGTCTTCGCCGCCACCGCCTTCCTCGTCGCCTTGGCCCTCGTCGTCGGCTGCGGCAACTCCGACGACTCGACGCCCGTGGCCTGCCTCGAAGGGCCCGAGGCCTACGAGCGGGCGCTGACCGCAGCGCCTGACGAAGTCCTGCTCGAAGGCGAGACGCTGATCAGCGAATGCCTCGCTCGCAACCAGTCGAGTGGCGACCTGACCCGGGTCGGCGAAGCGCTGATCGAGACTGGAACGAAGCTCAACGCCGAAGCTCGGGCGGAGCCCGGCGGCGACGCTGCCGTGCAGCTCGGCTACCTGCTGGGCGCTGTGCAGCGCGGAAGCGAGGAGAGCGAAGGGATCCACTCCGACCTCGTCCGCCGCCTCACCGTCGCCGCCCGCTTCGCCCCAGGCAAGCAGCCGCTCTCCCAGGAGTTCCTCGCCGGCTACCGCGAGGGCTTCGACGCGGGGCGCACCGGCGGCTGACGGGTCAATACCCTCCTAGGCCCCAACGATCTTCGACGGAGGCTTGACTTTGACTGAGCAGCTCTGGGGTGGCGAGACCACCAAGGCGGTTGACAACTTCCCGGTCTCGGGCGAGCGGGTGCCGGTGCCGGTGGTGCGCTGGCTGGGCCGGATCAAGGGTGCGGCGGCGGACGCGAACGGCGCCCTCGGCCTGCTCGACGAGGACCTTGCGGAGCGGATTTCGGCCGCCGGCGAGGCAATCGCCAACGGCGAGCACGACGACCAGTTCCCCGTCGACGTCTTCCAGACCGGCTCGGGCACCTCCTCGAACATGAACGCCAACGAGGTGATCGCCAACCTCGCCGGTGAGGGCGCCCACCCCAACGACCACGTCAACATGGGCCAGTCCTCCAACGACGTCTTCCCCTCCGCCGTCCACCTGGCGGCGCTGGACGAGGTCAGCCACGACCTGCTGCCGGCGATGGGCGCCCTCGAGGCCGCCCTGGCGGAGAAGTCGAAGCAGTTCGCCGACGTCGTCAAGGCCGGCCGTACCCACCTGATGGATGCGGTCCCGGTCACGCTCGGCCAGGAGTTCGGCGGCTACGCCGCCCAGGTCCGCCTCGGCGTACAGCGCGTCGAGGGAACGCTGCGGCGGGTCGGCCAGATCCCGCTCGGCGGCACCGCCACCGGCACCGGCCTCAACACCCACCCCGAGTTCGCCGCCAAGGTGCGGGAGAAGCTCGCCGCCGACACCGGCCTCGAGATCTCCGGCCCGCTCGACGCCTTCGAGGCGCAGGGCAACCGCGACGCACTGGTCGAGCTCTCGGGCGCGCTCAAGGTCTACGCCGTCTCGCTCAACAAGATCGCCAACGACCTGGCGCTGATGGGCTCCGGCCCCCGCGCCGGCCTCGCCGAGCTGCGCCTGCCGGAGCTGCAGAAGGGCTCCTCGATCATGCCCGGCAAGGTCAACCCAGTGATCCCGGAGGTCGTGATCCAGGTCGCCGCCCAGGTGATCGGCAACGACGCCGCGATCACGGTCGCCGGCAGCCAGGGCCAATTCGAGCTCAACGTCCGGGTGCCGCTGATCGCCCGCAACCTGCTGGACTCGATCAAATTGCTGGCGTCGGCCTCGCGCCTCCTCAACGAGAAATGCGTCGCCGGGGTCGAGGCGAACGAGGAGATGACGAACCGGCACGCCGAGGCCACCCTTGCAACCGCCACGGCCCTGAATCCTCACATTGGATATGACCGTGCTGCGGACATCGTCAAGGCGGCCGCCGAGTCCGGCCGTCCACTTCGAGAGGTAGCTCTAGAGCAGGGTGTCGAGACCTCGGTCCTCGAGGAGGCGCTCGACCACCGCCGCATGGCCCGCCCAAACGAGTAAAAGATCCGCTCGCAGAGGGGGCCGGGAGGCCTTCTCCAGACACTCAGCATGAGCCATAGGCGAGCTGCGTCTGGAGAAGGCCTCCCGGCCCCCTCCCAACTAACGCGGGTCAGGCAACAGCAGCTCGACGTTCCGGTCATTCGGCTGACCTTCGCCGAGCGGCGCTCCCGACTGGAGATCGTTGAAGCTCATCGTCCGCGCCGCCGAGGCGAGGGTTTCGAGGTTCATCGTCGAGGCTGCGGTGCCCGCCGGCGGCGCAGCGGACTGGCCTACGTGGTCGAGGATCGTGCCGAAGATCGAGAGGGTGCCGTCGTGGTTGTCGAAGACCTCCAGCAGGCGGCTCTGCTGGGGCCAGTCGGCCTCGGCGGCGACGCGGATGCTCCAGAAGCCGCCTTCTCCGCTCGGCGGCCGGAAGGCGTTGACGACGTTGTCGTGGGAGTGACCGGCGACCCAGGCGATCGCGTTCGGGTATTCGTGCAGGAGGTTGACCAGGTCGCTCTCGAGGTGGATCGGGAACGAAAGGCGCGGATCGAGGTCGCAGCCCGGGTTGATGTCGTGCCCGTGCGAGTCGTTGGTCGTGCAGGGCGGCGCCACCTCGTCGGGAATGTCGGCGACGAGGCTCTCCGGCGCGTGGTGACTGAAGAGAACGACGAGCTGGTTCGCCGCCGTCGCCGCCTGCAGCTGACCGCGGAGCCACTGGAACTGCGGGTTGTCGACGTTGCCGTCGGAGGTCGAGGCGCCGCTCGGAGTGAGGATCGTTCCCGCCTCGGCGACGGTGTCGAGGGCGATGAACTTCATCCCCGGCGTCGGGCTCCAGGCGTAGTAGCCGGCGGCGCCTTTGGAAGCGGTCTCCTGGGTCGAGTCGATCAGCCCGAAGCCGTGGCCGTCTTTCTGCGTGCCCGCCTTGAAGACGTCCTTGTACTGCTTCTTGGAGACGAAGCGGCGGTTCGGATCTCCCGGCACGAGGATCGTGTTCTGCGGGCTGGTGAGGAAGGTTGAGAGCAGCCGCACCGGGTCGAAGAGGCTTTCCAGCAGGGCACCGGCGTTTTCGGGGTTCGAGACCGGACCGATCGGCTTCAGGCATCCGGTCGCGACCTGCTCGAAGGCGGCGTTGGCGGCGGCGTTCCCCTGGACAAGCGCGTCATGGTTGCCGAAGGCGACGTAGGAGGGAACTTTGACCCCGCTGGCGGTGAACGCCTGCTGGGCGCGGTCCATCAGGCCGGGGTATTTCGGCCAGGCCGAGTGCGGGCCGGCGGGGACGTCGGGGTCGTAGAACTCCGGGTAGGTGCCCTCGAGGTAGTCGTCGTAGTCCTGGACGCCGGTGTAGCGGGCAGCCTCGGCGGCGCCGGGGACGAAGAAGTTGGGGCAGAGCGGGTGCGAGTATTTCGACTTGTCGACGCCGCTGTTCGGGTTGAGGCTGCCGCCCTCCAGCAAGGTCCGCACCCAGAGCGTCTCGTTCAGCTGCTGGCTGTCGGCCGAGTCGCCGGTGTCGATCGTGAAGTCCATCGCCCGCCGAGAGCCGCTGCCGGCAGCGACGGGGCTGGCGCCGGTGAATTTGTTCACCTGGCGGATCATCGCCTCGTCGATCTGCGGCTCGAGCGCCTCCCAGGGCCGCCAGGCGGCGCCGAAGGGGAGGTTGAGCGGAGTCGAGAGCGGGTCGATCACCTCGACCCGGGCGGGTGACTCCTCGTCGGCGAGCTGGAAGTCGGAGAGCTGGCCGAAGTAGACGAGGGAGGTGCGGGCGGCGGCCCGGTTAGCGCCCGCCGTCGCCAGGTCCTGGCGCACCGTGTACGGCTCGCCGGCGCCAAGCTGTAGGAACCGGTAGGCGCCGGAACCGGTCGGGACGACCCGCTGTTCGAGGGTCGTTTTCCCTTCCGTGTCGGAGGCGCCGGCAATGGCCGTCGTTACCGCGAACGCCGCCACCGCGATGGCGACGAACAGGACACCGAACCAAGCAACCGCTCTCCGAAGGACCATGTTTTCCCACCCCTGATCGCTGACTGGTCAGGTATCACCATACCCACTTTTAAGCGAGAAAACTTTTACGGTGATAGAGGGGACGGGGAGGGGTCTTCCAGACACTCAGCATGAGCCATAGGCGAGCTGCGTCTGGAAGACCCCTCCCCGTCCCCTCCCCCTCAACCCTGCAAGGTGACGAAGCGCTCCTCGGTCAGCTCGTAGACCGCGTAGGCCGGACCCTCGCGGGTGTTACCGGAGTCCTTGACGCCGCCGTAGGGCTGCTGGTCGGCGCGGAAGGTCGGGACCTCGTTGATGAGGACGCCGCCGAACTCGAGCGTCCGCCCCGCCGCCAGGCCGCGGCCGATGTCGCGGGTGAAGACGCCGGCCTGGAGGCCGAACTTGGAGTCGTTGGCGCTCTGCAGGGCCTCGTCGAAGTCGGTGAAGGTGTCGATCGTCGCCACCGGCCCGAAGATCTCCTCGCACCAGACCTTGGCGTCTTTGGGCGGCGCCTTCAGCAGCGTCGGCGCCAGGCAGCGGCCATCGTCAACGAGCTCGCCGCCGGTCAGCAGCTCCGCCCCACCCTGGACCGCCTCCTCGATCCACTGCTTGACCCGATCGCGGTCGTCGGGGGTGATCAGCGGGCCGACGTCGGTGCCCTCGTTGAGCGGGTCGCCGACCGTCAGCTTCTCGACGTTGGCGACGAGGCGCTCGATGAAGCGGTCGGCCACCGCCTCGTGGACGAGGATGCGCTGGATCGAGATGCAGCTCTGGCCGGCGTGGGAGAAGGCATGGAGCTGCGCTTTGTCCGCGGCGGTTTCCCAGTCGCCGTCCTCGTTGACGATCAGCGGCGCGTTGGAGCCGAGCTCGAGGTTGACCTTCTTGTGCGGGACCTTGGAGCGGATGTCCCAGCCGACCGGGGCCGAGCCGGTGAAGGTGATCGCCCGAGTCAGAGGGTGCTCGACGATCTTGTTCCCGACCTTGGAGCCGGGGCCGGGGACGACCGAGAGCCAGTGGGTCGGCAGGCCAGCCTCGACCAGGATCTCCGCCAGCTTCAGGGCCGAGATCGGCGTCTGTCCGGCGGGCTTGAGGACGATCGCGTTGCCGGCGGCGATCGCCGGCCCGAGCTTGTGGGCGACGAGGTTGAGGGGGAAGTTGAAGGGGCTGATCGCGCCGACGACCCCGTAGGGGACGCGCAGCATCACGCCGAGCTTGCCGACGCCGGCGGGAGCAGCGTCCATCGGCACCGTGCCGCCGGTCAGCTTGCGCGCCTCGACCGAGGAGAACTCGAGCGTGGAGACGCAGCGTTCTGCCTCCAGCGTCGCCGTCTTGATCGGCTTGCCCGCCTCGGCGGCGATCGTCGCCGCCAGGTCTTCCTTGCGCTCGGCGACCAGCTCCGCCGCCCGGTCGAGCACCGCGGCCCGCTCGTGCTGGGGGAACTCGGTCTGCTCGAAGGCCTCGTGGGCGGCCTCGATCGCCCGCTCGGTGAGGGCTTCGTCAGCCTGCGCGACCCGGCCGACGACGCTGCCGTCGTAGGGGCTCTTCACCTCGGCCCACTCGCCCGTCTCCAGCCACTCGCCAGCGGCCAGGAGCTTGTGGTCGGTTGCCTGCACGGTCTGCGTCGCCATCGCGTCCTCCTCGAAATTTCCTTGCACATCCAGGGTACGCCCCCGCACTTGCAGGCCGCTACTCCGGTTTGTTGAAACTGTTCGCGAAGAGATGTCCAAGCTCGTCAAAGCCTTCATCGCGGGGCTGCTGATCGCCCTCGTCTACCCGATCTCCTCCCAGGCCAGCGTCAGCTGGATCGTCCACGGGCGCGGCTTCGGCCACGGGGTCGGGATGAGCGCTTACGGCGCCTACGGCTACGCCGAGCACGGCAAGAGCTACCGCTTCATCCTCGGCCACTACTACCGCGGGACGACGATCGGGACGCTGGAAAAGCCGCGGGTCGTGCGGGTGCTGCTGGACATCACCCCTGGCGACGTCGAATTCAGCGGCGCCACCAGCGCCTGCGGGCAGCAGCTCGACCCCGGGCGCAGCTACGAGGCCCACCGCGTCGCCCGCAGCGTCAAGCTCCGCAGCAGCGGCGGAAAACCGCTCGCCAACTGCGGCCGCAAACTGCGCGCGGCGGGCAAAGGCAAGATCACGATCGCCGGCCAGGGGACCTACCGCGGCGCGCTGGAGACGGTGCCGACCGAAAGTGACGCCGGCTCGCTGAACATCGTCAACGCGCTCGCCCTCGAGCAGTACGCGAAAGGGGTGATGCCGAACGAGGTGCCGCCCTCCTGGCCGACCGAAGAGCTGCGCGCGCACGCGCTCGCGGTCCGCTCGATCGCCCTCACCGGCGACGTCGGTGGCAACGGCTTCGACCTCTACTCCGACACCCGCAGCCAGGTCTACGAGGGGTTGGAAAGCGAGTACGCGAGCACGAACGCCGCCGTCGCCGACACCCGCGGCCAGGTCGTCATGTACGGCAACGAAGTCGCCCAAACCCTCTACTCGGCCTGCTCCGGCGGTCACACCGAGAGCGTCCAATACGTCTTCGGCACCGCCGTCCCCTACCTCGTCGGCGTCCCGGACCCCTACGACTACTACTGCCCGCTGCACAAGTGGACGCTCGAATTCAGCGGCCCCGAAATCAGCTCCCGCCTCAGCGCCTACCTGCAGGGGAAGTTGAAACAGGTCGTGGTCACCAAAACCGGCGTCTCCCCCCGCATCGTCAGCGCCAAGTTGATCGGAACCGCCGGCACCTCGACCGTCACCGGCTCACAGCTCTCGCTGGCGCTGGGCGGGCACGACACCTGGATGACCTTCGAGAAGGTCGTCTCGGGAAAGCGGTAACAAGGACAGCCATGCAAGAAGGCGGGGAGCCGAGCGGCCCCCCGCCCCTCAGGCGACCTCAGCTCAACCGAGGTCGAGGGTGGCGCCGTTCGTCGATTTGACTGTGACGGACTGATCCTGGGTGTAGGTGGCGCCGGTTTTTGCGCCGGTGCCCGCAAACGGGCAGCCGAAGCCGTCCTGGGTCACGCTGTATTTGATCCCGGTTACCGCGGCTTTCACCGAGATGTCGCCGGCGGCTGTGTTGTTGGTTCCAGCAACAGTGCCGGTCGGGCTCTGTTCGCCGATCGTGAGTTTGCAGGTCCCCGACGTAATCGTGATCGGTTCGGCCCCGCACCTGACGTGCATCGAGGCCGCGTAGTTGTCAACGCTCGTTTCGGCAGGTGTTGTGAATTCGTAGGAGCAGCCGGCCATGTTGACGGTGGCTTCGAGGAAGCCGAAGGCGCGGCAGTTGGTGTATTTGGCTTTCACCGTCAGCGTCGACTGCGCCGCCCCCAGGCTCCCTTCGAAGTGCGATTTGCATTCGACGGTTCCCGCTTCGGTTTTGAATGTGTCGTTGCCCAGGGGGCTTTCCGCTGTACCGGTGACGGGATAGCTCGACGCTGTGTATTTCAAGGCCGAGGCAGTCGAGGCGGAAACGGCAAACAGCGCGACGGCTGCCGCCAGGACCAGGCCGAAGCCCTTCAGTTTGTGAGTCATTCTCCTCTTGCTCCTTTGAATTGTTGGTGTGCGCTCGGACGAGCGCGGGCCAATACTCAGAGCTTTCTGAGTCGGAGCAGCCCCGAGGCGGGTGACAATCCCTGCGGGCGGTCGCAAGGACTGCTGCCAGGCCGACGAAAACCCGGAAATTGAGCGCACGGACCTCAGGCATGCGCAAATGCGCACGCGCGGCGGCCGACGCTGCTCAGGGCAGCGCCAGCTCGGCGTGGATCGGGCGGTGGTCTGAGCCCGGCAGGTCCTCGACGCCGTATTCGACGATCCCCAGGCGGTCGTCGGCGAGGACGTGGTCGATCGTGATCACCGGCGGGGTGCTGTGGTCGGCGTTGGGCCAAGTCGGCTCCAGCCCCTTGCCGGCTACGGCGCCGGCGTCGCGGTAGCCGCGGTCGAGAATTTCGCGCAGGCGCGAGTGGTCGAGGGTGGCGTTGAAGTCGCCGAGCAGCACCCACGGCACTCCTTCGCCCGTGGGCGGGAGGTCGGCGAGCGAGTCTTCCCAGACGTCGATGCCGGTGCGCCCGGGGGTCAGCGGGTGAATGTCGATGAGGCGGAGGTGGCGGCCGTCGGGGAGGCGGAGGTCGACGCGGGGCATGCGGAAGAAGGTCTCGGAATTGGGCGCGATCGGACGGATCGGGAATCGCGAGAAGATGCCGCCGCCAGCCGCTCCCTTTCGGACCTCAACGATCGAGTTCGGGAGGCGCTGGGCGATCCCCGCGGCTTGCAGGTTGCGGGCGAAGCGCGGCGTCAGCTCCTGGATCGCCAGCAGGTCGATGTCGTAGCGGTCGACCAGCTCGACCAGCGACTCCGGGTCGCCTTTGCCGCGGTAGATGTTGGACGAGAGGACGGAGATCGTCTCCCGGTCGCCAGGGTCGACGGTGCCATCGCCGATCGCCCGCGGCAGCACCGCGAGTGCAAGACAGAGAGTCGCCGCGGCTGCAACCGAGGCCGCCGCCCAGTTGCGCAGCGCGAGGGCGACGCCGGCGACGAGGAACGCCGCAATCGCCACGTAGGGCGTGAACGCCATCAGCGGCACCAGCGGGACGCCGCGGTCGAGGCCGAAGACGCGCACCAGCGTCCACGCCACCACGGGGACGATCGCGACCCAGATCAGCCAGCACCGCCGTGCGCCTATCGCGGCTGCCGCCGAGACCTATCTCCCTTTCCGTCTCGGCCCTTCTTCCCGCCCCTGCCCTTGCAGCCGCTGGGCCTGAGGCGCGGTTCAATGAAGTGGCGGCGCCCGTTCTGGCCGGTCAGGTTGAGCTTGGAGCGGAGCTTGCCCTTGCAGATGTTGCGGTTGTTGACCAAGAGGCCCTTCTTACCGCCGAAGAGACTCAAGGTGAACTTGGAGACCGGGGCGTCGGGAACGTCGGCGAAGGTGGTGCGGATGCGCTTGCCCTTGGTGTCGATGAAGCCGACCAGGACGATGTGGAACTGACCGCGCAGGTCGGCGACGATGTCGGGTAGTTCCCTTTCGCCGCCGTTGGAGCGGAAGTAGACGTTGCCTTTCAGCGGCTGGTCGAGCAGCGGGCTGATCGCCTTGGCCCTGCCAAGGATCGACTCCGCCGGACACTGTTCGGCTGCGAACTGGACCCGGGTGCAGGGGTTGTTGATGTGGGAGTTCTCGATCTGCTCGGACGGGGGCAGGAAGACGACCGCGCTGCCGACGTTGGCGTCGCCGGCCCGGGGGGTGAGCGTGGAGCTTAGCGCCGGGAACTGGCCGCGCCTGGTGCCGCCCTTCAGCTTCAGGGAGAGCTTGGGCTTGAAGCGGAGATCGCCGCAGCCGGAGGCCTGGTAGCGGGAAGCGAGCCCCGCGGAGACCTCCCCGGCAAAGAGCGTGGCCTTTGCCTGCTCTTCGTCGCAGGAAGTTGGGTTCAAGGTGAAATTAGGCCGATCGATATAGAGCTCGAGGTCACGCACTGCCAATGGGATCCCTTCGAGAATGTGGGGGATCGGATCCGAGGCGGCACCGTCTACGAAGACGTCGGCGGTAGTGGGATCGAGATCGAGGGCCGAGCGCACGACCACCGTCCCTAGATCGAAGGGGCCGGCCACCGCCGGAACCACCGAGACGACCGAGAGCGGGTGACCGCCGAAGGGGCCGCCGAGGTACAGCTTCCCGGAGACATGAGTGAGCGCCGGGCCCACCCCTGCCCCGGCGACCACGCGTCCGATCTGCGAATCGGCCGGACAGGAAGGCGAAGCAAGCTCATTCTCACCGCTCTTCGAGCGCGCTGCGGCGATCGCGGCGTCAGGACAAGGGGGGACGCCGGCGATCTTGCCGACCACGCCGGGGGGAAACGTGGCGTCCAGGCGGGTGATTTCTCCTTCACCGTCGGCTCGAGTGAAGCGCATGTAGAAAGAGGAGTAGGCGCCGGCGGTGTTGTCAGTCGAGCCGGCGATGAAACCGGGCGCGAACGGGGAGCCCGAAATGCAGGGGCCGCCATTTGGGCCCGATGAGACCTGGAAGCTCGATTGCGAGGGGAGCGGCGGATTCCCCGAGGACGGAGTCAGAAGCGTGGCGGTGGTGTAGGTGCCGCAACTAGTGGGGGTGGCGAGCGGCGCCCTCGGACCTTCGCGGAAGCTGACCGTGAGGTCCGAGAACGGCAGTTCCGGAAGATCCTCGAACGTCGAGGTAATCTGACCCGTTATCGGGTTGGGAACGATGGGACCGCCCTGCTTGATGAAGATCCCATAGCGAGGTTCGGCGATTACCAGATAGGTGGCCAACAAGGAGCCGAAAGGGTTCTGGTGCGGAGTCGCCAGGTAGAGCGACCCTTTCAGCGGTGCCTGCAGCAGGGGGGATGAGACATCGACGGTGCCGAGCTTGGACTCACCGGGGCAGCCCCGCTGTTCGAGGCTCGCTTCATCGAACTGGGCGCTGGAGCAGGTCCCCTGTCCTTCGGCGGCGGATGGATTGGCGACGAGGCCAGGGGGGAGAGTCACCTGGACCCCGACGATGTCGGCCTGCGCACCTTTGTCAGGCGAGATGAGCCCTTGGTCGTCCACTTCGATGCCGAAATTGAGTCCGGTCGGGCTAGCGCCCGAAGAAGTAATCGGCTGGGCGGAGGTGGTTGCCGCAAAAGGCAGGTTCGCGCAGCCTTCCGTCGCCGCGCTCGTCGCGGTCCCTTCCGACGAACCGCCCTGCCACGAGGTGACCTGGAAGAGCGTTTGCGGCAGGCCCTTGCAGCTGCGTGGCAGGGTGAGCAGAGGTACTTCCGGCGCGTCGGATTCGCAGGTACCTTTGGAGACTGGTTCAGGAGTTGCGGTTGCCGGTTCACCGACACAAGCGCCCCGCAAGGTGTCGTGGGCTTCTGCCGACGGGACGCCCCAGAGCACGACCCTCGAGCCGTATAGGAGCAGCGCCTGGGGGGTGTCGGCCAGGCGCACTTCGAGGTCATGGGGGGACGCCGGGTTGACGACGACGTCGAAGGTGATCGGGACGTTTCCGGGGATGAAGCCGAAAGTGGCCGCAGCGCCGACGGAAGGCTCGAGGTTGTACACGGGAACGTGCCAAAATTCTTCGAGGCCAGGTGCGATCGGGCCGAATTCGGCCTTCACCGCTGCATATCCCACAGCGGATTCGTCAGGGCAGGCGGGGTAGCTTTCCTCACGGGTCGCAAACTCGGGGGGCGTACAGCGGGGGATATCCTGTGACCCGACCAGTCCGGTCGCCTGAGAGACAAAGAGATCTCTCAGTTCCTCGTCTGGGACCTCCGTCCCCCCTTCGGCCGGCTTCGTGTTGACCGCGAAGCTGGTAGTCATTTGAAAGGGATGCCCACCGGGACGGGTCAGCGGCGATCCATCTTCTTCTTCAAAGGTGACCGCGAGGTCTTTTAGCCCGAACTGAGCTGCAGCGGGAGATGCGCCGATCGCCAGGGCAAGTGCGAGAAGGGCGACAATTATCCCGAGGCGCTTCATCGGCTCGTCCCCTTGCCCTTGTTGCCACTTCGGTGTTTCTTATGCCTGACGCAGACGATCTTGCCTTTGCGTTTAACCCTGTGCTTCCCCTTCGGGCACTTCTTAGGTCTGGTGGATTTGGCGACCGGGTTGCCAGGACCGACGAAAGTGTTGCTCTGAGGAGTGAAATGGGCCGGTTCTGGAGCCTGCGGTCCTGAACACCCTTCGCCTTCGCACTCCGGGGTCAGGACAGGCGGATCCGGAAAGCCACCACCCACGCGAGCGTCATAGATATCGATCAAGCCGGGGTCCCCGGCATAGAGGCTCTCGTAGGTCTTGAAGAAGACATCCTCGCCGGAAGCACTCGAGTCGACTAACTCGGAGCCCTCGGTGTTCCCGCCGGAGGAAATCAGATTGACGCAGCCGTTCGCCTCGGGGACATAGGCATATCCGTCGACCTGGCAATTGCCGGAGCCCGGCGCCTCCCACTGATAGACGTCGGCCTCTTGATTCGCGTCACGGGCGACCAGCGGGTCGAAGCTGTTGAAGAAGACGCGAGACCCGTCGTCGGACATCACGCGAGGAGCGTAGAGCTGGTTCGTCCAGCCCGGGATGAAGGCCGCCACCCGTCCCGCTGCGATCCCGCCGATCACCCAGTCCTGGCCGAGTGGACGTGCTCCGCTCGGATTGCAGGAAAGGCAAAGCAGCCTTCCCTGGCCACCGTTGGCGCTGGCGTCATAGAGAAAGACCTCGGAGATCGGCTCGCCGGTTTCAGCGTCGATGTTGTCGTAGTCAGTGAGTTCGGCTTTCGACATGAAGACCAAGCGTTCCCCGTCGGGGCTGACCCGGGACAGGCGCAACAGCGGCCTGGTCGACACCGGAGATGCTCGATTGGTGGGCGGCGGCATATCGGAGTCGGCGAGGGCCCCGATGAGATGAAAGCCACCAGCGGCATACCGGTACAGATTGGGCTGACCCGCCGTCGCATCCCCCGTCAGCGCTTTCGTCGAGACAAGGTAGACGCGGGAAAGATCCTCGCTTGCCCCGGCAAGGCCTTTCACTCCTTCGGCAATCAGACTCGACGTTTCGCCGGTGCGGTCGAATTCGTAGAGCGTTTCCCCGGTCGTGTAGACGGCATGCGCTCCGTCCGCGGAAGCCGCCCAGAACTGGCTTTCCTGAGCCGTTACCAGGACGGTTTCCTGACCATCGACCCTAACGTAGAGAGGGCCATTTCCGCTTGGTTTGTTGGTCCAATACACGATCGAACCGTCCTCGGAGACGGCGGTATCCATGCTGGAGTTACGTTCTCCGAAAACGCTGTTGGTGCCGATCGAGCAGCCGCTCAGGGTGACGTTGCCTTCAGGGAGAACGCATACCGGTTCCAGAGTTCCCCCGCTGGATACGTATGCCTGTACTTTCCCTTCGCGGGATTTGGCGGTCAGCTTGGCCTTCACGGCAAAGAACGTCTTGTCGCCGTCTGCTGACATTCCCTGGAGTTCGGGGAAGAATTCTTTCGGTTCGGGCCCGGCACCGATCGGAGTCGCGGAGGTGATCGTTTCGTACGAACCCGCCTCCGGCGCGCAGTTGGAGCGCCGATAGAGGTTCGGGAATCCTTCGATAGCCCCCGGCGCGAGCAGCGGACCCGCGGTGTCCTGCAAGGGCCAGCCGGAGCACAGGTCCTCGGTAAAGGCTTTGAACTGATTGTCCAGGCCGGCGACGTTGTAAAGAGAGGGACCTTCCCGAGGCGGCGAGATGGACTCCGTCAGCCAACCTTTACCCGTACGTTCCGCGAGATACTGGGAGGTGTACGGAGCGCTTTCCGGGTCGGCAAAGGCTCGATAGGCGGAATAGCTGATCGAGTTGCCTGCCCTGCTGCTTTGGTTCAGCGCTGCCGGATAACCGGCATTGTTGAAAACGGTTTCGACATTGACGCCGTTTTTGTCGACCGGGGAAACCATCTCGTACTCTCGGCAATCCAGCAGGAGCCTGGCGACTTCGTCTCGGAAGTCTTCGTTTGCTTCACAGAGCGGAGGCGACAGGTCCGCAAACGTGGTGAGCGTCTTCTCCGCACCGCTGAAAGTGCAGACGACCGATGGTTCGGCCGGTTTGCAATGGTTGCTCACGACGAGGCGGTAGTGATAGGTCGTTCCCGGGTCGAGTTCGGCAAGATCGACGCTCCGTTCGACGAACTCTTCACCATCGCCAAAATCGAGCACTGACGAGCCAGCGGGCGCCTTTTCTGCCGTTGAGAACCCACTCTGGTCATAGGTGGCATCGTCGACGTACTCGAAGTAACCGGTGGCCGCAAAGCCGAACGGGTTGATTTCCGCGTGCAGCGTGGCGGTGCTCGTGCTGATTTCAGTCACCCAGAGCGGGCCGAATTTCACCGGCGGTTCCGTCACGAAAGTCCCCTCGGGACCCAATACCCCAGCCGGGGCATCGGCGTTCGAGGCGATCACGCGGAAGCGGTATTCCGTTTCAGGGGTGAGGCCGGTAATTTCCGCAGCTGCGGGATGAAGCAGGAAGTCGGAGCCGAGCGACCCGCTCTCGCCGGTCTCCATGACTTCGGTGCTCGCCCACCCTTCGGCTTCGAACGCACCTTGCTCCACGTACTCGTAGTGGAAGGTGGTGGCTTTCCCCTCCGGGTTGACTTCCGAATGAAGTATGGCTTTGACATTGGTGATGCCGTCGGCGAAGACGGTCGCGGGGTCCGGATAGACGACCGGCCCCGGGGGCGACAGGGGGACGGAATTGATGCTCCCGTCTTCAACCGTGAAGACATCGGTGGCTTCTTTATTGGGGGCGACCGCCGTTGCCCGGACTCTGGCCTCGCTGTAGAAGACCACTTCTGGAGAGCCAGTCGAGCTGTACCTCGAGATCCCGAAGCGGCCACTGTTGAGGTCCGTGACATAGAGCCGGTCATCGCCGTCGACGGCGATAGCGCCGACGTTCGAGCCCGGCAAGCTGTAGAGCAGTGCTCCGCCAGAGGTGTATTTGCGGACCTGACCGCTGTCGACCGCCGTCACATAAAGGCTCCCACCGGAATCGACGGCGAGATAACGCGGACTGGCTTCCGCAAGCACCACTTGGTCTATCAGGCCGCCGGCCGGGTCGAATCTCTGCACCCTGCCGCCATCATTGACGTGGAGGACGCCTCCGGGTCCGACAGCGACGGAACTGAAGGCCGCGTTGAACTCTCCGGGTCCCGACCCCTTTTCACCACGTCCACAGGTGTCTCCTGAGGACGCCGTGCAGATGTCTTCACCGGTGTCGACATCGACACCTTTGCCGAGCATGTAGAGGAATTCCCCTTCGGTGGTGAATTTCTGAACCCGGTTGTTGAACGCTTCGTTGTGGCTCGCGCTTTCAAGCCCGTCGAACACGTAGACCGCATGGGTCGAGGGATCGACGGCGATGCTGGTCGGGTTCAGTTGACCCGCTCCGACTCCCCTCTGGCCGGCTCGGCAAACATCTCCCCTTTCGGGTTCACAGACCTCGTAGCTGCTCCCGTTTTTAATGGTGGAGATTTCGAGTTTGGCCGCACCTCCCGTGAGCTGGCTCGACCCTCCTTCTTCCAGCTGGTGCAAGTCCGTGTCGGCGAAGAAGCCTTTGAATTCGATCGTCCAAGGACCGCCGATCGGCCCGCTGACGGCCACATCGCCCGGGTTGATGGCCGGCAGGCTCTCGAGAGCGGCTTGGACCGAGGAGGCGGTCGCGTTAAAGGGAAGGAGGCCGGTTTCCTGCTTGACCGTGTCGATGATTTCTTCGCTGTTCTGCACGAAGAGCAGGGTGAAAGAGCCACCGGTGGCCGCAACTCCCACCTGCTGGATCTCGTTGTGAGGGTCGTTGCCGGGACCCGAGGCGACGACTCCCCATCCGAAAGCGCGGATGAACGCTCCGCTGCTGTCGAAGACGTCGACCCGTCGGTTCCCGCGATCTGCGACATACAGGGTGCCGGTGGAGGGATCGACCGCGAGCGCGGAGGGTTCCAGCACCTCGCCCGCTTCGGAACCGGGGGCAGCGATCTGCGTGTCCCCAAAGGCACTCGAGGCCGATGCGAGCATCGCGAGAGAACTCAACATGAAGGTCATCGCAATCAGCACGACGGCGCTTCTACATAAATCCCTGAAACCCATTTTCCCCCGCGGTCTGATCGTTCTCTTTCCCATAGGAGAACTGTCCTTCAAAACCACTCCGTATCCTATGGAAACCCCATTCGTTTCGCAAGCGTAAAGGAGGCCGGGATTCCCCCGGCCTCCCGATGATGCTTGACCTACCAGCTAGGCGCCGCTGACGGAGATGGAGCCGCCCCCCACGCGCGAGATAACTACATCGCCGTGGTAGGACCCGGTTTTTTTGCCGGTGCCGCCGAACGGGCAGCCGAAGCCGTCCTGGGTGACCGTCATCGAGATGTTGGCCACTTCAGGTTGGACTGTTACGGTTCCACCCGCATTGTTGGTCGTTTTGGCCGTTGTCAAGCCCGTCTGGCCTCCGACTTCTGCTTTGCAGGTAGAAGCGACGATCTTGATCGATTGGCCCGCCGGGCAGACGACGTCGACATGGTGCTTGTAGTCGCCGGCTGAGACGAATTCTGTCGCGTGAAACACGTAGTCACAGCCTTCTACATTCACCGTCGCTGACAGGAACCCGAAGGCCTTGCAGTTGGTGTAGGTCGGTGTAACTGTGACTGTAGACGTCGGTCCGGTGATGTCTTCTTTGGTTGCGTTGTATTTCTCAACCAGGAAGTGACTGTCGCATTCGACGGTCCCGGCTTCGGTTGTAAATTTTTCAGCTCCGGACAGGCTCGAACCTGTGGCTGTACACGGGTAGGTCGAGCATGTGAATTCTGGGGTCGCCTGCGCAGCGGACGCGCTGAGAGCGCTCATCGCGACCACGGCGATAAAGGCAAGCCCGAGAGCTTTGATCGTGCGATTCACCTGATTCCCCTTTCGTTTGATTGCGGAGCAGATGCTCCTGCGCAAGGAATAATCCAGGCCGGGAGAATGAGTCAAGATTTTGGAGCGACCGTGTGCGACCTTGGGCCGACCTTGGGCGGGCATCCGCCTTTTATCCTGCAAATCAGTCCAGGCGGATTAGCGCACGCGCTGGTCCCGCGCATGCTTCTCCCACCGCTTCCTAAAGCGCATGCGCCGAATACGCTCAGCCGTCCGGATACGGCTGGATCGGAATCCCGTGATCGGTCTCGCGCATCCCGAGCTCATAGGCGCCGCCGCCCGGCAGCGTTAGCTGACGCGGTGGGAGCCCCGGCCGTTCGACCGTGAGCTCGAGGTCGGCGACGGAGCAGTTGACGGTGTTGTGCTCGGGGCCCGCCGGGTCGGCGTAGACCCAGCCGACGAAGTCCTTGGCCGGGGCGGAGACGCGGCCGTGGACGACGACGTCCTTGCCGGGAAGGAAGAAGCTGCAGACGGTCGGCTGCTCCTCGACCCGGGCCGAGCGGATCGCGCCGAGGCCGCCGAGGCGGTGCGGCTCGCCGTCGAGGACGAGCATCCCCGAGGGGATCCAGGGGCTGACGCGGGAGCCGAGGCGGACGCGGGCGGCGCCGGCGTCGAAGTAGGTGTCCGGGGCGTCGGCGAAGCCGGTCCCCTCGAGCCAGACCCAGCGCTCGGCGTGCTCGGTCCCCCAGTTGTGGCCGATCATCCCCGGCCAGCCGCTCAGCTCGAAGGGCTCGTCGTCGACGACGAGCCGGCCCTGGAAGCGCGCGTCGGGAAACGGCGCCAGGAACTTGGTCTTCGGCAGCGGCGCCTTGTAGAGCCAGTCGGCCGGCAGGTACTTGCAGGGCTCGGCGTCGCCCGTGAAGGTGAACGACCAGGAGGCGGTGAGGGCCTCGGTGTCGACAGAGCCCTCGGCCCGGCCCGGCCCGATCTCGGCGTCGGCGACGCGAATCCAGTCCCCGGTGGGGGCCTCGAGCTGCGCGGCCGGGACCGTCACCTTCGTCGCCCGCGGCCCGTCGGCCTCGCGGTCGAAGAGGCAGAACCAGATCGAGCCCGTCGGCTCGGCCCCGGGTCGCTTGTGGACGGTGTGGCGAATCCACACGCCCTGCCCCCCGTCGGGACGGCAGGCCTTGATGTAGAAGCTCTCGTAGTGGCCGCCCTTGGCGGCGACCTCCGGGAAACGAGCCCGTTCCTCCATCGAACAACTCTAACCCTGAGTAACCCGAGAGGGAGACCCTCCTCAGACACTCAACATCGAGCGCGGCGAGATGTGTCTGGGGAGGGTCTCCCTCTCGGGTTTGTCAATCCCCGTCCAGCGGCGGGGGCGGCGGCGACTCGAACCCGAGCATCCCGACGGTCGCCGGCACCACCTTCTCCCCGGAGGCGGCGAGCCGGTCCCGCGCGTCGAGGCGGATCTGGCTCAGTTCGCCGAAGACGGAGGCGAGCGCCGTGAGCATTTCCTTCCAGCCGCGCTCGTCGAGCTGCATCGACATCCAGGTCAGGTGGCGGTCGGCGCGGGCGTCGAAGGTTCCCTCCCAGATCGCCCGGTCGGCGCGCGCGATCAGCCCCTGCAGCGAGATCCGCGAGAGCTGGCGCCGGTCCTCCGCCGAGGTCGCTTCGAACTCGGCGTCGTTGAAGAAGACGCGGGCGAGCCCCCGGTAGACGTGCTCGATCGCGCCGCGGCGGGGGATCGATTCGATGATTTCGAGGCAACCTTCCTTCTCGAGCTCGCGGAAGTGGTAGGAGGCGAGGGAGAGGGCCTGCTGGTAGGTGTTGAAGTGTTCCTTCGGGATCAGCCCTTCCTCGACGAACTGGCTGGGGCTGCGGGGGCCTTCGTTGAGGACTTCGAGGATCCGTACCCGGAGCGGATGCTTGAGCACGGCGCAGATCGTCTCGGTGCGTTTCTTCGCCTCGGCCTCAGTCCCCTCCATCCCTAGCCCCTTCGATTGATCGAGTTCATAGGAGCGATCACGATAGGGCATAAATGCACGGACGTACCGGGAAAATGCCTAGCGGGGTCCCTTTACTGAGCCCGGTCCAAGTAATAGGAACTGGTGCATCACCAAGGGGGGACGCCTCCGGTGAGGGAAGGAGGTGATGCCTATGCAGTTCGAGGCATGTGGCGCGGCCTATCCAGCCACCTCCATTCACAAGGGTGGCTGAGGCCTGAACCCGCGCTACCGCCCCGGGCCTCGCCGATCGGCGGGGCGGTAGTCAAAACCCGCGCCCTGGGAGCGGGCGTTCGCCGGCTACTCAGACCTTGATCGTGATCACGTCACCGTCGGCGACGAGGTAGTCGCGGCCCTCGATCCGCAGCTGCCCTTTGTCGCGGGCTGGGGCGTAGCCGCCGCACTCGACCAGCTGGTCCCAGCCGATCGCCTCCGCTTTCACGAACGCTTCCATGATCTCGGTGTGGATCGTGCCCGCCGCCTCCAGCGCGGTGGCGCCGCGGTGCAAGGGGCGGGCAACCGCCTCCCTGTCCTCGCCGGCGGTGAAGAAGGTGATCAGCTCCAGCAGCTC